>SL_3KL_010_SEDDRAFT_10002701_pt1 | contig 16175 bp, 12 predicted proteins | sample SodLakKL_010_SED_2_FD_10381 | JGI IMG/M metagenome (IMG submission 10381) | reverse complement strand
AGCCCGTATTTCAGATATGTTAGCCCTGAATCAGTTTTTCGTAATCATGTACTGTACCGTTATCCATGCAGCACTCGATAATCTGCTTGCCAAGATCGCTCAGCTGAGGAGTGTTGAAAGTTCCCAGCATTCTGTGGAAAAATTCGAGCAGAATTTCAGCACCTGCATCATACCCTGCTTCCTGCACTTCTCGTTGCAGCTCAACCTGCAGCATCCATTGCGGGATGGTACGGCCTTCGAAGGTCATGAATTTCAGAGCATAGCCCAGTACATTACATCTTGCCGGTTCCATCTGTTTTTCCGTAAACGTGGCATTTCCTTTCCGGGCAATGTAATCACGCACAACCCATTGCGGCATAAAGCCAACTTTCCAGGCACCAATGTTTTGATTCGGCGTAAGGATGTATTGCACTTTCGGTGTCTGCACAATCTGTTCTAACAAAAGATTGGCCTGCTTCACCTTTTTACCGGTGGCAAACGGCCAATAACTGCCCACACCTTCACTGCTAATACCCTCTGTTTGAATAATGCTTGGGTTCGCGTGTCCTCGCGGTGCAACCAATCGCCACAGCCATGCAAGAGTAGGCGGCAGTACGTGCATCAGGCCAACAATCCCGTAGTTAGGCTCCTCTTGAGTACAGGGAGGTGTTCGCAAACCGATGCTTCGTATATCAACACTTACCGGTTCATTCACAATATCCGGTACGATGTCTCTCGGCAGAATTACCCTTGGGTTCGGGCAGGGTACACCGGGCTCATCATAAATATGATCCCATATCATTGCTCTGCCGCCGGGTACCGAATCGATATTTAGAAAAAGCAGCGGCTTTGGCGGAACTGCGGTTAATTTCTCCAGGCTTGGATCGGTACCATATTCAGTAATATGATCCACCCGCACAAACCAGCCATCCTCGGCATCTTCCAGCCAAAGTTTTTGATCACCCTTCTGCAGTGAGGGATGGCACAGCGCCATATCATCGGTAACGGGGAGCAGATCACACGATTTTGGAAGCTCCAGGTAACGCTGATCATCCTTAAACAAATTATCACCAAGCAACAGGCGTCCGTCAGTCATTCGGTGAGGCTGCTGAAGCATTTCGCTCTTGCCTCCGCCGCTGGCACCTTCGTGCATGAATGTGACGATATTATCGTATGGAGTTTTAACCCGTACAGCTGAGCAGTGAGCGGTAACCCACCCTTCCTCTTCGCCCTGGCCAATTAACATGCCATAAACTCCTTTCTTGGCACTTGGTCCGGGATACAGGTTGTAACTAAACATCTCATAATTGTCCGGCTGCCTGTTGTGAACCACCACCTGCTTACCTTCGAAATGAGTATGCCTGAAATGCGGAGCAGTATAGATAAAAGCAGTGGGTTTAAAATTTTCGTCAAGCTCATCCGGGTTGATGATACCCTGTAAAAGTGCGAGGCCCAATCCAAAAAAGCCGGCATTAGCAGGAATTACTGCAACTGATTTATATCCCATCCCAATTTTTCCTGCATTGAAGAAAAACATGGCGAGATCCTGCGTTTTCAGCCAATCGAATGTTTCTTCACGCATTGGCCCGAACTCTTTTCCGAAACGGGTCTCATAGGTTTCTTTATCCGTAGGCAGATCGTCTGCAATTAACATACAGTTCGGGTCTCTCCGTCGCATGTAGGGTTCTACATAATTCACGGCAATCCCGTTTTTTACCCTGTGAACGACGGCCTCTTTTTTTCTTTCCCCATTCGGAAGATCGTACGAAACTTCAAACTCCATGCCCTCTTCCCCACCAACTGCTAAGTTTACAAGATCTTCTACACTTTTAGCAACGGTTACGCTTGGTGCTTCCCGAATTAGCGTATCAAGCTCTTCAGGTACTTTAAATTTAAACTCTGGTTTTTTCGATGTCATTTATAGCTGGGTTTTTATTACTTGAGTGACCTGCAACTAAACGAAATTATATGAAGCAGAATTAAAGAGCATAAAATAATAAACATTTTGGTTTATCTGGCATGCATTACCCAGCAATTCTTTATGATTATCGCCCGTTTTGAACGAATAACCCCGAAATATAGAAGCACCAACACTTCAACATTATTCAATTTATCAGTTCTGCGGTTTCAGGAGGTGTCTCCACGCGCTCTCCGTGCTTGGTCGACATGACAGGAGCCATTTTATTCTCCGGCGGCGCATGCATATCCCGGCCTTAATCCACGTTCCACGCGCGCCGCCAACAAAAATCCCCGCTTCGCGGCGCTGGAAAGCAACTGTTCAATTTGGAATACACGTGCGCCGCAATGTATTAAAGCAAGCATTGTCATGTCGACTGAGTGAGCGGAGCGAACGAACGGAGATACCTCATTCCTAAACTTCAGCGCAGGATGACTAAATAACCGGGAATGACGAACCACTCCACTTCAACATTACTCAGTTTATCAGTTCTGCGGTTCTGCGGTTTCAGGAGGTGTCTCTGCCAAAGGCATCCCTTTGGAGCATGCGCTCGCTTTGCTCGCTTAGTCGACATGACAAGTGAAGTTTTTAATTGATCGCAGCGCATATGTATTCCAATTTGAACTGAGGTTTTCCAGCGCTGCAGCATGGCACTGGTTATGCGGTTTTCTTCGGGTTATTAATTAAAATCAGCTTTAAATAGAAATAAGCGTTTTTTATTACATTGTGCGAATGACTGAAAAGTATTCGTTTTCAAAGCATGCGAAGGAGCGGATGGTAAGCCGGGGAATTACGGATTCAATGATTATGAATGTAATCACCAGTCCCGGTAAAACCATTGATGAATCACCTTGTACAACTATTTTTCAGAAAGTATTGGTGAATGATGGTTCAGATATTTTGCTTCGTGTGTTTGTGAACACATGCAAAGAGCCTAATCTGATTATTACTGCTTACAAAACAACAAAAATCAATAAATATGAAGATTAAATTCGATAAAGAGGCAGACGCCATCTATTTACGATTTTCAGATGCAGAAGTCGCAGAAAGCGATGAAGATAAGCCAGGCATCATCATTGATTACGATAAAGACGGGAATATAGTTGGAATTGAACTTCTTGAAGCTTCCAAAAAAACCGACAACCCGGCCAGTCTGAATTACGAAGTTGCATAAGCCCGAATTATAGCGCGGTAATTCCACTCTCCCGAACTGAATAACCGGGAATGACGAACCACTCCACTTCATCATTACTCAGTTTATCAGTTCTGCGGTTTTAGGAGATGTCTCCACGCGCACTCCGTGCTTGGTCGACATGACAGGAGCCACTTTATTCTCCGGCGGCGCAACCAGATCTCAGCTATAACCCATGAACCTCACGCGCCTCCAACAAAAATCCCTGCCACGCGGCGCTGGAAAGCAATTGTTTAATTTGGGATACACATGCGCCGCACTGTAATAAAACAAGCATTGTCATGTCGACTGAGTGAGCGGAGCGAACGAATGCCCCACAGGGATGCCTTCGGCAGAGACACCTCATTCCCAAACTTCAGCGCAGGATGACTGAATAACCGGGAGATGCCGAACAACCCCACTTCAACATTATTCAGTTCATCAGTTCTGCTGTTCTGCGGTTTCAGGAGATGTCTCTGCCACAAAGCAAGCACACACCGTCTTCCCAACCCCCAATTCACCAATCAACAATCAACAATCAACAATCACCAATCACCAATCACCAATCACCAATCACCAATCACCAATCAACAATCAACAATCAACAATTAAAACCCAATCGTCACCCCTCCCACCGGAAGCGTATTGAACTGCAATACCCGGTCGATGGTGCCGTCGTCGTTGTACTGAAAGCTCCAGATGTTGTCGCGGTTGTAGACGTTCACCACATCAAAGAAGATGCTGAAATTCCAGTTCTGGAAGTTGTACTGCTTGTCGATGCGCAGATCGAGCCTGTGGTACGACGGGTAGCGCTCGGTGTTGAGCGACTGACTCTCTTCCACCACCCACGTGCGCAGCTCGGGCCTGTAAACCGGCTCGGTGAAGGGCCGCCCGCCCAGATACCTGAACCTGAGACTGATCTCAAACTGATCGGATGGCATGAAGGGCAGCCATGATACGGTGTGGAACCACCAGTTCGACTTCATCCTGCGGTACCAGTCGCGGTCGGAGAAATTGATCCGGTACCCCGCTATCAGCGTGAGCATATTCCGGTGATCGTAATCCCAGTTATAGGTCTGGTTGTTCCTGGGATCCACCGCTTTCGACTCATAGTACGTGTAGCTCAGGATGCCCGAAAAATTGTTCACCAGCTTTTTCTGAAGCAGTAATTCCACGCCGATCGATTCCGCGCTGCCCGCATTCACAAAGGTGCCGTCATCAAACAGCAGCGGATTCGGCGAGGTAAACGTGAGCGGCACCGGCACATCGAAGTATTCCTTGAAATACCCCTCCACCACCAGCTTCAGATCGTCGCGGAACAGGTGTTCGATCCCTGCCACATACTGCTCGGTGAACTTGTTGTCGAGGCGGCGGTTGGCTTCGTTGGCAACCAGCTCATTGTAGGCGGGCGACTGAAAATGCCTGCCATACGCCATATTCAGCGATGTACCGGAACGCAGGAAGTAGGAAAGCCCGAGGCGCGGACTAAGGGAGGAGAAACTGTTGTAGTCGAAATAGTCGTACCGCAGGCCGGTGGTGAGCCTGAACGAGCTCAGCAGGTCGAGGGTGAGCTGGGTGTAGGCCGAGGTTTTGAAGGAGTTCACGTCCCGGTTCACCCGGTACTCGGGGTAGATGTCGAAAATGCCGATGATCTGATCTTCCAGCCCCTGATCGTAGATAAAGAGCGTATCGGCGTCGTTTACCAGGTCGAACCGGAAGGTGGCGTCTTTGTAGGATGCGCCAAAACTCAGCTCCACATTGCGGCTGGCCAGGTAGGTAACGTCCGTCTTGATTGTGTTCTCCCTCTCCACCGAATTGTTCGTGAAAAAGATCTCCCTGCCGGGCATATCGTACACCTCAACATAGTAGTCGTTCTGCACGGATGAGAGCGTGGTGAACGAGAAGAGATTGTCGGACCAGAGTGAGCGCAGCGTTACGCCGGCGATAACCTGTGAGTTTTGGGTGTCGAGGTTTTCGGCGCCCCTGCCATATCCGGCCTGATCTCCGCCCTCGATGTTGATCCGGTCGCTGCCGTACACCGCGTTGACGTAGAGCGTATGGTCCCGGTTCAGGTTCCAGGTGAGCTTGCCCTGCGTGTTGAAATAGTTGGGGATTGCGGTGAGACCGGTGGCGGGCACAATCCAGTCGAGGTAGCTGCGCCGGGCCGAGAAGATGAAGCTGGCGTTATCGCCAACCGGGCCTTCGAACAGGGCGCCGGCCCCGGCCATCCCCATGGATGCCTCACCGCGCAACCGGTCGGTGGCCCCGTTTCTCAGGGATATATTCATCACCGAGGAGGCCTTGTCGCCATAGCGGGCGGAGAACGCTCCAGCGTAGAAATTGATATCCCGCACCATGTAGCTGTTCAGCAGGTTGATCGGGCCTCCTCCCGCCCCCTGTACGGCGAAATGGTTGGGATTGGGAATCTCGATGTTGTCCATAATGAACAGGTTCTCCCCGGGATTTCCTCCCCTCACAATGATTTCGTTGAGCTGATCGCTGCCCGACGTTACCGACGGCAGCGCCTGAACAGCGCGCTGCACATCCACCAGGTCGCCCGGACTGCGGCGGATCTCCTCAAAGTTCATGGAGTGGCTGCTGACGATGGCGTCCCTGGCCCGTTCAAAAAAATCGCCCCGCACCTCAACGTCCTCGCCCTCGATCAGCTCTTCATCCAGCCTTACCTCGATGGTGGTGGTTCTGTTCGAGCTCACAATCACGTTGCTTCGGCGCGCGGTGGTGTAGCCGATGTAGCGGATGGTGAGGTTGTAGCTTCCGGCCGGCAGCCGCTCGATCAGGAATCGTCCGTCGGCGTCGGTGGCCGCCCCGCGTTCGGTGCCGTCAACCAAAACCGTGGCACCGGGCAGGGGGCGCAAATTCCGGCCGTCGATCACCTCACCCGCAATGGAGCCGATCCCGTCTGTACCGGTGGCGGCATCCGCCGTGGACAAGGATGGATCAATCAAAAATAAAAACAGGGCCAGAAAAATCAGGTGCATCGGGGCGAGGTTGCGGGTTTGGTTGTTTGTGGATTTGGTTGACGTATTTTTAAGTTCTGTACGAATGTAAGTTTGATAAAAATTGTCCTGAGTTCGATATAAGAATCAGGTTAAAGAATCTCCCCTCCTTTTCAAGGAGGGGCCGGGGGTGGTTACAACTCTTTGAGCAAGTCTCAAGTTGAGAAATTAGCTTATTGGCCTGTTTCCCCAACAGGATCCCTACTATTGTGCCATATGACACTAACTGCGGAGCAACCACCCCTAATTCCCCTCCTTAAAAAGGAGGGGACTTTATGACTGCCAAATTCAAATATTTTATTTCGAACCGGGCTTTGATAATTCTACGGAAACACGGAAATACACGGAGCTCTCGGTGGCCCTCCGTGCTTCCGTGGCAAAACTGTAAATATCCAAAACAGGCCCCATTCATCGGTCTCAAATCGTTCTGTAAAAGTTTCCATGATAGCCGAACAGCACCGGCTGCGGGATGGTGGCCCGGGCTATTTCGCTGAAATCGGACGAATCGAGCACCAGCAGAAACGAGCTGCCGTTTGCCTCGTCCAGAACAATCGACAGGTTCACCCCGTCGTCTTCCTTCTTTCCGCCGGGATTGGGAAGAAACACCGGCTCGCCCGGAAAGCAGTTCTCCTCCTTCCAGATCACGGCCTTGCCGGTCTGCAGGTCCGATTTTACAATCTGATCGTAAAAACTGTTCTTCTTCGCATGGTCCACCCCGATGGAATAGACGTAGCGATAGCTGCCGTCCATATTCAGTGAATCGTAGTCGAAGCGCGGCAGCTCCACCCCCTCATCGCACAGCGTTTCGGCGGCCACCTCTCCCCCGCCCCGGGGATCGACCCGGAACCGGCGGATCTCCCCGCCCGGCAGCTTCTTCTCTTCCGCCCGGATTCTGTCGAGGTAAAACGCATCGATGATGTCGGGGTCCGGATACACCACCATGTCAAAAATCAGCTCTCCCTGCCGTTCAAACGCGTTCACGTGGTGAAAGGCGAAGAACGGATCGGTCACCGCCTGCTTCACAAGCTCGCCGGTGTGGCGATCGAAAATAAAGATGCGCGTGCCCCGCTCCGGCTTCCACCTGTAGTTTTCGATAAACGGCCTGGCGTGGAACAGTATGCTGAGCGGATTCACCACAAACGGATACTCGGTGAGGATGAGGTAGTTCGGGCTCATCCCGAAACTGTGGATGTAGGCCGGCTGCTTCACCTTCTGCCTGGAAACGAGCTGCGGCGGCCGTTCCCGCTCAAGTTTCATGAACCGGTAGCTGCTCACCCGGCCAAAGCGCGTAGTGAGGTTAAAAATGGAATCCTGATCGGTGTGCGGATGAACGGTGGTAACGTGCTTTTTCACTTTGTCGTCGTAGGCGAATACGCCCGCCGATTCCAGCGTTTCGGGATCGAACTCAACCTGCAGCGATGGCTCGCCGAGCGCCACAAACTGCCCGTGCAATCTGGCCACGTTCACCTTGGCGCTGTCGGTAAAACCCGGGCTGAACACCTCCTTCACCCGGTCGAACAGCGTGTAGCAGGGATCGGTGGCGAACTCCGAATAGGCAATTTTGCCCTCCTCCTTTGCCCGGCTATACGCGCTGCACTCCAGGAATTTGTTGGCATACGAAACCTTTCCGCCCCGGAACGTGAACTTGTGCAGCATGGCCAGTCCGTCGAACCAGTGCCTCAGATCCTGCTCCCCTGGGTTAAACGTGCCCGGACCGTTGCGCAGCAGCGTCCCCTCCACCCATTCGGGAAGTTTGCCGCTGAGGGGCAGCTCGTCGATCACCAGCTCCTGGTCACTCTGTCCGAATCCGATATCGTAGGCTTTGCGCGTCATCTGCCGTTGTGTTTGGGTGAGGGGTCGATCAGCTCGGCCGCAATTTTGCCGGACGAAAGCACGGCCGGCACGCCCGCTCCGGGATGCGTACCCGCTCCCACAAAATAGAGATTTTCGAACTGCTCCGAACGGTTGTGCGGCCTGAAGTACGCCGACTGCAGCAGGCTGGGCTGAAACGAAAACGCCGCCCCATAATGGCTGTTCAGCGTGTCGCGGAAATGCGGCGGATCGATATGATGCTCCGCAATGATGTTCTCCCGCAGACCGGGCAGGTAGTTCTGCTCAAGAAACGCGAGAATCTTCTCCTTGTACTCCTCCGATGTGCGCTCCCAGTCGATATCCGCCTTCATGTTGGGCACCAGCGCCAGCACGTAAAAGAGCTCGCAACCGTCGGGCGCAATCGAATCGTCGGACCGCGTGGGCATGTGCAGGTAGAGCGAGAGGTCGTCGGGCAGCGTTGTGCCTTTAAAGATCTGCTTCATCAGCTTCCTGTACTCCCTGCTCACAATGATGTTATGATGTGAGAGCTTCGAATCGAGATACCTCTTTTTGGTGCCGAAATAGACCACAAACAGCGATGAGCTGTAGCTTTTCCCGTCGATCTGCCGGTTGGAATACCGTTTGCGCGACTCCGCTGGAATCAGCCTGCGGTAGGTGAACGCGGCGTCCGCATTCGAGATCACAACGTCGGCGTTGAGAACGGTGCCGTCGCTCAGCCGCACCCCCGTTACGCGATCGCCCTGTACCAGGATGCGGTCGGCTTCCGTGTTCAGAAGCATCGTGCCGCCCAGCTCCTCAAAGAGCCTGGCAAATCCCTTTATGATGGAGCCCACGCCGCCCACTGCATAGTGGATGCCCCACTCCTTCTCGAACTGCATGATGAGCAGGTAGATAGACGGGGTGTCGAACGGGTTGCCCCCGATCAGGAGCGGGTGAAACGAGAACACCTTTCTCAGAAAATCGTGCTTGATGTACCGCTTTACGTAGCTGTGCGTGCCCATGTACGCGCCCAGTCGAATCACCCCCGGCATGATTTTCAGCATGTTCCTGAACCGCAGAAACGGCTTGTCGGTGTAGGGGTGGAACAGGTTGAAGATCTCAATAGTGCGCCGGGTAAACTTCAGATACCCCTCCTTGTCGGCTGGATTCCACCGGTCGATCTCCCTGAGCACATCCTCTTCGCTGCGCATGTAGTCGAAGTGTTTGCCGCTGCTGTCGAAGATGCGGTAGAACGGATCGAGGGGCGCCAGGCGGAAGTAGTCGTCGCGCTTTTTTCCGGCGGACTCAAAAATTTCGTCAAAAATGTACGGAGCGGTAATCACCGTGGGTCCGCCGTCGAACTTAAACCCGTTGATCTCGTACTGGTACGCCCGGCCGCCCGGTTTGTCTCTCTTCTCGATGATGGTGACCTTGTGCCCCTTGGCCGCCAGCCGGATGGCGGATGATAGTCCGCCGAACCCGCTTCCGATCACCACAATGTTTTTGCGCTCGTCCATTTATCAGTAGTTCAGTGTGATGTTGAGGCGATGGGTGTGGGAGTCGAGCGTGAAGAGCACGTCGGCAAACCGCGGCGGGCCAAACCGTCCCCGTGCGTTGTTCGAAAAGCCGTACCCTTCCCTGGGGATGCCCAGAAAGTTCGTGTCCAGCTTCATGTTTTCATTTTCGTCGTGCACCACGGCCAGCCCGTAGGTTCCATAGGGGATGTCCTCAAGCCGGATCTCCCTCAGCTCCGCCGTGATAGGCACTATTTCAGAGCGGAACGCCTTTTCCCACTCATCCGGAAAGCCGTTATCGTCCGCGTAGAGCGATACCAGGATCGCCCCGTTGTGGTTTCTGAGCGTTTCCAGCTCAATCACAATGGTTCCCGTTTCATCCGGCTGCAATTTCTCGAGCGGCTGCCCGTCGGCGGGAATGGCTGATGCGAGCGTAAAAAAGAACGCGAGCAGGATGCTTAACATGATCGGAGTCAGGATTTTACCGGAAGAATGTATCATAGGACCCGTAATTTGGTTGGCGCAGCTTCTCTGGTGGTTTAAAAAAAATAATCTGCGCAAGTTCGTGACGACAGACAGCGTAATCTCTTCAGCGGCATCTCGTTTTCTGCCTGACATAGAACGCTTTAACTCGCACTCGCCGGGCAAACGTTCCTGAGATCTGATTTTAGGGTGATTCTTTTGTGGGGAGACGGGGGATTTTCTAACGCGCTAACTCCCGTCTAGATATGGCAGACTCCGTAACAACGCTGTAAGGTTGTCCAATAAAGACCTGTCAGCATTCACGGTGCTTTTCCGTGATTCTGACAGCGTCTGGATTCGTGGCCAAACAAAGCCCCGGCGTTGACAGGATTCCTCCTGGGTCAAGGCAACATCTCAGATCCGGTTGCCTCTCTAACAACGCTTTCAGGACCTTCGGACGCTGAAAGGTTGTTCAATAAAGACCTGTCAGCATTCACGGTGCTTTTCCGTGATTCTGACAGCGTCTCATTTTATTTCAGGGCCGTGCACAAAAGTCAATAGTCTTATCGCAATCTGTATTTCCATCGTCCTTTTGGCTTGACCCAAAAGTACCAAAAGGTCAAGGCGGTGAATTCCCGAAACGTTCGCTGCGGCTGTGCGGTACGAATCCAAGGCCCCGCCTTAACAGCTCAGAAATCTTGGTTAGAGTTTACCCTGCGTGGCTTAGGATTCGTAATGCACCGCTTCGCCTTGCCAACCGGGAATTCAAGGCCGGAGTATCGAGACCAAACAAACAGGTTGTCTTAACTATTCATTTATAAATTGGTAAACAAATCACTTTAAGTATTGATCTGATCGATCATAACACCTGTCAGCATCCCCGGCGTTGACAGGATTCCTCTTCAGTCGAAAACAACATCTCATTTACGGTTGCCTCCCTGACAACGCTGTAAGGACCTTCGGACGCTGAAAGGTTGTTCACTAAAGACGAATGAAAGTAACGGGCTCTATAGTTCTTTCCAGAGCTTAAGAATAGTATGAATTCTTTCCTGAGCTTCGTCACTAAACTGAGCAATTTCTTCATCACTCAACAAATCATTGCCATAATACATCACCAATTGGTCCAATGCCTTAGAACGGCTAAAACCATCGAACATGTGAGCCAGTTTTTCATCACCGTCTTGAACAATTTTGTACATCTCTATATATCGTTCATGGGCATCTCCCTCAATGTCAAGAATAATCTTATCGACATCTACCATTATACTCTTGCAATATCGTTGCAGGGCCAGTGGCCTCAATTCCTTGAATATTTTCCAATCGCTTTCTTTAATTCGATCATTCATAAAACGATGAATCTTTTCAAAGGTTTTGTTAAATCAGTCAGTTACTTCAGAGTTTTTTGAGGATTTCCTCAATTTTTTCATCGCTTCCTTGCCTCGTTTCTTGTACCTCTCCAATAACTCATTGCGAGTCAACTCTTTGGTTTCCTCGTAATTTTTGTCCCTTATGGACCGAATCGTCTGAACGCTATCAAATTCTTTATTCTTCATAATTGGTCACCTCGCGAGGTGAATATATGTCAATGGATTTTAGTCCATTTTCAATGTTAACGGCATTGAAGAGTCGAATCTTGTCATAATGTACAATATGTCGAAAATTCCAGCTAACCAAAACATCAACATTGGCCAGTGAAGCAAGGGCTATGTGCAATGCATCATCGCGAAATTTTGGGGCAAGAATTTTTCGCTTTAAATACTTTTCTGACAGTTGTAAAGTTTCTTCCGTGATTTCAAGAATTTCAGGTTCATAGTACATTATAACTGTTAGAGACTTTTGAACCGGTTGGGAGCTTTACTTATTTCATCGAATGTCAATTGAGATAACACCGGCAGATAATTTTTCAACCGGAAATCCTTCATCAAGCCATTTGACCAAGCGGCAAATTCTATATCATGGCATCCACCAATTACAGATGTATCCAGGTATATTCTTGATATTTTCATACTGGCCATCGTTTAGTTTTTGGTAAGATAGGTAAAATAACAAGCGTGGCTAAATAAAGCCCGGCGTTGACAGGATTCCTCTTCAGTCGAAAACAACATCTCATTTACGGTTGCCTCCCTGACAACGCTTTCAGGACCTTCGGACGCTGAAAGGTTGTTCAAGCTAAGACCTGTCAGCATCCCCGGCGCTTTTCCGGGGTTCTGACAGCGTCTGGATTTGTGGCTAAATAAAGCCCCAGCGTTGACAGGATTCCTCTTCAGTCGAAAACAACATCTCAGATCCGGTTGCTTCCCTAACAACGCTTTCAGGACCTTCGGACGCTGAAAGGTTGTTCAATTAAGACCTGTCAGCATCCCCGGCGCTTTTCCTGGGTTCTGACAGCGTCTGGATTTGTGGCTAAATAAAGCCCCGGCGTTGACAGGATTCCTCTTCAGTCGAAAACAACATCTCAGGTACGGTTGCCTCCCTGACAACGCTTTCAGGACCTTCGGACGCTGAAAGGTTGTTCAATAAAGACCTGTCAGAATCCCCGGCGCTTTTCCGGGGTTCTGACAGCGTCTGGATTTGTGGCTAAATAAAGCCCCGGCGTTGACAGGATTCCTCCTGGGTCAAAGGCAACATCTCATTTACGGTTGCCTCCCTAACAACGCTTTCAGGACCTTCGGACGCTGAAAGGTTGTTCAATTGATACTGAAGGAACTGTTCTGCAGCAGTTCGTCTGTTCCATCCCCGTAATCTTCCGGATCGAGCTCAACATCAAAATGCCATTTGCCCCCGGTAAACAGCACTGTAAGCGTTCCGTTAGCCGGAAAATCCCCATTGCCGGTCAACGAACTCAGGTTATAGGTCCACCGATAAACGTTGTTTGGCATACGTATCTCCAGATTGGGTGTTTCCTGTCGCCCCGACTCCACTGCCAGCGGGTTCTCATGGCTTTCACTGCGGCCGGTTCGGGCACTTCGCTTGCTGATGCTGTATGTAGCTGATGCAGATACATCGTCCAGCTTGTTAACCATTGATTCTATTAAAGCACCAAAGTGAGATGCAGCTGGTGTATCTCCAGTCTCAGAAAAAGTGTCAAGTGCCGGTCTGCTGTCGATCCCGCCTGTATCTGAATCAACAACTTCTCCTGCCTTTTTTGGAACACGTACAAGTATTTGCATACTGTCTAATAGAGTACCGGTGTCTTTAATTTGATTTTCAGGTGCATTATTATCATCGCTTTCGTTATTGGCTGTTCTATCATCCGAAACAGCATAACCGTCATCATCCGGATTGATTGGGTCGATCTCCAGCTCAAAATGGAACCTTGCCACATCATCGCTTATATCAATCACATCATCGCCATCGCCCGATATTTCCGACCGCCGCTTATTGGATCGCACGGTGTTATAGTCTTGTGCGGCTCTTGCACTCTGCTTGCTCATACTAAACGAAGCGTTCTTCATCATTAAAGGAAAGCCAAGCTCATCAACTGCCGGTCTAAGATTTACCAGATAGCTGGGTTCTAATCCTGCAGATATTCCATCATCCACATTCACATCCAAATCCACTCCGGGATCTACATTGACTACGCCAGTTCCGGTTCCCGGTTTTCTTGGGTCTTTGTCGTCAAAATCTAATCCCCCAAAGTTCATATCAGGCCAGTTATTCGTGTTCGTGACCACACCGCCGCTATTCCCTGAGCAGCCGTAGTTACAGTTTGAGGGAAGCGCATCACCCTGGTCACGTCGCTGGTTATAAGCGCTGATGACGGTGCTGAGTGGAGCGAGTTCAAGATTACTATCAGCAAATACTGAGGTTACCCCATTGTAATTATTGGAATGTACCAAACTGACTTGGTAGACATCCGTATCGGTGGGAATCATGTGACCACTACGATTACAGTAACGTTCTCCCGATGGTCCGGGATTGTGCGGCAGTTTGTCATAGGTAATTTGGTTCGGCTGATAGTTGTTGACAAGGTTTGAAACCTCATTCCAGGTAGCATGAAAAAATTTATTCATTTTCTCTACTCGAATAATACGTTCACTGGCGTTGCTGGGGTAGCCGGCCGGGCGAATAATTAAGAGTCTGTACCCATAAATTGGACAAGCATGAACGGCTAATATATCACCCGGGTAACCGTCTGCCGCCCGATCTACCGGTCTATCTTCTTCTTCGGGAGATTTGAGAGCCTGGTCTGAAATGTTTGAAAGTGATACGCAATAGGAACTGGGTTGAACATCAAACCGCTGAATCGGTGGTGAATAAGTTTCTTCGTAGGTATTATCGCCGTCCCCATCATACGCCAAATCATCATCTTCATAAAGAGGGTTTTCCGACTCTGAAGTATTTTCTTCGTACAGCGGATTCTCCGATGTTGAGGCCGTGATAACCTGCCCTGCTGAAATGACTGTCCCCGAAGGATTCACAATTCTTGCCATTCTAAAGGCTTCGAGGAGAATTTCCTCATCTCCGCTAACCCACCTGCCGCGTCGCTTATTCGATCGTACAGTGTTATAGTCTTTTGCAGTTTCGATCGCATCATCGATTAAATCAATATGGTCGTTTATACCGATATCGTCTGTCTCTCCTTGATGGGATTCGCCCTGAATTCTTCCCTGATGGGCGATTGTGGCAGGAACTTCATCAACAGCATTCCCTTCACCATCATTTGGTGACACCGCTGCCGTTCGCTGCTGATCACCTTCAAAGTAGCTTCGCGTTCCTGAACCGGATGATCGTGATCTGCCGAAACTGATTTTAATTCCCGCATTCGCAAAAAAGTTGGTTTTGGGAGCGGTAACTGATCGTTCCACTTCACGTGCATTTTCAAACTGGAAAAGCATCTCACCGGCACTGGGCACAAGCTGAACCCTGGAGAGATCCCTCTCGGTGTAGGTAAAATCACGATCACTCAGTTCATACTGTATTCCGGTCTTCAGATTAAACCCGATGCGGTTGCTGCGAAAAGGGTTAAACTCCAGCTGCAGCTGCGGACGAAAAGCTGCCGACCATTTACTGTAGCCCTCCTCAGGTTCAACGTTAGCCAGCGTAAACTGTGCGTCGCCGAATTCGCCCTCCGGATCGTTGAACTCTACGCTCTGAACGGGAGGATTTTTGTAGCTAAATGCAACGTCGAGCCCGGCACTGAATTGAACCGGCAGCTGCTCACCAAACCGGAACCTGGGTCCGGCATTGATGTAAAATGAATTCCATTTATCTGACGTCCCCTGAACCATCGTGTACTCCTCGAAGCCGATTCGATACTCATCCGCGTTGAAAGATGGATCAAACGAGAAAAAACCCGATTCCAGGCCAATTCCCCACCGGCCGGGCATATAGCTGATGCCCAGCTCCGGCTGAAATACGGCAGACGTTGTGGAGTTTCCAATCAGGCCACCCCCGGCGTTGAGTTGAATTGAAAAGGGACGGTCGGCCTGCTGAGCCAGTACCGACATGGAAAAGAGCCCTGAAAAGGCGGCCAGCAGGATTGCACGCGTTATTTTTTGTAAGTGGGAGTAATTATGCGTTTTCATAAGCATATGGAGAAAGTTAAAATTATCAGCCAATTCTCTGTAGAAGAAATATTTGCAGAAACTCGGGTATCAAGTTGTTAAATTCAATCACTTCTGAACAGTCTAATAGATGAAAAAAGAGTGGATCTGTTACAAAATCAGCGTTGAGGCCCATGAAAGCGGCAATTCAGGAACAGATCATGCCGGGGTTAGAATTGGTTAACCGGCACAGATTTCAGCTTGCATGGTCAAAACCGTCGACATTTCGATAAAGTCCACCCTCCAAACCACCCCGGTTACGCTGACAAACCCTGAATTGTACTCCGTTCCCGGATCATAACATCATGCTGATTTAAAACCGTCCAATGCAACTTTTCTCTCTTTCCTTACTTCTGCACGATTTAAAAGTGAAATTTTCTGGTATTAATAGAGGGCTTTGCATAACCAGGGATTTTGTTCAAGGGCAAGGCCAGAGGAAGGTTTCGCAGTCCCGATGCCTCGGGATGAGGATTTCAACCAACCGATAACGCAGCCATTGGGCAAAAGAACGGTTCTGCAAAACCCTCTAATAATCAATCAATTGCGTGTCTAGTAATGAATGTTTAGGTTTCCCAAAAGGATTTGAGTTCGCATAATGCCTTAGAAGATCTCCTTTTCTCATAAGGTCTTTCGGCCTTGAATTCCCGGTTCGTAAGGTGGAGCGGTGCCTTACGAATCCTAAGCCACGCAGGGCCTGTTCTGCACTAAGATGCTGAA
>SL_3KL_010_SEDDRAFT_10002700_pt1 | contig 16176 bp, 13 predicted proteins | sample SodLakKL_010_SED_2_FD_10381 | JGI IMG/M metagenome (IMG submission 10381) | reverse complement strand
GAAATCATCATTCGCCGTGGCGATATTGTAACGCCCGAAACTGCCAATAAACTCCGGAGCCTTGCCGAAGCACGGGCACATACCGCAACCGAAATGGAACGCTGGCTGCGCTATTCTGGAGAAGCGATGGTGATTATTATTGCCACACTGATGTTCTTTTTCTATCTCTACTTATATAGAAAAGTAATTTTCGACCGGCCACTAATGTTTTTGCTGGTGTTTCTGGTGCTTGGAATTGTCACCCTGGCAAGTGCCCTCAGCTATCCGTTAGATAATGTGAACAGTTATATTGTGCCAATTGCCATCGCTCCAATTATCCTTACAATAATTTTTGATTCGCGTGTGGGTTTGATGGCAACCGTTACACTGGCCATTATAACCGGCCTGATTTACGATTACAATTTTGAATATACCGTGGCCACCATTGCAGCCTGTAGTTTTGGCGTTTTTTCAGTACGCGATATCAAAAAGAGATCTCAATTCTTTTTTATTACACCCGGCGTGGTATTTGTCACCTACCTGCTGGTGATTTCAGGATTCACACTTGCCCGATTTTCCGGGTGGGAAGGATTTGTTGAGGACATGTTTTTTGTAGCCATAAACTCTGTTTTCATCCTGTTCACCTATCCACTCATTTTGTTGTTCGAGAAAGTTTTCAAAATCACCACCGATTTTACTCTGCTCGAACTTGCCGATACAAATCTGCCGCTCATGAAAGAATTGATGAGTAAAGCGCCGGGCACGTTTCATCACAGCCTTCAGGTGGCTAATCTCTCCGAAGCTGCCGCCGCCGATATCGGCGCCAATGCCCTACTCTGCCGTGTGGGCGCAATGTATCATGATGTGGGAAAAATGGTAAAACCTAACTATTTCGTAGAGAACCAAAACAAGTCGAATGAGCACGACAAGCTCAAACCGAGAATGAGTGCGCTGGTCATTAAAGCACACGTAAGCGAAGGAGTGAAAATAGCACATGAACACAATCTGCCTGAAGTGATTGTTGATTTTATTAAAACTCATCACGGAACCTCGCTTATTCGTTATTTTCACATGAAAGCCCTGGAAAAAACCGAGGACTTCCAGGAAGAAGATTTCCGCTACGACGGCCCTATACCCTTTACCAAGGAACAGGGAATTTTGATGCTGGCCGATAGCATTGAAGCTGCCTGCCGATCTTTGAAAGATACCACCTACAACAAACTTGAAAACATGGTGAACCGCATTGTTGAAAGTAACGTAAACGATGGACAGCTCAGTAATTGCCCGTTAACGTTCCAGCAGATACAGGTCATTAAAGAGTCGTTTCTGGGAATATTGAAAGGCGTGTACCATAGCCGGATAGAATATCCCGATGAGGAAAAACCAACTAAGCAGGACTCGACTTCCAAAAAAGAGGAACAGAGCAAAGAAACAGACAAGAGCTGATATGACAGCTTTTGAAACGGTGCTGAAGCGGTATCTGCAATTCGTAAAAATTGAAAAAGGATTATCGGAAAATTCGGTACTCTCCTACAGAAACGACCTGGAACGATATCTAAAATTTGTGGCTGATGACTTGAGAATCAGATCTTTGGGTGGTATTTCGGTAAATCACATCGAAAATTATTTGATTGAACTGACAGATATGGGGCTTTCGGTGAGCACCATAGCAAGGAATATTTCGAGCGTCCGCAGTTTTCACGAATTTGCAGTAGTTGAAAATCTGGCCGAAGCCAATCCTGCCGAACTGGTTGACCTCCCCAAAAAAGCGCGAAAACTCCCTGAAGTGCTAACAGCTGTTGAAGTCGAAAAAATAATCGATCAGGCAGACCGAACCGAACCCGCCGGGATTCGCGATGCCGCCATCCTCGAAACACTCTATGCCAGCGGAATGCGTGTGAGCGAGCTGACCAGCCTCGAAATGGATCAGCTTTTTTTTGAAATCGGGTTCATTCGCGTTATTGGAAAGGGAAATAAAGAGCGGCTGGTTCCGGTTGGCAAGCATGCTGAAAAATCTATTGAACACTATCTGGAGTCCGCACGTGATAAATTTCTGAACTCAAAAAAACCGGAGAAGAGTAAAAACAAGGTGTTTTTGAACCAGCGCGGCGGGCCGCTGAGCCGGATGAGCATCTGGAATATTGTGAACAAATATGCGCAAAAAACCGGGATCAAAAAAAATGTATATCCCCACATTTTTCGCCACTCATTTGCCACCCATCTGCTCGAGGGCGGCGCCGATCTGCGTGCCGTGCAGGAGATGCTCGGCCATACATCCATTATCACAACCGAAATTTATACTCATGTTGACCGTACCCTTCTGCATCAGGTTCATAAAGAGTTTCACCCAAGGGGATGATGAAAAGTTTTGTATAGGTGGTAACATTCATTTATATTTATCGTAAAATCACGAATAATTTATCTGATTCTCTTTCCCCGGTTCAAAAGCGGATTTTTCTACCAATATTTTGAACCATTATCCAGGAAAAACATTCAAAAATATTGACTGAATTATGAAATCTGAAATCAATTCCAATCAATTAAAACAGGTTGTACTTGAAAAATACGACCACATCGGTCAAAGCAGTCCCTCCAACTCTGCAAACAAACCAGGCTGCTGCTCTCCTTCATCCTGCTGCGACACGATTGATTATGAAGTTTTTGCCGAAGATTACTCTCCGCTGGAAGGATATCAGTCAGAAGCCGATCTCGGACTTGGCTGTGGTTTGCCCACAGAGTTTGCTCACATCCAACCGGGACACACTGTAGTGGATCTCGGATCGGGTGCCGGAAACGACTGCTTTGTAGCAAGGCAGCTAATCGGTGAAACCGGCAACGTAATTGGCATCGACTTTTCTCCGGCAATGATAAAACGTGCACAGGAAAATGCCCAAAAACTGAATTTTACTAATGTCCATTTTTATCAGGGAGATATCGAGCAAATTCCGCTGGATGATGAAACCGCCGATGTGGTGGTAAGCAATTGTGTGATGAACCTTGTACCGGATAAAAACCGGGCGTTTTCAGAAACATTCAGAATTTTAAAACCGGGTGGACATTTCAGCATTTCTGATATTGTGACAGTCGGTGATTTGCCCCCGAAGATTCAAAAAGATGCCGAACTCTATGCCGGTTGCGTTTCCGGAGCTGTTGATCTTGAAGAATATCTATCAATCGTAAAAAAGGCCGGTTTCAAAAACCTGAAAGTTCAAAAGCAGAAAGAAATCAACCTGCCTGATGATATTCTGAAATCCGTTCTAAATGAACAGGAAACATCTGATTTCAGAAAATCAAAAACCGGGATATACAGTATTACACTTTTCGCAAAAAAATAAGTGCTGAGCATAACAGATGAGTGTACCAAAAACAGTAATAATTCATCAGATTTCCATTAAAAATTATCATATAACTCAAAATTTTTAATTATAATACATGCGATTTAAAAATCTAATCTGAAATGGGGGTTTTCATGTCGCCGATTATTGCTGAGATTATTGGAACTGCAATTTTGATACTCTTCGGGGGTGGTGTGGTTGCCAATGTTGTTTTAAATAAAACCAAAGGGCACAACAGTGGCTGGATTGTGATTACATGGGGTTGGGGTATGGGCGTTTTCATTGCCGTTTTTACCATGGGGCAATTCAGTGGTGCACACATCAACCCGGCCGTAACAATTGGCCTTGCCGCCGCCGGCCTTTTTGACTGGCCGCTCGTGGTGCCTTATATGCTGGCACAAACACTGGGTGGATTTATCGGTGCTGTTCTGGTTTGGCTGGCCTATAAAGATCATTTCGCTGCAACGGAAGACGGCCCCACAAAACTGGTCATATTCTCTACCGCTCCGGAGATACGAAACTACAGTTCCAATTTTATGACAGAGGTTATCGGCACATTTATTCTCGTTTATGGTATACTCTATCTTCCTGAAGCCGGTTTTATCAATACGGACGGTGAACTTCTCAGGTCTATAACCGTGAACGGGCAAGAAGTCGGTTTTGGGCTGGGGGCATTGGCTGCATTGCCTGTGGGTTTGTTGGTTCTGGCAATTGGCCTGGCACTTGGAGGGCCTACCGGATATGCCATCAATCCCGCCAGGGATCTCGGCCCCCGAATTGCTCATGCAGTGTTACCGTTTCCACATAAAGGCAGCAGCGACTGGGCGTACTCCTGGGTTCCCGTTGCAGCCCCGCTAATCGGTGCATTGGTTGCCGCCGGGCTCTTCCTGTTGATTTGAAGGGTGAATTCGGTTGTTATGAAAAAGTAGTTTATCATTCAAAGGGGAACTTTCAAAAATCAGATTTTATGAATCGAACTGAGATTTGAGCGTATGCTTTTCAACGGATGAAAAAATACCCGCCTGACACACCATTTTTAGAGAGCACGATTTGCCAAAGCTGATTCTTTCGGGCACGAAACGTCCCAGCACAGGAGAGCAGATAGTATTTCCACATTCTGTAGAATGTTTCATCGTAGGTGGATTTTAAACTCTCCCAGGCATTTTCAAAATTGTCATACCATGCCATCAGGGTTTTGTCATAATCTGAACCGAAATTGTGCCAGTCTTCCATTACTAATAATCCCTCCATAGATTCACCAATCTGCCTGATGGAAGGAATCATGCCATTGGGAAATATATATTTATGGATCCAACGGTCGGTTGTAACTTTCGATTCATTCCCACCGATGGTGTGCAGCAGAAACAGCCCCTCATCTTTCAATAACCGGTAAATCACTTCCATGAAGGTTTCGTAATTTTTATATCCCACGTGTTCAAACATTCCCACGGACACAATCCGGTCGAACCGTTTCTCTTGTCCGAGCAGTTCATCTGCATTCAGTGTTCTGTAATCCTCGAGTAATATTTTTATTTTTAGCCCGTGACATATTTCTCTTGCCAGTTCGGCCTGATCTTTCGATACCGTAATGCCCACCACCTCCACATCATATTTTTCAGCGGCATATTTGCAAAAACTTCCCCAGCCGCAGCCGATGTCCAGTACTTTCATACCCGGTTTCAGATTTAGTTTTTGGCAGATCAGTTCAAGTTTGGCTTCCTGGGCTTCATCAAGAGTAGCGGCATTTTTCCAGTAACCGCAGGAGTAAACCATTCGTTTGTCGAGCATTTTCCTGAACAGGTTGTTGCCGATATCGTAATGCTTTTTCCCAATTTCAAAAGCTTTCGATTTTCTGCCTGCATTGATCAATTTGGCTGTAATTATATGCGATATCAGCTTACAGTTTTTGACTTTTTCATCAAGAGAAGCAGAAAAGATGCGATGGAAAAACTCGTCCAGTTTTATGGCGTCCCACCATCCGGCCATGTACGACTCACCCAAACCAAGAGAGCCTCTGCGAAGAACTTCTTTGTAAAAGGCCTTGTTTTTTACCCGGATATCAGCATCAGATTTGCCGTTTACTTCTACACCGGCAATTTCCAAAAGCGACCGGATTACTTGTTCAGCACGTTCCATAAGCCTGTGTTTGATTTTCTGGTTCAATATCCCATCATGGTATTTAAACCTGATTCACAGCGATTAATACCGCCTCGGATCATCATCTGGCATTAAAAACATCCTGCATTAACTAACTGAAATATAATTTTAATTCAGGTTAATATTTAAATTATAAATGGGGAAAGGGTATTCAAAACTGTTATGCATTTATAAACGCACAAACGAAATTTCCTGCTTTTATTAAGGCATGGGGGATGCCTGCTTACATTTAGGCATGACGAACCTGTGTTTCTACCAAGAATCGTACTGAGTTTATCCAATCAGCAGCAGCCACAAGTACAAGCCAAACAGTGTGAAGAAGAGCGTCGGGATGGTTAAGACAATTCCTACCTTGAAGTAATACCCCCAGGTAATTTTCACTCCTTTGTAAGAGAGTACGTGGAGCCAGAGCAGTGTGGCAAGCGACCCAATCGGGGTGATTTTCGGCCCAAGGTCAGACCCGATCACATTTGCGTAGATCAGAGCTTCGCGCATCAACCCCTCGGTTCCCGTGGCTTCAATGGCCAGGGCATCAATCATCACGGTGGGCATGTTGTTCATCACTGAGGAGAGAAATGCGGCAAGAAAGCCCATCAGCATGGTTCCGGCAAACAAGCCGTGTTCGGTTCCCACCAGGATCACTTCGGCAAGAAGTGCGGTGAGGCCCACATTTTGCAATCCGTATACCACCACGTACATCCCGATGGAAAATACAACAATGGCCCAGGGGGCGTTTTTCATAATTTTTCGGGTGTCCACGGCTTTGCTGTTCATGCCCATAATCAGAAAAAATATGGCAATGGTACCTGCAACTATGGAAACCGGCAGATTTATGAACTCTGCGACAAAATAGCCAATCAGCAAAACTGACAGAATAATCCACGACCAGTTGAACATTCGTTCATCCCTGATCGCTTTCATCGGTTGTTTAAGGTCTTCCATTGAGTAGCTTTCAGGAATATCCTTGCGGTAAACCAGGTAAAGAACAACAAGGCTTCCGGTGATGGCGAATAAATTGGGAACAACCATCCGGCTGGCATATTCAATAAACCCGATACCGAAAAAATCAGCCGAAACAATATTAACAAGGTTACTCACAATCAATGGTGTAGAAGCCGTATCTGCGATAAACCCGCAGGCCATCACAAACGGCAGAATCATCCGATCTTTAAATTTGAGGGCACGCACCATGGCCAAAACAATGGGTGTGAGAATCAGGGCAGCACCGTCGTTTGCAAAAAACATCGCAACAATGGCTCCCAAAATGGTGATGTAAACAAACATCCGGATGCCGCTGCCGTTCGCAAAACGGGCCATATGCAGTGCCGACCACTCAAAAAAACCGATATCATCCAGGATCAGTGAGATAATGATAATGGCTACAAATGTGAGGGTGGCGTTCCAAACAATTTCCGTTACGGTGATTACATCAGCAAAACTGACTACGCCTGCAATGAGTGCCAAAACGGCCCCAATCGAAGCAGACCAGCCTATGGATAGCCCGCGTGGCTGCCAGATCACCAAAACGAGTGTGAAGATAAAAATCAGTGTAGCAATAACGGTAAGCGTCATATCCTTTATTTGTTGAGTAAGGTTTTCAGGTTAATCAGTTTTTTTAACACCGGCCATTATTTACCGGTGGATTCGCTCAGTATTTATTTTCATTATTTCTGTCTGCAGGAACTGTCAGTACAGGAATGTGGGCTTTTCGAATCACCTGCATACTCACTCCTCCCAAAAAGAGATCTTGCACGTACCCACGCCCCTGGCTTCCAATAATTATCATCGTAGCTCCGGCTTGTTTTGCATTTTCCAGAATTTGAAGTGAGGGTGAGCCGTGACGTACCATTATATCGATCTCTGCGCCTGTTTTATCCTGAAGTTTCTTTTTTAGTGCTTTCAGCCTTTCCGTATCTATTTTGTCAAACTCACGGAGCTTGTCAGGATCATCGGTACCCGGCCTTCCTCTTGCCTGCACATGAAGCATTTTGATTTTTTGAGTTCCTTCAGAAATCAACCTTTCCAGAACACTGAAGGCTCTGTCGGCTGTTGGAGAAAAATCTGTAGGATAGAAAATATGCTGAAGTGACTGCCTGCACGATTTTACACAATAAAGTTTTCTTTTCTTCAGCTCCTTTTCATCAGAAACAGACAAATTGATGAGGTACACCGGCAGGCTGCATCTCTGCAGAAGTTCGGTAGCCGTACTTCCCAGCAAAAAATCTCTGAATTTATTGTGTCCTCTGTTTGCAATGATGATATAATCGGCGCCATACTCTTCCGCTGCTTTCAGTATTTGAGTGGGAGCATAGGCATTGGTTTTAAACCTGACTTCCATCTCAATATTCAGCCCCAAAGGCTCCAGTTTTTGCCGGTATTCTTCCATCCTGGCCTGATATTTTCTTTGAGTTGATTCAGAAAGCCCGCCTGGATAAGAGACAGAAACCGATGTAAACAGGGTTAATTTTTTTGTACCAAACTGCTTGAAATGACTTAAGCAGTCGATTACAATATCACTTGCTTCAGACTGATCAAGGGCAACAACTGCGTGATTTAACGCTACATTCAAAGTATGCCTCCTTATTCGTTATTATATCTGAATTTCTGTTTCATTGGATGCAAAATCAGTCAGTTTTTCAATCGATTACAAAACTGGTGATCTAAAAACCGTTTACTTGTTCGTAAGATTACGATTAATATATCTGAGTTACAACCTTCACACCAAGTTGTAGTAAATTATATCATAAAAGCACATGAGAATGCTGCCGGCTGAGAACTGTTAACTACAATTTCTTAGCAGCAGATGTCTGCCTCATTGAGCTCATCGGATAAATTAGTTAGGAAATGCTTCAGCTCTTTGATTCCATCCGGGTTGAGGCAGTAGCAGGTTTTCACTCCTTCTACTTCTCCGGTAATCAGCCCGGCTTTTTTCAGGGCTTTCAGGTGTTGTGATACGGTGGATTGAGCCAGGGGAAGCTGATCGCTGATATCTCCGCATATACAGGTCTTTTTTTCAGAAAGAATTTTTAAAATTGCAATGCGGGCCGGGTGGCCAATGGCCTTTGCAATTTCTGCCGGGCGTACCAGCGCCGGTTCTTTCAAATCAAGTTTATTAATTACAGGCATTTTTTAATCGTTTATTTACGATAAAATACGGGTACGGCAACTTTAATGAAAGAACTTATACCCTGTTTTTTTACAATAATCGCATAATCGGCATTTTGGATAGCAGGCCAATTCCCAGATGTTCCAGAAAGTTCATACCCGGCTCCCGGTGATGATAAATTTTTCCACCATTTCGCTCTTCAACCCATACAATCCGGTTATTTTCATCGAGATGCAGCCGATAGGAGGCCCCAGGCACTTCATTTTCGAAAACAGCGGCAGCCTGTTCTGCCAGTTTTTTGCTCTTAATCACAAACCCCATCTCCGTATTAAATTGCGCCGACCGTAAATCAAAGTTTAACGATCCGATAAAGAGCAGCGAGCGGTCAACCGAAAAGGTTTTGGCATGAAGGCTGGCCGATGCATTCCCGGTCAAACCCCGGTCTTTAAATCTTGCCCCTTTTCGCCTTCTTTTTAATTCAAACAGATTCACACCAGCTTTTAACAATTCTTTGCGGTAGCGGATGTATCCCGCATGGACAACCGCCACATCTGTGGCCTCGAATGCATTGGTCAGAATCGATACATTTTTCACCTTTTCCGCTATCGTTTTGAAAAATTTCACACCTTCGTCCGAAGGCACCAGGTAGGGAGAAACCAGCAGAAGCTCTTTGCCCGGATATTGCAAAATTTTAGAAAGCTGTTGTGGTACAAGGGCATCATCCGGAGCTAATCCCAGCCCTTTGCCAGGATCATCACTCACCATTTGTATTTCCGTCCATTCAAACGGGAGCTTATTGTTCAGCAGGTTTTTCACAAATTCGGAGTTACGGATTGCCTCCACAAATTCATCTGACTCTGGATTTTGCTCAATAATCTGAATCGATTCGGAAAGCTGCCGGAACGAGGCAGGTTTGGTAGCCGAAAGCACAACATCAACCGGGTAGGATGATTTGCTATCCCAGTAGCGTTCAAAATCATCGGATACATCATCCACTACAGGGCCAATTGCAAGCACATCCAGATCCAAAAATTGAAAATCGTTGGCTGCACCGAAGTACTGATCCCCGATATTTCTGCCTCCCACTATCGTCGCCAGGCCATCGGCCGAAAACGATTTGTTGTGCATGCGCCGGTTCAATCGGCGAAAATCGTACAGGTAGTCCAGTGCCCGCCATTTTCTCGACCTGAAGGGGTTGAAGAGCCGGATTTTAATGTTCGGATGAGCATTAAGCGTGGCCAGAATCTTGTCGAGCTTAACGGTATTATTATCGTCCAGCAGCAACCGCACCTGAACCCCGCGCTCTGCCGCCCGGTAGATTGCATCAAACATCATCATCCCGGTCATATCGCGGTTCCAGATGTAACTGCGGATATCCAGAGACTGATCAGCCGCCTCGGTCAGAAGCATTCGGTTGGCAAAGGCATCACGGCCATTAAAAAGTGTAACCACCCCCGAATATCCTGCCTGTTTTTTTACAAGGGGCTGAATGGCATCTCCCATGCGAGTTGGCTGGCCTTCTGCCGCCGTTCGTGATGCTTGCTGTTTTCGACTGCGTGCTTTTTTGAGTGAAGTAAAAAACTGTGACCTGCCTTTCAAATATTTCATAATCTTAACCTACCTCTCGGGGGATAAGATTACAAATTTTGTTGATGTGACAATTCAGAAAGGTTGAATTTTACAATCAGGTCGTCCAATTCGTTTTGATGAATGATTTCCTCATCCCGGTCCAACATCTGTGTGAATATCAGATGGTTGCGATGCAGAAAATTTTCGAAAAAAAAGTTCAGGTCCTCCAGCCGGCTCTCAAGAAATTGGGCATTGAACCGGTTTTTCTGAAATGACACTGTGTTCAATTCAAACAGGCGCTCGGTCAATTTGTTTGATTTGCCACGCAGCCATTGGTCAATCAAATCCGGAAGTTTCTCGGTGAAAAGTACGGAATTTTCTCCTGCCGGATGCATCCACCTGAGTGGAGTGAGATTTCGGGTAAGTTGAACCGGCAATTGGTGTGGCGATTCTGCCCTGTGTTCAGTAATCCAGAGAAGCTGAAGAAGTGCCCCGAGTGATTTCCTGACCCTGCTGTGTCCTTTAAAACATCCATACAAACGGTTTTTCCCGGTGGCCGGATCTGTATCATTACCTTTATGATCAAATAACGGATAGCTGTTTATTATTCGACAATCGGCTTCAGAATTCATCGCCAGACGAAAACTTAGAAACTGCTTCGTCTGTTCTGTCAAAATAAAATAGTAGGTTTCGGTTTCTTTATTCACGTGGTTAAACTCCGGCCGGTACTCTCTGATCAACCGGTTTTCCTTAAGCAGTGCTTCCCCTTCCGTTGCTGTTTGATTATATGTGATGGAAGTAATTCTGCTGACAAGCCGGCTCAGTTTTGAGGATGTACATCCCGGGCGGATTCGCTTGTAGGAAAACAGTCGGCGGCGAAGATTTTTNGATTTTCCAACGTAAAGCAGCTCGCCCTCTTCGTCAAAAAACCGGTAGATGCCCGGAGATTTGGGGATCTCATCGAAAAATGGTTTACCAAGTCTGGTTTCCAGTATCGGGTGCGATTGAAACAGATGTCGGGTTTTTTTCACAACTCACAGCACTTTTCATGATCGGTTTCAAGAAAGTACCGGTCGGCTGTGACAGCCTTGTGTCATCTACCCTTCAACATCAACGATCCCGATTCACGGAAATCACTTCCCGTAGGCTGCTGGAATAATCTCAACCCGAACTCCGGAGCTACGGCAATCAGGTGGTCAAACATATCAGCCTGAATAGCTTCATATTCAGCCCAGACTGTAGTATCGGTAAATACGTAAATCTGTAAAGGCAGACCTTTTTCGGTGGGTTCAAGCTGGCGCACCAGCATCAATAGTTTTTCGTTGCTTCTCGGATGATTTTTCAAATATTCAATAATATACGCCCTGAACGTACCAATATTTGTAAGCCACCGGCCGTTGGTGAGGGATTCCGAGCTGTCTTTTAAAAACTGCTGATTGTAGCTGTTCACCTCCCCCATCTTTTTTCCGATATAATTTTTTAGCAGATGTGAATTTTTGAAACGCTGAATTTCTTTATAGCTCATAAACCGGATGGAACTAATATCGACCATCAATGATCGCATAATACGCCGGCCGCCGGCTTCCTGCATTCCCCGCCAGTTTTTGAAACTGTTGTCCAGGAATTTGTGGGTTGGAATTACCGTAATAGTTTTATCAAAATTTTGTACCCGTACGGTGTTCAGGGCGATATCGATCACATCGCCGTCGGCACCAAAATTGGGCATTTCAATCCAGTCTCCCACGCGGATCAGGTCGTTATTGGTGAGCTGTACACTGGCCACAAGCGATAGCAGAGTATCCCTGAAAAGAAGCAGAATAATTGCCATGATGGCACCAATTCCACTGAGNAAATACCAGGGGGATTTGTCGGCCAGGCTTGAAATGATAAAGAAACCGGCCAGTACATAAATGATTACTTTCCCGAGCTGAATATAACTTTTAATCGGAGTCTGTTGATCGGCCGGGCGCATCAGGTAAAGAGTGTGGATGGATGACAGGAAAGCATCAAACACACGTGCCCCGACCAGAATCATGGTGGCTGCGGCAATTCGAATCACAAAATCGGTTAGAATGGAATGGACTTCAGGAAACAGCCCCAGGCCGTTGTAAATAATCAACAGCGGAATCATAAAAAGGGCGCGCTGGGGAAGTTTATGCTTTAAGATGACGGCATACCACTCGGTGGCAGTACGTTCATCCAGCTTGTGCAGAAGCTTGATGATCCAGTAACGGATAATGATGTGGACAATCCCGGAAACAAGAAAAATGATGGCCAGTGCTATGGCCTCTACAGTGTATTCGGTTTGCATTTCATTTGGCAGAATCCGTGCCAAATCCTGCAGCAGCTGGTTTTGCATAACAGTTGTCAATAAACTCATGTCTGGCTTTTGCTTGCTCTGATTTTTTATCGGCTAAAGTTCGGAATGAAAGTAAGAAAAATGAACCTCGATGTGGTAGAAAAAATTAAAAAGATTTTTGAACCGGATACACAGAAATTCTTATAGAATGGATGGAGTATTATGAAATTTGCCTGATTGGGTGGGCTTTGTTTCAAGCAACAGTTAGTAATATACACATAGGATCACCCCAAATCCAAACAAACATTGCATAGTGTAACTAACAGTAGTTAATGTATAGGTAATAATAAATTAACCACTATCAATGATGCCCTGAACTGATAGTAACATTCCCAAATTTCGGAGATATTTCTTGTATTTTTTGAGCCATACACTCCCAACAAACGATGTATGGGATCAATCTCCATTGAATGGTTACATTTTAGTTTTGGGACGATACTGCCTGGTCAAGCAGATCCATCAGATGAAATTTCAGGTCGTATAGTGTGCGGCTTCGTTCAGCTATATCATCTGAAACAGAATTCCAGTCGGAAGCCCGTTCAAAAGCAGAGCCTTTCCGATATATGTTGGCTGCGGTGGTGATAAACATTCCGGCTGTTGATACGCTCAGCCGCTCATCGAGTGGTAAACCATCAGAAAATTGTACCGATGTAATGAGACGGCCGCTTTCACTCAGGTGATAGTTGAGTGCACCCTGCAGAGCTCTATCAGAAATGTCTCCAATAACATCAAACAGATCTTCCCGCAATTTTGTGATATACATGGGCATACCCTCTCGTTCCCTGTCAAAGGCGTAGGCTCCGCCCAGATGGTTCAAAAATTGATACCAGTCGTACAAGTTCACTTCTCCGGAAGCTGCTTCCGCTCCATTTTCGGTAAATTCGATTTGCTCCGGAAGCCCCCAGGGCTCAATAAGCGGAACCACACTCTCAAACATGGCCACTGTTCGATCAAACACACGCCGGGCCGTTTCGGCATCTTCTTCATTACCAAACATATAGAGAAAGTCGTACATTGCTTTTTTGCCGCGAATCATTGCACCCACAGCATCCAGGTGCCAGATGGTATCACCTCCAAAATCGTAAATTGAATAGTCTTCATTCCAGGCTTCATCCATGGTTTCAGCCAGTTCACGGTAAATCTGCACCATTTCATCGGTGCTGTGTCCCATCCAGTGTTCAAGCACCTCTTCTTCTATTACGCCCATATCATCTGCACCACCGGGCTTTTTCCATACGATCCAGGAATAGGCATTTGCGTGAATGCCTCCGAGTCCATAACTCATACTGCGATGGCCAAAACTTCCGTCATCGTGCACAAACCGCCCGCCACGAAAATGTTCGTTCATCAAATATTGGCCAGGAGAAACCAGGTAGTTGGTTGCTTCGCGGTTCAGCCGGTTGAAAAGTGTTTCATCAAAATCAAACCGGCCGCTTCTATGGTGTATGTGATAGGCATAGACAAGGTGGGGATAAACCGACAAATCAAGGTTAGCCGATTGGATAAAACCACCATTTACATCTTCAATCCAGGGAGCAAATCGGCCGTTATTATTAAACGTCTGATCGGTCAAACCAACAAGTTCGAGCCACTGTTCGGCCCGGCGGACCATTTCATCCGGGTATAATTCCGGGCGATAGGCTTCGCTGCCATATTCCGAATCACGAGAAACGGTTGCCATCAATTGAACAGCATGCATGTAGTTGCTGTAATCCCGAAGGTGCAAACGATTGTCGATCAAAACCGCCTCACCTTCATCCGTTATATAACCCGGAACAATTGGGTCAGGAGTCTCAGCAAGTTCACTTCCGGGAATATCATCTTCGCCAGAGCAGGAAGAAGTCAGAAAAACAAGTAGTCCAAACAGTATCAGGTAATTTCGAAAAGCTTTCATGCAGATATGTGGTAATATTTTTTTATTTGAGATAGTCAATATAGGAACGTTACGCCTTAACAAGATTGAAATCAAAATTTTTTGGGAACCGGCCTCGATTCTATCCGGAAAACCCTTTTCAAAAAATGCATTTTGTTTGTTGATACAAAATTTGGCTCAAAATCCGGCTGAATTCTGCTTATCTTTACGCCAACTTTTTGAATGAAAGAAAATTATGAGATCCGAAGACGTCATAAAAAGTATCCGATATATTCTGGACATCAGCGATGCAGAAATTGCAAACATCTTTAAACTGGGTGGTTACCAGCCATCGCGGTTGGAAATTACAGCCATTTTTGATGAGGAGGATGGAGAGAAATCAGATTTGAGCCACAAAGCGATGGCTCATTTTCTGGACGGGCTGATCTATTACAAACGCGGCAAAAGCGATAAACACCCGCCACGGCCCATTTCTGTTCCCGTTTCGAACAATACCGTTTTAAAAAAATTGCGGGTGGCATTTAAACTTCGGGAGGAGGAGATTCAAAAAACTCTACAAATGGCCGGATTCAGCATGTCATCCTCCGAATTGAATGCACTATTCCGAAAGAAAAATCACCGCAATTACAAACCGTGTGGAGATCAGGTGCTGCGATATTTTCTGAAAGGCCTTGCTATGAAATTCAGAAAAAATTAAAAAATCGGCCTTGTAAATTTTATACATACCGGCAACATTTCCGGCTGCCCATCAGGCATTTCTACCTTTGATATTTTTTCTTGAGATAACAAAATAATTGGCACACGATTTTTTCACTCAATCCCTGCCCCGAAAAAAATGCCGGGACAAAGAATGAGTGATTTCAGCAACTATTTTCATTTCCAATTGGTCGCGGAATTTATCAAATACCTTTTCCTCTTTTACATAGGACCATTCGGAATTTTTATTGATTCGGATCAGCAGGCAGGCCTAAGCGCTCAAAAAACTCTTCCGGCTCCTCACGGATCCGAACTGTATCGTCAAACTCAAGGCCAAGCGTTTCGTACAGTGCCCGCCGGTTGTCAATATCGGATACCAGTTCCTGGTAAGCGATCTGTCCCACACGGACGGCAACCCGGCGGGGAACAACAACCACACCATCGGCATCGGCCACAATTACATCACCGGGGTAAACAGTAACATCACCAACCACTACCGGCCGCTGCACATCCAGCAGCTCATTCCGCCCGATACGCTCGCCACGGCCGCGGTCGTAATAATCGGTGTAAACCGGGTTTCGCTGCAAAATAATTTCATCAATATCGCGAACACCACCGGCTGAGACCAGGCCGGTCATACCTCGTTCAGTCCAGTCCATGATGTTGAAGGATCCTGTAGAGCCTGCATCATTTACTCCAGCATTATCAATTACCAGAACGGTTCCGGGTTTGATATGCTCGGCAAACGATTCATCAGAAAGCTGCCAGTACCAATGTCCCCGCCACTCTCTGTACACGTCGTAATTGGCCGGGTCGGTGAGGTCGGCGCCGGGATGTTTGGGGCGGTTTGTGGGGCCATAACGGGCGGTAACGGCAATCCCGGAAATCCGGTGATCCATCGTCTGTACATCTTTCCAGAGCGGAGCCATTCGGGGGTGCATCACGCCAACATCCATGTAGCCCACCGTTACCAGGCCGTCCACCACATCGGCTACTCTTGCACCATCATAAAGTTCAATCAGCACTTCATCCGAAATTTCTGAACCATCTTGTGCTAAAACGACAGATCCATGAAAATTATGGAATAGAAGTAAGGCTGCAG
>SL_3KL_010_SEDDRAFT_10002699_pt1 | contig 16177 bp, 12 predicted proteins | sample SodLakKL_010_SED_2_FD_10381 | JGI IMG/M metagenome (IMG submission 10381) | reverse complement strand
CCGCTTCGGACAGTTTCTCGGCGGCCAGTGCCTGCAACAGCGTTATGTGACCGGAATCCTGCCAGCGTTCCGGCCTCAGTGAAATACCAAACCATTGCGCTGCCAGTGCACGTGCGATCACCGTACCCGCCTGACTGCTGGTGTCATGAGTTACAACGGCACCGGCATAATAAGGGCATGTTTCCCACATGTTGTCCGACAATAGTAGAGCATGGAAGGCCTGAAAGGGAATTTCACTTTGCATCAGGCGCTCGTAGTCACGTACACGCCGGGTCATGAATGACAACAGTTCCTGAATGCGGTCCGGGGTGGAAACTCCTTCCTCCCGGTAGATTCTCATATTTTTTGTGCCTGAAAACGAATCCTCCACTTCAAATTGTCCGGCAGCAAAAAAAAGACCTGAAAGCGGCACATCCATGGCACTTCGAAACACAAAAAGACGCCCCCTGTCCGTGCTGGTCTCCACCTCCAGGGCTCCGGTGGCCACCCCCGTGAGCGGTTCCGGCACTTCAAGCCTGGTGACTACCGGCATCGTTGCCCATGGATGGATGGGACCGGGAACCCAGTGAGCGGTGCTGCCGGGCAATGCTGACGAGAAAATGGTCCCGTTATGCCGGAAATGCACACCAAATTCCGGATCAGCGGTATAGTTTACAGACAGGGCATGTTCCCTGGCCGGATCCGGTTCGTCCGGGAAAGAAATGACCAGCGAATCACCCTGCAAGCGGTACGGCACCCGCTCTCCGTTCATGGTAAGTTCCATGATCGTCATGCCGGGAGCCGACCAGACGAGCTTGTCCACGTAAGCATGTTTTGGACGAAACCGGTAGACTGCCCTACCACGGATCCTTTTTCCATCAAAACCCGCCTCCAGCTGCAACTCCAAACCGGCATATGCGACCTCAATATCCGGCCGGACCGGATAGTCCGCGGCACGGGTTCCTCTCTGGTCCGGGGAGCCGAAAGCCTGAATAACGGCAGTATTCAAACAGATAAACAGGGCTGTCAGAAGAACGGATTTCAATGCGAATGGCATTCTTTCCATGTGTTTGTTTGGATAGGATTGTCAGTGTTCAGCGAGTGGATTCCACGGCGGACAATACGACGGGCGCCAGCTTCTCATTGGCAGAGAATCCGTGTCCGCTGTCAATAACCGCATGTCCGGTAAAATCAAGAAAAACACCGCCGGATTCCTGCATGATCGGCAGCAGCGGGGCGGCGTCCCAGATCTTCAGCAGCGGATCAAACATGATATCGGCTCTTCCGGTAGCAACCATCATGTGACCGTACGCATCCCCCCATGTGCGATGCAACCGGCATTCGTCAAGCAAAACCCGGAATGGATCTTCCAACCCCTCACTGATAATGGTCGTGATGTCTGTGCTGAGCAGTGTGGCCTTGCGTATCAGTGCGGTGTCGGATACGCGGCAATCCTTGCCATTGTAGCGGGCTCCGAGGCCGATGGCGGCCTCGCAAAGCTCGTCCATTGCCGGTGCATAGATAACCCCGATTTCAGGCTCACCATCGATAGTAATACCAATAAGCGTGGTATAGAGCGGAATCCCATGAATGAACGAGAGCGTGCCATCTACGGGATCCAGAATCCAGCGGATGGAAGATGATTCCTTTTCCGTTCCGAATTCCTCCCCGACAATACCGTGATCCGGGTATTTTTCGACGATTTGTTCCCGCATCCATTTCTCTGCTTCCCGGTCGGCGATGGTCACAGGTGAGTCATCTCCCTTGCGTTCCACATCAATTTTTTGTCCGAAATGGGCGAGTGTGTTTTTACCGGCTGTGCGCGCCAGGTAAATTGCAAATTGCAATAGTTCCTCTTTTGTGTTCTGTTCCATTGTAAATAGATGTTACGGCTGATATCTTAGATGATTTGACACATTTATTCAAAATAACAAAAAGATGCCATCAGACGGAATAATTTCTCAAATCGCCAAAGAGCTGTCACTGCCTGCTGGACATGTCTCTGCAGTAACCTCCATGCTTGAGGAGGGAGCAACGATCCCTTTTATTGCACGCTACCGCCAGGAGCGTACGGGCGGACTCGATGAGGAAGCCCTGCGGGAGATCCGTGATCGACTCGAATATCTCAGGCTGCTTGCCGGGCGCAAGGAGACGGTACTGTCGTCCATCCGCGAACAGGGAAAGCTGACGGAAGACCTGGAGGAACAGATCCGTGCCTGTTCGTTGCTGAAAGACCTTGAGGACATCTATCTGCCCTACAAACCGAAGCGTAAAACAAGGGCAGGCATTGCCCGGGAAAAAGGGCTGGAACCACTGGCGGAACAGATGTGGGAAGAGAAAGTGGTAAACGGAACCCCCGAATCGATTGCTGCAACGTTTATCAATCCCGAAGCAGATGTATCTGATTTGGAGGATGCGCTCCAGGGTGCTCGTGATATTTGCGCGGAATGGATCAATGAAGAGGTCGACTTGCGCAACGCACTCCGCAAGCAGATCCAGAGGCATGGTGTGCTTCAGACCTCCAGGGGTTCTGAACCGGACGAACGCGAAACCTACCGTGAGTACTACGATTTCAGCTGCAAAATCAGCTATCTCAAACCGCATCAGACACTTGCGATTAACCGGGGTGAGCGGGAAGGAATTCTGGCCGTCAAGCTCGAAATATTTGAGGATAAAGCCCTTGAACGCATGGAGCGCTTTATCATAACAAATAGTAAATCGATTTTTTCAAGTCATCTTTCACTGGCCGTTCGGGACAGTCTCAAGCGGCTTCTGTTCCCTGCACTTGAAAGGGAGGCACGAAAGGAGCTGACAGAAAAAGCCGAGGAGCATGCCATCTACACTTTCGCAGAAAACTTGAGAAACCTTTTGCTACAACCGCCACTGTCTTCACGCACGGTGATGGGCATTGATCCGGGTTACCGGACCGGCTGCAAGGTTGCTGTTGTGGATGGTACCGGCAAATATCTGGAAGGTACCACGATTTACCCTACTCCTCCCTTGAAGAAAGTACGGGAGTCCATCCAGACCATGGATCGGCTCATTGACGCGCACGGTGTCACTCTCATTGCAATCGGCAACGGAACCGGCAGCCGCGAGACCGAGCTGGTAGTTGCAACTCTGATTTCGGAGAGGCAAAACAGGAACAGAGACGAGGATTTGCACTATCTCATTGTCAATGAGGCGGGCGCTTCCGTCTATTCGGCATCACCCCTCGCGAAGCAGGAGTTTCCTGACCTGGAGGCTGCCATGAGAGGAAATATTTCCATTGCCCGTCGCGTACAGGATCCACTTGCCGAGCTGGTCAAAATCGATCCCAAATCTATAGGAGTAGGCCTGTATCAACATGATGTCAACCAGGCAAACCTTTCACGGAAACTGGATGATGTGGTTGAAAGCTGCGTGAACAGTGTCGGTGTAAACCTGAACTCAGCCAGCTCGTCGCTTTTAGCCTACGTCTCCGGACTTAGCCGCACTATCGCTGAAAAGATTATTACTTATCGCAATGAAAAAGGTGTTTTCCGCGACCGCCAGGAACTTTTGAAGGTATCCGGCCTGGGGGCGTTTCGTTTTCAGCAGGCAGCGGGCTTCCTTCGCATTCCGGAGTCGGACAATCCGCTGGACAACACTGCCATCCACCCGGAAAGCTATGACGCAACGCTTAAACTCTGTGATTCGATCGGAGTGCAGCCCGGGGATATTCCGGAATCGGTCGCCCTGTTCCCCCTCAAATTCCGGAATCTAAAAAAAGATGAAACCGCCAGGAAACTGGGTGTTGGGACACCTACGCTGGAACTGATCATGGAGCAGCTCCAAAAACCGGGACGAGATCCAAGGGAATCCCTTCCCAAGCCACTGCTTCGGCAGGAAGTCCTTTCAATGAGCGACCTGAGGGAAGGCCTGGAACTGGAAGGGACCGTGCGCAATGTGGTTGATTTCGGGGCTTTTGTGGATATCGGCGTCAAGCAGGACGGCCTGCTTCACATCTCAAAAATGAGCAGCAAACGTGTCACAAATCCGCATGATGTGGTTTCTGTGGGTGACATCATCAAAGTGCGGATCGCCTCCGTCGATGAACAGCGCGGACGTATCAGTCTGGAGATGGCAGAGATGAATTCCCCAAGAGCTCTTTGAATTTCCGGTCCAACGCAGGCAATCTGTGAACAGACTTGCGCAACCAGTGCAGGTAGAGCACTTCCTTTTCTTCCCGGGTCAGGTTCCAGTCGTCTTTTTGCTCATCAAGATACCTTCGCAGATGGTACAGGCACAGTGCCACACTCACGGATATATTGAAACTCTCACTGAATCCATGCATGGGGATATGCAGCCACTCATCTGCCTGCTCTATTGCATAGGGGGTCAGCCCGAGTTTTTCGGTGCCAAAAACCAGTGCTGCAGGCTGCTCCGGAACAAAGTTGGGCAGTTCGACTTGTTTTTCATGTGGCGTCGTTGCTACTATGCGATACCCCCTTTCCCGAAGCTTTCTGTAGGCAGTCTCCGTATTATTTACTTGCTTGTCTCTGTAGCGGTGAACATTCAGCCATTTTTCAGAGCCGATGGTAACACCCTTGTCTACATCAAAGACATTGCGATTTTCAATGACGTGTACATCCTGTATGCCAAAGGCATCACAGCTTCTGAGTACGGCAGAGGCATTTTGTGATTGGTAGATATCCTCCAGTACGACGGTTAAAAAGCGCGTTCGGTGGTTGAGGATGTATTGGAACAGCTTTTTTTTGTGTTCGCTGACATACTGTTCAAAAAAAGCGGTCTGCTGCTTTCTGATTCTGCTTTGCGATGTACCGGTCATTTCGATTGTGGCGATCCTATTCGAATTCGCCTACCGGCTTGCTGTTCAGCTTGAATCCCTTTTTACGAACCGTCTGGATGTAATTAACCGGTGTCAGTTCCTCAATTTTCTTCCTGATATAGCTGATATACACGTTGAGGAAATTGGTNTTTGTATCAAAGTTTATATCCCATACGTTGTTCGTGAGTTCATCCTTGTAGAGGATCCTGTCAGGATTCTTCATGAAATAGGCCATCAGATTGAACTCATTATTGGTCAGCAGCACTTTGGTATCCTTGACGAAGAATTCCCGGTTCACCAGGTCAATTTTAAGCTCGCCGCATTCATAGGTGTTGTTGGTCTCTTCCCCTTTTCTGACACGCCGGATGATGGCATTTATACGGGCAAGCAACTCTTTATTGTCAAATGGCTTGGTAAGGTAATCGTCCGCACCTGTATTGAGACCGGCAATCTTGGTGTCCGTGTTCTGATACGCTGAGAGAATGAGAATGGGAGTCTTTATGTTGTTTTCGCGCAGTGTCTTGCACACCTCCAAGCCACTTCTGTCGGGCAAACCAAGATCGAGGATAATGATTTCGAAATCATCTTCAAGCGCCATCTTCTCTCCGGTATCGGCTCTGTCAGCGACTGTTATCTCGTGGCCCTCGTTTTCCAATACATGTTTAACAAGGGTTCGAACAATCCTGTCGTCTTCGATAACAAGTATTTTCATAGAAGCTTGTGATGTACATATTCATAGTGAAAAATGCCGGTGGCTGACGGAAGACTGGCATTTTTATGTAAGAGAAACTTCTCAGCAATTATATAAACCAAATCCAAAAATACAGAAAAATCCTCATTAAATAACAAATTATTACTGTTGTTTCAAAAAAGCACTTGTACCAGAGGTGTTCCGGACCTGCGAGGGCCGCCGAAAGTTCAGTTTGAAAATAATGAAGCCGCATTCAGTGAGAACTCGTTATCGTTATCCTTGATTCGCTGATTTGGAATCACCCTGAATCCATCGCTGTATCGTTTTGGCTGTTTCTTCGGAAATTTCGGCATCTTTTCCCGAAAGTCCAAGCATCCTGAGATGCTTGTATCGTGAACTGTCCTGCTCCATCCATGATCTGTTCACGGAGCCGCCGAACAGAATCATCTCGTTTATGTAGTGAGGCCTGGTGGCGCAAAAATAGGAGACTTGGTTCCGGGATCCCTCCCATCCCACGAGCACCAGTCTGCTCGCCTCAATGTGAGGTAGCAATCCGTCAATTACTTCCTGCAGAAATTCGGATACATACTCACGGGCAGCTGTTATGGTCTGTTCGTCTTTATAATTTGGAATCCAGTAATAAGTGCGGTCCTCACCTTCCGGAAGGACATCGGGGTACGGTGCCTGGATCAGCAAATGATGACCCGGGAGAACCATAAGTGGTGCCGTCTTTTTTTCTAGTTCGGCCAGGTTTTCACCGGTTTCATGCAAATATACATACAGCGGTTGTTTACCTTCACTTGCGGTGCGGTAAAGGCGGTATGGCACTTCCAGATAAAAAGAAGCCTTGCCGGAAAGTATCAGTTCTTGCTTGCTCATATAAGTGTGTTAATGGGTGTTTTCTCCGGCTGACCGGTATATGAAAATACCAAGTAAAACGGATAATATCACGAAAGCCATGGCACCTTTGATGATCAGTTCGAAAGAATGCCCGGCATCAAGGAGAAAACCAAAAAGGACAGGACTTATGGCCGTGCTGATCACCATGAACATGGTCATCATGCTTCGGATTGTTCCAAGATTGGCCGTGCCGTATAACTCCACGTACAGGGCGGTGTTAATGGTGAAAGCCGCTCCCATGGAAATCCCAGCCAAAAACATGTAAATATAGACTATGACAGACTCCGCTGACATCAGCAATGAGCCAAATCCTGCCAGCAGCGGAATCAGGAAGAAGGGGAAAACACGGCATGCCGTAAAACGATCTATCAAAGAACCGGTAAGCAGTGACGAGGCCGATTTTGATACGGCAAAAGCGATAAAAGCTGTCGCCATGATCTCCATGTCCCAACCCTTGAATTCCGCCAGCTGCGTCTGGTACAGAAAAAAACCGGTCAGCAGAAACGGCGCGGCCACGGCACCCGGAAGAAGCAGGTAAAAGCGTGTATCCCCCAGCACAAGCCTGCGACGCCAGTGATGCCCCGCGTCCTGTTCAGCTTTGTCGTTTCCCGATCGCGACACATGCTCGCCGTGGTTACTGGGATCGCGTCCAAGGGTATAAACAATAATAGCCGGAAGAAGCAGCAATACAAAGAAGCTGATCCAGGTCCAGCCCATACGCCATCCGACCGCTCCTATCAGTGCGGTTATGGTTATAGGCAGCACGGCTTCCCCAAATGAGAATCCGAGATTGGTCAAACTAAGAGCCCGGCCCCGGGTAGTAATGAAATAGCGTCCCATGGTGGTATGAGCCGTATGCCCGATCAGTCCCTGGCCAAACAAACGGATTCCGAGAAGACCAATAAACAGCATCCATATCCATTGCGAAGATGCCACGACCCATATGCCGGCAACGTATCCCCCGGTGATTATGAGCGCGTATTTTTTTAGTGATACCCTGTCGATAAGGGCTCCTGCCCAAGCCAGGATAAAAGCGCTGCCGAGTGTTGCTGCTGAGTACAATGAGCCGAAATAGGCATTGGTGATGCCATAAGATTCCAGAAACCCGGGCACGAAAAGCGACACCAGGAAGGTCTGGCCGAAACTCGAAAAAAAAGTCAGCGCAAAACCGAAAAAGATCAGTCGCTTATAACGTATGGCAAATTGAACAAGGTTCACTGGCTGACGGACCGCTTTCCTTTATAACTCTCCACAGCCCTGAGAGCCGTTTCGAGTTCCTGATCGCTGATCTGAAAGTGGAAGGTGGCCCGAATGGTATCATCTCCAAAAGGTATCATGGCAACACCCTGGTTATTAAACCATGCAAGTGCATCATCAACAGTGCCTTTGGTCACCCTGAAGAGCACAATATTGGTTTCAACATGTTCGGGATCGATATGGAAGCATGTTGAACCGGCCACGGTTTCTGCAAGTTTTTTTGCCTTTCTGTGATCTTCTTCCAGTTTATCAAAATGGTGATCAAGAGCATAGGATGCTGCCGCTGCAAGCATTCCCGCCTGCCTCATTCCTCCTCCGAGGATCTTGCGAAATCGCCGGGCCCTTTTAATCACATCTTTTTTGCCAAGCAGCATGGATCCGACCGGTGCACCCATCCCCTTGCTGAAGCATACAGAAATGGTATCACATACCGCTCCATATTCGCGAAGCTCTGTCCCGGTAGCCACGGCCGCATTCCAGATCCTTGCACCATCCAGATGCAATGCAAGTTCCCGTTCCCTGGTAAGCTGATATAATTCCCGCATGACGTGAAGCGGATAGCATGTGCCGCCTCCTTTGTTCGAAGTATTTTCCAGCGCAAGAACGCGGGTACGCGGATCCCAGTCGTTGCGGCTTCGGATAGCCGACCGGACCAGGCCGGTGTTCAGGACGCCGCGCTCACCGGCAAGGGGTCGAAGCTGAATCCCGGAAATGAGTCCGCCCGCCGCACCTTCCGAGTGAAAGATATGGGCGTTTTCATCGATGATGACCTCGTCAGCCGGCTGCGTATGCACTTTCAGACCGATCTGATTGCCCATTGTCCCACTGGGTACAAACACCCCCTTTTCCATCCCGAAAAAGTCCGCCACTTTCTCTTCCAGTGCAATGAGTCCGGGATCCTCACCAAACACATCATCACCAACAGCGGCCTTGTGCATGGCATTCCACATGCCATCGGTTGGACAGGTAACCGTGTCACTACGCAAATCAATCATGGGGCCTCTCTTTTTTGGGCTGCAGCCAAACCCGTATCTTTTAACAGCTCTTTTACGGTTTCCTCGGATGTTTTTCTTTTGCGTATCGTTTTGTGATACCCTTCCGCAGTAATCAGCACCTCCGCCGGAAGCGCCCTTCGGTTGTACTGGGAAGCCATGGTCATACCGTAAGCTCCGGTATCACGTATGGCCAGATAGTCGCCAGGTTTGCTTTCCGGCAATGCTCTGTCCAGACCCAGCATGTCGCCGCTTTCACAGATATTTCCTGCAATATGATAGGTTCGGGATGTTTCATGAGTATCCGCACTGATATTTACAACCTCATGGTATGCTTCATACAGCACCGGGCGAAGCAGATGGTTGAAACCCGTGTCCGTCCCAAGGAAAATCTTGCGACCCTGGTCTTTGACCGTATTTACCTGGGTGAGAAGAATCCCCGCCGGACCTACAATCCATCTTCCGGGTTCGAAGAAAAAGGATACCGGATTTTTGGTGGTTTCAAGAAACGCTTTCAGCCGCTTCGAAGCCAGGTCTGCAAACCGGTCAAGATCAAAAGGCGCCTCATCATGTCTGTAGGGAATCGGAATCCCGCCACCAAAATTGATGAAAGCCAGATCATCCATACCGGCGGATGATTTCAACAGCACCTCAATTTCCGCAAGCAGGTTTTCGGGCTCCTGGATCCCGCTGCCTATATGAGCATGGATCCCACGGATTCGGACACCGTGTTCTCCAGCCACACGAACCGCCTCTGGGATCAGGTCCAACCGGATCCCAAACTTGCTGTCCTGGTTCCCCGTATCCACCTTGGCATGATGCCCGTCGCTAATATCCGGTTTGATACGGATGCTGCATTCCGACCCGGGATACGCTTCACAAAATGATCTGAGCCTGCCAAGGGATCCGATATTCAGGATCACCCTTTCTTTTGCCGCTCCCTGCATCTCCGCGTCGGTCATATTGTTTTCTGTATAGAATATATGCTTCGGGTCGGTTCCCAGTTCCAGGCACAAAAGCACTTCTTCATAGCTTACCGTATCGAACCCAAATCCCTCGCCGGATATAATACGGATGATGTGAGGGTTGTCATTTGCTTTGACAGCGTAAAGCCAGGATACCGGAAGGTCGGGAAACAGACGCTTCAGCATCTGACAACGCTCGCGGATCATGGATTCCATATACACATAGGTAGGCGTTCCCCATTTCTGTGCAATGGCAAGCAGCCGGTCGGGGTCAACCGGCAAAGATGGGTTGGGTTGCATTTATGTAAACGGTTCTGGTATAGAATTCGTAATTTGTGCATTATTTCATAAACTATAAACTTACACATATTTTCCTGTTTGATGAAATGGATATCACAGCTTTCCGCTGTCAGGATTGCCATCCTTTTTATCGTTCTCATTGTGGTGATCTCCGGATTGTCCGTTTACTGGACTTCCTACCGTGTGGTTCCTTCCCTGGGCGATACGGTAACCTTGAAAGGACTGATAGGGGAAGTGACGGTCGCATGGGACGACTACCAGGTGCCCCGCATCACGGCAAGTCATGAGTCGGACTTATTTCTGGCGATGGGTTTTCTGCATGCACGCGACCGTCTGTGGCAGATGACCAGGAAGCAATACAAGCTGGAGGGGATTCATTCAAGGGAAATCGCAGAATCCATGGTGGACACTGACCGCTTTTTTCTCACGATGTCCTTCGGCGCCATAGCAAAGGAAGTATATCACCAGTTACCGCAACAGGAGAAAGATTTGTTGGATGGCTACGCCAAGGGAGTCAACGCGTTCATCGACAAGCATCACAGACATTTGCCGCCCGAGTTTGCCCTTAGTGATGTGCGGCCGATAGCCTGGAAACCCTGGCACTCTATCGGTGTATTGATTCTCTGGAGCTGGGATCAGCAGCAGGCGTTCTGGGCCAAACCATCAATGGCTTATCTTCATTTTATTGAAGATGGTATGTCAATCGGTGCGCTGACCGGCATGGACAATGCCAAAGAGTTCTTATGGGGCTCTGGTCAACCTTCCATGAAGGAAAACGCATACATTTCACTTCTGGATGACTTTTACCGCTTTTCTGGAGCTGCCTCTCCCCCTCTGAGCGGTTTAACGGGAACCGGGGCGGCCTTTGCCAGGACCGGGACCAACCCATTCGGTCTTCTGACTTATACCAGGGAGTCCCTGCTGGCACTGCCTGATCCGAAATACGAAATGGTACTGCAAAATCAAGACAGCTGGTATTACGGAGTAACAATACCGGGTCTGCCGGTTTTCATCAGCGGTCAGAACGAAAACCTTGCCTGGAATATACTGCCGCTGATTTCCGATAATGGCTATTTTTTTACCGGTGAGCTGTTCCGTGATCCGCCATCACTGCCCGTTGACTGGGAAAATGATCCTGACATCGAAGCCCGCCTGAATCCAAACCTGAGTCTTGATCGCCACATCCTTCCTTTGCGGAATGGAGGCGAGCTGATGGTTGTAACCAAAAGGGCAGGTCACAGACCGGTCGTGGCCGCCTCGGAGGAATACAACCGATATCTGGCTTTTGAATGGGCGGGCCCGGTTGAAACAGATGATATAGCTGCGCTTTTCAGCATCAGGAGCGCATCCGGTCCGGAACAACTGCAGCGCGCTGCAGAGTCACTTGCCATATCCCCGGTCCAGATTCTTTATGTCACTTCTGGCGGACAAACCGGACGCATCGCAGGTGGTAAACTGATCACGGATTCGCAGCCGTTCCGGATTAAAGAGACCGTTGAAAGCAGCACCCCGCTTTCAACCATTAACGCATCTGCCATACTGCCTCATCAGCACAATGCTTCCGGCAATCCGGTCGTATTTGTCGAGCAATCCGGCCCGGCACATACAAACGCAGGCGAAAAGTGTCTGTTTGCCCCTCCATGGAACAGATCTGAAAGAATACTGCAGCTTTTAGAGCAGACCCCTGAAGACCGGCTGGTTTCTGACATCATCGGACAATGGTCAAACGACACATACTCTTCATATGCTGCGGAATTGACACCAATTATCGTCTCAGCCCTCGAAGTGTCGGTAACGGAGAATGGTACTGATCCTCTACTGGAACTCGTTATCCCCTATCTGAGAAATTGGAATTACAGGTTCGACCCAAATGAAACAGCGGCGACCCTTTTCCAGCTATTCCAAAAAACCGCCGCCCGGAATCTCTATAGCCCCTGGCTTAAGGATCGTGATATCCAAATGCTCTTCATCACTCCAAATATCCTTTATTCTGCGGTTTTCAAGCTTCTCGTTCACCCGGAAAAATGGCCGGAAACTCACCCAAGTACACATCGAGAGTGGATTGCCGGCAGCATGAAGGAGGCGCTTGGGTTTCTGGAATCAAACTACGGCAACGAACCGTACGACTGGCAGTGGAACAGGGTTGTTGATGGCACCTTTCTGCCGTTGCTTTTTGAAGAGACCAGAAAGAACAGCAGATCAGCCCGGTTGGCGGAAAGAAATCTGTTTCAACCTGAGGGAATGACTGTTTCAGGTTCTCCTCACTCCATCAAAGCCATGCATGCGCAGCAAAACCAAAGTACTGTCTCAACAGCAGCTGATGTCACCATGAAAGGCATTATGATGGTTCAACCGGAACAAAGTTATTATTCTGTTTTGAGTACCGGCCAGTCAGGCAACCTCTTTTCCGGGCACTTCATCGACCAGTTCAAGTTGTGGAACCAGGGGATGATGAAACAACCGGTACGACTACCTCCCGGCCAAACGCATAACATTCAAAACATTCAAAGATTTATACCATGACCCAGGGACTATCATACGGACAGCGCCCGGCTTTCGCCATTGTAGTTGCATTCTCATTGTTGTTTTTCAGTGTACATACGCTCGTTTCTTGCGGATCACATGTGACACTGGCGGAAGATCCCGTATATGTCCCTATCGAAAACGGAAAAATGCCCTCCCTGCTACCGGAAGAACAGGAACACCTGGAACAACTGATGGCGTCCATGACCCTTCGGCAGAAAATTGGTCAGATGTTTGTGGTTGCTGCCCGGGGCGGTTTTTATTCAGCAAACGACCCTGTATGGCATCGTATGACAGACGAAGTTGTGGAAAATGAAGTCGGCGGCATTATGTTTTTCAGCGGCAACATCTACGATCAGGCCATTGTAACAAATCGTCTTCAAATAAAAAGCCGGATCCCGCTCTGGGTGAGTCAGGACATGGAATTCGGCGCAGCCATGAGAATTCCGCAGGCCACCTACTTCACTCCCGCCATGGGTATTGCAGCCACAGGAAATCCCCATTTTGCCTATCAGAAAGGATATGTTACTGGCATTGAAGCCTCTTCACTTGGCATCCATCAGATATATGCACCGGTTCTGGATGTGAATAACAATCCTCTTAACCCGGTAATCAATGTCAGATCCTATTCCGAAAATCCGGATACGGTTGCCATGTACGGCATCGCTTTCATGAAGGGCGCCCGGGATGCCGGTGTCATGTCCACCGCAAAACATTTTCCGGGGCACGGCGACACGGACGTCGATTCGCACCTGGACCTGCCTGTCCTGCCCTTTGATTACCATCGCCTCTCCACGCTGGAGCTGATTCCGTTCCGCGAAGCGATCAAGGCGGGTCTTCCGAGCGTAATGACAGCACATGTCGCTCTACCTGAAATTGCCCGAAATGCCGGACATCCCGGAACGCTGGATCCCTATATCACCCAGACATTGCTGCGGGATACACTTGCTTTCGACGGTCTGATCGTTACCGATGGAATGGGCATGCGAGGTATCCGCAACTTTTTCAATGCCGGCGAAGCGGCAGTCCTCGCCGTAAAGGCAGGTATTGACCTTATTTTACTTCCCACCGATCTTGCAGATGCCATGGATGCCGTACAACTGGCGGTCCTTTCCGGTGAGATAACTGAAGAGCGTATCAGCGACTCAGTGCGTCGGATCCTGACGGAAAAATTCAGGGCGGGCCTGTTCCGGAATCCTCAAATTGTGGACATCGATCGGTTGCCTGATGTCGTCAGCACCAGAGAACATCGGCTGATTGCAGATCATATTGCAAAAAAATCCATTACCTTGCTGAGGAACAAGGATCAGCTAATACCACTGGTAGATAATCGTTTTGACAGGATCAGCATTGTAAATATCACTGATGGAAGAAGGCAGCCGGATGATCACATTTCCCGGATGCTCGACGGACAATTCCGGGAGGTGCTTACAGTGACAATGCACGCCGGACAGTGTGAGCGTGACAGCTTGAAGGCGGTCGATGCGATAAAGTCTGCAGATCTTGTGATTGCCGTTTCCCACATTGCGATCCGGACTGCCGAAGACATCAGCCTCGACGACACCATTACTCCTTTCATGGATCACATCTTTCAGAGCGGACTTCCGGTAGTAGCCGTTTCACTCGGAACTCCCTATGCCATCCTCAATATGGCCGAAGCCGACGTACATTTGCTCGGCTGGTCGCCACACCAAAGGCAGCAGACAGCCGTATCAAACGCAATAATGGGACTCGCCTCAATCAACGGCCGGTTGCAGGTCTCCATACCACCGCTCTACACCATGGGTGATGGCATATTTGTATCTCCCTACAAAATGGACAACCTATGAAATGGCCATTAGTGCTTCCCATCACACAGAAGCATGATTATAACCGTCATGGACTTTTCATGTGACGTCAGAACCGAAGGTCGCGAAGTGCTATGTCCATGACCGTCGCCCGGTCACACAAGAGCATGATTATAATCGTCATGGACATTCTATGTGACCTTATAAATCAAAAATTATAAACTGATGAAAAATGTAACGTGGGAACTACTCGAATCACGATGCTACACCCCCTATTCCGGAAAAACCGATACCTGCATTATCAAGGGTGAATCCGAAACCCTCTATCCGGGAATAAGAATAGAAAATGTTTCATTCCCCCTTTCTGTTGATGCCGTGCAGTCTGCTGTTTTTTCCTGTCTCAGTGAGGGGGATAGGCCTCAAATCCTTATCCTCCCGATATCGCACAATGCAATAAAAAGGCAAGGCGGCACAATAGGAGAAATAAAAAAGACTCATGAAGCGGATTCAGACCAGGTATTTAAAAACACGGATGGTGTGCCGGATCCATGCCACAGCCATTTGGTGCGCTACTGGTGCGATGTTTTCAATCTTCAGTGTTTCGTGCGCGAGCACCCAGTTCATGAGAATGGCGAAAAGTTGTTTATGACCAGTGAAACGCTGACGGATATTGACAGGCTTAAAGAACTTACGGAAAGATGCATCATCCCCTACTCCTCATTTCCCGTTTCCGCCCTGCTGCAGGCTGATAACGGAATATTTTCAGGTGTAAACATTGAAACTACCGACTGGCAGAAAGGGCTTTGTGCCGAGAGAGTGGCCATTGCCAAAGCAAAAGCCTCCGGTGCCCGGACTTTTAAGGAAATTCATGTCTATGCACCTCAAAGCGATTATGTAAGCCCGTGCGGTGCCTGTCGCCAGGTGTTGATGGAACATATGGAGGATGGGGTCATGTACCTGCATCACAGCGATACGGAGTGCTCCCGTTTGACGGTTTCTGATCTGCTGCCCTACCAGTTCAAAGCCCGGCATCTTGGTCACCGTCCATGAGATCTGCCAACACAATACAGTAATGAAATGAAATACATAGCAATAATCGATTACAGTCGCCTTGACCATCCCCTCTTTATGAAATCCTTTTCCGAGGCCATGGGTCAACAGAATGACTGTTCCGGGATTATCATACACGGAGACAGCGGGTACACAGATCGCCTGATGCAGACGGGAATAATGAGAGAAGATGCGGTGCTACGAAGTACGAGCGATCTGAACCATCGGATTGTTGCCCTTTTGGCCGACAATGGAGTCTCCTCTGTGGGTGTCAATGGCTACCAGAAAAACATTATCTCGCTCTCAGGTCCGAAACTGAACATAGACAGGCATTGGATTGATTCACGGCCTCCGGGTACACATCTGATACTTTCAAATTTGGTCAGGGACGAATCACATCAAAAGATTACGCCGGTTTCCCTTCGAGTCCTGGCCGATGCGCTCAGTGCCCGGCTGGAATGCGGGACTGTGATACTCTTCTCCCGGGAGGATAGCAGCGATTCTTTTTTTACTGACAGTCCAAAACAGAAAACTAACGGTACAAAGAGCAGAGACGATTTACTCAGAATGGTTCCGGAGGAGTTGCTGCCCCCTCCCAAAAACAGCTATCTTGGCACGACCTACGCCTTCGGGAATCTGCCCGACATAAGCGGTTTTCATAGTCTCTCTTGAGAAAAACCACAGAATAATCATGGGTTTTTCCCAAATAATCAAAAATAATTCACTAAATCTGCTTATTTATATCCTAATTAGCGATTTTTAACTTGACATGTTGGATTGCTTATATTTAGCTTCCAACAAACGGAGGCGAGACGTCTTCTTGTAACATGTAATTCAATTGAAAATTAACGGAGTCAATTCATGAACAGATTCAACGAAATAAAAACTTTGGTTGATGATTTAGAGGTGGATGGAGAAGTGGT
>SL_3KL_010_SEDDRAFT_10002698_pt1 | contig 16179 bp, 30 predicted proteins | sample SodLakKL_010_SED_2_FD_10381 | JGI IMG/M metagenome (IMG submission 10381) | reverse complement strand
GTCACTGATTGCGCCGATTGCGATGGAAGATGGTGTGCGCTTCGCGATTCGCGAAGGCGGGCGCACGGTCGGCGCCGGCGTCGTATCGAAGATCATCGAGTAAATATTCATGGCTACCAAGCAGACGCAGACGATCAGGATTCGGCTCAAGGCTTTCGATCACCGTCTGATCGACAGTTCGGCACGCGAGATCGTCGAGACCGCCAAGCGCACCGGCGCCCGCGTTCTCGGGCCGATTCCGCTGCCGACGAAGAAGGAAAGCTACACGATTCTGACTTCGCCGCATGTCAACAAGGATGCGCGTGACCAGTATGAACTGCGCACACACAAGCGGTTGATGGATATCGTCGATCCGACCGAGAAGACGGTCGATGCGCTGATGAAGCTCGATCTGGCAGCCGGCGTCGACGTACAGATCAAGCTGAGCTGAGAACGGAGCCGACGACGGCGACCTTCGGTCGCCATTCGTCTGGCAGTCGCTGGCAAGTGGTGATACAATGCCCGGCTTGCCCGGCCCAGCTTCAGGGCGGCCCCGTCGGGCCTCGTGTTGGGCGATCAGATGACCGGTGGCCGTTGTGGCCGCCTCACTTGGGACGAGAATCATGGCGATTGGAGTAATCGGTCGCAAGGCAGGCATGACCCGCGTGTTCACCGATGATGGCGCTTCGGTGCCGGTGACGGTGATTCATGTCGAGCCAAACCGGATCACGCAGCTCAAGAGCGCCGAGAGCGATGGCTATGCGGCCATTCAGGTGACGACCGGCGCGCGCCGGGCCAGCCGCGTCACGCGGCCCCTGGCCGGGCATTTCGCCAAGGCCGGCGTCGAGCCGGGGCGTGGGCTGTGGGAGTTCCGCCTTGCCGACTCCGGCACCGATGAGTACGAGGTAGGTGCCGAGCTGAGTGTCGACCAGTTCGAGGCGGGTCAGCACGTGGATGTGGCCGGGACCAGCAAGGGTCGCGGCTTTGCCGGGACGGTGAAGCGACATAACTTCCGTACCCAGGACGCCACACACGGCAACTCTCTGGCGCACCGGGTGCCGGGTTCGATCGGCCAGGCACAGGATCCCGGTCATGTGTTCAAGGGCAAGAAGATGCCTGGGCACATGGGGAATGCGCGCACGACCGCGCAGAACCTGGAGGTGGTGCGTGTCGACGCGGAGCGCGGCCTGCTTCTGGTTAAGGGGGCTGTGCCGGGGGCCGCGGGTGGTGATCTGATCGTGCGCCCGTCGATCAAGGCAGCACGGTAGGAGAAGCAGGATGGAACTCACTCTGCAAGATGGGGCTGGCAAGCTCGAGGTTTCGGACTCGGCGTTCGGGCGCGAATTCAACGAGGCGCTGGTGCACCAGGCAGTTGTTGCGTGCCTGGCGGGTGCGCGCCGCGGCACGAAGGCCCAGAAGAGCCGCTCCGACGTGCGTGGTGGCGGTGCGAAGCCCTGGCGCCAGAAGGGTACCGGGCGCGCGCGGGCAGGTACGATTCGCAGCCCGATCTGGCGTCATGGCGGCGTCACGTTCGCTGCACGGCCGCGCGATCATTCGCAGCGCCTGAACCGCAAGATGCTGCATGGGGCGATGCGCTCGATTCTGTCCGAACTCGTGCGCGAAGAGCGTCTTGTGGTCGTGAACGAATTGACGTTGAACGAGCCGAAGACGCGCCTGCTGGCTGAGCGTCTCGAGCAGCTCGGTGGCGCTGATGCACTGATCGTGCTGACCGAGATTGATGAAAACGTCGCCCTTGGTGCACGCAACCTCCCGCATGTCGACCTGGTCGGCGTCGGTGAATTGAATGCCGTGAACCTGCTGCGGCATGAGCGAGTCATTATTACTGCTGATGCGGTCAAACAGATTGAGGAGTGGCTGGCATGAATCGCGAGCGGCTCTACCAGGTTATCCGGGCTCCGCATGTTTCGGAAAAGGCCACGCTGGGAGCGGATGCACGCAATCAGCATGTGTTCCGAGTCGCGCCCGATGCCACGAAGCCGGAAATCCGGAAGGCGGTGGAGGCACTGTTCGAGGTCGAGGTCGACAGCGTTCAAGTGCTGAATCTGAAGGGCAAGAACAAGAGGTTCGGTCGCATCGAGGGTCGGCGGAATGGCTGGCGCAAGGCGATCGTTCGACTCAAGCCCGGTCACGATATCGATTACGCGGGCTTTGACGGGTAGGAGGCACCATGGCCGTAGTCAAGGCGAAACCGACCTCACCCGGAAGGCGATTCCGGGTAGAGATCAAGGGAGCGGACCTGCACCGCGGCGAGCCGTGGGGCCCGCTCGTGGTGAAAGGGCGCCCGGGAAGTGGTGGCCGGAACAACCAGGGTCGCATCACCACGCGGCACGTGGGTGGCGGACACAAGCGTCGTTACCGGAGTATTGATTTCCGGCGCGACAAGGATGGCGTTCCGGCAACTGTCGAGCGTATCGAGTACGACCCGAATCGTACGGCGCACCTGGCGTTGCTGAAGTACGCTGACGGCGAGCGTCGCTACATCCTGGCGCCGCGAGGCGTGCGCGCAGGCGCTCCGGTGCGCTCCGGGCGGGACGCCCCGATCAAGCCGGGCAATGCGCTGCCGCTGGCCAACATTCCGGTTGGAACGCGCGTGCACTGCGTGGAACTCAAGCCCGGGAAGGGCGCGCAGATCGCGCGCAGCGCCGGCGCTTCCGTGCAGCTGGTGGCCCGCGAGGGTGCACACGCCACGCTGCGTCTGCGCTCGGGCGAGATGCGCCGCATCCCGGTGACCTGCCGGGCAACCGTGGGCGATGTCGGCAACGAAGAGAACAGCCTGCGTCAGCTCGGCAAGGCCGGCGCGAAGCGGTGGCGTGGTGTCCGACCCACGGTCCGCGGCGTCGCAATGAACCCGATTGATCACCCCCATGGCGGTGGTGAAGGGCGCACGTCCGGCGGCCGGCATCCGGTGTCACCGTGGGGCATGCCGACCAAGGGTTACAAGACCCGGAAGAACAAGGCGACGGACAAGATGATCGTTCGTCGACGCAAGCGCAAGAAGTAAGGCGAGGACACGACTGTGCCACGTTCACTGCATAAGGGACCCTTCGCGGATCACCACCTGATGAAGAAGGTGGAGGCCGCGCAGGCCAGTAACAACAGACGTCCGATCAAGACCTGGTCGCGGCGGTCCATGGTGCTGCCGGATATGGTCGGCCTGACGATTGCCGTTCACAACGGTCGTCAACATGTACCGGTGCTGATCAGCGAGAACATGGTTGGACACAAGCTGGGTGAGTTCGCCGCGACCCGTACGTTCAAGGGTCATGCCGCGAACAAGAAGGCCCGGTAGAGGCGAGCGATGATGGACGCGGATGCACGACTGCGAATGGCGCGGATTTCCCCGCAGAAGGCCCGGCTGGTGGCTGACCAGGTGCGCGGGCGGCCGGTGGAGGAAGCGCTCAAGACCCTGACCTTCAGCAACAAGAGGGCAGCGGCCCTGATTCGGAAGCTGCTGGAGTCCGCAATCGCCAATGCCGAGCACAACAAGGGCGCGGATGTCGACGAGTTGCGCGTGGCTCGAATCAGCGTCGATGAAGGTCCGACGATGAAGCGGATGCAGGCGCGGGCCAAGGGTCGCGGCAACCGCATCATGAAGCGGACCAGTCATATTCACGTGCGCGTGGCGGACGAGTAGACGGAGACGGGCAGTATGGGTCACAAAGTACATCCAACGGGTATTCGTCTCGGCATCTCGACCGACTGGAACGCGACCTGGTACGCGGGTAATCGCGACTATGCCGACTTCCTGAACAATGACCTCAAGGTGCGCGAGCTGATCCGCAAGGAACTCTCGAATGCCTCGGTCAGCCGGATCCAGATCAACCGGCCGGCGCGCGCGCTGCATGTGACCATTCACACGGCACGCCCGGGCATCGTGATCGGCAAGAAGGGCGAGGATATCGAGAACCTGCGCAGCAAGGTGGCCGAGGTCGCTGGGCTCGCGGTCCAGAACGTCAAGCTCAACATTGCCGAGATCCGCAAGCCCGAGCTTGATGCGCAGCTGGTCGCCGATTCGGTCGCGCAGCAGCTCGAGCGCCGTGTCATGTTCCGCCGCGCAATGAAGCGGGTGATCACGAACACGATGCGCCTGGGTGCGCAGGGTGTGAAGATCAGTGTGGCCGGCCGCCTGAATGGCGCCGAGATCGCGCGTCGGGAGTGGTATCACGACGGTCGCGTTCCGCTGCACACGCTGCGTGCCGACATCGATTACGCGGAATCCACAGCGAAGACGACTTACGGCACGCTCGGGGTGAAGATCTGGATTTGCAAGGGCGAGGTCTTCGATCTGGAACAAAAGCGCGAGGCTGCGAGCGGCCGGACGGCAGCCAAGTAAGGAGTCCTGAGTCATGTTGCAGCCGAAACGAACCAAGTTCCGCAAGCAGCAGAAAGGCCGGAACCGAGGTGTTGCGCAGGCGGGCGATCGCGTCAGCTTTGGCGAGTACGGGCTGAAGGCCGTGGATCGCGGTCGGATCACGTCGCGCCAGATCGAGGCCGCCCGCCGTGCCATGACGCGGCACGTCAAGCGCGGTGGCAAGATCTGGATCCGGATCTTCCCGGATGTGCCCGTGACCAAGAAGCCCATCGAAGTTCGCATGGGCAAGGGCAAGGGCGGCGTTGAATACTGGGTGTCGAAGGTCCAGCCCGGGCGCGTCCTGTATGAGATGGAAGGGGTGCCGGAGGCGGTCGCGCGCGAGGCCATGCGTCGCGCTGCAGCCAAGCTTCCCGTGCGCACGGTGTTCGTGAACCGGACGATCATGTGATGAAGGCGATCGAATTGAGAGACAAGAGCCTTGCCGAGCTGAACGATGAGCTCGTGGAGCTGCGCAAGGAACAGTTCAGTCTGCGGATGCAGGGTGGAATTGGACAGTCACCGCGCCAGGACCGGTTCGGCAAGGTGAAGCGTGACATTGCGCGAGTGAAGACAGTGATCAATGAAAAGCGGGCCGTGGGTGAATCGGCATGACTGAAGAACAGGACAAGCGGGCGCGGCGTGAACGCGGTTACGTGGTGAGCGCTCGGATGGACAAGACCGTTACTGTGCTGGTGGAGCGACGGGAGCGCCATCCGCTGTATGGCAAGTTCGTGAAGCGTTCGCGGAAGTATCATGTTCACGACGAGAGCAACGAATGTCGCGAGGGCGATTTTGTTGTAATCGAGGAGTGCCGCCCCATCTCGAAGAGCAAGGCCTGGCGGCTCGTGCGCGTCCATACGCCGGTGGTTACGGCCTGAGGCCAGCCGGCACTGATCAACGGAACGGGATAAGACAATGATCCAGATGCAGACCAACCTGAATGCCGCCGACAATAGCGGTGCGCGCAGGGTGCAGTGCATCAAGGTGCTTGGTGGCTCCGGTCGCCGGTACGCGCGGATTGGCGACATCATCAAGGTGAGCGTCAAGGATGCCATCCCGCGTGGACGCGTGAAGAAGGGCGAGGTCTACAATGCGGTCGTCGTGCGCAGCGCAAAGGGCGTACGGCGAGCCGACGGTTCCGTGATCCGCTTCGACAACAATGCGGCTGTGCTGCTCAACAACAAGCTTGAGCCGGTAGGTACCCGCATTTTCGGGCCGGTCACGCGTGAGCTGCGGACCGAGCGGTTCATGAAGATCATCTCGCTTGCACCTGAAGTGCTGTGAGGAGGTAGCGGGCATGCGCAAGATTCGCAAGGGTGATGACGTTATTGTCACCGCCGGCCGAGACAAGGGTCGGCGAGGAACGGTCCAGCAGGTGCGCGCCGATGGCAAGCTCATCGTGGACAACGTCAATGTGGTCAAGAAGCATCAGAAACCGGATCCGCGCCGCGGCGTGAGCGGTGGCGTGATCGAGAAGGAGTCTCCGATCCAGGCATCGAATGTGATGCTGTACAACCCGGCCAAGGGGGCCGGGGACCGAGTGGGTATCCGTACGCTGGACGACGGGCGCAAGGTGCGCTTCTACAAGTCGGACGGCGAAGTTGTCGACGTCTAGGCAGGCTATCATGGCAAGACTTCAGGAACAGTACCGCGAAACCGTGATCCCCGCGCTGCGTGACCAGTTTGGTTACAAGAGTGTGATGCAGGTGCCGCGGCTGGAGAAGATCACGATCAACATGGGCGTTGGCGAGGCAGTCAGCGACAAGAAGGTACTGGAGAGTGCCCAGGCCGAACTTGCGCGGATTGCGGGCCAGAAGCCGATGATCACTCGCGCGCGCAAGTCCATTGCCGGGTTCAAGGTTCGCGAAGGTTGGCCGATCGGCTGCAAGGTGACGCTGCGGCGGGAACGGATGTATGAGTTCCTGGATCGTCTCGTGACCGTTGCGATTCCGCGAATCCGCGACTTCCGGGGATTCAGCCCGAAGGCGTTCGATGGGCGCGGCAATTATAGCCTCGGGGTGCGTGAACAGATCATTTTCCCCGAGATCGAGTACGACAAGACCGACCGGGTTCGGGGAATGGATATCACGCTGACAACGACAGCGACGTCCGACGAGGAGGCGCGAGCCCTGCTGCGCGCCTTCAACTTCCCGTTCCGGCAGTGAGGAAGGTTTGAGATGGCAAAGGTTTCAATGGTCGAGCGCGAGAAGAAGCGCGAGCGTCTTGCTGCCAAGTATGCGGCGAAGCGCAGCGCACTGAAGGCGATCATCAAGAGTCCGGAGTCGACGTTCGAGGAACGGATGGCGGCCGTGGAAAAGCTGCAGAAGCTCCCACGGAATGCAAGCCCGGTGCGCCAGCACAATCGTTGCCGCGTTACCGGTCGACCGCATGGCTATTACCGGAAGTTCGGACTGGCGCGCAACAAGCTGCGCGAGCACACGATGCGTGGTGATGTTCCGGGCCTGCGCAAGGCCAGTTGGTAAGTGACCGGGGAATATAGAACATGAGCATGTCCGATCCCATTGCCGATATGCTGACCCGGATTCGTAACGGGCACATGGCGAACAAGGCGCGCGTGACGATGCCGGCGTCCAAGAAGAAGGTTGCGATTGCCGAGGTCCTCAAGGGCGAAGGCTATATCGGCGGATTCGAAGTCCTGGACGAGGATGGCAAGCGTCGTCTGGCAATCGAACTGAAGTATTTCGAGGGCCGGCCCGTTATCGAGGACATTCAGCGAGTGAGCCGCCCGGGACTGCGGATCTATCGGTCATCGCGGGAGCTGCCGACAGTGCTCGGCGGACTTGGCGTGGCCGTGATTTCGACTTCGCAGGGCGTGATGAGCGATCGGCGTGCGCGTAGCGAGGGGCACGGCGGTGAAGTGCTCTGCACGGTCTGCTGACGGAGGCAGGAAGATGGTGGAAGCAACATCACGCGTTGCCCGGCAACCCGTCACGATTCCCAAGGGGGTCGAAATCGAGGTCGATGGGCAGGAAATCCGCGTAAAGGGGCCCAAGGGCGCCCACGGCTACAGCGTTCACGAATGGGTGGAGGTCAGGCGCGAAGATGGCGAAGTGCGATTCGCACCGAGGCGCGCCGACCGCCCCGCGAATGCGATGACAGGTACCATGCGCGCACTCTTGAACAACATTGTTGTCGGAGTCACTGAAGGTTTCCAGCGCAAGCTTGTCATCAAGGGCGTTGGATATCGCGCACAGGCGCAGGGCCGCAAGCTGAACCTGACGCTGGGCTTCTCGCATCCGGTGGATTACGAGGTGCCGGAAGGGGTCGAGGTGCAGACGCCGACGCCGACCGAGGTGGTCGTATCGGGGTCCAGCAAGCAGCAGGTCGGGCAGGTTGCCGCCGAGATTCGTGCGTTCCGTCCCCCCGAGCCCTACAAGGGCAAGGGTGTGCGATACGAGAACGAAGAGGTCATCATGAAGGAAGCCAAGAAGAAGTAGTGCACGGTCTTCGGGTTTCCAGCGAGCGAGTCTGAATCATGGACAAGAAAACACAGCGTCTGCGTCGGGCCCGGCGGGCCCGGGCACATATCCGCGAACTGGGAATGGCCCGGCTCACGGTGCACCGTACGCCGCGACACATCTACGCGCAGGTGATCGATGCCGATGGCACGCGCGTTGTGGCTACTGCCTCGACTGTGCAGCAGGATCTGCGTGGCGCCGTTAAGTCAACGGGTAACGTCGAGGCGGCGTCCCTGGTGGGTCGTCGAATTGCCGAGAAGGCTGTCGATGCCGGGGTCACGCAGGTAGCCTTCGACCGGTCGGGGTTCCGCTTCCATGGTCGGGTCAAAGCGCTGGCGGACGCGGCCCGTGAAAACGGCCTGCAGTTTTAAGGGGTAGCAGCAAGATGGCGAATCAGGAAACGGCAGCACAGAGCGCCGACGGTCTGCTCGAGAAGTTGATTTCGATCAACCGCGTGGCAAAGGTTGTGAAAGGTGGGCGTCAGTTCGGCTTTACCGCACTTACGGTGGTCGGAGATGGCGAGGGACGCGTCGGTTTCGGCTACGGCAAGGCGCGCGAGGTTCCGGCTGCGATCCAGAAGGCCATGGAGCGGGCGCGCCAGAACATGGCACCGGTGACCCTCAACGGGTCCACGCTGCAGTATGCGGTTGTCGGGCGTCACGGAGCCGCGCGCGTTTACATGCAGCCGGCATCCGCGGGTACCGGAATCATTGCCGGTGGCGCCATGCGGGCGGTGTTCGAAGTCGCCGGTGTACATGACGTGCTGGCCAAGATTCAGGGTACGCACAATCATCTGAACGTGGTGCAGGCCACGATCAACGGGCTGCGCTTGATTCAGTCACCAGAGTCCGTGGCCGCGAAGCGCGGCAAGGCTCTTGAAGAGATCACGGGGTAAACGATGGCCAAGGCGACAAACAGTGCGGGTCGCTTGCGGGTGACTCAGGTGAAGAGCTCCATCGGACGCCTGCAGCGGCACAAGGCATGCCTCGCCGGGCTGGGCCTTCGTCGCATGCATCACAGCGTCGAAGTTGTGGATACACCGGAGAATCGCGGCATGATCAACCGGGTTCGGTACATGCTGACGGTCGAGGAAGTCTGAAATGCGCCTGAATGAACTGAAACCCGCGGAAGGTTCGAAGACCGAACGCCGCCGCGTCGGCCGGGGGATTGGCTCCGGACTGGGAAAGACCGGCGGCCGTGGCCACAAGGGCCAGCATTCGCGGTCCGGCGGCTACAGCAAGGTCGGGTTCGAAGGCGGCCAGATGCCGCTCCAGCGTCGCCTGCCCAAGTTCGGGTTCCGCTCGCGCCTTGCGCGCGAGACGGCCCAGGTGCGCCTGCATGAGTTGGCCAGGGCGGGTGAAGAGATCGACCTCGCTGCTCTGAAAGCCGCAGGTGTGGTGCCGGCATCGGCGACGCGGGCGCGCGTGTTTCTCTCCGGGAGTATCGACCGGACCGTCGTGGTTCGTGGGCTCGCCGTGACGCGAGGTGCCCGCGAGGCGATCGAGGCGGCCGGCGGCCGAGTGGAGTAAGTCCTTATGGCGCGCGCCGCCGCTGCATCCGGGACCGGCATGGGTGGGCTCGGCAAGTCTGCCGAGCTTCGCTCGCGTCTGTTGTTCGTCCTGATCGCGCTGGTCATCTATCGTGCGGGATCACACATCACGATCCCGGGTGTCGACCCCGGGGTGATGGCGACCCTGTTCGAACAGCAGCGGGGCAGCGTCCTGGACATGTTCAACATGTTCTCGGGCGGCGCCCTGGGCCGCATGTCGATCTTCGCGCTGGGGGTGATGCCCTACATTACCGCAGCGATCATCATGCAGCTCATGTCGCATGTCGTGCCGTCGTTGATCCAGATCCGCAAGGAAGGCGAGTCGGGACGCCGACAGATCACGAAGTACACCCGCTACCTGACTCTCGCGCTTTGCACGTTCCAGGCAACGGGTGTCGGAATCGCGCTTCAGGGCCAACAGATCGGTGGTCAGTCGCTCGTGTATGTTCCGGGCGCCATGTTCATGTTCACGACCGTGGTGACGCTTGCCACTGGAACGATGTTCCTGATGTGGCTGGGCGAGCAGGTGACGGAGCGGGGGGTCGGTAACGGGATTTCCATTCTGATTTTCGCCGCGATCGTGTCGGGTCTGCCTGGCGCGCTTGGTGGCACCCTGGAGTTGGTTGGCACCGGGGAGCTCAGCATGATCTTCGTGATCATTCTGCTCATCCTGGCGATCGGTGTAATCGGCTTTGTGGTATTCGTGGAGCGCGGCCAGCGCCGCATCACGGTCAATTACGCACGGCGGCAGCAGGGCCGCAAGATGTATGCGGCCCAGTCCAGCCATCTGCCGTTGAAACTGAACATGGCCGGAGTGATCCCGCCGATCTTCGCCTCGGCGATCATCCTGTTTCCGGCCACTTTCGGTGATCTCGTCGGGCGCAGCGGTGATCAGATGGCATGGCTGCAGAACATTGTGGCCACGATGCAGCCGGGGCAGCCGCTGTACATCATATTTTTCGCGACTGCGATCATCTTTTTCTGCTTCTTCTACACGTCACTGGTGTTCAATGCGCGCGACACCGCCGACAATCTGAAGAAGTCCGGTGCATTCATACCCGGAATCCGGCCCGGTGAACAGACAGCCCGGTACATTGACGGTGTCATGACTCGCCTTACCCTGGTGGGCTCGCTCTATATCACCGCAGTCTGCCTGCTGCCGGAGTTCCTGATTCTCGGGTGGAATGTTCCCTTCTATTTCGGTGGCACGTCGCTGTTGATCATCGTCATTGTCACGATGGACTTCATGTCGCAGGTGCAGACGCACCTGATGAGTCACCAGTACGACAGCCTGATGAAGAAGGCCAACCTCAAGGGTTACAACCGCCGTAGCGGCGGCTAGTTCGGGAGAGGACGATGAAGGTAAGTGCTTCGGTACGGAAGATCTGCCGCCACTGCAAGGTCATCAAGCGCAACGGGCAGGTTCGCGTGATCTGCCGGGACGCACGGCACAAGCAGCGTCAGGGCTGAGGCCCCGGCGCGCCTCGGCGGGACGACACAGTTTGCAATGAGGCGGGCGGCGCGGTTATACTGCGCGGCTTGCCGCAGGACCCCAGGAGACTGACGGAATGGCTCGCATAGCCGGTATTAACATCCCAGTGCACAAGCACACGTGGGTGGCTCTGACCTCGATCTATGGTATCGGACCGACGCGCGCGCGGAATATCTGCGCGGATGCCGGTGTCGCCACGGACACGCGAGTGCGGGACCTTTCCGACGGTGAGATCGACGCGCTGCGGAATGCCGTCGGACAGTATACCGTCGAGGGTGATCTGCGACGCGAGGTGTCGATGAGCATCAAGCGGCTGATGGACCTGGGGTGCTACCGCGGAGTCAGGCATCGGCGCGGGCTTCCGCTGCGCGGCCAGCAGACACAAACCAATGCGCGCACTCGCAAGGGCCCGAGACGTCCGATCAAGCGCTGAGCCCATGGCGCGCGAGCAGTGGGCGCGCAAGCGGTCCAGCATTGCCGCCACGGCGGCCAGAACCTTCGGGATAGCACGAAATCATGGCGAAGAGCAGCAAGACATCAACCCCGACGCGGCGGAAGGTTCGACGCACGGTATCCGAGGGTATCGCGCACATTCACGCGTCCTTCAATAACACCATCGTCACGATCACCGACCGCCAGGGCAACACGCTGGCCTGGGCGACGTCAGGGGGATCGGGTTTCCGCGGTTCCCGCAAGAGTACACCGTTCGCGGCCCAGGTTGCGGCAGAGAGGGCTGGTACTGCGGCCAAGGATTACGGTTTGCAGAACCTCGAGGTTCGCGTGAAGGGGCCGGGTCCGGGTCGGGATTCAGCGGTTCGCTCACTGAACAACGTCGGCTATACCATCAACAGCATTACGGACGTGACGCCTATCCCGCATAACGGGTGCCGGCCGCCCAAGCGTCGTCGCGTCTGATTCGGAGTCTGGAACGTGGCTAAGTATACCGGTCCAAAGTGCAAGCTCAGTCGACGCGAGGGAACGGATCTGTTCCTGAAGTCGGGTGTCCGCAGTCTCGATTCGAAGTGCAAGCTCGACCGTCCTCCTGGACCGCAGGCAGGGCGCCGTGGCCGCGCTTCGGACTACGCACTGCAGTTGCGCGAGAAGCAGAAGCTGCGCCGCATGTACGGTGTGCTCGAGCGCCAGTTTCGCAACTACTACAAGAAGGCCACCCAGCGGAAGGGGTCGACGGGCGAGAATCTTCTCCAGATGCTCGAGCAGCGACTCGATAACGTCTGTTGGCGCATGGGGTTCGGCAGCACTCGCGCGGAAGCGCGGCAGCTCGTGAACCACAAGGGCATCAGCGTGAATGGCGTCGTGGTGAATATCGCCTCCTACCAGGTGCAGCCGGGTGACGTGGTTGCGGTTCGCGAGCGCGCCAAGAAGCAGAACCGCCTCGCCGAGGCTGTCGAAATGGGGCAGCAGCGCGGCGTGCCGGAGTGGATGGACGTGGACCCGAAGAAGATGGAGGGTGTCTTCCGCTCAGTGCCCGAACGCAGCGACCTGTCGGCGGAGATCAACGAGTCGCTGGTCGTCGAGCTGTACTCGAAGTAAGAGGTCCCTCAAAGCGATGTCAAACGTTACGGAATTTCTCAAGCCAAGGATCGTCGACGTACAGACGGTCAGCCAGTTTCACGCACGCGTGGCGCTGGAACCGCTCGAGCGTGGATTCGGCCATACGCTGGGCAATGCGCTGCGGCGTATCCTGCTGTCTTCGATGCCCGGTGCGGCGATCACTCAGGTTCAGATCGAGGGTGTCGTCCACGAGTACACGACGATCGAAGGGGTTCAGGAGGATGTGCTGGATATCCTGCTGAACCTGAAGGGTGTCGCAATTCGTCTGCACGCTCGTGACACGGCGGAGCTGCGCCTGAAGAAGTCGGGTGAAGGCGTGGTGACGGCGGGTGACATCACTTCCGACCATGATGTCGAGATTGCCAACCCCGATCATGTCATTGCGCACCTGACTGGTGCCGGTGCCATCGACATGACCCTGCACGCACGCAAGGGACGGGGCTACGAGCCTGTCTCCGCACGCGAAGAGGAAGATGGCGAATCGAGGACCGTGGGTGGCCTGGGCATCGATGCGAGCTTCAGCCCGATCCGGCGCGTGGCATACAGCGTCGAGAGTGCGCGCGTCGAGCAGCGTACGGACCTTGACAAGCTGATCTTCGACATCGAGACGAACGGCACGATCGAGCCCGAGGAGGCGATTCGGCGTGCCGCCACCGTGCTCCAGGATCAACTCTCGGTGTTCGTCGAGCTCAAGGCCGACGACCAGGGTCGACCGGAAGAGAGCGGGGCACAGATCGACCCCATTCTGCTGCGTCCGGTGGACGATCTCGAGTTGACGGTGCGCTCGGCGAACTGCCTCAAGGCGGAGAACATCTACTATATCGGTGACCTGATCCAGCGCACCGAGGTGGAACTGCTCAAGACTCCGAACCTCGGCAAGAAGTCGCTGACGGAAATCAAGGACGTGCTGGCGTCGCACGGTCTGTCTCTGGGCATGCGCCTGGAGGGCTGGCCCCCCGCGGATCTGCACCGTCCACAGGACAAGGCAAGTTCCGCCTGAGACCGCAGGCAGTCATCGGATATCATAAGGAGGCGCAGTCATGCGTCATCGCAAGAGCGGAAGACAGCTCAATCGCAACAGTTCACACCGGCAGGCCATGTTCCGCAACATGGCGGCCTCGCTGTTCCAGCATGAGCTCATTCGCACCACTCTACCCAAGGCGAAGGAGTTGCGTCGCGTGGCGGAGCCGCTGGTGACGCTGGCGAAGAATGACTCCGTGGCCAATCGGCGTATCGCATTCGCGCGTCTGCGTGACGATGCCACCGTGGCCAAGCTGTTCGATGAACTGGGTCCCCGCTACCAGGATCGCCCGGGTGGTTATCTGCGAATTCTCAAGATCGGCTTCCGTACCGGTGACAACGCACCCATGGCACTTGTCGAACTCGTCGATCGCCCGCAGAGCGAGGGCGCCGAGAGCGAACAAGAGGAAGACGAAGCGGCTTGATGGGTCTCCATGGGGCGACGGCTCGTTGACCCGGCATAGCGGGCCGTTTCCGGAGCCATGAATGATACGGCTTCCTACGGCCCTTGCAGGGTCCGGGGCTGATGGACACGACACTCGACTGGTTCCTGCCGTACTACTTCTATCCGGAAGTTGTACTGCTGACGATCGGCGGTCTGTACCTGTATACCTTTGGCCTGATTCGGCAGCACCAGGCCGGTGAGCGGGTACGGATCTGGCCCGCCATCTCCTTCTATTCCGGTGTCGCTCTCATCTACGTGATGATGCACACCGGGATGGATTACCTGGCCCAGTATCTGTTTCTTGGGCATCGCTTCCAGCATCTCATCATCCATCACCATGCCCCGCTACTGCTTGTGCTGGGTGGAATGGGGCGCGTGTTCCCGTGGGCGCTGCCACGCTGGTTCCTGATGGAGGTGCGTGCATGGAGGCGGATGGCGGTCGTTCGTGCGGCATGGCGAATCCTCGGGAATCCCCTTGTAGCGGGGCTGCTGTTCGTGGGTCTGATCTTCATCTGGATGACCCCCGACGCGCACTTCGAGGTCATGCTCAACCTCGACACCTACCGTGTGATGAATATCTCGATGGTGTTCACGGGCGTGCTGTTCTGGAGCGTGATGCTCAATCCGCGCGGACGTTACCGGGGCGGCTACAGTTTTGGCCTGCGGCTGCTGTTGCTGTGGTTTGTCATGCTCCCGCAGATGTTCCTGGGAGCGTATGTCTCTCTGGTCGAGCATGAGATCTATGATGTCTATGATGTGTGCGGACGGGCATTTCCGATTTCCGCGATGACCGATCAGCGCATAGGCGGCCTGCTGACGTGGATACCCGCTGCGGAGATGATGGCCGTCGTGGCACTGCTCGTCATCCGCCTGTGGATGCGTGAGGAAAATGAGTGTGCCCCCGGCGCGGCGGTGCGACATGCCTGAACGTACAAGGGAACCCCTTGGCGTACCGGGAGTCACAGGCGTGGAACTGCCGGTTTCGTGGTTGAATTCGGACGTCTGGAGACGGGTGTGATGGTCGCTTGTGGGAAGATGCCGTGGTTGGTCGGGATCGTGCTGACTGCTTTGTTTGTTGCGGCCTGCAGCGATGATCCGGAGTTCCGCAGTCGCGACATTTCCGGAGCCCTGCCGGACCTCGAATTCACCCTGGAGCAGGCGCCCGAGGAACGGAAGGTCACCGAGGCGGATTTCGAGGGCAAGGTGGTGGCGCTCTTCTTCGGATTCACGCATTGCCCCGACTACTGTCCGCTGACACTCGCGAAGTTCGCGGGTGCCCTGGACGGGATCGAGGAGGAACTGGCGCAGGACATGCGGGTGCTGTTCGTTTCGGTGGACCCGGAGCGGGACACACCCGAGCAACTGGCGCAGTACGTCAGCGGGTTTGGCGAGCGGTTTGTGGGGTTGCGCGCCGACCGCTCGACGCTGCGGGACGTGACACGGCGGTATCGAACGACCTTCAGTCATGGCGAGCCGGATGAGAACGGCCACTACGATGTAGCGCACGGCACGGCGACTTTCGTGTTCGATCGCAGCGGAGAGGTGCGCTTCCTGGCGCGGGACGATGCCCCGGTCGATGACCTCGAGCATGATCTGCGCCTGCTTCTCGAGGGATCCTAGCGGACAGATTGCGCCGGGCCGGGAAGTCCCGGAAGCCTAGGCATCCAGGCTTCTGCGGGCCGCGGACGGGGTGGGGCCGAGCATCGGTTGCAGGTAACGGCCCGTGTGCGATTCCGGGACTTCGACGATTTGTTCGGGTGTACCCGTGGCAAGGATTTGCCCACCTTTCTCCCCACCTTCCGGGCCGAGGTCGATGATCCAGTCCGCGGTCTTGATGACATCGAGGTTGTGTTCGATCACCACCACGGTGTTGCCGTGATCGCGCAGGCGGTGCAGTACGCGCAGCAGTTGCTCGACATCGTGGAAGTGCAGGCCGGTGGTGGGTTCGTCGAGGATGTACATGGTGCGACCGGTGTCGCGTTTCGACAGCTCGCGGGCCAGCTTCACCCGCTGGGCTTCACCACCGGAGAGCGTCGTCGCATTCTGACCAAGGCTGATGTAGGAAAGCCCCACGTCCATCAGTGTATCCAGTTTGCGCTTGATGACCGGTACGGCTGAGAAGAAATCCGCCGCCTCCTCCACGGTCATTGCCAACACGTCGGCGATGGTCTTGTCCTTGTACTCGATGTCGAGGGTCTCGCGGTTGTAGCGCGCACCACGGCATACCTCGCAGGTCACATACATGTCCGGGAGGAAGTGCATCTCGACCTT
>SL_3KL_010_SEDDRAFT_10002696_pt1 | contig 16183 bp, 14 predicted proteins | sample SodLakKL_010_SED_2_FD_10381 | JGI IMG/M metagenome (IMG submission 10381) | reverse complement strand
TGGTCGGAGCGAGAGGATTTGAACCTCCGGCCTCTTGGTCCCGAACCAAGCGCGCTACCAAACTGCGCTACGCCCCGTTTTTGCAACCTGATTATAGCACAGGGCATATTAAAGAACAACACCGAAAAACTGGCCTTAAACAGAGGTAATTTAAAGGGAATGCTTGAGAAAAAATTAACTTGAGCAAATATTTGCAATATTATTGACATATGACATAGCGCTCTGTATAATAGCAACATATAGGGATATGTATTTTAGCTTATTGCAAAGTGGTCGTTTTAACTTAAGCGGCCGGAAAGGCGGATTGTCGCAGTGGAATATATAGTAATTATCGCAGTAATTCTTTTGATTTCGTGGGGAGTAAGGGTCTTAATTCATGCCAGTGTAAAAAAGCGTAACCGTTAATTGTGATGATTACAAGCGGTGTATTAACCTCGGAGGGAGAGATGGAGCATGTTGAACGCAATTTTGTTTGTTGGTTTTTTCTTAACCGTAGCTCTCTTCATCTATTACATGGTAGCAGTGGACGTAAAAAAAGCGGACAGGTAACAGTTTTGCTTTTTACGGAGTTTGAATAGCAGTAAGGTTTACGGAATTATAAATTAATCATAACATCTATGTTGCGATTTGAACTAAGTTTGCAAAAAGGGTTTTGTCTTTTTCATTTAAATACGTTAATATACTAGGGGTGTCTTTGACATCCCTTTTATCTATTAAATTACTCAATATAACTAACTCGGGGTGAGGCGAGTGAAGAAAAAAATTTTAGTGGGAATACCGCGCTCCCTGGCATACTATAGTTTTTACCCGCTGTGGAGAGTATTTATTGAAAAATTAGGCGTTCAGGTTGTAATATCAAAAGCGACCAACCGCAAAATCCTTGAAGATGGCATCAAGGAAACGGTGAATGATGCCTGCATTCCTATTAAAGTTTATCATGGCCATGTTTTTGACCTGGCCGACAAAGCAGACTTTATCTTTTCCCCGCGTATGGTCAGTGCAGATGGTAAAGCTACTTTTTGTCCCAAGTTTTTAGGTCTGCCGGATATGGTCAAGTTTTCAGGTGTTGATCTGCCGCCCCTCATCGATACCCGTTATGATCTGAGTGGTTTACCGGGAGGACAGCTCAGGTTTTTCTTTTCCGTAGCGCATACCATTGGCATAAAAAATCCTTTTAAGGTTTTATATGCTGCCGTTTGTGCCTTGCGAGCCCATAAACGTTACAACAAGCTCCAGCTTCAGGGCTTTAAGCCGGCTGATGCCCTTCAGGTTGTCTTCAACCAGAAAACCATAACAGAATTAAGTAAAGAAAAGTTAACATCAGGGGCCAGTCGGGCTAAAAAAGTGGTAATTGCCCTGCTGGGCTATCCCTATGCCATCTATGATCCGTACATTAGTGCCGGTATTTATGATAAATTGGTCAGGCTGGGAGTTGAAGTTGTTACCTACGAACAAATCCCCTTAAAGGAAATGCGCCGTTTTTCAAAAGTGCTGCCGCAAAACTTTTTCTGGTACTACAGTAACCAGGTTTGCTGGGCAGGCCTTTATCTCCTTGAGCAAAAAAAGAAAATTGATGGCATTATTCATGTTACTGCCTTTGGCTGTGGTCCGGACTCCATGATTGATAAAACCCTGGAGCTGGAGGCGAAAGCGGCTGCTTTACCTTTCCTGAGCCTGACAATTGATGAACATACCGGTGAAGGAGGTGTCTGGACCCGCCTGGAAGCTTTTGTTGATATGCTGTGGGCAAAACAGGTGCAAAACAAGGTGGGTTAAATTCAGATGAAATTATATTTAGGGATAGATGTCGGTTCGGTTAGCACAAACCTGGTTTTGATGGATGAGCAAAACCAGGTTTTAGACTTTGAATATTTAAGGACCCGGGGGCAGCCGATCAAAGCAGTCCAGGAGGGGCTTAAAAACATGGCACCCAAACTGCACGAGGTGGCTGAGATAAGCGGGGTTGGGGTTACGGGCAGTGCCCGCAGCCTGGCCGGAGTGGCTGTCGGAGCCGACGTGGTAAAAAACGAAATTACTGCCCATGCGGTTGCTGCTGATATTGTGGTGCCCGGAGTGCAGACAGTTTTAGAAATCGGCGGCCAGGATTCAAAAATAATTATTCTCCGGCATGGGGTGGTCATTGATTTTGCCATGAATACAGTTTGTGCAGCCGGAACCGGTTCCTTTCTTGATCATCAGGCGGATCGACTGGGCATTGCCATTGAGGATTTCGGTGCTCTGGCCCTGAAGAATAAAAATCCGGCTCAGATTGCCGGACGCTGTTCTGTTTTTGCAGAATCAGACATGGTCCACAAACAGCAGATGGGTTACAGTCTTGAAGATATAATTGCCGGTTTATGTGATGCTCTTGTCCGTAACTATCTTAATAATGTTGGTAAAGGCAAGGAAATTTTAGCCCCGGTAGTATTTCAGGGTGGGGTAGCTGCTAATATCGGTATTAAGGCTGCTTTTGAAAAAGCGCTTGAAACGGAAGTAATTATTCCGGAGCACTATCATGTTATGGGCGCTCTCGGCGCTGCCATCCTGGCCCGCTATACCATGACAGAGAAACAGGAACCTTCTTCATTCAGGGGGTTTGCCTTAAGTGACCTAAATTATGAAGCCGGCACTTTTGTTTGCGACGGCTGCCCGAACATTTGCGAGGTTGTAAATCTTTATCTTAACGGGGAACTGCTGGCCCGCTGGGGCGGACGTTGCGGAAAGTGGGAAAATTTAGAGATAGAGCCCGATCCATCCCTGAAAACATAACAGTAAACAAATACTTCTATCTTGAGTAATATTTTGTTGACACAGGCAGGAATTGTGATATCTTATGAATAAGTATTATAGGCTGAGGAGTTAACTAAGCTATAGCTTCTCAACCGCTGTTAATTACTTTGAAGGTGGTGATTGATGGCGCCTGTTCTATGGTTTAATTAAGCTTAGGAAAATTATAAGGGGGTTTTATAAGAATGAGAAAGTATTTGTTTGGATTTTTAGTATTACTGTTAATGACAGGGCTTCTTTTCGGTGGATGTGCTCCAGATGAAGAAGTTGTAGACGAGCCTGTTGATGAAGAACCGGTTGATGAAGAACCGGTTGATGAAGAACCTGTAGATGACCAGAACCTGGTTATTGCCATCGGTGCGGAACCGGAAAGTCTGGATTCGCTTTTAATGAATTCAGCGCCGGCTGCAACCGTATCCGAACACATGGTTGAGACCTTGGTTTACCTTGCTGTGGACGGGACACTTGAGCCCGGCCTGGCAGAATCCTGGGAGCCGACTGAAGACGGCATGGCCTGGGATCTGAAAATGCGTGAAGGCGTTACTTTCCATGACGGAGAGCCTTTCAATGCAGAAGCGGTTAAGTACAACCTGGACCGTTTCATGGCTTATGGTGACTTCGAAGGTGAAACAGCTGCAATCTACGCTTTCCTGCTCGATCAAATCAATGAGTTTGAAGTGATCGACGAGTATACTTTGAGGCTTCACCTTGATCAGCAGTTTGCACCGATCATTTCTCACCTTTCCCACTCCTTCGTTGGCATGCACAGCCCTGCTTCCCTGGAAGCGCTGGGTGCAGATGAAGCGCTGGAAAACCCTGTAGGGACCGGCCCGTTTAAAGTTATTAACTGGGACCGCGGTGAAGAGATTTCCATGGAGAGGAATGAAGATTACTGGGGCGGCGCACCTGAACTTGAAACCGTCACCTTCAAGTTTGTTCCCGAATCAAGTTCACGTGTGATTATGCTCGAGACGGGCGAAGCACATGCCATTATGGCAGTTCCGCCTACCGAAATTGATCGTCTCGAGGCAGACGCAGAGATTGACGTGGTCTTTGAAAACAGTGTAAGGGTTATTTACATGGGCTTTAACATGGAGAGGGAGCCTTTTGATGACGCAAGGGTACGTCAGGCTCTGAACTATGCTGTCGATAAGCAAGCGATTATTGAGACTATCTTCCAGGGCGTTGGAGAACCTTCCTCCGCACCGGTTGTTCCTGCTGTGTTTGGTTATGAGCAGGTTGGCCCCTATGAGTATGATCCTGAGCGGGCCATGGAACTGCTGGAAGAAGCAGGTTACGGTGATGGCTTTGAAGTGGAACTTTTCCACCCCACCGGCCGCTATCCGCAGGATGACGTTGTTACAGAAGCGGTTCAGGCAATGCTTGCTGAAGTTGGCGTTTCTGCCAGCCTGACTACCTATGACTGGGGCACCTACCTCGATACAGTTATTGTTCCTCCGGAAGATGCAGAACATGACATGTATATGCTTGGTTGGGGAACAGTAACCCTGGATGCAGACTACGGTCTCTATGCCCTGTTCCACTCAACCCAGTGGCCGCCAAGGAATAACGTATCATATTATGCAAATGCCGATGTAGATGCTCTGCTTGATGAAGCAAGGGTAACTCCTGACACTGGTGTCCGGGAAGGTCTCTATGCTGAAGCAATCGAGCTTATCTGGGATGATGCTCCCTGGCTGTTCCTTCACAACGAAGGACAGGTTAATGCTGTTCGCTCCAACGTACATGGTTTAATCCATCACCCGCTGGAAAACATCTTAGCCTGGGACGCTTATATCGAGTAATAAGTTTTGCTGCTTCTGAAACGGTAAATGAATAATAAGCATTTCAGGGGCAGGGTGTTCTAAGCGGTTAATTACCGGCGCCCTGCCCCTTTATTATGATGAACTACTTTAATAAATTATTATTTTATGTGCAAAACAGCTGTAATTGTAATGGAAAAAGCAGGCAGCTGACCGGGAGTTGAATTAAATTGTATGGATATGTGATCAGGAGGCTTCTGCTGGCTATACCGGTTTTAATCGGGGTATCTATTCTTGTTTTTGCTATTATTCGCTTTATACCGGGTGACCCCGCCCGCGCTGTTGCCGGTGTTAATGCCAGCCCTGAATATATTGAACAGGTTCGCAGGGATCTCCTATTGGATGAAGGCCTGCACGTGCAGTACTATGTTTACATGTCGAACCTTCTTCAGGGCGATATGGGGCGCTCAACCTTTACCCGCCGGCCGGTCACTGTAGAATTGATGCAGCGGTTCCCCAATACCCTGCTTTTATCAGCAACAGCAATGGCTTTCGCTATAGTTTTCGGAATGGCAGCCGGTATCGTATCTGCTACCAGGCGCTATTCCCTGTTTGATAATACCAGTATGCTTTTAGCTCTCTTTGGTGTAGCCGCCCCGGTTTTCTGGCTGGGGATTATGTTCCAGCTTCTTTTTTCTGTGCAACTTGGCTGGCTGCCGTCAGGAGGGATTGGCACCTGGAAGCACCTTGTTCTACCTGCCCTTACCCTGGGGCTTGCAACAACTGCTTTGATTGCCCGTATTACCCGCTCGAGCATGCTTGATGTNCTCGGACAGGATTATATTACAACTGCCCGCTCGAAAGGTCTGGTTGAAAGAGTCGTTGTCTACAAACATGCTTTAAAAAACGCGATGATTCCTGTTGTTACAGTGATGGGTTTGCAGTTCGGTACCCTGCTTGGTGGGGCAGTATTGACAGAAACCGTTTTTTCCTGGCCCGGCGTGGGGCGTCTGATGGTTGATTCAATCCTTGCCCGCGATTATCCAGTAGTCCAGGGTGCTGTCCTTATTCTTGCAGTCCTTTTTGTAACGATTAACCTGGTAGTTGATATTATTTATGCCTTCCTGGATCCACGGATCACTTATGGCAGCAAGGAGGTGGAGTAACATCATGTTTAATAAAACTGGAAAAGTTGATGCCCATAGCAAGTTGCCCACCCCGAAAAAAGATACTGAATGGAGCCAGGTCTGGCGGCACCTGCGCCGCAACCGGTTGGCCATGGTAGGCATCGCCGTAATGGCTTTATTTGTCTTATGTGCCATATTTGCACCTCTTATAACCCCATATGATCCAATTCAGGTTGATTTTGGCTCTGCCTTCAATGTGCCTTCCAGTGAAAATCTTTTAGGAGCTGACTGGCTGGGCAGGGATAATTTTTCCAGGATCCTTTACGGGGCGAGAATTTCACTAATTATCGGTTTTATTTCCGTAGCGATTGGTATGGTTATCGGTGTGCCTGTTGGTGCGCTTTCCGGTTATTACGGCGGAAAATTTGATCTTTTTATCCAGCGGATTATTGATATATTAATTGCTTTTCCCGGTATATTGCTTGCTATTGTCGTCGTTACTATCCTAGGAACTGGTGTTGAAAACGTGATGATTGCCGTCGGGATTGCGTCTGTACCAATTTATACCCGCCTGGTCCGCGGTTCAGTTCTGGGTATCAAAGAACAGGGCTATGTTGCCGCTGCCAAGGCGCTTGGTATCGGGGATTCGCGGATTATAGTTCGCCATATTATGCCCAACTGTCTTGGGCCGATTATTGTTCAGTCAACATTTCAGATTGCTACAGCCATATTATGGGCAGCAGGTCTTGGTTTCCTCGGCCTGGGTGCACAACCTCCGGATCCCGAATGGGGAGCCATGCTCAGCAGGGGCCGTGAGTATATCCGTACCGCACATTTCTTAACAACCTACCCGGGACTGGCTATATTTTTTATGGTACTGGGTTTTAACCTGATTGGTGACGGGCTGAGAGATGCCCTGGACCCCCGTTCCAGGAAGCACCGGTAATCCGGTAAGCGATAAATAAAGGGTGGTTTCGCATGGAATTTTTGCTCAGAGTTGAAGATTTGAAAACGACATTTTATACAGATGAAGCTGTTATCAAGGCTGTTGACGGAGTTTCCTTCAATGTTAGGCCCGGAGAAGTGGTTGGCCTGGTTGGTGAATCGGGCTGTGGGAAAAGTGTGGTTTCGCTAAGTATAATGAGGTTGATCAAGTACCCACCTGGAAAAATCGAGGGTGGAAAAGTAATTTTAAATGATCGCGATTTGCTTACAGTAGATGAAAGAACTATGCGCCAGATCCGTGGTAATGAGGTAGCGATGATTTTCCAGGAACCGATGACTTCTTTTAATCCGGTTTATAAAATCGGTGATCAGGTCAGTGAAGCGATACGGTTGCACCAGGGGCTTAACAAGGATAGTGCCTGGCAGGAAGCAGCTAAAATGTTGGAACTGGTTGGGATCCCCCGGCCAGGAGAAGTTATTAACGATTATCCCCACCAGCTAAGCGGTGGAATGCGTCAGCGGGCCATGATCGCCATGGCTTTGTCCTGTAACCCCAAGCTATTGATTGCCGATGAACCGACCACCGCCCTGGATGTTACCATCCAGGCCCAGATCCTCGAGCTAATGAAGGATCTACGGGAAAGAATCAATACAGCAATTATATTTATTACCCATGATCTGGGTGTTATTGCCGAGATGGCTGACTATGTGGTGGTAATGTATTCCGGGAAAGTCGTTGAGAACACTGATGTCAGGAGTTTGTTTAATAAACCTCTACACCCTTACACAGCAGGCTTGATTAAATCTAAGCCGATTCTTGAAGAAGATAAGGAATCTCTTGCATATATTCCCGGTTCTGTTCCCAATCCTTCCGAAATGCCTGAGGGATGTGCCTTTAATCCGCGCTGCCCGGAAGTTATGGATATCTGCCGCCGGGAGACCCCTGATCTTATAGAGCCGCAGCCGAAACACCTTGTCCGCTGCTGGCTATACCAAAAACAGAAAACTGAAGGGATGACTTAAATGGCAACCCCTGAATCGATTCTTGAAGTTGAAGGACTGAAAAAATACTTTGCGATTAAGACGGGAGTTTTCTCCCGCCTTGCGGGTTACGTTAAAGCTGTTGATGGTATAGATCTGCGTATTAAACCCGGTGAAACTTACGGTCTGGTTGGGGAATCAGGCTGCGGCAAATCGACTGCCGGCATGAGTATTTTGAGAATGCTTACACCTACGGCCGGTTCAATAGTTTTCAAAGGCCGTGATATTATGGCTATGAATAAAGAGGAACTGCGCAATTTGCGCAGGGAAATGCAGATCATTTTCCAGGATCCCTACAGCTCGCTAAATCCGCGTATGAGTATCGGGGAAGCTATCGGTGAGGCGCTGGAAGTACACGGCATTGCCAGCGGCAATGAGCGGCGTGAACGGGTGGAATCAATCTTAAAGGTATGTGGACTGGATTCTTATCATTACCGGCGCTACCCTCATGAGTTTTCCGGTGGGCAGCGTCAGAGGGTCGGCATAGCCCGGGCCCTGGTCCTGGAACCGCAGTTTATCGTGGCTGATGAGCCAATTTCTGCGCTTGATGTTTCCATTCAGTCCCAGATTGTTAACCTTCTCGAGGATTTACAGGAAAGATTTGGCCTGACCTTTTTATTTATTTCTCATGATTTAAGTGTAGTTAAACATATAGCTGATCGGGTCGGGGTTATGTACCTGGGCCGGGTAGTTGAAGATGCTCCCAAGAAAGAATTTTACTCTTCTCCGATGCATCCCTATTCCCAGGCCTTGCTTTCAGCTGTGCCTTCCATGAACCCGGACGTACAAAAAGAACGGGTTATTCTCAAAGGCGATGTGCCCAGCCCTTCAAATCCGCCGCCGGGCTGTACTTTCCATACCCGCTGTCCTATTGCGGAAAAGATGTGCTCTGAAGTAGTGCCGGTGCTTAAAAAAGCGGGCCCTGATCACTATGTTTCCTGTCACCTGGTGAAAGAGGTCAGCTAGCCGGATAAACATAATACCGGAAAATCCCCGGTTTTAATAAGGAGGAAAAAAATGCCCCCAGCTCCTGAACAAATCTTAAGTGACCTGGTCCGTATTGATAGTACCAATCCACCCGGTAATGAATATGCTGTTGCAGATTATTTAAAGAAGCTATTTGAAAATACCGCTGCAAACATTAAAATTGTTGAACCTGAAAAGGGGCGCAGCAGTTTTATTGCCAGGCTTGGCTCCGGTTCGAAAAAACTACTTTACCTTTCTCATTCTGACGTAGTCCCCGCTGGAGATGGTTGGGATTTCGAACCTTTTTCCGGTGAAATTAAAGACGGAGTTGTTCATGGCAGAGGTTCCCTCGACTGCAAGGATCTGCTGGCAGCCCAGGTATCCGCAGCCCTTCAGCTGATCGAAGAAAATTCGTCTTTGCAGGGAGAACTTATTATCGCTGCCATGGCCGATGAAGAAGCGGGTGGCCGCCTGGGTGCAGGTTACCTGACCGATAAGCATTCAGATTTAATCGAAGCAGATTATGCTGTAAATGAAGGTGCCGATCATCCGATTATTCTGGATGGACGGATGCTCTATTTCCTGCAGGTTGGAGAAAAAGGTACTGCCTGGTGTAAATTGAAAGCGCACGGCAAGTCGGGTCATGGCTCAATTCCTACCCTGGCCGACAATGCTATAGTCAAAATTACCAGGGCGGTAAGTCGTCTTTATAACTACCGGTCGGAAGTAATTCTCATCCCTGAAGTTAAAAAACTTTTAAAAAACCTGGCGAATCTCTCTGGGGTAAAAGTTGACTCAATTGAACCTGATCAGGTTGATGAGCTTCTTGAACAGCTGCCTTTTGATCGTTCTTTTATAGAATCATTGCGATCTATGACCCGGATGACCCTCTCACCAAATATCATCAGCGGAGGTGCGAAAACCAATATTGTACCCGATTACTGTGAAGCAGAGATTGATATCAGGATATTGCCTGGCCAGGACTGTGAATATGTGGAGTCCGAACTGCGCCTGATCATCAGTAAGGATATTGAAATAGAATTTACCGAGTACCGTGCACCCACCTTTTCCAGTTCCAACGAGAAATTTTATAAACTGATGGAAGAGACAACCCTGGAAATGGCCGGTGATAAAGCGCTCTGCCTGCCGATTATCTCTGCCGGTTCCACTGATTCAAAATACATCCGCAGTGCCGGTATTCCCGCTTACGGGGTTGGTCACATGGCAGAAGGTTTTGATTCCGAACTGAGGACAACTGTCCATGGCAGAAACGAACGTACTGATATTGATAGTCTTCACTTCAAAACAGAATTTTTCAAAAAGCTGGCCCAGAAGTACCTGGGCTAAGCTGCAGTTACCACCTGGAAGGTGACAGTGATGAAAGTATCTTATGGTCATATGGGGACTTTAACCCCGGTTATTGAGATGCTTCTCGAAGACTTAGGTCAGGAGCCGATTACCCCTGATCGGCCCACCCGGCAAACCCTGTCCCTGGGGGCTAAGTATGCTCCCGAGTTTGCCTGCATACCCTTTAAAATTGTGCTCGGTACATACATTGAAGGTCTGGAAAGGGGCGCCGATACCCTAATGAGCGGTGGCGGTTACGGCCCCTGCAGGGCAGGTCTTTATGGAGAACTGCATAAGCGGATCTTAAAGGACCTTGGTTATGACTTTGACTTCATTTTTTTCTGGCCCCCTTTGAGAAAGCCAGCCCATTTTATCCGCCAGCTTAAGAAAACCAAGGCCCCTCTTTCCTGGGGTTACTTATGGCGTTCATTTAAGAAATGCTACAAGAAATTAGCGGTTCTGGATGATCTGGAAATGCTAACCCAGCAGATCAGACCCCGCGAGCATAAGCCGGGTTCGACTTCCCGGGCATTTGACCAGGCCTACCGGATGATGAGACAGGTTAAATCGGAGCGGGAAATAGAAGAAGCGGGTGAAGCAGCCCGTCAGATTATTTGTGACGTGCCTCAAGACAGTGAAAAGGAAGTATTGAAGGTCGGCATAATTGGTGAGATTTATGTTCAGCTGGAGCCTTTTGCTAACTTTTTTCTTGAAGAACAACTGGGGCATATGGGCGTGGAAGCGCGCCGTTCAATCTACCTGACCAGCTACGCCCGTCATGATGTCCTTTCNACTAAGGGTGATATGGGCAGCCGTAGATTGGCCATGCCCTATCTCGCACAAAAGGTTGGCGGACACGGGCAAAACAGTGTCGGTGATATTATTCGCTATGCAAAGCAGGGTTTCGACGGTGTAGTGCAACTGGCTCCGTTTTCATGCATACCGGAAATTGTGGCCAAAAGCCTGGTGCCTCAGCTGAGCAAAGATCATGGTATTCCGGTATTAACCCTCTTTATCGATGAACAGACCGGGGCAGCCGGCATACAAACACGGTTAGAGGCTTTTATCGACTTAATGAGCCAGCGCCGTTCCCGCAACCTGGGTGTGGGCTTCTGAACGATCAGCGAGTGAAATTTTCTTCAGCAGGCAAGCTCAGTCCCATATCAACAAATATCACTTATAATGGATAATAAACTGGAGAGTACTTTCAATTGCTGCTAAAAATTGGTTCCATAAATATAGATCCCGGATTAGCCCTGGCCCCGATGGCCGGTGTAGCCGATCATCCCTTCCGGGTCCTGGTTAAAGAACAGGGCTGTCCCCTGGTTTACTCCGAAATGATCAGCGCCAAGGGTCTTGTTTACAGCAACAGGCGTAACAGGGCACTATTACATTTTACCGAACGGGAAAGGCCGATTGGTTTTCAACTGTTTGGTTCAGACCCGGAGATTCTGGCAGAAGGGGCTCGCATTATTGAAAGCTATGAGCCCGACTTTATCGATCTTAATTTCGGCTGCCCTACCCCTAAAATTGTTCGTAATGGCGATGGCGGCGCCCTGATGCGAAATCCCGCCCTGTGCGGCGAAATATTCAGGAAAGTTTCTACAGCTGTTTCCTGCCCGGTAACTGTAAAAATACGGACGGGTTGGGATGAAAACAATAAATGCGCCCGAAATTGCCCTGCTGGCAGAGGAAAACGGGGTTAAGGTAGTTACAGTACATGGCAGAACGGTGAAGCAGGGCTACCAGGGCGAAGCTGACTGGAGAATGGTTAAGATAGTAAAAGAAAATCTTACCATACCGGTTATCGGTAACGGCGATATTGATTCACCGCAAAAAGCTGAAGAGATGATAAATTACAGCCGCTGTGACGGAATTATGGTGGGCCGGGCGGCCCGCGGGAACCCGTGGATCTTCAGGGCTATCCTGGCCTGGCTGCAGGAAAGAAAAGAGCTGGAGGCACCCGGGGCAGAGGATATTTATGAGATGGTTTTACGACACTTTAAGCTGCTAAGTGACTTTAAGGGAGAAAAAATTGCCGCCAGGGAAATGCGCCGCCATGCCGCCTGGTATGTCAGGGGATTGAAGGGCGCTTCGGCAGCAAGACAGCAGCTGGTTCGTGTAAAGACCGATGAGGAATTAAAAGCAATCATGAAAGAGCTTCTCCGCTTGAACAGCAGTTAATATTATCTTGCTTGTTCCGGTCATTGCAACAAGGAGAGAATAATAGTAGAATTGATTCGGGCACAAAGTTGTGCACAGCTGCTTTAAGCCACTTTCTTTTTGCCATACTTTAAAAAGCGGAGGCCTGTTATGCAATCTGAACGTCTCTACAGGATTGGTGAAAAACTGGTCAGCCTGGATAAAACAGTACGCCTGGTTGGGCAAACCTTAGAGCTGCGTGAGCAGGGCTATTCCCAGCAGGAAACAGCTAAAAGGCTGCACCTGGACCGCAGCTTTGTTTCCCGGATTGAAACAGTCGGCGAAGTCCGCAAAGGCAACCGCCTGGCAGTTATCGGTTTTCCCCTGGCCAACACAGACTCTATAACTACCTTGTGTCGTGAATATGGCCTTGATTTCCACTTGATTCTTAATAACAGTGAACGCTGGGCAATGGTTCAGGATCAGCAGGCTCTTGATTTTTTCAACCGGATCCTGGAGCTGGTAGCCCGGCTGCGCCAGTTTGACGTATTGATAATGATTACCTCGGAAAAGTGGTACCAGCTGGCAGATGCTCTGCTGGATATCGAAATAATCCACCTTGAGCTTGGTCCATCACCAATTGATGAAGATCGGCACTTTGATCAGAAACGCCTGGAAGATATATTGGACCAGGTGTCGAAGTAAAAGTGAAGGGAGCGATTTTACTTTGAAGCGTGTTGTGGGGATTAGTCTCGGCTCATCGGCCAGGAACCACGAAGTAACAATAGAGCTGATGGGGCAACAGTATAAAATTGAGCGGATCGGTACTGACGGCAACATGAATAAAATGATTGATATCATCCGGGAGCTAGACGGCAAGGTTGATGCTTTCGGCCTGGGTGGAATGGATTTATATATTTATGCAGTCGATCGACGCTATGAATTCAGGGATGCCAGGAGGATATCACGCGCTGCTGAAAAAACACCTATTGTCGATGGTTCCGGTTTGAAAAACACTTTAGAGCGCAGGACAATTGAACAGCTGGCGGCAGAAACTGATCTTTTCATAGAGACAAAAAAAGTGCTTTTGATGTCGGCTATGGATCGGCTGGGAATGGCCCAGGCCTTTGAAAAAGCTGGCTGCAAAATGACCTATGGAGATATTCCTTTTGTCCTCGGGCTGCCAGTACCCCTGGCATCATTAAAAACCCTGGCCATGTTCGCCCGGGTCCTTGCGCCACTGGTCGGCCAGCTGCCCTTTACGATGATTTATCCCACCGGTGATAAACAGGCTGTCAATAAAACTCGCTTTCCCCGCTATTTTTTCGATAATGATATTATTGCCGGTGATTTTCATTTTATACATCGTTATATGCCGGCAGAACTGCCGGGTAAAACTATTGTTACCAACACTGTTACCAGTGATGACGTGGAATTTCTAAAGGAACGCAAACTAAAAACCCTGATCACAACCACCCCTGAGATGGAAGGGCGATCCTTCGGGACAAATGTTATGGAAGCGCTCCTGGTATGTATGGGCGAAGGCAAAAAGGAGCTTAGTGAGGAACAGTACAACAATCTGCTTGATCAGCTAGATTTGAAGCCGCGAATTGTTGAATTGAACCGGGAAAATTAAAAACACTAGATTTTCTTGACAATACAGTACGCACGACTTATAATAAATCAAAAATTAATGGTTATCGGTAGCGGTGTCAGGTTCTGCCTTGGCACTAACTTTTTTAAAAAGGCTTCTTCATTATTTGAAGCCGTTCTTTATTTAGACAGCTTAGATTAAAACAGATACAGTAAGGAACTTAGAAAGCATTATTTTATAACTTTATTTCCTACCCGTTGAAGGAGGGATTATTTATGGAAAACTATGAAGAGCTGCTGTTAACTAAAGACGGCCTAGAGAAGCTTGAAAATGAGCTTCACCATTTACGAACGGTTAAACGGAAAGATATTGCCGCCCGTATTAAGGAGGCAATATCTTATGGAGATATCACTGATAACTCTGAATATGAGGATGCCAAAAACGAGCAGGCTTTTATTGAGGGCAGGATTATTACCCTTGAAAAAATGCTGCGCAGGGCCAGGATTCTTGAGAAGGATGATAACGACGACCTTAATATTTCTCTTGGCTCCAATGTCAAACTTAAGGATGTAAATGCAGACAAGGAATTTGAATATACTATCGTCAGCACTGCAGAGGCTGACCCAACTGAAAAAAAGATTTCCAATGAGTCTCCGGTTGGCAAGTCGCTGATCGGTCTTACTGTTGGTGATGAAGTTGAAGTTAAGGTTCCGGCGGGATTAATCAAGTACCGGGTTGAAGAAGTTAATTAAAGCTCACTGGAGGTAGGCCTAATATGGAGCAGGAACAGCAGGAGCTAAATGAGCTATTACAGGTACGGCGTCGGAAAATGGATGCCTTAAGAGAAAAAGGCATAGAACCTTTCGGTCAAAAATTTGAAGCAGATCACTATTCAACAGATATTGTAGATAATTTCGATCAACTAGAAGGAAAAGAAGTCACTATCGCCGGTAGGTTAATCAGTATCCGTTCGCACGGTAAAGCTGCTTTTGCCCATTTGCAGGACTACCAGGGCAAGGTCCAGATTTATCTCCGCCAGGACCAGGTCGGGGCGGAACAATATGAAAACTTTGACCTGGTTGATATTGGAGATTTTATCGGTTGTGTCGGGGAAGTTTTCAAGACCCGTAAGGGCGAGGTAACGGTCAATGTCAGGGAGTATGTCTACCTGGCCAAGGCTCTGCGTCCCCTGCCCGAAAAATGGCATGGTTTGAAAGATGTCGATCTTCGTTACAGGCAGCGCTATGTTGACTTGATTGTAAACGAGGAAGTGCGGCAGACTTTCATTAATCGTAGTAAAATTATCTCTACTATGCGCGAACTGCTTAACGGGTGGGGCTTTCTTGAAATGGAAACACCGATCATGCAGACTATTGCCGGTGGGGCCCTGGCCCGTCCATTTGTAACCCATCACAATACGCTTGATATGAAACTTTACCTGCGTATCGCCACTGAACTGCATTTAAAAAGGCTGCTTGTTGGTGGCTTGGACAAGGTTTATGAGATCGGGCGTATTTTTCGTAATGAGGGTATTTCAACCATTCACAATCCGGAGTTTACTTCCGTGGAGATATACCAGAATTACGCCGATTATGAAGATATGATGACTATCACTGAAAATCTGGTTCACCAGATTGCCCTGAAAGTTTTTGGTACTGGCAAAATCAGTTTCCAGGGACGTGAAGTTGACCTGACTCCACCCTGGCCGCGGGAAACAATGATTGATATTGTCCGCAAGTATTCCGGTGTTGATTTTTCGCAAATTCCTGATAAAGAAGCCGCTTTTGATGCAGCTGTTAAAGCCGGGCTTGAGCCCGACAAGGGTCTGCCCTGGGGCGAAATATTATACATGTTTTTCGAGGAATTCTGTGAGGAGCAGCTGCTGGATCCGATCTTTGTTACCGATTTTCCAATTGAGGTTTCGCCTCTGGCCAAAAAGCTGCCTTCCGATCCCCGCCTGACCCTGCGCTTTGAGGGCTTTATCGCCGGATGGGAGATTGCCAATGCATTTACCGAGCTAAATGATCCCATCGACCAGCGGGAACGTTTTGAGCAGCAGCTGGGTAAAAGGGAATCCGGGGATGATGAAGCGCATGTGATGGATGAAGACTTTATTAATGCCCTTGAACACGGCATGCCTCCTGCCGGCGGACTGGGAATAGGAATCGACCGGATGGTCATGCTGTTAACTGATAACGTTTCCATTAGGGACGTTATCCTGTTCCCGACCCTGAAGCCCCTTTCAGGCGGAGAATAAAACATCATATTTTACCAAAAAATTTAAAATAAAGATGAAAAATATATTTGACAGTATGGCCTATCTGTGCTATTATTAAAAGGTCGTGCTCAATCAGATGAATTAGCCGACATCGTTCTTTGAAAACTGGATAGGGTAAGGTAATAAGGTCTCTGTGATGGAGAAATTTTTTTTGTCGATAGAGGCTTTGCGATCAGTGTAATTTATGAGTTAG
>SL_3KL_010_SEDDRAFT_10002695_pt1 | contig 16184 bp, 14 predicted proteins | sample SodLakKL_010_SED_2_FD_10381 | JGI IMG/M metagenome (IMG submission 10381) | reverse complement strand
ATCACCCCGTGGAAGTCTACCGGGTCCCACCCCTTGAAGGGGAAGAACCCCTGGTCCCCGAACTCATCCAGGTGCTGACCGACGGTCCGGTCCTCCTCCCCCGCATGGTGACCGGGGCCGGCGCCACCCCGGATGGAGCCCTGGTGGTGATCCGGACCTACGAAGCCATGGTCTTCCACCGGCCCGGGCCCGACGGACGCCTCTCACCCATCCCCGGAGGGTTCGTCAACCTCAGGCCGCTGCGAGAGATGCAGGGCGAGGCCGTGGCGTGGGCGGGGGGGAATCGATGGGTGCTCACCAGCGAAGGAGGCCCGGGGATCTCCCGCGGCGCGATTCACCTTCTGGAGTGCCCCCTTCGGCCATGACCCGGACAGGACCCCAGCCAGGGACCAGAGACATGGGCCGCACGATGGGCCGCACGATGGTCTGAGGCACGACCCGGGCACGACCCCGGAGATGAGGGGAGCGTAGGATCAGAGCTGGTGTGGGGGTGAGGCGGCGCCTGTAGCGGCTCGGCTCTGGATGACCTCCACCAGGCTGGCGGGTGTGGCAAAGGCGATGCCTCCCAGGGCTTCGGCCTGTGCCTGGAATGCATCGCGCTCATAAGGCCGCTTGGACCAGAGGGCCGCTCCCGGACGGACTCCGGCACCTGCCGCGGCCTCGAGATCCGTTGGGGAATCTCCGACGTAGAGGACNTCGTCGGATGCGTTGGGACCCAGGGCACCGGCTCCCGCGAGCTCCCGCACCGCGGCCCGGAGGCCGGAGGGGTCGGGCTTGGATCGGGGGACATCGTCGTCGAAGATGGCCACGGAAAAGGGACCCAGTTTCACCCTTGGCGACGTGATGCCCCACGAGCGACGGCTCTTTCCCGTGACCAGTCCCATGGGCGTTCCCAGCGCTCTCAGTCGCGCCAGCATCTCCCGAACACCGGTATAGATCCCCTGGAAGTCCTGGTCGTGCCGGTCCTCATAGGCCCGATAGAATCTTTCCATCACGGCGACGTGGGCCTCCTCACCGCCCAGCTCCCGGAGAAAGCGAATCTCGGCCCGGGGTCGGAGCGCCATCATCTCCTCATGCTCGGGCCGCCGCCCCAACAACGGTTCCAGGGCGTCGGCGAAGGCCTCCAGATAGAGCCGGCGCGTAGCAACAAGTGTTCCGTCCAGGTCGAAGAGGACAGCCCCGACCCCGGATGCACCGATCTCCCTCCATCCAGCCGACTCTCTCTCTGCCCCAGACATCTCTGCCCCAGACATCCCAGCGCCAGGGATCTCAGCCCCAGACATCGAACACATCCGGCTCCTCTTCGCCGGCCTCGTCCCCGGAGTCTTTCTCATCGGCGGTCTCCTCCTCGAGAGTCTCCTCCTCGGGGACTTTCTCACTGGGGACTTCCCGGGTTACGGTCTCGACGTCGTCTTCGACATCGCCCTCCGTGTCCGACTCGGCCCCTCTCTCAACCGCGAGCAGTGCGGAGTCTGGAGTGGAGGAGGTCTGGGTGGTCTCGTCGGACACGGGGGCGTCCTCAGGCTCCGGGGCAAGGAGATCCCTCTCGACCCGCCCCTCGGAGCCGTCCGCCTGCGCCCAGGACCATGGGTCCTCAGGCTCACGCTCCCGTGGCGGCATGCCCGGGCCAGCGTGCGGCCCCTCCGCGGGTCCGTCTTCATGTCTCCCGGGGGGTAGCCGGGAAAGCCCGACCATGATCTCGGCAAGGGTGCCTGGACCGAGGCCCGCCGATGGCCCCCGCCCCTCGGTCGCCCGGACGCCCAGTTCGCGGACCCCAGCCACCACGGCCACGGCCCGGAGGAAGCGAGTCGGGTCCGACAGTTCGGCCTCGCTACCCTCCTCTGCTGCCAGGCCACCAGCGGCCAGCGCCTCTGCCACCTGGTCCTCAAAGCGCCGGAGCCGGCTAGGTGTCGGATCGTCCTGTCCATGGAGTAGAGCCAGCCGTCGAGCTGGGCCATTGAGGTAGAGACCGGCCAGCGTCGTTAAGCCTTGCCTGAGTTCCACCCTGCCTCCGGTTCCCACGTCAGCAGCCACGATGCGCCATCGCTCCAACGCCTCAGCCAGCCATCGCTCCCCCAGATACCGAACCATCTCCTCTTTTCCGGAAAAGCGGGCATAGAAGGCCCCCACGGATGTCCGGGCCTCGCGGGTAACCCCCGTCACAGTGACGGCGTCGGGTCCGTGCTCCTCCAGCAATCGCGCTGCCGCCGCTACAAGCCGCTCCAGCGTCCGCCGGCTTCGGTCCTGGAGGGGCTCCCTCACCAGGGAATCCTGCACCGACGGCCGATCCTCCGAACGAGGGTCCTCATGGCCCGGAGGGAGACCTCTTCGCTGTACCTCTGACATTGTGGGCACTCCATTTGTGAGCGGGATAGCTCACGGTCGGACGGATGCTGCGGAAAGCACCACACCCCGCCCATGGCAGCAGTTTCAGAGCAGTGGGGGCGGCGCGCACACCCCAAAGTAAAAGGCAGATTCGCTTTCAGCCAGCCCCGACCGCTCCGTCCGCAGGCACGTCCGCTGACACTCCGGTGACAGGGGGTGGCTAAGAAGAGAGGGCGCATCGTTGTCTCGCAGCCGGAGGATTCCATGTCCCATTCCAGCGCATCCCCGTTCCACCTGTTGGCACCCCCCTATACCGAGCTTCTCCCTTTGGGAGAGGACGAGAACTTTCCGCGCTCACCCCGGACCCTCCGAGGTGTGGCCCTCGTCTGGAGGATGGCTTCGGGTCACCGGCCCGGACATCTGGCGCGGGCATCGGGCCGGCCGGGAGGTCTGGCTCTCATCGCCATTCTTCCACCGTCCGAACGCGTCGTCCAGCTCCACGACCGGGTCCTGGAGGTGCTGGAGGAGGCTCGACCCCTGGCTGTCCTTCCCCACCACCCCAGGGAGGAAGTGCGGGAGCTTCGTTCCCTCCTCCGGAAGGAACCCGAGAAGCCGGGTGGCGAATTCCTGGACTTCCTGCAGTGGCGGGGACTCGCGCTGGACCAGGAGACCCGCAGGATCGTGTCCCGGACGATGGAACTCTCTGCCGAGCTACGCACCCTCGGAGCATTGGCGCGGGGCGTGTACCTGTCCCGCCGCGCCCTGGGGCGAAGATTCCAGCAGCGGGGGCTTCCGGTCCCCTCCCATTGGCTCCAGTTCTGTCGGCTCCTCCGGGTGCTGTATCAGCTCCAGAACACCCAGCGCCCATTGTCCGCCATCGCCCGGTCGCTGGGGTATCCGGACGGCTTCACCCTGAGCAACCAGATGGAGCGGCGAGTGGGCGTTCGCCCCTCGGTGGTCCGGGAGCGGCTGGGCTGGGAGTGGTTTGCGGAGGCCTGGCTTCGGAAGGAATGGGAGGACGGGGGCCTCACCCGCCCTCTTCGGGGATACGATTCCCAGTTCACGGGTGAGCTCCGCAGGCAGAGAGCTGGGATTCCAGGGAAACCTCATGTCGCAGTTCCGGAACAGTTGGCGCGCCTCTCCAACGGAGAAGAGCAGGCCGACGGCACGAGCGGAACGAGCGAAGCCGAGCGGAGTGGAGCTGCGGCATGAGGGACATCCTGAAAGAGAAAGGGAGTCGATTTGCGGGGGGCGCGCCCAGAAGGAAGATTGCCCCGGAGCCCCTGCAGGCAAATCCGCCGGGGGCGGGTGTTTCCCGATGGCCTCCCCGCGAGGGTGCGATGCCCGGATCTCCTACCAGAGAGCGTGAATTCCGAATCCGCCTCTTCGGTGGTCCCCTTCTCGAGCACAAGGGGCTCAAGGTTTCCGTTTCCCCTTCTCACGGTCTCTTCCTGGCGATCCTGGCCTATCACGGACGCCGCGGAATACCCAGGGATCGCATCCTGTCCTTCCTGTGGCCCGCGGGACCGGAGGGGGCTCTCCGACGGCGCCTGAGTCAGCTCCAGTACTCACTCCATCAACGGGTGCGGACCCCCGATCTGGTGATCAACGAAGGAGACCGCTTCTTCCTCGATGTGGATCGAGTAGAGCCTGATCTTGAGCAGTTCCACACCGCCCTCCAGGAACGACGGCTGGAAGAGGCCTTGGACCTTCTGTCTCTCGAGTTTCTCGGCGCGTTGAATTCCGTCCCCACCCCTGAACTCGATTCCTGGATCGGTGAGCGGATCCGACAGTTCCGGGCCGATATCCGCACCGCCGCAGCCCGACTCATGGGAGAGGCGGAGCAACGGGGCGACTGGGAGCAGGCCACCCGTACAGGGAGGGTCCTCCTGGCGCTGGATCCCCTGGACGAGGGCGGACTGCGGAAACTTCTTCGCTCCCTGGGTCTCACCGGCCAGGTTGCCGAAGCGCGAGCCGTGTTTCAGGAGTTCACGGAACGAGCTTCGGCCGTAGAGGACCCATGGGCTCCGGAGGCGGAGACCATGGCGGTCGTCAGTCGCCTGGATACCCTCGCGAGGGAACGCGGGCCGACCTTCATGGTGGGCCGCTACGGCCTAGCGGACACGCCGCCCTTGGTGGGCCGAGAGGATGAATTGACCACGCTGGGACGCCTCCTCCGGGACCCGGCCGAGGCCTCGGTCATGAGCATCGGTATCGTGGGTGAGCCCGGGGTCGGGAAGACCCGACTCGCCTGGGAGGCCCTTCGAACACTCCCCTTTGATGGGGTCAGGGTCCTCTCTGCCCGCTGTTCCGAGTTTGAGCGTCGGATCCCCCTGTCTCCCTTCACCTCGGCGTTGAAGCCGGCCTGGGTGGCGGAGGAAGCCCGGCGTCTGGAGGATCCCTGGCGAGCGGTTCTCCTGAGCCTTTTCCCCGAATGGCACCCAGGCCCGGGCCCGGCCCCCGAAGTGCCGGAGATTGAACCGAGCGAAGTACCCCGTCGCATCTGCGAGGCCTTCCGGCAACTCTTCCTGGGCCTGGCCCGTACCGATCCTGTCGTCCTCTTCATCGACGACTTCCACTGGGCCGACGAGACCTCCCTCTCCGTACTCGAATACATCCGAAGTCGCGGGGTGGAAGGGGATTTTCGGGTGTTGGTGGCTAGGGCGCCAAACGCTTCGTCACTCGCCAGTGGCGTGAATCGCTCTGGTTATTTTGAAGCGGCACACGAGGGTCCATGCCTCAGACTCGAAAGCCTTTCCCTCGAGCATGTGGAACATCTCCTTAGTCTGTCAGATCAAGAGGTTGGCACCTCCCTCGAGGCTCTAGATCTCTGGGCTTTGAGCTCAGGAAGTCCCCATCACCTTTCCGCAGCCCTCGCGGCACTCCGGGTAGCTCGCGCAAAGGGGAGTTCGAAGGGGCCCCTGTTAAAGCATCTGCAGCCCGTGATCGCTGATAGACTTGCCGATCTCTCCAAAAATGAATTCACCCTTGCTTCCCTCATGGCCCTCGCCCAGGCGCCGATTCGGATCGTTGAATTGGCCCAGCTTGCCAAGTCAAACTCCACCTCCACAGCGCAAGCTCTGGATCGCCTCGCTTCGTTCGGTTGGCTCAAAGTGAGGACCGACGGGGTGGAGATGCTCTCCCCGCTTCTGCGCCAAGCCATTCAAAGCGCCATACCACAAGCTACCGCCGTCATGCTGCATAGAGAGATTGCAAAGGCCTTGATGGACAGGGAAGAACATGCTGCGGTCTGGACAATTGCTCATCATCTCCTTGAGGGACAGGAGCTAGAAAGGGCAAAGGAACTCGTACTTTCCACTGCGGTGATGGCTTCGGCCTCGGGTTGCTTTCATGAGATCGAAGTGCTGCTTCATCGCATACTTCGGGTCACTACCGGGCCAAGGGGCAAATACGAACTATCAACCCGCCTCGGGCACCTTCAGTTTCAGCGAGGCGACTTCCATGCCGCACGCGCTTCCCTCGTAGTAGCATGGCAGCTCGGCCAAAGGATTTCCGCCAATGATGCACCTGGGAGAGATCTGGAGGCCCAGGTTCTGGCTGCGGACCTCTACACGGGGCGCTTGAGCCCTGCCGAGGGATGGAAGAGGGCGTTAGCTATTGAAGGTGATGCCCGCCTCACGGGCGAATTTGTAATCCTGCATCATCTCTATACCCATGTCCTTCGGAGTGCCCAGTTACGCGAGGATGCCGACACCGCGCGGGCGGTGCTTTCCCGGACAGCCCATCTGTTGGATGCCCCCAACCACTCACTCGCAATCCAAGCTTCTCTCAATCTACTTCTCAGTGCCTCGGTCTTTTACGACGGGCCTGCGGCGGCGCTCCCACATGTCAGTGAGGCCCTCAGACTCGGCACCGCCTTAGAATCCACGCCCCTAACCCTTCAGGCGCACCACTGGCATCTCATTATTCTCTATCATCTTGGGCAACTGAGCCTTCCCGCCGGGATTGAAGGGAGACAACAGGCATTCAGTGCTGCCGCTTCGTCCGGCGACCTTCTGCAGCGAAGCCGGATGGAGCTGAATAATGCGGTATGGTATCTCGATTCGTTGGACCTAGAGGCTGCGGACGTAAGCTTGTCAAAGGTCGGAGGCCTGATCGGCGATGAGCCTCTTCCGCATGTTAGGGGCTCTTGGCTGGTCAACCTGGGCGAACTCAGACTCCACGAGGCGCGCTGGGACATGGCGACAGACTGCTTCGATGCTGCGAAGAAGATTTTCCACGCCGTTCGGTCAGAGACGGGGGAGCTACTGAGCACCGCAGGCTTGGGGCTAGCCGCGCTGGGACGGAGAAAGCTCAATGAGGCTGAAGCATACCACGAGCAGTTACAATCGCAGCCGGTTTGGTGGACATGCGATCCAACGCTTGTTCACTCTTTCTTACTTAGGTTCGCGCTGAAGAAAGGATCATCCCAAAATGCTCAAGCGGAACTGGAATCCATAATCGACCAGGTAAGGGGTCGCTCAAAACCTTGGTATCTCAGACTCTGCCTGCTGAGTGAAGAGATGAGAGTGCAAGGGGGCCTCGGAAGGAACACTAGACGGGTCGAAGACTGCCGAGAAGAAGCGGAACAACTAAATCTCGTAAACCTGGCACGGAGGTTCCGCATCCTGGCCCGAACCAAATGAGGGGCCCTACAAAGTCGCTGTTTTAAACTTCTCTTCGCGCAATTGTGCTACCTCGATCCCATCGCGAAGTGATGCCGCCAAACGCATCTGCACCGCATGTTCTTCGAGAATATCTGTTTCACGCAATAACAGAACGAGCTTCGGGTCGAAGTGGCGCCCCGAAAAGAGGCGGAGTTCTTCACGAACGGTAGCAAGTGAAAGGGCCTTCCGATAGGGGCGGTCAGAGAGCATAGCATCAATCGCGTCGCTCACTTTGATGATGCGACCGAACAAGGGGATGGAGATACCCGCTAATCTATCAGGATATCCTGTACCGTCATATAGCTCATGGTGGTGGCGCACCCCTTCTATCACCCTCTGAGAGAGAGACGACATGGAGGTTAGAATCTCCACTCCTCGTGTCACGTGGGACTCAATTATGGTGCGCTCCTCTGGAGTGAGCGCGGACGGCTTCTTCAGAATGCGTTCATATGCTACTTCGATCTTGCCAATATCATGAAGTAGTGCGGCCGCGCTAAGGTCGTCCAGCTTTCGTGCGCCCAAACCTAGTTCTGAGCCGATTCTCACCGCGAGATCCTGAACTCTTACAGCATGTCCCGACGTGTAGGGGTCACGTGTCTCAATCGCTTTGACGAGGGCGTTGAGGAGATCGCGGTTTGCAGTTTCGAGGCGGTGCTTGTGAAGATAGGTCCAGCGAATGACCAAGAGGGGCAGGAGCGAAACGAATAGACCGACCCACCCAAGGGCAAAATAGAGAAACGCAACGAGTATGGCGATCGGAAGTACGAAGACATCATAGAGAACTGTACCACCGATACGTCCCGCGGCCTGCCAGAGGATCTTAGTAACGGAAGCTCGCTGCGTTAGAGCAACCGCCACAATCACTGCTAGGTGGTTCGATAGGAGGGCCACGAACCCAAAAGCCAATGCTGGAACGATCTGTGGATCGAACTCAAGCGCGCCAAGCGTGGCGGCGAGTGGGATGCCACCTAACCCTGAGAAGGCCCAGCCGGCGAGCGTTCCGGCGATCACCCATTGGGATACATTAAAGACGGTTTTGAGCCGCTCTTTTCGCCGGAGCACGGCCTCCGCCACCGCTCCGGTTAATGCGACGAAAAGGACGGCGGCGACTGGGCCAAAAAGTAGCACCCCTGCGAGCAGAGGAATAAAAGTGAGGGAGTAGGTACTCGCTTGACGATCTGCTTTGCTGGAAAAGGCCAGCGCCTCAGACGCTATTCCTAGGACCGTCAGAAATCCGAAGCCGTAAAGGGCTTGGCTGGGGAGAGCAAAAAACGAGGCCCAGTCAAGCAGAAATGTGCATGCAACCGCAGCGAGCGCGGTTAGTAGCACATAGATCCTTATAGGCCACACCTTCATAGAACCAAGCCCCCCCTCGGCTGGGATTACCAAGCCCACCAACCGCGAACTGCGATCTGGGAGAAGAAATCAACGAAAGCGTTGAGCATGAGCGATCACCTCCTTTAGGGACAGGTGTCGACGGCCAGCCGCTAGGGGCTCGTCGCATGCGCTTCGCTATTCCGCTTTCGCTCCGCTCATTTCCCAGTCGAGGGGGGTCTCCTTCGTGTCATGGGTCGCGTAGGGGTTTTCAGGAGATGCGGCCCCGCACCCAGCGATCAGTAGCTTGGAGTGTAGCCAGGATCACTGACCCGTCGGTCCGATCTGTGACAACTGCGGCGCCGGAAAGTGCAATGATGTCCCGGCCCGCCAGGGCATGGACGGCTACGAGGGCGAATCTGCGATCGAATGCATCCACCACCTTCACGCCATCCAGTGCCAGGGCCACGACCGGGGGGCGTGCTGGTTCCTTCGCGGTGGCGGCGGCCACCGCCTCCACCGCCCGAAGCGTAGCGTTTGAGGCTGCTTCCAGCCGGGGGCGAGGCAAGTCGGCCGACACTGCAGTCCCCTCGAACCGTTCTCCTGCCCACTCCAAAGAGACCTTGACCCTGGCCCGGTTGGCACTCTCTGTCTCGGTGCTGTGGGAATTGTAGAGAATCCGGCTGTCGGGGAGGGCAGTCGGTGAATCGAGAAGGAGGGATACGGATCCCTCCTGGACCTGCGAATCGGGAATGCCCCGGGACGTCTGTGCCACCGAAATCTTCCTGTGGTCAACGGCCAGATCGAAGTGGGCGAGGAGCGCCGACTCGACATTTCGCACAGTCTGCTTGGGAGAGAGTTCTTCACTGGTCAAGACGTGAATCTCCTCGATCAACCCGCCTCTGCCCGTGATGATGCGCGCAGAGAGGACCCCGTTCAGGGTCTGGATGAGCCCTTCTGCATCCGAGATGGACCACCCCAGGGTCAGACTTGGCGGCTTCGTTTGTGCGGACAAGCCCAATCTCTCCTGTTGTGGACGGGTGCACCCAGCCCCGACCGCGATGAACGCGGGCCGTAAGGATAGGGACACATCTGAAGTATGTGAAGCCCAAGCCGGGACGCCATATGTTTCCGTTGTTCCGGGAGAAGAATGCTCAGGTTGGGCTTGCATGTCAAGAAAGCACGCAGAATGGGCGTTTAGCATTCACGCCGGCAGACTCCACGGCGGGCCAGTAACAATCTGGAAATCCAGGGCCGGTGCGCCCAGGATTGACTGTGCATCGGAGGCCGTCTTTCCCCCTCCCCATAGAACTCGAGAATGAACCCGTCCTCACCTTGCGCGGGTTAGCGAAGGGATGGCGGGTGGATCGAGGTCATTTCCGGGGTCATTTACTCCGGGAGGGCCGAAGAGTTGATCCGGCGGGTACGCCCTTCTCTGATGGTCCGCCGCAATGTCCAGGTCTTCAAGTCCCATCTGGATGACCGATACGCGGGAATCAGTCGAGTGAACTCCCATGCCGGTGGAGCCGTAGCGGCCGTTCCTGTTTCCATCCCCCGCGAGGTTGGGAAGCGAATCACCCCGCGCACCCGGGTGGTCGCCATCGACGACGTGCGGTTTCTGGATGCGGTCAGCGTCCAGGTGGGGGAAAGCGACAGTTCCGAGGCGCGGTATCGACGATGCCATGTCGTGCCGTCGGTGGATCGGTCTCAAGAGAAACTGAAGATGGGGTGAAGAGGCTCCCTGGCATCGGAAGGCGCGATAAGCCATGTGGCCGCCCCGTCCGCATCGCCAACGTCTCCGTATGCACAACGTCGGAGAAGACCCGAGGGTGAATCTGAGTAATCGGGGTTTGCAATCCTTTCCCCCGGCAGGTCAAAGCGATTCGCGCGACCTGCCGTCCCTGCTCATCGACGGTCTCCAGCCTGATTTCCCGGCGGTCTATGCCACTCTCCTCTCTCGTTCCAGACAACTGAGTCTCGCAGCATGGCGGATCCGACTTGCGGGGCTCCATCTGAGTCCCGAGGCCCTGCTATCGGTGGAACACATCCGGGTGGTGGTTGGAGAACTGGATGGCCAACGCTTGGCCGCTGAAGCCGAGGGAATGGCCCTCAGTGCTCGCCGATCAGGGACGGTCGAAGCCCTCCTGAAGCTACTCATGGAGGATCGGCTCCTAATACGTGCGGCCCCCCTGGGGGGCTGGTCGCCAGATTTCTCCCTCTTCCATGGGAAAGGGTCGCCGACCACCCTACTCGTGGGCCCTCACTGGATGGAACGCCCGTTCCCCCATCGAGGCCCCGCGCTTGCCTCTCTGCACTCGGGGCCGGAGGTCACCCAGGTGGAAAGGCGCTTTGAAGAGCTGTGGGAGGCGGCCCACGACGTGAAGGCAGCGGTGATGAGGATGCTCACCGAAGCCGCCCGACGCGGCGCGGAGGCCGTCGCGCCTTGACAGTCACTGTTCCGCCGCGTGAACTTTCGTGCCCTGGGAACCGCCGGTCCACGCGGTCATCCCGGTCGATCCCGTGTAGCTCAGTTGGTAGAGCAGCTGACTGTTAATCAGCGGGTCGCAGGTTCGAGTCCTGCCGCGGGAGTTTGAAGCGCCCCCCGACGCTGCGAAGCGTCAGGGGGCGCTCTGTCATCCGGCCGGCCCCGCGGTCGGGCATGGGGCAAGCGCACCTCAATCCGTCACCCCGTCCTTGGCCAGGCGAATCCCGGTGAACTGCCACGACTTGTCCGGGTGGAAGAAGTTTCGGTAGCTGGTCCGAAGGTGACTTCCGGAAGTGGCGCACGATCCACCGCGGAGTACGAACTGGTTCACCATGAACTTTCCGTTGTACTCTCCCACAGCGCCCGCCTCGGGGCGGTATCCCGGATACGGGGAGTAGTGGCTCTGGGTCCACTCCCAGACATCTCCAAAGAGCTGTGCGAACTCTCCGGCCCCTGACGCTCCAGAAGGACCCCGGCGGGGATGGAACCACCTCTTATCCGCCAGGTTGCCCTCGATGGGCTGACCCCGGGCAGCCACCTCCCATTCCTCCTCCCGGGGGAGCCGAGCGCCTGCCCATCGGGCCAAGGCGTCGGCTTCGTACCAGTTCACGTGGCTGACCGGCTCGTCAGGATCCAATGGGCGCATGCCGGAAAGGGTGAAGGTCCACCACTCCCCATCCCGTTGCTCCCAGTAGAAGGGAGCAGTCCATCCCTGGGAAGCGAGAAGCGCCCATCCTTCAGACATCCAGAGTTCCGGCCTCCGGTACCCGTCGGCCTCGATGAACTCGAGGTACTCGGCGTTGGTGACGAGCCGGTTTGCCAGTCGCGCCGGCTCGATGAACCTCCGATGTCGCGGGCCCTCATTGTCATAGGCGAACCCGGAACCGGACCAACCGATCTGCTGGACACCACTGGGGATCTCCACCCATCGAAAGGCCACGGGAGACGATCCCGACTCCGCAGGCTGCTCTTCCACTCCGGGGGCGTACGCCGGCCGGAGGGGATTCACGGAGAAGACATGCTTCAGATCGGTGAGGAGGAGCTCCTGATGCTGCTGTTCATGGTTCAGTCCGAGCTCCACAAGGTAGGAGAGATCCGGATTGTCCCTGGTCGGTCCTCCCTCCAGGAAATCCATCATGGCTCGGTCCACATGGTGCCGGTACTCCAGCACCTCCTCCACGGTGGGCCGGGAGATGTGTCCCCTTTGATCCCGGCAGTGGCGAGCTCCGGCCTGGACGTAGTAGGAGTTGAAGAGGTAGGGGTAGCGCTCGTCGTGCAGTCGGTACCCTGGATGGTGGGGCAACAGGAGAAAGGTCTCGAAGAACCAGGTTGTGTGGGCCAGGTGCCACTTGGTGGGACTCACATCCTCCATGGTCTGGACTACCTGGTCCTCGGGGGCCAGACCTTCAGTGAGGCCCACGGTCCAATCCCGGATTCCCCGGTAACGGTCTCGGAAGGTGGGATCACCCCCGCGAAGGCGGGGCGTGCCCATGGTCTGGATGTCCATCACGGATCGTCCTTGGACTGGAGTCTCATCACGCCCGCCCCGGTTCCGGTGCTCGGTCCAGGATCCGGCGGATCCGCTCGGCGAGCTCATGCGGGGTGAAGGGCTTCTGGAGAAAATGGGTTCCGGGCTCCAGGAGTCCCTGGCGCACCAGATCCTGATCGGCATAGCCCGACATGAAGAAGACGAGGAGCCCCGGGCGAAGTCGTGACACCGCGGCTGCCACCTCGACGCCGTTCATCCCCGGCATCATGATATCGGTGAGAAGCAGGTCAATCGTTCCCTTGTAGGAAGCGGCCATCTCCAGGGCTTCCAGCCCTCGGGAAGCCGAGAGCGCCTGGGGGGGCTAACCGGACCGTACCAGCGCACGGCGGGTCACGGAGCGCACCGCCTCGTCGTCCTCCACCAGGAGAATGGTACCCCTGCACTTGGCCTTTTCGAGTTCGAGCAAGGCTCCTCCAGTGGAGGCTTCTCCCGCGGGATCGCCCGGGCACAGGCTCCGCCGGCTCCCCCCTGGACCGGGGCGGTGGACCGGGGCGGTCCTTGCGGACAAGAAGGCGTGACTCAGGCGGCTCTCTCCGGCGGTGGCGACCGTGCACCCGCCACAATCGTACGATAGTATCACAGATCCTTTGACGAGATCCAGTCTACTCCGTCTCTCCCGGACCAACAACGTGCCATGATCCCCCGCCCCTCCCACTTCAGGGTCCGCAGCTACGAGCTGGACGGCCTGGGCCACCTGAACCACGCCGTCTTCCTGAATTACTTCGAACAGGCCCGCTTCGATACCCTGGAGCAGGTGGGGATTTCCCCCTGTGAACTTGAGACCAAGGGGTGGGGAGTGCATGTGGTGCGGGTAGAGGTGGACTTCCGGAGGGAATGCCGGCAAGGGGACTCCTTGAGGGTCCGTACCTGGGTCGAATCCATGCGGAACTCCTCCATGGTCCTCCGGCAGATCATGGAGAGGGAATCCTCGGGAGAAGGGGTAGCCGAAGCCCTTGTAGTGGCGGTCTGGGTCCGTCTGGGTGGAGGGCCGATGCGAATTCCCGAGGAGGTGCGCTCGTCCCTCAACTCAATTCGGGAGAGCGGTGGACCACGGCCCTCCGAACGTCGGCCCTGAGCCGCTGGAGGACGGCGCTGAGTCCCCGGGTCCGGGTAACTCCCAGGACCTCGCCCAGTCCCATCCGGTCCAGCAGGTCCGCCGGAAGGGCCTCCACCTCTTCAGGGGACGCTCCGTTGACCTGCTCCATGAGGAAGCCCATGAAGCCACGTACCGTGGGTGCCTCCCGGGGAGCGTCAGCGTGGATCCGGACGGCCCCATCCTCCACGGCTACCCAGAGAAAGAGGGGGGACTGACACTCCTCCACCCGATTCAGCCCCGCATCCCGGGCCTCATGGAGAGCCTCTGGCAGTTCGGGGAAACGCTTGGCGTACTGCAGGAGGAGCTGGAGCCGCATTTCCGGGGTCAGCGTTCGAAACCGAGCCAACGCACGTTCCAGGTCGGTCATGGCATGGCGGGGAGGTAAGCGGGTTGGACGAATGCAGGGAACCCGCAGGAAGACCCCTGGGGGAACCCTGACGGGCCCTGTCATCCCTGACCCCCGGGCCCGGGGATGGTTCCGGGGAAGCACCGCACGAGGGAATGGGACGGAGGAACCCGTAGGCTCGACCGGGGTCCTGCCCTCCATGCGTCACGGCGCCCCCAACTTCCTTGGCAATGATGTGGTGGATCTCCGTCACCCTTCGATTGCCACCCCGCGAAGGAAGGATCGCCTCGAAGCCCGGGTCCTTTCACCTGAGGAGCGATCCTGGCTGGACGAAGGTGACCCTGAGGAACCCTTCCGCACCATCCGATTCTGGTCTCTCTGGGCAGCGAAGGAAACCGCGTTCAAGGTTCTCTCCAAGTCCCTCGGTTCATCCCCGGTGATGGTGCACCGGACCCTCGTGAGCCGCCTCCAGTTCTCGTCCACCTCCGAGGAGTTGATGGAGGTGGGAGGGGAGGTTCGAAGCGGCCCCCTCCGTGTGCGACTCTCAGGCTGGGCTTCCCGGGAGTACGTGCATCTCATGGGAGTTGGGGCCCGAAGCGAGCCGAGGGCCGATAGCCCCATCGACCGGGAGGAGTTGAGCACGGCCGGAGAGCGGCTACCCCTCGAGATGGGCCTGGAACGTCTCCCGGAGGGACTGGTCCTGGAAGAGCTTCGACACCGCTTCACCGACCGGGAGTGGGCCGGCGTCCATGGCATCCCTTCGGCCTGGGTCCGGCTCCTTGCTCGCCGGCGCCTGTCCGGACTGCTCTCTCCCTCCGGCGGAAGGGTGGAAATCCTCACCTCGGGGGACCGCCCGGGTCGAACGCCGCCCACGGTGAGGGTCGATGGATCACCCCGCTCTGACCTCGACCTTTCCCTCTCCCACCACGGACGCTTCGTAGCCTGGGCCCTCCTCCTTCCCTTCCCTTGAAGGCTGTCGAAGAAGGCTGTTGAAGAAGTGCAGCGCGCCACCGTTGGGAGCGGTGGGGGTCAGAGACGGCTCAGAACCCGGGGCGGTAATGGAACAGGACGGACAACCCCACCCTTTGGAAGTAATTCTCCCCAATCTCCGTCTCGGCTCGCGTCCAACCCAGTCGAACGGTGCCATCCAGGTTGCGTGCCACCGCTCGGCCCATGGAAACGTAGGCCAGAGAGGCGTTGTTCGCCTCCTCGCCAGGGATGAGGCGAGCAAAGGGCGTGGGCTCCAGGTATCCCTTCAGGGTGAGGGCCCCGAAGGCGGTGAGGATGGCATCCCCAGGCACCGGAACGGAGAGGAGTCCCTGCACCGTCATGGAATTGTATTCCGGTCTCCTGGAGTTGGAACGGTTCGCCCGACCCTCCAGGCCAAGCTGGCCCAGGACGTTTCCCCGATAGCTCCAGACCGCCCCTCCTGAGTAGGTACGGTCGCGCCGGAAGGGATCCTCAGGCTCGAAGGTCCCCTGCTCCGGGAACCGGCTCCCCTCCACCCCGCCAAAGATCCGAAGATCATTCCCCCCGGCGAAGGACTCGGTATACCCGATCTGCACCGCCGCGCCGTCCCGATCCAGGAGCCGCACCTGGGGGACGAGGGCAGGGGCATAGAACTCCACCCGCTCTGCCCGCACCCGGAAATCGATGCGGCGGGCTCCCGGGAGGTCCACCTCCGTCATCGCTCCGGCTGCCCAGGAGAGATAGCCCGGCTGGAGGAAGAGGGGCATGGGGGGTCGATCCTCCACGTCCCGGGCTCGGACCCGACCGAAGACGGAGAGCATGCCCACGTCACCCAGCGGCTGAAAGAGTGTTCCCTCAGCGGTGCCGGACCACTCTCTGGGGGCAAAGTCCCTCAACTCGAAACCCCGAGCCGCGAACTGTCGGACGCCTCCATCGAAACCCACGGTCCCGCGCACCGTCCCGTTGCGACGCCAGAGGAGCGCTCCTCGCACCCCCACCTCTCCCACGGCAGCGGAGGCGATCTCGGTGGAATCCCGGACCACCGCGGATGCCGTGGGGAAATTCCCCTGGTACCCCTCCGCCGATACCCCTCCGGTGACCACGAAGTCCTGCCAGGTCACCTGGGCCGCAGCCTCCCCACCGAGCCATCTTCCTGCGGCGGGAGAGACCGCCAGGAGGAGGGTTAGAAGAAGAAGAAGCCGCCATGGCGTCCATTCGACCATCCATCGCTGTCCCGATGGGGCGGTGCCACTCATAGCGGGGGCCCCCCGGCTGCCAGCGTCCGGAAGAGTTCCGCCCGGGCCAGGGCATCCTCCTGGAATCGGGTCGCCTGTTCGCGATGGGACCGGAGCATCTCCACCTGCTCGGTGAGGGGGAGTTCCGCAAAGATGAAGGCACCCGTCCCCTCAGCCTCGGATCCAGGTCTTCCCTCC
>SL_3KL_010_SEDDRAFT_10002694_pt1 | contig 16189 bp, 18 predicted proteins | sample SodLakKL_010_SED_2_FD_10381 | JGI IMG/M metagenome (IMG submission 10381) | reverse complement strand
GGCGTGGGCAAGACCACGCTGGTGCGCGGCCTGCTGCGGGCCCTGGGGCATGAGGGGCGTGTCAAGAGTCCGAGTTATGGTTTGATCGAGAGCTATGAAGTGGAGGACTTGAGCGTCCACCACCTGGACCTCTACCGCCTCGGGCATCCGGAAGAAATCGAGTACCTGGGCATTGCCGACCTGCTCGACGACAACAGCCTGCTGCTGGTCGAGTGGGCGGAGAAGGGCAGCGGCTACCTGCCGCCGGCGACGATGCGGATTCGCATCGAAGATCTGCCCGATCAGCGGCGGCGCCTGGACATCCTCTGACATCCCCTTGCGCGGAGCCGTACGCCCCGCCTGGCTGGACTAAGGGCCACCGCTCCCTGTTGCTCTCCGTTCGGACAAGGTCCGCGGCGGCCCGGCTTCCGGATTGGGTTTGAGCCGGCCTGCCGCCACGACGCTCAAGCCAAGCATCGCCGTTGCCGTCCCGAGCATGAGCGCCAGACCGCCGACTTGGAAAGTCAGGCCGGACAGCACCGTGCCCAGCAAGCGCCCGCCGGCGTTGGCCATGTAGTAGAAGCCCACGTCCATCGTCACCCGCGCGTCCTGGCTGAAGGCCAGGATCAGCCAGGAATGCAGCGAGGAGTTGATGGCAAACAGCGCCCCGAACGCCAGCAGGCCCACGACCAGCGTGACGGTCAGCCAGGTTTGCGGGCCGGAGGCCAGAAGTGCTGCGATCGTGAGTGCGGCCGGTACCAGCGCCAGCACCCCGGCCCAGCCGCGGGCGCTCCGGATCAATGCGTTTTCGCTGCGTCGGTTGGCCTGCAGAAGTCTCGGTGTAGCCGCCTGCACGGCGCCGTACAGAATGATCCAGCCGGCCATGAAGCTGCCGATCAGGAAAAACGCGGCGCGGTTGCCCTCGGGCGTGCCGTCGGACAGCACCGCATAGAAATAAATCGGCAGGCCGACCACGAACCAGACATCGCGCGCGCCGAACAGGAAGACGCGAGCGACGCTGAGCCAGTTGATGTTGGCGGACTTCGAAAAAACCTCCGAGAACCTGGCGCTCTTGCGCCCCTTGGGCAGTCCCGGCGGCATGAAGGCCACCACCGCCACCAGGATGACCGCCAGCACCGCCGCCATGCCCAGCACGGCCGCCACGAAGCCCAGCGTGGCCAGCAGGGCCGCACCCAGCAGGAAGCCCAGGCCCTTGACCGCGTTCTTCGAGCCCGTCAGCAGCGCGACCCAGCGGAACAGGCCGCCGGCCTCGCCCGGCGCGAGCAGCTTGACCGCGGACTTCGACGACATCTTGGCCAGATCCTTGGCCACCCCGGAAGCACCCTGGACCAGCATCACGTAGACCACCGACAAGCCGATGGCCCAGCCGGGGTCGAGCTGGGCCAGCGCTAGCAGGGCGGCGACCTGCAGGGCCAGGCCGGCATACAGGGTGCTGGTCAGACCGAAGCGGGCGGCGATCCAGCCGGCCGACAGATTGGTGACCATGCCGGCAAATTCGTACAAGACGAACAGGTAGGCCAGTTGCACCGGCGAGAAGCCCAGCACATGGAAGTGCAACAGCACCAGCATGCGCAGCGCGCCGTCGGTGAGCATGAAGGCCCAGTAGGCCGCGGTGACGGCGATGTAGGCCGCCAGCCCGTCGGGCCGCGTGGGCGGAACTGAGTTCATCCGGCTCCGACCATCAGGGCCACATCGACCAGGCGGTGGGCATAGCCCATCTCGTTGTCGTACCAGGCATAGACCTTGAGCTGGGTGCCGTTGACGACCATCGTGGAGGGACCGTCGATGATGGTCGAGCGGGTGTCGTTGACATAGTCGGCCGACACCAGCGGCCGGTCCTCGTAGCCGAGGATGCCCTTCAGGCTGCCGTTGGCCGCAGTCCGGAACATCTGGTTGACTTCCTCGACCGTCGTCGGGCGGTCCATCTCGAACACGCAATCGGTGAGCGAGGCGTTCAACAGCGGCACCCGCACCGCATGGCCATTCAGCCGGCCTTTCAACTCCGGGTAGATCAGCGTGATGGCCGTTGCGCTGCCGGTAGTGGTCGGAATCAGGGAATTCAGGGCCGAGCGCGCGCGGCGCAGGTCCTTGGCCGGGCGATCAACAATGGTCTGGGTGTTGGTCACATCGTGGATGGTGGTGATGGAGCCATGGCGAATGCCGATGGCCTCGTGCAGCACCTTGACCACGGGTGCCAGGCAATTGGTGGTGCAGCTGGCCGCGGTGACGATGCGGTGGCGCGCCGGGTCGTAAATCTCGTGGTTGACACCATAGACGATGTTGGCCGTCGGGCCGTCCTTGACCGGAGCCGAGACGACCACGCGCTGGATACCTGCCGCGAAGTAGGGCGCAAGCGCGGTTTCGGATTTGAAGGCGCCGGTGCAGTCGATGACCACATCGACCCCATCCAGCGGCAGGGTTGATAGATCGCTTGCGCCTATAAACGGCAGCCGCTGGCCATTGATCGTGACGCTGCGCTCGTCGTGCTCGAAGCGGGCATCCCAGCGCCCGTGCACGCTGTCGAATTCGAGCAGGTGCGCGTGCATGGCCGGATCGCCGACCGCGTCGTTGATCCAGGCCAGTTCGGCGCCGCGCTCCAGCAGGGGTTTCAGCGCCAGCTTGCCGATTCGACCCAGTCCGTTCAGTGCATAGATCGTCATCCGTGCAGGTTTCCGTCAAAGTCTCCCCACTGGATGTTACTGCAGGTTTGTTGTAGGCACGTTGAAGGTACACTGCCCAGCCGTTATCATTTATCGTCATCAGTTCACATGGGTTTTTTGAATGCGGACCATCATTGACCTGCCGGAATCGGATCGCGAGAAGCTGGACTTGCTCAGCCGGCAACTCGGGATTTCCCGGGCAGAGGCTGTGCGACGCGCGGTCGCGGAGTTCCTGAAATCGCACCGATCCACGTCCAGCGACGATATGTTCGGCATCTGGAGCAACCGCAATGAAGACGCTCTGGACTATGAGGACCGCGTCCGTGCCGAGTGGAATGATCGGTGAACTGGCTGCTGGACAGCAATATTCTTATCGACTATCTGAACGGCATCGGCCCGGCGGCAGATGTGCTGGGTAAGGCCGAAGCCACGAGCATCAGCCGTGTGAGCTGGATCGAGGTGCTGGTAGGCGCTGAAAGTCCTCAGCAGGCCAACGCTCTGCGCGCCTGGCTGGCGCGATTCACTATCATCGAAATCGACGCGGCCATTGCTGAGCGAGCCATAGAACTTCGCCAGTCTCGTCGATTGCGCCTGCCCGACCTGCTGATCTGGGCTTCGGCCCGGGTCCACGGCCTGATTCTGGTCAGCCGCAACACGCGCGACTTCCCGGCCGATCAGCCGGGGATTCATGTGCCTTACCGGATTCAGCAACCGTGACGCAGCGGTTTCGATGAAAGTACTTTTCGGCGCTGTTCGGTCCTGAATCCTACCCACACGACTAAGCGAAGAGCCTTCAAGGCTTTCAGTTGGACCAGTACAGCCGCTCTTCCAGGCGTTCCATGAAGTGCCGAATTCGCGCGGCATTGGCGCCGACATCGCTCAAGCCGACCCGCGATTTGGAGCGTACGTCGACCCGGCTGCCGTCGGGCTCGGCCAGGATGCGGATGACCACATCGTCCTGGAAGCCGAACCAGAAGGTGGTGTCGGTGGCCTCGATGATGCCGCGTTCCGGATCGGCGGCCGCGATCGCCCAGCCCAGGCTCTCCGCAGTCTCCAGCGCGTGCTCGAAGGTGATCGCCGGATGGGTGCTGGTCAGCAGCGGCTGGATGTCCGGATAAGCCTCGCGTTGCTGACGGGCGATTTCCTCGCCTTCATATTCGGGTGGGTTGGGCGCATCGGCGCGCAGCGGCAGGATGGCCTCGAAAGCCGGTGGGTCAACGAAATCGGTGGTGATGTCATGGATCATCGGCAAGCTGCGCACCTGCATCAGCTGCCAGGCCGGCACGGCCGCAACGCCGGCGCCGATCAGTATCACGGTTGCCAGAGAAGACGCACGTCCCGCCCGAGAGCGTGGAATCAGGAGCAGGATCAGCGCGGCCAGCGCAGCGCCGGCGCCCAGATACACCGCCCAGCGCATCAAGGTAAACCCGAAGCGGAAATCCCACCACTCCATGCGCGTGCCCGGTCCGGCGACCAGGAGCAGGATCAGGGCGATGACGGCGACAAAAGTAAGTAGTTTGGCGAGTGCGTTCATGGATCATTCCGGGCGGGACCGGTCCTGATGATAAGTCAGGCTCGTCACCATCAGTCACGCGCCGGTGATTTTTTCCGACGCTCCCTGCTTGGGGGAACCTGGTTGCTTAAAACTCCTGGCGCGGCCGGATCAGGCTGCCGAAATTCAGGTACACCGCCGAACGGTCTTCGTTGGAACGGCCGTAGCCCAGAAAGACCGGGCCCAGCGGGGTGTCGATACCCAGGTAGAGGCTGCCGGCATAGATCAGGTCGTCGATGCCGAAATCGCGCCGATCGTGTTCAATCTTGCGAATTTGCGTGACGGTGTGGCGGTTCCCGCTGTGAAAGGATCGCTTCGGCGACAGCACTGGCAGTCGCAATGAAAATCCCCAGTCCGATCAGCACGTACAAGATGGTGAATAGCCGACCGATGGTGGTTACGGGCGCCAGGTCGCCGTAGCCGACCGTGGCAATGGTCATGACGGCGAAGTAAAGCGAGTCCAGATAGGGCCAGCCTTCGACCAGCGAGTAAAATAGCGCGGCAAGCCCGATCATGGTGAACGTGAAGCCGAGCAGGCCCTGTACTCTCCGGTCATACAGGGCAAATCGCAGGCCGCGGAACAGGCTGCCGACCGCATGGTTCATTGCGCAATCGATTCCTGGACCTGCAGGCTTGGATCAGGCGTTTGAGACGGGGTCGGCTGGTTGCCAAGCCGCTCGCGCATGGATTGAACGATGACATAGAGCATGGGTGTCATCAGCGTCACCAGGACCAGTGCCGCGATCATGCCCGCCATCACCGTCACGCCCAGACTGACCCGGCTGGCCGCGCCTGCGCCGGAGGCGGTAACCAGCGGCACGACACCCAGGATAAAGGCCAGGCTGGTCATGACGACCGCGCGGAAGCGCAGGTTGGCGGCTTCCCGGGCGGCCTCGACGATGCCGCGCGCATCCGGTCTTTCATGGAGCGGCTGGGTGAGCGGATGAACTAGCCGGGTCAGTTCGATTGCGCCACCGTCGCCGGCCCGCTGTCCGGGCACACGGCCGGGGCCGTGTAGTCTAGGTCGAGCAGGCGGAAATAGTTTTCTCCCAGGGCGATGTTGCGGAAGGCCTCGTTGTCGAGAAACCGCAGCGCCCGGCTGGTGATCTCGAGCTCCTTTGCATACTGCTGATATTCCTTGTAGCCGGCGGCAACAAAATCCGAGCCCGCCAGAATCCGGGTGGAATAGTCGTTGAAGAAGGGGATGAAAATGCCACCCCACTGGTGATAGGAGTTGTACAGGACATCCCAGGAGATATCCAGCATCAGGTTTGGGTATTCATCCAGCAGCCTGCTCATGATGCTGACATGCTGCTCCGGAGACATGGTGGAGAGTTCTTTCGATAATCCCATATGGGCCCAGACGATGGGATTGTCAGGGTACTGATGCAACACATGCTCCATCAGGTACAGGTACTTGGTCGGATCGGCGTTGTTGCCCAGGTCGGAATGGAGGGTGATGGGAATATTGCGTTCGCGCAGGATTTCCATGAACGGCGCCCAGTCATCGATGTTCTTGGTTGTTACCGCCTGATGATGATTCCCCATCAAGGCCTGCTTGACCACATTCACTTCTCCGGCCCAGGTAAACATGCCCGGATATTCCTTGTCGTACATCGCAATGGTGTCGACAATGGAATCAGGGTTGGCCAGGTCCATGAAGGTCATGGATAGCGTGATGTGCAGGTCGTCATGGGAATACATTTCGACCTCCATGCCGTTGAGAAAATCGTTCTTGACGCTGGGTCTGGCGGCAACGCCCGGACAGTCCAGGTAATACACGCAGCCCGAACCCATGTCCAGGAGCTGACCGATCCCCATGTAGGTCACGAAGCGAACACCCATTTCTCCGAAATAGTCGAACAGTTCGGGCGGGGACATTGCGGGGCCTCCGAAAGGCTTCGGATGGAAATGGGCATCGACCACGGTGGTGTAGGGCTCATTTTCCCGATCAAAACAGGCCTGTTGGTTCTGGGGTTCGGCAAAGGACGCCAGGCTGCGCTTGGAAGCGGGCATTTCGGTGGCCGGATCGGCTTGCGGTGCCGGAACGCTGGCGCAGCCAGTGATCAGGGCAATCATCAAGGCGCAGGAACCGAGATGCAGTCCTCGATTCAGTCGGAGGCGGAATGGGATTGAGGGCTTGCCGTTCATGGGGAATCTCCAAAAAAGGTGGTTTGATGGTTGTTGATACGGGTTCGATTTACTGGTATCGGGACGCTCGCCGATCAGAACATCATCTCCAGGTTGGTGTGGAAGACGAAGCCGTTTCCGCCGAGCACGAACGGCACGCTGGCATAGCCGACCGGGGAATCTTTCAGATACATCAGCTCCGAGTTGACCCGGAACAGGCGCCGCTGGTTGGGATACCAGTTCAGCCCTCCGGACAGATCCCACGGGTTGCCGTACTCGCCGAAAATCTTTGATCCGGCAAGGTAGGCCTGCAGTCTTCCGGGCAGCAGCATGGTGCCGAGCTGCAATTGGAAACCGTGGTCGAACAGGTCACTGACCGGAATGTCGCCCTCGGTTGCAAAGTCGTCTACCCAGCGCCAGTAGTACTCGCCCTCCAGCGACCAGCCGCGATACTTGACCCCGGCATCCAGCGCGGTCATGAGGTAGGTGGCGCGATTGACCCGGCCATCGGTTCCGAACGCACCGGGCTGGAACAGCAGGGTGCCATCGGACAGTCGGATTTGGGCGTTTTCGATCGCTTCCGTGCCCGGCTGACTCTGGCGGTCCTCACGCGAGCGCGTGACATGAATACCAAAGGTCGAGACCGGAGACTCGTGAAATTCGAAGTCGCCGAATCCGCCGGCCGGTCCGTAGCTGCCTTGTGGCGTCCACCACAGCGCGCCCGAGATGGTGTTCAGGCCGTCGTCGAGCTGGTCGGCACTGATTCCGACCTGGCTGAGGTTGTTGCCCAGCATGACCCGGTAGTTCAGGTTGTTTTCCAGTGCGCCGGATGCCCAGATGCCGGAGGTATAGCTGGGCCTGAAGAATTCATCGGCGATGGTTCGGTGGTCGACCTTGTTCCAGTATGGGAAGGTACCGCGCAGCGTCCGAGTGCCGGGAAGGCCGCCGATGCCGGCGCCGAGGTCGAGCGCACGGGATAACCGATAGCTGAGATTACCCGCGATGACCACCGATGCCGATTCGCCCTGGCTGGCGTTGGAGGTCCAGGTGTAGAAGGTGTATCGCAACGAGGGGTCGAAGATCCAGCCCTTGAAGTACAGGTTGATCTTGTTGAGCTGGATGTCGTTGCGCTGGTTGATTTCGCGCTCGCGGCCAAAGGCGTCGACGTAGGTGTCGTCAAGACCGCGCTGGTTGAGGTAGCGGATGTAGGCCCAGGCGCTGAAGTTGAGGTCGCCATGGGGCGTGTCCGCGAGCTTGAAGCCCTGTCCGCCCTCCTGAAAGACGCCGAAACTGTCGCCTTCGCGCGTGAGGTCTACCGGAGGGGCAACGCGTGGACCGGATTCCACCATCGCGGGCTGTTGTTCGGCCGGTACCGGCGGCTGAACCGCTGGTTGAGCGATCTGCCGGGCAGGCTCCGATGCATCGTCCTTGCCGGTCCGGCTCTCCAGTTCCCTGATTCGTTCATCGCGCTCGGCGAGTTCGCGCTCCAGGTCGTTTTGGCGTGCCTCCAATGCCTGCAGGCGCGCCAGGATGTCGCCGGCATCGGGTGGTGTGTCTGCGGCGACGCTGCCCAGAGCAATGGTGGCGGTCACGGCCACCGCAAGACGGCGCAAGAAGCCCGAAGAAATGTTCATCAAACCCTCCAACCAATAGACAAAAAAGCGCCGGAACCCCAGCAGAGATTCCGGCGTCCCCAGGGATGCGGCTCAGCGCCGGGTCGGCTGGAACGGTTCGACGTCGTAGGGATTGCCGCCGAGCGCATTCGAAATGTATTCAATGGCCCGTTGCGCCTTGATGCTGTTGCCGGCCTCGTCGAGCGGTGGCGAGATTGCCGCAATGCCAAATCGGCCGGGAGAGACTGCGATGATCCCGCCGCCCACACCACTCTTGGCCGGCAGGCCGGTGCGGTACAGCCACTGGCCGGCATCGTCGTACAATCCGGCCGTTGCCATGATGGCCAGCACTTCCGGAACGTGCTCCGCCGACATCACGGTATCCGCGGTGACCGGATTGAGACCGGCGTTGGCCAGTGTGCCGGCCATCACTGCGAGGTCACGGGCGTTTACGTTGATCGAGCACTGTTCGGTGTAAATGTCGGTGGCACGATCCGGATCGGCATCGATATGACCGTAGGCGTACATCAGTCGGCCGATGGCCACGTTGCGCTGGTTGGTGGCCGCCTCGGACTCGTACACCGGACGGTTCACCGTGAGGCTGCGCCCGGCAAAGCGCGAATGGGCGTCGAGGATGCTGGCGAAGATGTCATCACGCGAGTCACCCGCGACCAGGCTCGTGGTGGTGATGGCACCGGGGTTGACCATCGGGTTCATTTGGGCACCCTGGTACTGCTCGATCGCCACGATGGAGTTGAATACCTGTCCGGTGGCGTCTACACCGACGCCCTGCGGCGCAAAATCGGTCCCTTTCTGCTCCATGACAAGCGCCATCGTAAAGACCTTGGAAATTGACTGAATGGATACTTCGGACTCCATGTCGCCGGCCGTGAACACGCGTCCGTCCGGCGTGACCAGGGCGATTCCGAAGATGTCGGAGTCGACTTCGGCCAGGGCCGGAATGTAATCCGCGTTGGCGCCTTCTTCGATATCTTTGAAGCGGTCCAATGCCTGGTCAACAACAGCCTGGATGTCGGCGTCGGGCATCGCTACGATGTCGGCTGCGTGAAGCGGAGCGCTGAGCGCGATCGCCAGGAAAAGCGCAACGGTGGTTCGCCCGATCAAGGCGATGAATTGATGATGGATCATGGGTTTTCTCCGGGTGAATTTTGTGGATCAGAAGCTGAACTTGAAAGAAAACTGAACGCGGGTGTCGGTTCCTTCCGAACCGTCGTTCAGCCTGAGCTTGCCGTGCAGGAGTTCGGCCCCGACCATGGTGTTACCGGTTGGGTAATGGAGCAGGTTGACCAGGCCATAGTCGGACTTGTCGAACGCGTCATCCCTTTGACCTTCCCGGTTATCGACGTCTGCGCTGCTCCAGCCGATGGACGAGCTCCATTTCTCGCTCCACCACCGGTTATAAAACAGCATCCAGCCGACGATGGGTACGGCGGTGGCTTGAAATTGTGCATTCGGCGCCAGGTCGACGCCGCCGTCGTTGAAATAATTGGCAATCCCCCTGCCGTAGACTATCTGCCATAGCACCTGGTCGCGTCCCACCGTGTTGAGTGCACCGGACAGGTTGAGACCGTAGCCCGTTTCGCTGCCGGAGAAGTTATCGTTGCTCGTCTCGTCGAGTGCTTCGTAGCCGACCTGGCGAAGGATGCCGGACGTCTGAAAATGCCCCCAGCCCCGGTTGATCCGCCATTGTGCGGTCAGATCGGGAAGCTTGTTTCTGCCACGTACGTTCAGGCTTGGCGCGATGTCGGGAACCTTGCCGGAATCGACGCCTGCCGAAGGAGACTCCAGCGCGATCGCGAACAGCTGGTCCTCGGTATTGACGGGTGTCCAACGCAGCTGAACGTTGCGGAAGAAAATCATGCCTGGCGGTCCCCAGTAATCGATCGAGTTGGGAAACACGTCCGGGTTCATGAATACGCTCCAGGTCTGTCCGGCCCCGAACTGGTTGAGTTCGGCCCAGGCGTGACGGAGCCGCGGGGTTACCTTGCCTGCATCGGAACCGACGCCGTACAACTCGAATTCGAGCTTGGTCTTGATTTCGCCGATGTCGGTTGGGATACCGGCGCGGACCCCGAAGCGGGTCTGCCTGACGCTGAAAATGGTTTCGCCGTCCTTTCCGCATCCGGCATCGCCCGGGCAATTGACCGGTATCTGCGAGGGGCGCAGTGTGTCTTTCCAGTCCGGGTTGACCCGATTGAAGTCGTAGATTGCGTCGAGCATGATGTAGCCATAAAAATCAAGATCGATCTCTTGCGCCGAAGCCGGTACGGCCGCAACCAGCAGCAGCGTGATACCCAAAATCCGGTTGCGTGTCCTTCTGAGCTTGTTTCCCTTTTCCATAACCTCTTCCTGATTGATGCAACGCGTATCCCGGCATCGTGTCGCAGGGATTCGTCCTGGCGTGATCACGCCGAGCGCAATACTACGGATCAATGGATAGGGGTGGAAGCGAACGCAACCGGAGTTCACAAAGCTTTGCATTCGGGCTGCGCGCATACCGGGGACGGCATGCAGAATGCTTCAGAGTTGCTGCAGCCAGTCCGAGTAGGCCTGGTGCGTGGCCTCGATGGATTGTTCGATGTCCGTCAGGCGTTGACGCTCGATGCGCGCCTCGCGGCCGGCATCCGTTTCCAGTTGTTCGGCCTTTTCGCGCAGTTCCAGCGCACCGAAGCTGGCCGCCGTTCCCTTCAGCCGATGCGCGAAGGACTTCAGTTGGGAGGCATCCGAGTTCAGCCAGGCGCCAAGGCAACCATCCAGAGCCTCGAAAGCGGTCTCCCGAAACAAAACCAGTATCTGCTCCGGGAACCCGGGCCGCACTTGTGCCAGTGCTCGAATTTCGGCGAGCTGATCGGGGCAGAGCAAGCGTGTGTTCACCGGCCGATATCCTCCGGCTCCGGCGCGCGTTTCAAACAGTATCCTTTTTGATAGACGCCTTCCAGCAGCCAACCGCTGGAGCCATCCAGGCCGAAGGATTTCCGCAGCCGACTGACGTGGGTGTCGATCGAACGGGTCTCGACGTTGCTGTTCAACCCCCAGACGTGCGTGAGCAGCGATTCTCGGCTGAGAATGCGTCCATGTCTGCGAAACAGGAACAGCATGAGCTCGAACTCGCGATTGGTCGTACGGCAGGGCTTGCCTTCGATACGAAGGGCTCGCTGCGGGATGTTGAATTCGAATGGCGGCCAGAGTTCCAGGCCGTCCATTTTCGGGTTCAGTCTTCGCCGGACCGAGTCGATGCGCGCCATCAGGACCGTGGCCTCGATCGGCTTGGTCAGGTAATCGTCCGCGCCCGAATTGAGCCCCAGCGCGATCTGCTCGTCCTGGTTGTAGTGCGTCACGAAAAGGACCGGGGTGGTGACCCGGTCCTGCTCGCGCATGGTGCGCAAAAATTCCAGTCCGGACTCGCCGGGCATATCCCAGTCCAGAAGGATCAGATCGACCGAATCGGGGCTGGATCGGCGTCGGAAGTCGGCGGCGGAATTGAAGGTCAGTCCGGTGTAGCCGGCCCGGGTGAGCATGGCTTCCAGCAGCGCCGCATTGACCGGGTCGTCGTCGATCACTCCGATCACGCAATCTTTGGTTTGCTGATCTTTCATCGCAAGGTCTGCGCTGTCTGCGTGGCGAGCGCACTTGCCGCCCTGAATTTCGGTCTGGCGGGTGAGGTCTGGTACGCTTGAGACCGGGCGCGTTGCCTTTTTGGATCGACGCCGCCCGTTGGGTTGAATCCGGGGCGGAAGTGGAAAAACTCAGTAACGTGATTGTCCGTGCGCGGCCCATTGGCAGGGCGCGCCAGCGATGTTGGCCATTCCGGCCGGTGACTGCAGGGGCGTTTGATGAGGTGCATATCCTGAAATATGCTACACCGGCAGGTCCGGCCGAACCAGTTCGCTCCCGCTGGATTTACGTTTCTTTACGCTTGCGCCATCGGTTGCGTGCTCTGGTGTGGATGATTCCGGTCTTGCTGCTCGCGCTGCCCGGCATCGCCCAGCCAACGGACCCACCCGATTCAGGCGACGCCGCCTACATGGAGCGAGCGACCAACCTGCTGCAGCAGGCCCTGGAAGCCGGTGATGACCTGGCCACCGCGCGCGCCCAGCTTGCTCTGGCCGAGCATATGTATGTGCGTGGCCTATGGGCGGAAGCGGCAACGCACGCCGAGATCGGGCGCGATGCAGCCCGCCTTGCCGGCGACGAGACGCTGGTGCCGGAGCTGGAGCACTTCCTGGCGCGCTCGCTGCTCAGGCTCGAGCGCGCGGCCGAGGCGACCGAGCTGTATCTTTCGCTGCTTGATCAGGCCGAGCGCACGGACGACAGCCTGCTTGCCGCCAAAGCGAGCCTGTCGCTTTCCTCGCTGCAGGGTCGTGCAGGCGATATGCACGCGGCGAAGACGTTCGCGGAATCGGCCCTGGAGTTTACGAGCACCTTCGACGCTCCGGATCTGCGCGCGCGAGTGCTGATCAACCTGGCCCGGATCGCCTACCTGCAAGACGATGTCGAACAGGCACGCGCGCGCATCGACGAAACGCATGCCATCTCGCCGGACTTGCTCGCCGACGAAACACGTGCGTCTTTGCTGATGGCCGAACTGAGTCTGGTCGCATCGGCCGAGGACGTGGAAGGTGCCCTCGCCATTGCCAGGCGCGCAGTGGCTGTCGCCGGGGAGGTCGACAGCGTGTTTTTTCGGGCGTTCGCGCTGGCCCAGCTGGGGCAGTTGCTGTGTCGCACTGGAGAAGTGGATGCGGCGCTTGATCGCCTGGAGGAGGCGGTGGCGTTGTTTGCCCGATCCGACGCACCGGTAGAGCAGAGCGAAACGCTGACCTCGCTGGCCCAGTGTCTGGCCAACCATCAGCGTCACGACGAAGCCTACGGCCTCCTGCTCGAATCGCAGATGCTGGTCCAGACAGCCCAGAGCCGGCAGCGCAGCGAATCCATGCAGGCCAGCCTGGCCGCGTTCCAGAGCGAACGGCAGCTGCGCGAACTGGCGCGCCTGGTCGACGAGGAGCGCGAGTTGCGTGCCCGAGTGGCCGAGCAGCAGCTGCGGATCAGTCTGATGGTCATCGGACTTCTTTTGCTGGGCGCTCTGGCCGGCGTATTCTGGATGCGCAGCCGAAGCATTGCCCAGCAGCGCGCTGCGCAACAGAAGGTGGACCAGACCCGGATCGACCTTCTCGCGCGCACCAGCCACGAGATCCGCAACCCCGCCCAGGGGTTGATCGGCCTGCTCGAGCGCCAGTCTTCGCTCGATCAACAGCGCGCGCGGGATCCGGCCCACCAGTCTGCGCTGGCGGCCGCGCGCATGATTCAGCACCTCGCCAACGATTACCTGGATTTGTCGTTGCTGGAACAGGACAAGCTGCGCATCCGCAGCGAGTCACGCTGCCGGCTGACCGAACTGCTGGACCACGTCCGGGAGCTGGCGGAATCCTTCCTCGGCGCGAACATGCCGGAGCTGAATTTATCGACCGCAACCGGTCTTCCCGAGTGGATTCATGCCGATAGCGACCGCTTGATGCAGGTGTTGCTCAACCTTGTGGTCAACGCGGCACGCTACGGCGGCGATCATGCCATCGATCTAACCCTCGACCGGTCGGAGGACGGCGGCACGCTGGTGATACGGGTCGAAGATCGCGGGCCTGGTCTAGGAAAGACCGTTGATGACCTGTTCGATCCTTACGTGCGCGGCGAGTCTGGTCTGAGAGACGCACGCGGCAGCGGGCTGGGCCTTTCCATCAGCGCGCGGATCGTGAAAGCCATGGGCGGACGCATGCGGGCCGCCAACCGCGACGGCGGCGGCGCCCGCTTCGAGATACAACTACCGCTTCGCGCCGCCGAATCCCACGCCGAGACGCCTGCAGCCTGGCGGGGCCTGGCCCGTGACACCCCACCTCCGTGCGGGCGCGTGCTGGTCGTGGATGACGACCGATTTGCCCGCATGGGAATCCTCGCCGTACTGGACAGTTTCGGCTGCGAGAGCTGCGAGGCGTTTGACTGGACCAGTATGCAGGCGGTCATCGAGAAGCATGACCCCTCACTGATCCTGCTCGATCGACACTTGTCCAACGACGACGGCCTGGAGCTTGCACGGCGGCTGCGCGAGCAGGATCAGCGCCAGCAACGACCAGCGCGGCGCATCATCGTGGTCAGCGGAACCGAACGCCCGCTCGAAATCGATGACGATCTCATTGACGGGTGGTTGACCAAGCCGGTGACGCGGGCGCGCATGGCGTTGCTGCTGAAAGCCGAACCCAAAGCACCCGGTTTTCGGAATTAACAAGAGTTGACAGTCCTCGGCGCGATTCGTCCATACACTCAGCCTTCCATTTACGGAGGCAAGCAATGGACATTCAACAGATTCTGAACATGGGCGCGAAGGCTTTCCAGTCCCGGCTCGGTGGAGAGCAGGCCGGCTCGCTTTCAATCGAGCAGATCAGCAGCGCGCTTGGCGGCCTGCTGTCGGGTAAAGGCGGAACCGTCGACCTGGGCGCACTGGTTGCAAAAATGCAGAACGGCGGGCTGGCGTCGCTGGCCGAGTCGTGGTTGAGCGATGGCGGCAACGCTGGCATCGGCACCGAAGAGCTCGCTGCGATGTTCGGTAGCGGGGAGGTTCAGCGCTTCTCCGACCAGCTCGGTCTTGATCAGAACACCGCGTTGGAGGGCCTCAAGGGCGCCGTTCCTGAAATGATCGACCAGGCCTCCAGCGGGGGAGCGCTGCAGTCTCTTGGCGGAGCAGGGGGCGTGATGGGCATGGCCGGAAAGCTATTCGGCCGCTGAGCAGGGAGATTTGACATGCGTTCCATTTCATTCGTTGTACTCGTCCTCAGTCTTGTGCCCCTGAGCGCGCAGGCCCAGTGGGACAGCGGACCCTCCGACCGCGAGGGTCGATGGGAAACCAGCTTCGGGCTGTATCTGACCGGATCGGAAAGCGCCAGCGGTCTCAACGAGTCGTCCGTCGATATCGACGATGGCCTCGGCTTCGGGTTCAGGCCCTGCATTTCGACGCCTCCTGGTTCCGCGCCGACTACGACGCAACCCTCGATACCGAAAACCAGGGCCTGGTGGTGATCGACCACCGACTGTCGGCCTTCAACGGTCAGTTCAAGGGCGTCTGGAACATTTTCGATGCCGCGTTCACCCCCTATCTGCAGGCCGGGATTGGCTGGACCTACCTGGATTCCAACGTCAGCGACGGCATACCGTCAACGGGCTGCTGGTGGGATCCGTGGTGGGGCTTTATCTGCAGTGATTTTTTCTCCAGCTACAGCGACACGAGCTTCAGCTGGAATGTTGGTGCAGGTTTGCGCTACGAGTTCAGAAACGGCATGTTCGCGCGTGGCGGTTGGGAGCGAATCACCATTGACGGCGGCCAGAGCGTCGATCCGAGTTTTGATGCTTATCGTTTCGAGTTGGGCTGGCTATTCTGAGCCGCATTTTCCGAACCGCGCTGGGACAGTATTGCTTCGGCCAGGGCGCTGGCCGCGGCAATGAAAACGCCCAGCCCGATCAGTACGTAGGCGATGGTGAACAGGCGGCCGAGCGTGGTGACGGGCGCGAGATCCCCGTAACCAACGGTGGCGATGGTCATCACGGCGAAGTAGAGCGCGTCCAGATACGCCCAGCCCTCGACCAGAGAGTAGAACAGCGCGGCAATGCCGATCATGGTGAACGTGAAGCCGAGCAGACCCTGTACGCGCCGATCGCCCACGGCAAAGCGCAGGCCGCGGAACAGGCTGCGCACGGGATGGTTCATTGCGAGACCGAGTTGTGCGCCGGCAGACCCGATTCAGGCGCCTGAGGCCCGGTCGGCTGGTTGCCAAGCCGCTCGCGCATGGATTGAACGATGACATAGAGCATGGGTGTCATCAGCGTCACCAGGACCAGTGCCGCGATCATGCCCGCCATCACCGTCACGCCCAGACTGACCCGGCTGGCCGCGCCTGCGCCGGTGGCGGTAACCAGCGGCACGACACCCAGGATAAAGGCCAGGCTGGTCATGACGACCGCGCGGAAGCGCAGGTTGGCGGCTTCCCGGGCGGCCTCGACGATGCCGCGCCCCTCCTTGCGCAGCTGCATGGCAAATTCCACGATCAGGATCGCGGTTTTGGTGGCCATGGCAACCAGTAGAACCAGCCCGATCTGCGCGTAGATATCCATCGGCAGGCCGGTCAGGCGCAGGGCGAGGAACGAGCCCAGGAAGGCCAGGGGCACGGATAGCA
>SL_3KL_010_SEDDRAFT_10002692_pt1 | contig 16204 bp, 12 predicted proteins | sample SodLakKL_010_SED_2_FD_10381 | JGI IMG/M metagenome (IMG submission 10381) | reverse complement strand
TAATAACGGTAGCAATTTTAGCATGGCAAACGGAGTTATTTCAGGTTTTAGAATGGCGTAAAATAAAAAAGCCCCGGGAATTTCCGGGGCTTTTAATATAAAAAACAGGTTCGAACAACTTTTTAGTTGGAAGGATATCCGGGATTCTGAACCAGGTTTTCCTGAATCTGCAGTTCATCACGCGGAATAGGGAACGCTTTGCGGAAATCCTCACGTCCGAAGAATTCACCCAGCTTGTCGAACCGGACAATATCGAAGAACCGGTGGCCTTCGTAATTCAACTCGGCGCGGCGTTCCTGCAGAAGCGCATCAATGAATTCATCAAAGTCGGCGAAATCTTCCACGTCATCCAGTCCCGCACGGTCTCTGATCTCATTGAGGTCATCATTACCTGCGTTTGGATCGTTGTTTGCAAACGCTGCAGCCTCTGCACGAATAAGGTACATTTCTGCAAGGCGAAGCACCTTCACATTATTGGCGTTGTTTGAGTCCGACCATTTTGCCGGCCGGTCGCTGCCCCGCGTGAAAATGAACAGGTCCGCCCGTGCATCATCCTCCTCAAATGAGTCAGTAAGTGACGGGTTAACATTGTACTCATCACGCTGGAAAGTGAAAGTGAAGAGTGAACTCTGATCCTGATCGTCGAATACCAGGTCGAAGATAGACTCTGAGCTGGTACCGGTTGTCAGGAACACATCTGCCAGGTCGGCCGGCAGTGAGTATTGGCCCGACTCGATCACCGCGTTCGCATCGGTAAACGCCTGTGGATAGTTACCCGCATAGAGATGCACCCTGGCGCGCAGCGCAACCGCTGCCCAATAGTTCATGCGGGTGTTATTCGTGTACCCTTCCATTCGGGAAATGGCATCCCCCAAATCGCTCAGAATTTGATTGTAGGTGTCGCTCACGTTGCTTCTGGCCAGATCAGGGATCAGGTTGAAGTCGTTATTCTCGATCGGATCGAGCAGCAGTGGCAACCCGTTTTCCGATGTTGTATCCCAATGATACCCGAAAATCCGGAGCAGGTCAAAATAAGCCAGTGCGCGAACGGCATAGGCTTCGCCCAATACCCTTTCACGATTTGTGAAGGTGTCGTCCTGAATATTTGGCACCTCAGCAATCAGCAGGTTGGCAATATTTACGACCCTGTAAATATTTACCCATGCCGTACTGATCCAGAGATTACTGATCGGCACAGTTCCGGAATTAACTTCGAGCTGTGAATCGAAGAACCCCTGGTAACGGGCGTTATCGGCCGCCAGATCGGGGCTTAACGTGAAATGCACACCGTAATAAGGCCCTACCTGCATCCTTGAATAGGCTCCCGCAAGGACAGCCTGTGCAGATGCACCATCGGTTAATGCTGTTTCCGCATCCAATGAAGCCTGCGGTTCTGTGTCCAGAATGTCACAGGACATCAGAAACACCGTCAATCCTGCAATAAATATGATTGATAATTTTTTCATAATTTCCTGTTTTTAAAATTCAAGATTGATTCCGAAAGAGACCGTTCTGAGCTGCGGATGGGTTCCGAAGTCGGAGCCTGCAACCAGCGGATTTCTAGCATTTTGGTTTACTTCCGGATCAAGACCCGTGTAGTTGGTGAATGTGAGCAAATTTGTGCCCTGTACATAGAGCCTAAGACTGTTCATACCCAGCCGTCGTGTAATATCAGGTGAAAAATTGTAGCCTAATGTCACGCTCTTCAACCTCAGGTAGGATCCGTCCTCAAGCCATCGTGAAGAGTACTCTCTCCAGTTCAGGTTTTCGAGTGATGCACGGGGAATATCAGTTACATCACCCGGCTCCATCCATCTGTCCTGAGCTAGACTGTGATTGTTGCCGTCGGGCAGCGGAAAAATTCCCGGAATACCAATACGGCTCCAGCCCAGATTCTCATAAGAGGCACGGCTGTGATTAAAGATCTTGTTTCCGTAAGTGAACTGGAACAGAGCGTTAAGATCAAATCCCTTGTAGGCAAATGAGTTGCTCCATCCACCGAAGAAATCAGGCTGCGCGTTGCCCACAATCTGTCTATCACCTGAGTCAATAACTCCATCATTATTCAAGTCAATCCATCTCATATTTCCTGTCTCTGGATCCACACCTTCATGGTCTATTAAGGAGAAGGTTCCGATCGGGTGGCCAACTGAGAGTATATGTGAATCATTCAAAACCTGATTGTCTACTTCCAGTTCGAGCACTTCATTTCGAATGAAGGAAATGTTAAAGCTTGACGTCCAGCTGAAATCAGGATTTGAAATAATAACCCCGCGAATATCAAACTCAAAACCACGGTTTTCAACCTTGCCGATGTTGTCAGTAACACTTGAAAATCCTGAAATTCCGGGAATAAGGCGGTTCAGAAGAAGATCATCGGTTGTTTTGATGAAATAATCGGCCGTAATATTTACCCTGTCTTCCAGAAGTCCGATATCAACACCAACATCAAGCTGGCGGGTGCTCTCCCAGCTAAGGGCAGCGTTACTGAGCTGTATTGGCACCAGCGATGGCGTGGCACGATAGTCGGAAACACCGAACAACCCACGCGACGCAAAGTTGCCGATTCCTTCCTGGTTACCGGTAATGCCGTAGCTGATTCTCGGCTTCAGTTCAGAGAAGATCGTCTGATTCTGCATGAAGCTTTCGTTAGTCATTCTCCAGGCAACAGAGCCAGAAGGAAAGAATCCGTACCGGAAATCATCACCAAAACGGGACGAACCGTCGAGACGTCCAGTTACGGTGAACAGATACCGATTATCGAACGAGTAGTTGCCCCGGAAAAAGTAGGACGCAAGCCCCCAGCTGGTACCCGCGGTAGATGCTGATGTTACCTGTGCAGCTACACTCAACTTGATAAACTGGTCGCTCGGAAAGCCCTGTGCATTGATCGAAGAGAAGTTTCTGTTCGACGACTGGAATGAGGTTCCGAGTACAGCATTTACATTATGCCGCTCGGCCAATGTGCCCGTATAGTTCAGGTAGTTCTCAATCAGCCATGTGAAATCCTGGGTAGTACCAAATGTACCGAAGCCGTTTCTGCCTGCATTTCTTGATTCGCGCGAAATGATTGGCGTGTAGGCCTCATCATCCAGGTTGGTGTAATCTACAGAAAGTGATGACCTGAGCGTAAGTCCGTCCGTGATCGTTGCCACACCAAAAATGGAGCCGATGCCGCGAACTGTTCTTGTAAACCGCTGGTACTCATTTGCAATCAGCACCGGGTTGTCGAGCATCCACCAGCCAAAGTAGTTGAAGGGATCAGCGTAGCTGCCATCTTCTTCAAACACAGGCATCAGTGGATCTCCAGCCAAAGTGTTGATCACGACCCCGTAGAGTGAGTTGTCGTTGATAACGCGATCCTGAACCGTTCTGTTTACGGTTACGTTGGTACCGATATCGAGCCAGTTAGTAACATTCGCGTCCAGGTTTACACGGCCGCTTACTCTTTCAAAACCTGTACCGAGCTGCACGCCCTCTTGGTCGAAATAGGATAAAGAGGTAAAATACCGGGTATTGTCTGTTCCTCCCGAAGCCGTCAGCTCATAGTTTGAGATCGCTGCTGTGCTAAAAATTTCATCGTACCATCGTGTGTTCTGAAGATCAGGATCGTTTGGATCGAAGCCCCAGATATCGGACACATGAGTAGGCGAATAGTTCGTACCTAGATCCCTGTTATCCTGCAGAGCCGCATCGTTCATCATGCCGAGGAACTCCTGAGAACTCATCATGTCTATTTTATTGGTGATGTTCTGAAAACCGGTATACATATTGAACCCAATACGGGCCGTTCCAGCTTCTCCACGCTTGGTGGTAATGAGAACCACACCATTGGCACCCCTCGAACCGTAGATAGCCGTAGCGGATGCATCCTTCAGGATTTCAATAGAGGCAATATCATTGGGGTTCAGATCGGCAAGGGAGTTGGTTGCCTGTCCGCCTGAGAAGAGACCCGAAAGGTCTTCCGATATAATGGGCACACCATCAATTACATAGAGAGGCTCACTGCTCGCTGTAAGCGATGTTTGTCCCCGAATGTTCATGGTTATGCCGGCACCCGGTGTCCCTGAAGGACTGCTCACAAAAACGCCGGAAGCACGACCCTGGAGGGCGGCATCAAGACTGGCCACTGGCTGATTGGCTATCTCATCGGAAGTAATACTGGCAATAGATCCGGTTAAATCGCTTCTCGTTTGAACACCATATCCAACAACTACCACTTCACTCAACAATTGTTGATCAACTGATAGAACTATATTTAATATTGATCGATCGCCAACCAACACCTCTCTGGTCTGATAACCAATAAATGAAAATTGAAGTACTTCATCTGATGCCGCACGGATTGTAAACTCGCCATCAGCATTGGTAACCGTTCCCCTTTGACTATCACCCGCAACAAGTACAGTTGCTCCGGCAAGGGGCTCATCATTCGTGTCCACAACTGTGCCCCTTATTTCGCGCTGTTGCGCATGAGCATCCGTTGTAAAAAACGGTATTGCTATAAGTATTAGAGCGCACATTCTTAGACATTGTATCAATTTTGATCTCATATTAAATGTGTCTTTGGTTGTTATTTAAGAAGTTTTGAAGATGTGTTTTTTTTGCTCACAACGCACCTACAAAGTATTACAATATTAAGATTGTAAAATATTATAAAGTAATGTAATCGACTTCATTAATACGGTTTTTCATAAAAAAAAACAATTTTTCTCTAAAAATTTAAAATTAAAGCAATTTTAAAAGCGCTTTTTTGAAAAATTTATAATTCCTTGTACTAACAATCCTTTTTGTTTGTTTAGGTTTAAATAAAACTACGTATTTACCCGATTAGACCGAAACAATTGAATAATATCATTTTACTTTTACCTCTAACGCATTTTCAAAAATTTCTGAAGCGTCATCAATTTGCTTTTCAGTAACAACTAAAGGTGGTATCCACCAAATCAAATTTCCATACGTGCCGCAGGTTAATAAAAGCAGTTTGTTCTTTAAACAATCAGATGCTATTTGTTTTGTTATACCCGGATCAGGCTCTCCGTTTAATTAAGTAAACTCCGTTGCAATTATTAAGCCCATCCCCCTTAGATCACCGATCATTTTATATTTTTATTGCAATTTTTTTATTCCTTATAGAGGTAACTACCTCGGTTAGCTGCCTTTTGAATCAGTCCCTCTTCTATGATTACATCAATTGTAGCTGAAGCCGCTTTTGATGCGATGGCACTTCCACCGCCATAAGTACTACCATGTGTGCCAGGGTCCACGTATCCATCAACTCTTTAGTTGAGCCCACAACGGAAATTGGCAATCCGCTCCCCAATCCTTTTGCCAATATTATAATATCAGGGTTGATACCGGCCTGCTCAAAACAGAAAAAAGTACCGGTTCGGCCAAAACCACTCTGCACTTCATCCATTATCAATAAAATGTCATGTTCATCGCAAACTTTTCTCAGGTGTTTAGAAAAGATGCCGACGCCGGAACGTATCCTCCCTCCCCAAGTATTGGCTCAATAATAATGGCTGCCGTCTCATCGGGTGCTGCTTGTCCGTGAAGAAGAATATCTAGCTGCTTTATACAAAATTGAACCATTTTTTCTTCACTCCATCCATATTGAATTGATAGGTATAGGGATATGGAGCAACAAAAATTCCACCCGGAAGTGGTTGATATTTACACCTATATACAGTTATACAGTCTTTGAGTAGTCGTACTCATAGCCAGGTGCGTACGCCCATGAAAACTACCCTGAAATACAATAACATTTGTGCATGCTGTTGCTATTTTAGCTAATTTCACAGAAGCTTCGGTTGCCTCTGCACCACTGTTTGAGAAGAAGAAACTGTTAATATGATCCGGAGTTACGGCATTCAGTTTGCAAGAAAGCTCAACAGTTGCATCCGGAATAACACAGTTCATTTGTCCAAATATCAAATGCATAGCCTGCTCCTGAACTGCCTTAACAACTTTTGGTGGCAGTGGCCAGTATTGACCACTCCAATTCCTGAGGTAAAATCGATGTATCTGTTTTCCCTGTTATCATATAAATAAACGCCACTTCCTTTCACCATTTGTGCCGTTGAAAGGTGTGTTCATACAGAAGACAGGAGTTCTTGCATATGTTGTAATGTCATATATATTAAGAATAAAAAAATTTCCGATGCTAAGTAAATACTATAAATTTGTCCATATTGATTTTTCCTGAGTATACAGATCCAGTGCACTTTTACCCATTTCCCGGCCAATACCGCTCTCCTTGTAGCCGCCAAAAGGTACGGCCGGGTGGAACATATCGTAACCGTTAATCCAAACTACTCCGGCTTCAATTTCTCTGGCAACTCTATACGCCCTGGAAATATCTTGGGTCCAAATTGCTGAAGCCAAACCGTATCTCGTATCATTTGTATAGCCGATCAACTCCTCTTCATCTTCAAACGACGAAACTGTCACAACCGGACCAAAAATTTCATCTTTGATAATTTTAGCATCATGATTATCAGTTCTGAAAATGGTTGGCTCAATAAAATAACCCGCACTCAGTTTGCCCTCGATTTTGTTGCCACCAAGAATCAACTCCGTCTCCTTCTTACCATGATGTATATATCCCTTTACACGAGTCAGTTGTTCATCACTCACTAGAGGCCCTAAATCAGGGTTTCTAAAACCTTCATCAATTGTAAGGGCTTTAGTTTTTTTAACAAGACCGTTCAATACCTGATCCAATTTCTTGTTTTGTATATAAATCCTGGAGCCCAAAGTGCACTCTTGTCCGCTATTATAAAAACTAGCCCAAACCAGTGACTCCTCAACCCGTTTTATATCTGCATCATCAAAAATAATGTTCGGAGATTTACCCCCAAGCTCAAGGCTCACTTTTTTAAGATTTGATTTTGCAGAAGCCTCAAGAACTTTTTTTCCAACCTCAGTTGATCCGGTAAATCCTACCTTATCGATATCATTATGATGTGTTAACAGCGATCCTGTTTCACCATCTCCTGTAAGTATCTGGACCATTCCGGGCGGAAATCCTGCCTCCACGATTAGTTGTCCAAGATAAAGAGCCGTTACAGATGTCTGTTCTGCCGGTTTTAAAATGCAGCAATTACCGCAGGCTAATGCGGGTGATAATTTCCAAATGGCCATTACAAGCGGAAAATTCCAGGGGACAATCAACCCAACCACCCCAAGGGGTTCACGTCTAGTCTGTACCATTACATTAGGTGAGTGAACCGGAATTACACTGCCTTCTATCTTATCCGCCCAGCCGGCATAATACTTCAGATGATAAACTGCAGCCTTTACATCTGCAACAGCCCTGTTTAGTGGCTTTCCATTGTCAAGGCACTCAAGTTGAGAAAGAATATCGAGATCACGTTCAATGAGTTCTGCCAGCTTAAAAATCATAGCTGCTCTTTTAGAAGGGTTCATATCTCTTACTCTTTTTTTGAATGCCTCCCTGGCTGCCAGCACAGCAGCATCCACATCATCTTTTCCTGCAACAGAAATTTGCATTAGCGTTTTCCCATTTGACGGATTTATCGTTGGGAAGGTTTCTCCTCTTTTACTATCAACCCATTCATTATTAATAAAAAGCTGTGGCTTTTTATTAAGAAACTTAATCGCTTTGTCAGATACAGTATTCATCAATAATTGGGTTTAGCTGCTTTATGGTTTAGATCAATCGTTTCACAGATTCATAAAGAACACTGACTCCGGCTTCAATATCCTGAGGTGATGCAAACTCCTGTTCATTATGGCTGATCCCATCTTTACAAGGGATAAATATCATACCTGTAGGCGCAATTTTTGCTAAATAGATGGAATCATGTCCGGCCCCGCTAATAATTTTTTTTGAAGGAATCCTCAATGCATCAGATGCCTCACTAATCGCATGAATGCAGATATCATGAAAGAAGACCGGTGGTGAGTACCAAAGGTTACTTAATTCAATATCAGGTTTTTCGGTACCACTCTGTTTTTTGCAAAAGTTGTTTAACCGATTACCTAACTCATCCAAAACATCAAAATCAGGATGTCTTATATCTACCGTAAATTCAATTATACCCGGCACTGTGTTTATACTTCCCGGTTTTGTGACAATAGAACCTACGGTTGCTCTGCACTCCGGAGCGTATTCTGATGCCATTCTGTAAATTTCAGTTAGTACGGGATAAAGAGATCTTACCGGGTCATTGCGACGAAGCATCGGCGTTGGCCCGGCGTGAATTTCACTTCCATGTATTATTACCTTGTACCATCGAATTCCCTGTATACCGCTAACCACCCCAACTGGTATACCATCTGCTTCTAAAACCGGACCTTGCTCAATATGGATTTCAAGACATGCTTTATAATTTCTTTTTGACAGCTCTTTTCCTTTGTAGCCAATTCTTTCCAATTCAGAACCAACCTTTTTTCCATTTGAATCAGTTCTTGACCAGGCATACTCCAAATCAAATTCACCGGCAAAAAAACCTGACCCGAGTGTAGCGGGAGTGAATCGAGATCCCTCTTCATTTGTCCAGTTTACTATTTCAATATTATGTTTATGGTTAATCTCATCTTCTATAATTCGCTCTACCACTTCAAGCCCCCCTAAAACTCCAAGAGCTCCATCATACTTTCCTCCCAAAGGCTGACTATCCAGATGGCTACTTACCATTACTGCCGGTAATTCAGGATCAGTTCCTTTCTTTATGGCAAACTGATTTCCCATTTGATCTATTTTAACTTCCATTCCCAACTCACCGCTCCATTTGGCAAACAGATCTCTTGCCTCTCTATCTTCATCAGTCAGTGTCAATCGATTTACCCCTCCATTTGGAGACTCCCCAATTTTTGCCATCCTGAAAATACGTGACATCAACCGGTCGATATTTATTATGTCACCTTTATTCATTCATTAGTTTTTCCGTAGCTTCAAATTCATCGACGTTTTTTGATATTACATCAACATCTTCGGAAAGCACATTATGTGAAGCCCACTTCAATATTTTGAGATACATGGTGGTGCTTGTTTCATAAACTCCTTCAATCGGGTGAATTTTTTTATGCATCAATTTGAGCAGATCGCTGTTATTCCTGCATGTTACATTTACTTCAAGATCATGGGTACCCGTTGTCAGAGCTACAAAACTGACTTCATCAATACCTGTAAGTTTTTTTGCCACTTCGTTAATCATTGAGGTAGGCCTAACCTTTAATACCATCCTGGCATAGGCGTTCATTCCGTTTTTAACTGGGTCAGTCCAACCTATAATGTGTAGTATGCCTTCTTCCACTAGTCGTTTATATCGATTTCTAACCATACCAACAGAGACGTCCAGCTCCTGGGCAAGATCAGTAAATGAACGCCTGCCATCACTGTTCAAGCTGTTCATTATATAGATATCCGTTTTATCAAGTTCTACCTGGTTAGACATTTTATAGCTTTAAATTTTAAAAATTGGACTATTAAAATAAAAATTTTATAATATTTAAGCCAAATAATACAAAATATGCACAGTTTTGAGCAAAGATGTTCGTTCCATTTGGAAAAAAGATTTAGATCATGTACTCCATCCATACACCAACTTTCTGAATTTCAAAAAAGAAGGGTCTACTATATTCACAAAAGCTAAAGGTCATTATATAGAGGACATTGATGGGAATCGATATCTGGACGGAATGGCCGGCCTGTGGTGTGTGAATATTGGACATGGGAACAGAGAGCTTGTAGATCACATGGCCGAACAGGCTATGAACCTGTCCTATTTTAATACCTTTGAAGATTCTTCTTCGGTACCCGCCGCCGAACTTGCTGCAAAACTGGCTCAGCTTGCGCCCGGCGATTTAAATCATGCTTTTTTTGGAACAGGCGGATCTGTTGCCAACGACACGGCCATTAAATTGGCTCATTACTACTTCAACCTTTTAGGAAAGCCAAACAAAAAGAAAATTATAAGCCGTGAGCTTGGTTATCACGGCAGCACCTATTTGGCTCATACCCTTACAGGAATCAAAATTACCCACCACGGGTTTGATCTGGCCCCCAATCTTGTTCACTATTTAACCGCCCCATATCTATACAGAAATAGTGAAGGCCTTTCGGAAAAAGAGTTTTGTGACACACTGATGGAGGAAATGGAGGAAAAAATCATTGAACTTGGCCCTGAAAATGTCGCCTGTTTTATTGCGGAACCTGTTTTAGGCGCCGGTGGGGTAATTGTGCCACCGAATGGATATCAGCGCAGAAGCTGGGAAATCTGCAAAAAATATGACATCCTCTATATCTCTGACGAAGTGGTCACTGCATTTGGAAGGCTTGGCCATATGATCACTTCAGAGGATATGTTTGAAGTTCAGCCTGACATTCTTGTTTTGGCAAAGGGTATCTCCTCCGGTTACATACCGCTTGGAGCCACCATGATATCCGACCGAATGTATGAAGTGATCAGTACTCCCAAAAAAGAGAACCCCAGCCTCACACACGGCTTTACCTACTCAGGCCATCCTTTGGCATGTGCTGTAGGTTTAAAAAATATTGAGATTTTGGAACGTGATGGTTTTTGCGATCATGTTCAAAAGTACGGGCCCTATTTTGAAGAGCAGTTAAAAACCCTTAAAGATCTTGAGATTGTGGGTGATGTAAGAGGAAGCCATTATATGATGGCCCTTGAGATTGTTAAAGACAAAATAACAAAAGAGACTTTTGATTTTGAACTAAACGTATCAAAACTGATTTACCATCATTGTAAAAAAAGAGGTTTGATGATGCGCCCAATTACGCCACTGTGTGTTTTTTCACCCCCACTTACTTATGATAAGAACGCCATAGATGAGACGGTTTCAATTGTAAGGGAAAGTATTAAAGCGACAATTAAAGACCTGAAACATGAACAAATACTTACATCAGCCTAAGTTTTTTTCGGCTCTCCTTTTTATTGGCCTTTTACTTTTCAGTGCGGCTTGTGAGAATAGTGATTATTCAACTACAGAAATTATTGTAGATAGACAGCCGGCTGAGTTTGAATCACAGCAAGCACTATGGATTAACTGGCCTCCTATTGAGCATAAAAGAGGATTCTCAAATGAAAAAGTAATGCTTAAGGTTGTTGAAGCTGTCACCTCAACTGGACAGGAGGTCCGAATAGCATTTTTTGATGACGATATAGAGAATCGAGCCCGAGAAGCTGTCAACTCAACTTTTTCAAATCCTGATCTTGTGTCCTTTCATAAAGTGCCTTATTACGAATGGTGGGTTCGGGATACCGGCCCCACTTTTGTTATTACAGAAAATGATGAAATGGCTGCAATAAATTTTCGATTTAATGCATGGGGTTATACTACTCCCGATGATGAAGAAATTCAGATTGATGCTGATTTTGGGCGTACCCTCGGAAATTACCTCAACATACCCGTAATAGAATCAGCCCTTGTCAGTGAAGGCGGTAACCGAGAAGTAAACGGAAAAGGAACACTCATGTTAACTGCCGAGGTGGAAGAGGGCAGGAATCCCGGCTGGACCCGCGAAGAGATGGAAGATGAATTTAAACGCGTTTTGGGTGTATTGAATGTTATTTGGCTTGAAAGAGGATTGATTGAAGACCAGCACACTTTTCTTGGCCCACTTCAAACTCATGACGGTGTTGAAGCATATACGGTTGTGACAACCAACGGTCACATCGACGAGTTTGCACGTTTTGCGGATGAAAGCACCATTTTACTTGGTTACATACCTGATGGTGATCTCGATAGTGACCCCATTGCTCAGGAGAATCATCGAAGAATGGAAGAGAACTTCCATATTCTCAGTAATGCTACGGATCAGAATGGAAATCCATTCAACATCGTGAGAATGCCCTTGACTATACCCCTCATCCATACCATGCAACCCGGAGATTATGTTTATGATTACATCAAAACTCTCGATTATAAGGACGGACATATTTTTCCAGATGGAGAAGAAATTAATGTTATTGCCGCTGCCAGCTATCTCAACTTCGTGATTACCCCGAATGTTGTCATAGGTCAAAAATATTGGGAAGAAGGAGCAGATCCCGTATTAAAAGAGCGGGATATGGAGGCAAAAGCTGTTCTTGAATCAGCATTTCCCGGACGGGAAGTTATAATGATTAATCCAATACCGGTTAATCTGGGCGGCGGCGGTCTCCACTGTGTGACACTTCATCAACCAACCTCTGTTGCTCAATGAAAAAGCTGCTTACATATTTCTTCTTATGCTTAACCATGGGTGTTTTGATCTCCTGTAATGACATCAATCAGCCTAAAAGAAGTTTGGAAATTGATGCTGTCCTCAAAACCATTTTTGAAGAGTATAAGTTGATGGGCATGAGTGTTATCATGATTGCCAATAATGAGATTGCCTATGAAGGTTACTTTGGCAATGCCATTCATGAAAGCCAAACGCCCCTTAATAATCAATCCATCTTTCGAATTGCCTCTATTACCAAAACAGTGTCGGCTATTGCCCTAATGCAGCTTTGGGAACAAGGTATGGTCGACCTTGATACGGATGTTAGTGATTACCTTGGCTGGAATTTAAATAACCCTCAATTTCCTGATGACACTATCACGCTAAGAATGCTGATGGGTCACACATCAAGCATCAGGGACGGAGAAAGCTATCCTGCATTTTCAGGTGATATGATTGATCATCAGTTACACCTCAAAGAGCTTTTTGAACAAGGTGGAAGCTATTATTCAGATGATATGTTTGCCGATCAAGCTCCCGGTGATTTTTTCTCTTACAGCAATGCCGCTTGGGGGGTACTGGCTTCGGTTGTAGAAATTATATCAGGTCAGCGTTTTGACAAATACGCAATGGAGAACATTTTTGAACCTTTGGGCATAAGAGCCTCATTTAATGCAACCGATTTTTTGGCCAACGAATTTGCTGCACTATACAGGTATCAAAATAATCAATGGATTCCTCAAGTAGATTTTTACGTTGAGTCGAACCCCGAAGAACGTGCTTACAGCGATTATATGCCCGGGACTAACGGATTAATTTACGGGCCCCAGGGAAGTTTGCGAGCTTCAGCCCCGGCCGTTGCAGAACTTGGATTACTGCTATTGAATGGCGGCAATATAAATGGAGTAAAAATTATTGAAAAATCTACACTGGATGAAATGGTTCATGAAAACTGGATGTATAATGGATCCAACGGTGATACCTGGGATGATTTTTGGATTTCATTCGGATTGGGAATTCATCGAATCACCAATACACCTGGAAAGGATGTCATTTTTCCGGATCGCCAAATGATTGGCCATGCCGGGATAGCTTATGGTTTGCTGAGTGACATGTATGTTGACCCTGAAACCGGGTCTGGAGTTGTTTTTATCACCAATGGCAGCCAATTGGACTATGTTTATGCAGAATCATCGGCTTTTTATGAGGTGGAAGACGCTGTTTTTGATGCCCTCCATCCTTTCCTTCTAGAATTAGAATCCAACTAATCAATGGAACACTACGGCATTGTATCTCTGGTACCTGCTCTTGTAGTGGTTCTCTTTGCACTAAAAACGCATAAGACGTTTGAAGCCCTGCTGGCCGGCTCATTGGTCGGTTTTTTGATTCTTTCCTATTTTGGTTTTGTCAGCTCGTTCGCCGATAGCATGTATTATGTAATGACAGATCCCACCATCGGTTGGATTGTCCTTGTATGCGGGCTTTTTGGATCTCTAATACAGATACTCGTGCATACCGGTGGTGCCCGCTCTTTTGCCGATTTTCTTCTTCGATTTGTAAGTGGCAAAAGAAGTGCCCTGCTCACTACCTGGGGAATGGGTCTTGTCATTTTTATCGATGACTACCTGAACGCTCTCACCGTGGGTAATGCCATGCAAAAGGTTACAGACAAGTTTAAAATATCCCGTGAAAAACTGGCTTATGTGGTAGACTCCACTGCTGCACCTATCTGTGTATTGGTGCCTCTTTCTACATGGGCTATTTATATCTCAGGTTTGCTGGAATCCACTCAGGTCGTTGATTCAGGTCAGGGTTTGGCGGGATACCTAAACGTTATTCCCTATATGATCTATGCCTGGGTGGCCGTAGTCATTGTACCGCTTGTTGCCATTAACTGGATCCCAAACATCGGTCCTATGAAAAAAGCAGAAACCAGGGCGCTTGAAACCGGCAAGCTGGCACCTCCAAAATCCAAACAGATTGGCATGAAATTCGAGGAGGCTGAAGGAATAAAGCCTGTGAAGTGGGATTTTTTGCTCCCCATTATCGTTTTGATATTCGCCACGATATGGTTCGAGGTAGACGCTCTTAAAGGAATTATCTATAGCCTTACGTTTTCCATTATCTATTTCTCCGTCTTTAGAAGAACTCTTGGGGTTTTTGAACTGATTAATCAGGCATTTCGTGGTTTTAAAGAGATGGTCTACACCCTTGCCATTATTGTAATGTCATTTGTTCTGAAAGATGTAAACGATCAGCTTGGGCTAACAGAATATGTAATTGAGGTGGTCTCGCCCGTGTTGAGTCAGCACTGGCTACCGGCTGTTGCCTTCCTTTCTCTCTCGCTTATTACATTCGCAACTGGGTCATTCTGGGGAGTTTATGCCATTACGTTACCAATCATTGTGCCACTGGCAGTGGCTATGGACGTCAACATCTGGCTGGCTATCGGTGCTGTTGTCTCTGCCGGTGCATTTGGTTCACACACCTGTTTCTTCGGCGACTCAACTGTCTTATCCTCATCCGCAACCGGTTGTAATAATATGGCCCATGCTCTTACACAGCTTCCCTATGCACTCATTGCGGCAGCAATCAGTTTCGGTATCTATTTAATTCTCGGATATACAATGCATTAACTATTCTCATCAAAAATCTTTCAATATCTTCTTAAGCCTGACAAGTCCTGAATTACCCGGGGTACCCAAATGAGAATAGTTTTTGAGCATCCCCTCTATTGTAACTGAATCTGTAAGCTCCTGCTGCTCTGCCACCTCCCGATAGGCATCACGAAATGACATCCCCTCTTTTACCAGTTGATTTGCCGCTTCGGCTGCAAATAACTCAGATGTGCAGGCAGCCTTCAGGTTTTTTTCATTTGGAGTCATTACAGATACTAAAATTTGGGAAGCTTTAAGCATCTGCAATGTTTTGTTGATCGATTTTATGACCGGCTCTTTCGACAGCTGCAGGTCTCTGTGATAACCGCTGCCTAAATTAGCAGTCAGCATCTGCAAAGCAGACGCACAGCCAACCAGTTCAGAATGGCCTGCACGGATCAGTTCTGCGAGATCCGGGTTCTTTTTCTGAGGCATAATAGATGAACCGGTGCAGACCACCTCATCCAGATCAAGCCATGGCTGAGCTTCACTGCTGAACTGAATAACATCCGATGCCAAACGGTTCAAAACAGCCGTGATTCCCGACAGAAATTGTACTACCTGAAGTTCTACCCACCCGCGAGAAAGCTGAGCCGTTGTTGAGCAGATGATTGGCCCGATAAAACCTAGCTCTTTCGCCTCAAATTCACGGTCAATATCGAAAGTTGTGCCAAAACCGGCTGCTGTTCCAAGCGGTGACCGGTTTATCAGGCTCCACACTCCAGCTGACGCTTCCATCTGCATGACCAGCATCTCTGCAAACCCTCCGGCCCACAATCCCACGCTGCTGAGCATCGCTTTTCGGGTATGGGTAAAGCCGGGCATGGGAACTTTCTCATATTTTTCTCCCATTTCTATCAAAAGCTCAGCGCATGTTTTAACTTCATGTAAAACCTCAGTAAGAGACTCCTTTTCATAAAGCCTGACAGCGGTTAGAACCTGGTCATTTCTCGATCGGCCGGCATGAATTTTTTTCCCGAGGTCTCCGAGCTTGTCAATCAAAAAGTTCTCGATGGCTGTGTGCATATCCTCATCCTGAACAGTGATTGTGAACTCACCCTTCTCCCATGTTTTCAACACCTCTGACAGCGCGCCGGTCAGTTTCTCCAGCTCATCATCCGATAGTATACCGGCTCTGTTTAAAGCCTGTGCATGTACTTTGGATGCTTTCACATCATATGGAACCAGTACCTGATCCAGCTCGTAGTCATTGCCCACCGTAAAGGCTTCTACCTTTTTAGCGATATCAGACCTGGTGTCGGTTGTGGATTTTTGCCAGAGTTTGGACATGGGTTTTGGGGATTTAATTTGTTTGATATTAGACCTAAAACTTTGTTCAGGAATAGAATCT
>SL_3KL_010_SEDDRAFT_10002691_pt1 | contig 16211 bp, 12 predicted proteins | sample SodLakKL_010_SED_2_FD_10381 | JGI IMG/M metagenome (IMG submission 10381) | reverse complement strand
TCCATAAGCTGCTCTGCTGCCCGCATTGAATAATCAACAAAGGGACCGGAATACAGCCCCAGCAGGAGAATCATGGCAGTAAGAAGCAAAACCGGTATTACCATAAGAAACCTGCTCCTTAAGAGGTCTTCCTGCCTGTTTATTATCATTGATGTTGATTCAGGTAATTTCTTCCAGAATACCTCCCCCCATATCTTGGTCATCGAAAAAAGCGTAAGAATACTTACAAAAAGTGAGATACCGACAATTGCCATCTGACCTGCCTCCAATCCGCCAAGTGCAAGCATGAACTTCCCCCAGAATCCTGAAAGCGGCGGCACCCCGGTAAGTGAAAATGCAGATATCGCAAATAGAAGTGCCAGAAATGGAAAGGTATGGTACACTCCCCCAAGTTTCTTTAGTGCATAAGTGCCGTGTGTCTCCTTTACCAGTCCGCTAATCAGAAAGAGATTAGTCTTCACCAGAATGTTATGCATAATAAAGAAGATAGTTCCAGCTATCGCCATCGGGGTATAAACAGCGAGGCCCATAACCATATATCCTATCTGGCTGACTATATGGAATGACAATATTTTCCTGAAATCTATCTGTGCTGCTGCACCAAGAACTCCAACCACCATAGTAAATCCGGAAAGTATAAGTAGAATTGTATGAGTATAACCTGTATCAGTTGTAAATATCAGCGTAAAAAACCGGAGCATTGTATATATCCCTACCTTTGTCAGTAATCCGACTATTAGTGAAGATACGGCCAGGGGCGGTGCATGATAAGATGCCGGCAGCCAGAAAAACAAAGGAAAAATAGCTGCTTTGATACCAAAGCTGACAATGAAAAAAACCGATGCCAGGGTAACCAGACCCTGATTCTCCACTAAAGGAAGTTTGGCTGCCAGGGCAGCCATATTAAGTGAGCCTGTAAGTCCGTAAACCACACCGATCCCGGCCAGAAAAAGTGATGATGAGACAACGTTTATGGCAACATACTTAATCGATCCCTCAAGTTGCGACCTTGAACCACCAAGAGTAAACAGAACAAAAGATGATACAAGCATTATTTCAAACCATACATACAGGTTAAATATATCGCCGGTCAGAAACGCCCCCGTCAGTCCGAAAATCAGAAAATTCAGTGTTGGGTGGAAGATGTTTGAAACCTTGCTGTTCTTTATTCCTCCTTCAAAATATAGTGCTGACATAACTGCCAGAACAGCAGTAAGAGCAATCATACCTGCAGAGAGCAGATCGGCCACAAATGTAATACCAAACGGGGCAGGCCAGTTGCCACCCTGGTAAGTAATGTACCCATGTGTCCACACCCATGTCATAAGCCTTATTGAAGCAAAGAGGTATATTAATATACCCAGCAAAAAAACAATCCGCTGATAACGTGCCGACTGCCAGAAAAAGAGGCTTATCACAGCTGCCACAAGTGGCGTGAGCAATGGAAAAAGTAAAATTTCTGAGTTAATCGCCATTAATTAAAAACTAAATAATTCATAATATCAGTCTGTCGCTTCAATGGTATCGGTGGTAGTAAGCTGGTCAACCTCACTTGTACCGGTAAGTTTGTAAACCCTTTCCAGCAACACTATCGCAAAGGCTTGTATACCGAAACCTATAACGATGGCTGTCAGTATAAGTGCCTGGGGAAGCGGATCTGCATATGGTTCCGGGACAAACTCAAGTCCTTCAGGCACAAGTGCCGGTGCTCCCCTGGTAAGACGTGCAATAACAAATATGAAAAGGTTTGATGCATGACCGAGAATAAGTATTCCGATAATTACCTTCACAAGCCCTTTCTGCAAAATCATATAAATTGCAGTACCATAAAGAAGTCCAACAATAACAGCCAGTAAAATATCCATAATTATAAAGTAGACATTGTAAATGTAATTTGTACAACAACCCCTATAACCAAAAGGTATACCCCAATATCAAAAACAATAGGAGTTCCCGGTCTGCCAATAACAGGCAGGTAAAAATCAGCCCAAACAGAAGACAAAAAAGGTTCGCCGGCAAAAAGGGCTATAACCCCGCTGAATATTGCAAGAAAAAGTCCCACGGCAATCAGCCTGACAGGATTTAGTCTGAATAACCTCCTGGTGACCCGTGAATCAAATACCATTGCGTGAAATACGAATGCTATCCCTCCCGTTAATCCTCCGATAAAACCTCCTCCTGGTTCATTATGCCCCCTGAAAAGCAGGTATAAAGAGAACAGAAAAAATAGCGGCATCAGAAGAGTGATTGCTGTCTGTAAAATGGTAGTCCTCATTTACCGGGTCCTCCTTCATTATATTTGACTTTAATCATCGAATAAATACCAATTGCAGCAATGGCCAGTACCACTATCTCTCCAAGGGTGTCAAGCTGCCTGAAATCAACCAGAATCACATTAACCACATTTCTACCTCTGCCAAGGGGGTATGAGCTCTCGGCATATATCCCGCGCAGCTCCGACTCAAGCGGAAATCCGGTTACCATTAGAAGCAAGTAAGCCATAACCAGTCCGAATGCTGCCGAAATAATTAAATACCCTACACCTTCAAACCTTCCTGAATGAATAAAGGAGGGCAGGCGATGCAGTATCAGAACGAAGAGTACGACTGTCAGAGTTTCTATAAGAAACTGGGTCATAGCAACGTCCGGAGCACCGTAAAACAGGAAAATTATCGCGATACCATAACCAAGCACTCCCATTGCAACAATTGTTGTAAGTCGTGACCGGGCATTTATAATGACAAAAAATGCAATAATGATCAACCCTGCCATAACCACTTCGTAAATTCTGAACTCGGTATAGAGAGCCAGACGACCAATAAGATCAAACTCAAGATTTCTTGTTGCCAGCGTAAGTATTATAAGAAACGTAAAAAAACCAACGATGGAACTAATATAGTTGCGAAGGCTGCCGTTCTGGAAAAACCCGGTTTGAGCAGTTGCAAGATAAAGCAGTCCGGGAATCAGTTTCTGATAACCGGCCCCGGGACCATACCTGTATAACGGCTGCAGAGATCCGGCCCACCCTCTTATCATGTATCTGAACCGGTATATCAGGTAGCCGGACACAAGTGTCAGCAGACTAAGCAGCAATACAAGCGTAAATCCGTGCCACAGAGTGAGCTTAAAAACCTGCTCAACATTAAGCACTGCCGCAGCTGAGGAACCAAGCAGGGGCCGGATCAGAAATTCCGCAAAAAGCCCCCCAACCAGTCCCAGTGACGCAAAAAGTACCGGCCCTGCCAGCATTAAAGGCGGTGCTTCATGAGCCTTTTTGGGAGTCTCCTTGTAACTGCCGAAAAAGATTGAATAACCTATCTCTAAGGCAAGAGCAGCAAATATTGCTCCCGTGATGAACACAGCAGATATTATCAGAATGTTACCTGCAGAAAAATCAAGCGCGGCTTCGTACAGGATCTCCTTTGAAATAAATCCGAAAAAAGGCAGTACACCTGCCATAGACATTGATGCCAGTACAGCCGCGAATGCAGTATAAGGCAGTTTTTTGGCCAGCCCGGAGAGTTCGGTCACTTCCCGGGTGCCCGTTTCGTGGTCAATATTGCCGGTTACAAGAAACAGGGTGCCTTTATAAAGAGCATGTGCCAGAAGGAATACCATTGCAGCCTGAACGGCAAGATTAGTTCCTATTCCTATTAAAAACACCATTATTCCCAGCGCACTGATTGTCGTATATGCCAGAATCTTCTTAAGGTCTGTATACTGGATAGCCAGTAATGCGCCCATTAACATTGTAACACCACCAACAGATGTGAGTATAGCGCTCCATTCCGGAGTGCCCCCGAATATGGGACTAATCCTTGCCAGCAGGTATATGCCTGCCTTCACCATTGTAGTTGAATGCAGGTAAGCACTTACAGGGGCCGGTGCCGCCATAGCATTTGGGAGCCAGAAATGGAACGGGAACTGTGCAGATTTTGTAAATGCACCGAGAAGAATCAGGATAAGCGTTGCAAGATACCAGGGATGCTCTTTGAGTGCCTCGTTGTTGCTGAGCAGTTCGCTGAACTGATAACTTCCGGCTATCATCCCCGTAAGTATTATTCCCGCCATCATAGCCAGTCCCCCGAAAACAGTCACGAGCATCGCCTGAAGTGCATTTTTCCTTGATGTCTCATTCTCATTATAAAAACCGATAAGCATATAGGAGCTGAGACTGGTCAGTTCCCAGAAGACAAACATACTTATCAGGTTCCCCGAAAGGGTCAGGCCCAGCATAGACGACATAAAAAGGAACAGGTATATATAAAACCGGTCGAAGTACCTGTGTCCCCGCAGATAAGATCCTGCATACAGAAAAATAAAAAAGCCAAAGCCCGTTATAAGCAGAACAAAGAAAAGGCTTAACCCGTCCAGAAAAAAACTAAGCTCTATACCAAGAACCGGGATCCACCGGTATGTTTCAAGAATTCCATCTCCGGCTACTACACCGGGAAGCAGGGAAAGAAACCAGATAAATAAAGCAGCAGGCAACAGAGAGAAAATCACCCCGGAAATACGGGGTAGAAACCGATGGATCAACGGCACCAGTCCAGAAAGCAAAAATCCTGCTAAAACGGCAAGTAACATAATTTAGGGTAGAATTTCAGGAAATTTACGAATTTTCAAACCGTTCATATAACATCAGGTTAAAAAAAATGTTCATAACAGGTCTTCGGTTTATAAACCATCCCGGATTATCATGCTAATCACCCTTAACAGCTCATCCTTTTGAACCGGGTTTGTTATATAATCGCTTCAGCCGGCCTGCAGTGCTTTTAGCTGTGAAGCAATATACTAAATAAGTATTAGCATTTCCAGTCTGAAAGTTTTACTTTGCGTGAAAATCACACAGTTTGAACTGTGAAAAATTCCCGCTGAATTGCTTTTTAATCGCCAATACTTTTGAATTCCTTCATAGCCGAGGTCACTGACGAGACCTGGAAGAAACCTATTGCCCCTTCACTCAGGTTGGTTGGAATGTTGGCTGGCGGAGCTCCTGCAAAAGGGTTCCCCGAAAGGTCAGTCTGGAAGAAGAATACCTGGTAAAACTCGTACATCTCGCGTGATATGCTTCGTAACGCCAAACCAAGCATATCACCGTCATCAAGATCATTTTGGCTGATGGTTTTCACCGAATATGAGACATAATCTTCCAGGTCCTGATCGCTGATCACTGTTTTTTGTGAAGGTCTTCCGGTCTGCAACTTTCTGTTAATATACAGGTCAACCAGGTAGTATGAGCCTCCTCCCTGCAAATTTCTGAAGTGGATGTTAATATCGTAGAGGGTGTCATTTGTTAGTCCTGAGGAAAAGAAAAAATTGAGGTCAATGGTAACCGAGTCAATGTCCGGCACCGGTTTATATTCACTTTCGGCAGTGTAGATCCTGTCCTCATGTTCCACAGTAAGCTGGTAAGTTCCATATCTGAGCCTGTTTGCAAGTGTGCTGTTAATATAGTAACCGGCAAGAGAATCTACATGACTCTCGGTAAATACATGATTTTCTCCGCCACGGGTAATTGTAACAATTGCATCACTAACCGGTTTGCCGGTGCTGACCTCATAATATGAGCTGGACCTGCTAAGCCTGATCCACTGGTTGGCGCTGACATCGTCAATATTTGCTTCAACAACAAAGTAAAGACCCTGGCGATCTGAAAGATCCAGCACTACCTCTTTTTCGCAGGAGATTGTGAGCATCTGCAAAATAAAAATCATTAAATATACTGTTACCCGGTTCATATAATGTCTTTATTCAAAATTTGAAGTTCCACGTTACTGCCGGTATCGGACCCGGCACATAAAAAAATGACGATCTGGGTATTCCCGGGCTTTCAGCATTCTCGGCAAAAGAGACAGAGATCGGGTTAACCCTGCCGTAAATATTGAAAACAGAGAAGTTCCAACTGCTTGTGAACCTTCCTGACTCTCTTCCTCCCCCCGGCGTATAGTTAACGGAGAGGTCAAGGCGGTGATAATCCGGCAACCGGCTCGAATTCCTGTCAGCATATATTGGTGCAAATGCACCCTGGAAATACATCTTACCAACTGGCAGGGTAAATGCCCTTCCGGTGGAATATACAAAATTAAGCGAAGCTGTAACTGCCGGAGACAAGGCATAGCCACCTGACAGACTAAGATCATGGCTCCTGTCATTAGGTGCATAGTAGGCCTTACCGTTATTTATTCCATCAATCTTTCTTCTTGTTCTCGACCATGTATAACCGGCAAAACCTGTAAACCGTCCCTGATCCTTCCTCACAAGCATCTCCGCCCCGTATGACCACCCGTTTCCAACACGCATCTGACCTTCCAGGAACTCATTCCCAAGAATATCTCCATTATCAATCACATCTGAAATATTGGTAAGGTCCTTATAATAAATTTCAACCGAAGTTTCGATCTCGTCATTCCTGAAATTGCGGAAGTACCCTATCGCAATCTGATCGGCCACCTGTGGCGGTATATTGTTGCTGCTCATGTACCAGACATCATAGGGCGCAACCGACTGGGCACTCTGAGCCTGCTGAATATACTGTATCATCCGGTGATAGCCTGCCTTAAGGGAACTGTTTGTGCCCAAATTAACCCTTAAGCTCAATCTCGGTTCCAGTCCCCGGAAAGTATCATAGATTTCCCCTCTTTCGAGGAAAAGCGTATCTGTTACTTCCCAATTGACAGGACCTGATTTATCAAAGACATATTGCTTTCCAGGACCAATGACCTGGAAAACCGATCCCCTGAGTCCGTAAACCATCACCAGCCGGTTACCAAACAAACTCTGTTCATTGTTCAAGTAAACACCATGCTCAAGTGCATTTCCCTGCGACAACTCAATAGTTGTTAAAGAGGCTCCCTCAATAGATGCTCTTATCACGCCAGGGTCCAGCATATGGTAGATGGAGTGCACCCCGAAGGAAAAGGTGTTATTGTTGTTGATCAAATATGTAAAATCTGTCTTAAGGTTAATATTGTTGATATCAGAATTCCATCTGAAAGATGCAGGACCCAGATCTCCGTTAATATTGAACTGGTAATTACTGTAAAGCAGCGAAATATTTCCTGAGAATCTGTCGGAGAATATCCTGTTCCATCTTGCACTTGCAGTAGCATTACCCCAGTCAAACCCGAAAAGATCTTTGAAGGCCGTGATGTCGCGGCCAAAGTAACCTGAAACGAACAGACGGTTACGATCGTTTATCACATAGTTCATTTTGCCATTCAAATCATAAAAAAACAACCTGGCATCTCTCTGATTCTCATCCGGCGAAAACCTCAGAAACAGGTCTGCATAAGTCCTTCTTCCGGAAACAAGGAAACTGCTCCTTCCTTTCTGGATAGGTCCTTCAGCACTCAGACGGCTGGAAATCAGTCCTGCTCCTCCGGTAACCCTGTAGTTTTCCATATCACCCCCTCTCATGTCGATGTCAAGAACCGACGATAATCTGCCTCCGTAAGACGGATGGATACCTCCCTTGTATAGCTTAACATCATCCACCGCATCTGGATTGAATACCGAGAAAAAATTAAAAAGGTGGGATGCATTAAAAACCACAGCATCATCAAACAAAACCAGGTTTTGATCGGCATTTCCGCCACGAACGAAAAAACCGGTGTTACCATCGCCTGCAGACTGAACTCCGGGAAGCATCTGTATGGTACGCAGAACATCCACCTCGCCAAGAAATGCAGGCATATTTCTGATTGTCTCAATACTAACTGCAATGGAACTCATTTCGGCCCGGTCAACATTTCTATCCGCCGCCAGGGCAGATACCGTTACTTCTTCAAGTGCAACGGCAGAGCTTACAAGTCCTATATTAATAACAGTATCCCTTGCAGGGCCTACAATTATTTCCCTGCTGTTGTATCCGATAAAAGAAAATATCACCCTGAACTCTCCTTTCGGTAATGGCAACTCGTAATCACCTTTATTGGAAGTAATTACTCCATACTGTATATCGGGTACAAAAACATTTGCTCCAACAAGAGTTTCTCCGGTTACTTCATCAAAAACGGTACCTCTGACAAAGAACCCCTGAGCATAGTTATCATGCATGGACAACAAGCTTAAGAAACAAATGGTCAATAACTGTATAACCCTTTTTTTCAGATACATAAAAAACCAATCAAAAAGTTGCCGGAACACCTTTTGCAGGCGTACCATGTTGCAGGCTTGTAAATAAACGGACAAAAAAATGAAATCAGCATAGAAAACAACAATAATAACCGAAATATTCTCACCGCTAAACGAAAGAATTCATGAAATGTTCAGGTCTTCAGCACCCAGCGGATCTCCTGTTTCCGGATTAGAAAAAAGTGCTGGTTTTAGCCTTATTAATGCATAAATATTCAAATCATGATGAATTTAAGCGTCCTGGTATCAAATAATAATTTCCAAAAAATTTAAAAGCTCAAGGATATTTCTAAATTTGTGAATTAATCAGGTTAGCTATTATTCCGGGTTAACAATAGCAGATAATGCAATTTTAATTATTTTTATCAATCACAAATAACAGTATCCCGATGTGTATAAAAAAAGTTAATCAAAATTCAAAAATTGTCCGTCTGACAATAATCTTGTTGTTGATATTTGCTTGCAAACAGGCAAATCTTACAGCACAGCACTCAGCATTAACCCCGGTTGAATTCAACAGCCCACAACTGGTCAGGATGGCAGTAATGGGTCATATAGGTGAACCGAGCATGAATTATCCGCCCTACAGGATTGGAGCAGACGGATCACCTGAGGTTCTCCCCGGAACAGGCAGTATTACATACAACTTCCGGACGGGTGACACTGCAGTCAATCTTGCCGGCGATCATGTTGAACCGGCCGTAACACTTGTCCACCCTAACGGAAGAGCAAGTGCAGAGAGCAGGGGATTAAATGTACTTTCATGCATAGGCAATGAAGCGGTGGTCATAACGGGTAATGCGGTAGGATCAAGAGGTTATGTGATAGGCAAGCATGGAGGAGCGGAACATGTTATGGTAGATTTCGCAGAAGAGGGAGTTCTGGAGAGGTTGAATCTGGGTGACAGAATGCATATTTACGCTTACGGTACAGGGATGAAGCTCACTAATATTGAAGGGGTAAAGGCAATGAACGTAAGCCCCAAACTGATGGAGGCATTAACTGAGGCAGGTATGGGAATCACCAGGGAGGGGAAGCTTCATATTGGCGTTGCAGTGAAAGTTCCTGCAAAGATAATGGGAAGCGGTCTCGGGCAGAATCACTCCTATAGCGGCGACTATGATATACAGCTTTTCGATGAGCAGGTGGTTGAAGAATACAACCTCAACAGTTTAAGGTTTGGAGATATTGTGGCCATAATTGATGCCGACAGCAGCTTTGGCCGCATCTTTAAAACAGGGGCGGTAACCATAGGAGTGATTACCCATAGCGGCAGTATCATTGCCGGTCACGGACCAGGGGTAACAACTCTTTTTACGTCCACAACCGGCAATATAGAACCTGTAATTGACAGTAACGCAAACCTGAAAAACCTGCTTTTCAAATAAAAGTTACCTGTACCTCTTTATCTCAGGTGGTACCTGAATCGCATATCGAGCCATAATATTCAACAGATCCATACCTGTGCAATTTATTGCTCTTTTTCGGGTTATTAAAGAATATTGTATTTTAGTGTAGTGAACCCTGACCATGCTTCGGCTGCCGCTCCTGACTTGTATTTTTGTTTTTTTTATAATGCTTCCCTTACGGGGGAATTCTACTGACACCCTCAAAATAGGTGAAGTAACTGTCTCTTCTGAACGCTCACCGGCAGTGTATTCACGCCTTTCCCGGGTTGTTACGGTAATCGGTCATGAACAGATTCGTGAAAAACCGGCAGACAATATCCAGGGTATACTTGAATATGTTACCACTATAGATATAAGGCAGCGGGGTTCGCATGGAGTTCAGGCAGATTTGAGCATGCGGGGAGGATCATTCGAACAGGTGCTTTTACTGCTTAACGGAGTTAAGATCAATGACCCCCAGACCGGGCACCACAATTTCAACATACCGGTTGACGGGTTAGATATTGAAAGGATAGAGATACTGGAGGGACCCGGTTCGCGTATCTACGGCCCCAATGCGTTCAGTGGTGCCGTTAATATTATCACAAGGGAACCGGGGGGAAATATTTTAACCGGATCCATAAAAGGAGGACAGTACGGATTCAGAAAAATTTATTTTTCCGGAGGCCTGGACACAGGCCCCCTGGCCAGTTATCTTTCCGTTGGGAATAGTACCTCCGGGGGGTTTACTGATAACACCGACTTTAATGCCCTTAACATTTTTTACAGGGGATCGGCAGACGCAGGGCCTGCATCGGTTGATATCCAGGCCGGTTACATAGACAAGGGCTTTGGTGCAAACAGTTTCTACAGCCCCCTTTACCCGGAACAATACGAAAAGATCAGCTCAACATTTTTAAACTTGTCAGTCCAAACCGGAAACCAAATCAGTCTCAGACAATCAGCTTGGATCAGAAGGCACTATGACCGTTTTGAGTTGTTCAGATATGAGAGACCCGACTGGTATGGGGGGCATAATTACCACATGACAGATTTAGCAGGGACCAATGCGATGCTGGATATACCCTGGTCAACCGGTAATTTTTCACTTGGGGCCGAAATTCAGACGGAAAGGATTTTCAGCTCAGTACTCGGAGAGAAACTCGATAACCCAAGGCCGGTAAGTGATGAAGAGGATGTTTTTTACAATTACTTTAAACAGCGCAACCAGTTAAACCTTACCGGCAGCGGAACAATAATACTGGACAAGCTTGCCTTTACCTCTGGGATGCTAGTAACCAGAAACGATTCCGGCGATTGGGGTTTATATCAAGGAACCGATGTGAGCTACGGCCTAAGCGATCATATAGGCTGGTTTGCCTCCTATAACCAGTCTCTCCGTATACCCTCTTTTACCGAAATGTATTACATCGGGCCGGTACACAGGGGAAACCCGGGCCTTAAACCGGAAGAGGCAGGTACCCTGGAGACGGGCTTAAGATACAGGGTGAATAACTGGCATGGCCATCTTGCTGCCTTTAACCGGAGAGGAAAGAATATTATTGACTGGGTCAGGAAAGAGGAAGAGCTGATCTGGGAAAGCCGGAATATCACCAGCCTCGATACATACGGACTTGAACTTGAGATTCAATGGAACAGGCCCGAAGGAGGAAGTTTCCCGGTTACAAATTTAAAGGCAGGCTATGCCTTTCTTGATATTTCAAAACAAAGTGAGGAGTATATCTCGGCATATGTACTGGATCACCTTAAACACAAAATTGTATCTGGAATTATAATGCCCTTGCATAAATCTGCCCAAATGGTACTGATGGCGGTTTACCAAAACAGGGCTGGTACTTATACTGAAGTGTTTACAGGCCGTGAGGTTGCTTATGACCCTTTTATCCTGTTGGACCTGGGTATTAATATAACAATCATTGATAATCTATACTTTTCAGCAGAGGCAAACAACCTTTTAAACACAATTTATACCGACATAGGGAATGTTCCGGTGCCGGGCCGGTGGATAAAGGCAGGAATCTCATTAACACTGCCGGGCAGATAGTTTTTTTGACAACCTGCCAGATCAGTAAATTGTCTATTCATGTCGGTGGGATTGATAACGGGCCTAAGATTATTTTAGTGATTGCATCCTTTTACTTTGCTTTTTCGCCTATTGGGCTTATTTTTGTTTCAGGTGTACCTGAGATCAAATGATTTCCATTGTAAGAAAAGATAAAAATCCTATCAATTGTCACGATCAGCAGATCGCATAACTTCATAAAATTCCTTTGCTATGCATATACTCACAGGCTTGCTTTTATCAAAGCTATTTGCAGGACAGGCCAAAATCAGGATATTCAGAGGATTTCGCGGAATCGTGGAGATAAAACATGCTATTCCCGGCCGCGTAAGGTATTATATCCCTGTTTTAAAAATGGATATGGAAAAGGGACAGTTACTTGAGCAACAACTTATGAAAGCTGTCGCTATCAAAGAAATAAAGGTAAATCCCCTTCTGGGCACGGTACTTGTTGGTTATGATGTGAGTAAGATAGATGAGGTAACACTCACTGGCGTGCTTGCCAAATTGCTGGGCCTGGAAAAAGAGCTTGAAAAAACACCCAGATCTTTAGTGGGTCAGGAATTGTCTAAAGTGCTAAAGTCTGCCAATAGCTCTATTTACGAGCAAACAGACGGTTTGCTGGATTTAAACACTGCCATTACCATCACGTTTTTATCTCTGGGAATATGGTCTATTGTCAGAAACCCTTCCATACTTCCTGCTGGTATAAGCCTGGTGTACTGGGCCTATAACAACAGCATGAAGCAACTGGAATAATAATGTTTAGTCTAAAACAAAAACAACGTTTGTATGATTGGTGAATGGGTAGCCAAAGCCCTTATTGTTTATGACCTAAATATACTAAGTGAGAAAGCGTTTATGTCCTGGCTGAAAAGACTTCAGGAATTGATCATACAAAGCGTCATGAAAGGAGTGAGGATCGTTGATCAGGATTGTATTGACAGAATTGCGTCACAGTTAACAGAAGAAGGTTATGCATTGGAAAAGTTTGAGCAATGAACCATTGCTTAAGTGCAGGGTTTTACATCATATTCCTGGCCGTATCCGGGTTGGATGCCAAGCCATCAGGTATCTTGATGGGTATGAAAATGATATCAGGGAGCGTATTCTCGAACTTGAATGGGTAAAACAGGTATCAATATCAGTTGTAACTGCTAATCTGGTGGTTTTCTTTGATGCTGAATTTGATTCTCCCGAACTCATTACCGGACAGCTGGAAGAGATTATTGCCTTATTTTCCATTCCTGCTCACCAGCGAGAGCGCAAAGAAAAAAACAAGCTTACCGTAAATGAGAGACGCCTGCAGGAAGAGCCGGTAGGCAGTCTGCTAGGCAATGTACTTATAGGGGCCGGAGCGCTTACCTATGCCATGATTACCCGCAGTGGGCAGGGTAAAGGCACATCGCTTCTCGGGCAATTGCTTGGCTTTACTTCGCTTACCAGTATCTCCCTGGCATTACCCATTATCAAAAGCGGCTTTGAATCTTTGCGTGATACCGGCAAACCCAATGCCGACACCCTGAGCAGTGCTGCGATTGTTGCCAGCCTGCTTTCAGGCAACACTATTTCTGCACTTACTATAATCGTGCTGGCAGATACAGCAGAGTTGATCACCGCATATAGTATGAATAAAACCCGAAGCGCTATTCATGATATGCTTTCTACGGGCGAAAAATATGTCTGGAAAGTTATGGATGACGATAATCTGATAAAAATTCCCGCCGATGAAATCCAGGTAGGAGATCATATTGTGGTTCATTCGGGAGAAATAATCAGTGTGGATGGCTATGTGATAAAAGGAAGAGGACTTGTGGATGAGTCATCCATTACGGGAGAATTTATGCCGCGTGAGAAAAAAGAAAATGAAAACGTATTTGCCGGAAGTGTGGTGAAAAGCGGCACCATCAGGGTTTTTGCCGAAAAAATAAAGGAAGATACGGCAGCAGCCCGAATCATACACATGGTGGAAGAAGCCACCTTGTACAAAGCACAGGTGCAAAATATGGCAGACAGATTTTCTGCCCAGCTTATACCATTGAATTTTGCCCTTGGAGCGATTGTATATCTTGTTACAGGCAATATATCGAGGGCGCTGAATATGCTGGTGATAGACTATTCCTGCGGGATAAGGCTTTCTACGGCAACAGCATTAACAGCAGCCATTTCAACAGCTGCGCGTAATGGTATCCTAATCAAGGGAAGTAATTACCTGGAAATGCTTGCCGAGACAGAAACCCTGATTTTTGATAAAACTGGCACCCTTACCGAAGGCAATCCCGAAGTGAAATCAGTTATTACCCTGATGGATAGTGTTTCTGAAAAAGAACTGCTATCCTTTGCTGCTGCTGCTGAAGAAACTTCTACCCACCCCATTGCCCATGCCATTCTCGAGAAGATGAAAACCAGCGGTTGGAAAATCCCCAAACACTGCGTGATAGATGTGGTAGTAGCCCGGGGGGTGAAAACGCAGGTAAAGAAAGATATCATAAGGGTGGGCAATGCCAAATTTATGAAAGAAAACGGCATTTCGCTTGATTCTGCAGGGGATGCGGTTTCCCGGCTGATGCTACGGGGCGAAAATTTTGTGTATGTTGCCAAAGGTGATACCCTGGCAGGGCTTATTGGCATTATGGATCCCCTGCGTGAGAACATGAAAAAGTCGCTTAACAGGTTACGGAATCTTAAAATAGATGACATCATACTGCTTACCGGAGATGTTGAGCAGCAGGCCGAAGTGGTGGCATCGCGTATGATGTTCGACCGGTTTGAATCAGAGCTGCTTCCGGAGGATAAGGCAAAATTTGCCCTGCAACTGCAGTCTAAAGGTTACAGGGTGGCCATGATAGGAGACGGTATTAATGATGCTCCCGCCCTGGCTTATGCCGATGTGGGAATAGCCCTGGGTAGCAAACGAACTGACCTTGCCATGGAAGCCGCTGATATAACCATCCGCAGCGATGATCCTCTTGCCATACCTGCTGTGATAATGCTTTCGCGAAGCACAATGAGCATCGTGCGGCAAAACTTTGCTACATCGATAGGGGTCAATAGTATTGGTCTTGTGCTGGGTGCAATGGGAGTATTACCGGTTTTCTGGGGTGCCGTTATCCACAATATGACCACCGTTGCCGTAGTGTCCAACTCATTACGGTTGTTCTTTTTTAATATGAATAAAACCCAACTCAGGTAAACATGGAATTATCAATCCACATATCTCACAATCTGCCAGGAAGAGTAAGGTTCCGGTTTTCACTACCGCTTCAGAATGCAGAAAAACTGAAACTGCATGTTATGGAGCATGAAGGGATTAACGAAATGTTCTACTCTCCTGTTACGCGAAGTATGCTGGTGCATTTCAACGAAAAGGTTGTAGACCTGCAGGAGATACTGATACGTACAGCTCTTGCATTTTCTCTTGAAAATCAGTTGAAACCTGTGCACGTTACCAGAAAAACCGAACGCCAGTTTATTACTCCCAAAGGAATTGTGGCAGGCTTAAGCATCATTGCCTCAGGGGCCATAACTCTTTTACTGCCCCGTTCGCCCTTTCAGAAAAGTCTGAACTGGCTGAGTGCTGTTACCACTGCAGCAGCAGTGCTTGAACATGCAGGCTACGATTACCGGAAAAAAGGAAGTGTAGATCCGGAGGTATTCTCCCTGGTGTTCCTGGCCAACCGGACGATTGCCGGAGGTAACCTTTTGTTTCCATCGGCTCTTACCTGGCTGGCAACTTTCGGACGGCACTTTTCACCCCTTGAGGGTGAGGGAATTTTGCTGAAAATTCGCAAAACAGGAGATAAAGAACAATACTACGAGGTAAATGTCTCCAAACTTGATGAGAAGACCCGGTATGTGGACTTACTGAATATATTTGCCGAAAAATTTTTATCTTCGGAAACCGGTTTCGACAATACGATATTTGAGAAATCCAAAACACTTCTTAAGTCTCATAACACCAACCTGGAGGGGATTGGTGAAAAAGTAAACCGCATAATTTTAAACTTTAATCAATAATACATACTATGAACACAAAAGGTAATTTAACAACAGGTATTTTTATCGGTATAGGCTTGTCGGTTGCAGCCTACTATTTTTACATGAAGAACAAGGACAAAGTAGATGTATTCCTAAAAAGCCAGGGCATACAGATTCCTGTTGCCTCGGGCGCAAAGGACTATGCAAGTATGAGCCTTGAAGAACTGGTAGGCACCAAAGAGCAAATCGAAGACCTTATTGCCGAAATGGAACATAAGATGAAAGAAAAGGTGAAGTAGTAAATTTCTGCTATTTACCGTCCAGTATTGAACTTATGCTAATCTATATATCCATAATATTCCTTCGAGGGGTTTAGCCTTAACGGCTTACCGGCACCTTGTACGAGCACTTTAATACAGCGACCCTGAAATAACCCTGTAAGGGACGGATGCAACCAGTGAGCTTATCAGGTCGGGAGTACCTAAGGGGCCGGGTGGGGGTAAGAAAGAAAAGGACACCGACCAGAAAATGGAAGATGTCCTGTCATGTCGCAAACTTCTGAACGAAGTTCGAACTTTTTTTCAACAAAAAATTCACAGAGACAATTAGATATCAACATATTACAG
>SL_3KL_010_SEDDRAFT_10002690_pt1 | contig 16211 bp, 15 predicted proteins | sample SodLakKL_010_SED_2_FD_10381 | JGI IMG/M metagenome (IMG submission 10381) | reverse complement strand
GTATGGTTTGCACTGGACCTGAAGTCAAAACCAACGGTTCCGAAAAAAAGCAGTGGAGAACTGCGGGTATGGATGAATCTATTTATGGTATTTCTCATCATTCAGATTATCTGGGGGGCATTTGTGGCGGGCCATCACGCAGGCCACGTTTACAATACATTTCCAATGATGCACCAATACTGGTTACCGCCTGAACTTTGGCTGATGGAGCCGCTATTTATCAATTTTCTGGAAAATATGGTAACTGTTCAGTGGGTTCATCGCGTCATAGGCACACTTCTTGGGCTGATGGTAATTCTGATCTGGCTTCGTACCTGGCAGTTAAATTCCCGATTTGTCACAAAAAAATGGGCTCTCTCTCTGTTTGCCCTGCTTTTAATTCAGTACGCAGTAGGGGTTTTTACCCTGATTTACCACGTACCTGTCTGGTTGGGTGTACTGCACCAGGCGCTTGCAATGATTCTCTTTGGAGTGGTAATCGGTTTTATACATTATTTGAAGAGCAGAAAAACTGAAAGTATTGAATAACGAATATTGAGATGAAAGTTCGTGTCGGGGAAAGATCTAATCTGCATTATTCATCAGGAAATTTGTTTGATGTTGCTTGCTGAATGACCTGGACAATCAACTATTTTTAGTAAAAAATGTTGGCTAATAAGAAAGTAATATGATCACAAATGCCTATTGAAATTGAGTCAAAAAAATGAAACCATCTTCTTTTAACATTGTCTGGAAATTATCACTGATCAGTTTTGTGTTAGCAGCGTTCACAGGTTTTCTCTACCGTTACGGAATGCTCTACCCGATGCCGGCTTGGCTCAATTTTGCAAATATCAGACATGCTCATTCTCACCTGATGTTCTTCAACTGGATTTCTCCCCCGATAATAGTTTGGTTTGTGAAAAGCCTACATCAGCACGGGTCACCTCTACCCGAAAGAAGCACATCCTGGTGTCTCTACACCATGCTTTTTCTGGGTTTTCTTTCGTTTCCCTTTTTCCTTCTCTACGGCTATCACTCTGTATCCATCGGCAGTCTGTCTTTACCGCTCGCCGCTATTATTTCCGGCCTGGTGATGATCACCTGGTACTGGTTTGCGTGGATCTATTACAAACACAAAAAAACGAGTGACGGACTGGTTTCATTCAGCTTGTTTGATGCCGGCCTGGTCGCACTGATGATCAGTTCGCTCGGAGCCTGGGGCGTATCTGTCTTCCAGTTTACAGATATCGACAGCCCGATGATTTCATCAGCAATGACACATTTTTTCCTCTCGGTGTTTACAGAGGGATGGGCTGTACTGGGAATTCTCGGGATGATGTGGCATCATGCCGAAAAAAAGAAAAATGATATCCGCTTATCATTTAACCCCGGCTGGTTGTGGCTGCCGGTGTTGTTTGGTTCGATGTTGATTTTCCCCTTCAGCCTGTCACAGTCTCTTGTAACACCTGTCATGTATATTTCGGCAAAACTGGGCCTCATACTGATCGTGATTTCGCTGTCACTCAATTTGTGGCTGTTTATCAGAAGCGGTGCGTTCCGGGGATTTATATGGCGCTCTGTGTTGGTCTTACTGGCTTTCAAAATTGTTTTCCAGTTGCTGGCCATCCTGCCAACCGGCATCTGGCCGGGCGAACATGGCCTGAGAGTACTCTATCTCCACCTGTTGCTGCTCGGTTTTGTCTCCTTCGTTCTGTTCGAAATGTTTCTGTCTGAATCCAAAAAATATGCCAAGGCTCTATTTGCAGTAACAGTGTTTGGTGTTTTGGTTTCACTTCTATTTATAAGTGGATACTGGCCCCTGAAGTGGTCACCTCCGGATACCTATTTTTGGGTTATGGTTCTGGCATTTTTACCCGTTGTATCTTCCTTCTGGTTACTGGCCGAAAGTATGAAGCCAAAACTTCGAAATGTGTAAACCCATATCTGATAATAGTTAAGGATTGAGGATCATCTTCTAAAGGAACTAAATTATAGATAAAATTATTAATGTAGTAGTGTGGCAAAATTATCACACTGCAATCTGCATACTAACAATAAATTTGGAGAATAGAATTATGGCTATCAAACTTGTAAATAAATTAGTGAATGGTGTAAAGGGTGGTATTACATCCACTTTAAAAGGAACTGCGGATGTTGGTTCAACCATTGTCAATGCTGTAAAAGATGTCACTGTCACCACCATTAAAGGGGCTGGAGAATTGGTAATGAAAGGAATACAGGTGCCCGCATCTATTGTAAAAGGTGCCCTGGATGGTATTACAGATATTGGCATATCTGTTGTGAAAGCCGTGAAAGGGATTGTGAATGGTGCCGTTCAGGGGGCTATGGAGCAAGGTGTTGAGCAAAAAGATGCCGTTAGAGGAAGTGTTCAACAGGCAATTTATAGTGCTAAAGAGCTTGGATTAAACGTAGGATCTGTAGCTGTTGAATCCGTTCGCGGCGCTGTAAACGGAGTAAAGCAGGTGGGTGGAGATACCGTTTCGGCTACTAAAACCGCAATTGTGGCCGCTTTAGAAGCTTCACGTGAAGTTGGTGGTGGAGCCATCGACTCTGTAAAAGAAGCTCTCAATGAAAGCATTGACGGGGCCAAGGAGATCCTTGATGAAATCAGAAAAGACAAATCTGAAGGATAAGGCTGCTTAAATAACCAGTATTATTACTTTTAAATTGGAGGTTCACCGCCTCCAATTTTTTTTAATTTTGAACGATTTTTTTTACCATTTTTTTGGTTACAGTTACTTAATAAATGGTTTTATGACTACGCTATAGCAATAAAGCTCCAAAAATCGAGTTTCATGTCACTGAAAAAAGAATTCACGTTTAAAGACCGTCTTATCAAGGGTATTGAAGAAAACGGGCAGTTTAAAATCAGTGTGGTTAAAACAACGGATGTGGTACAGACTGCTAAAGAGAATCATGGTCTTTCTGTGCTGAATACAGTTCTCCTCGGACGCACCCTTACCGCTGCAATGTTACTTGCATCGGAACTGAAGGGGGAAGAACGATTAAAGATCAGACTTGAAGGAAACGGGCCTGTTGGGATGATTACGGCAGAGGCTAATCGCGTCGGTGAGATTAGAGGATATGTACTAAATCCAGCAGCTGAACTTGACTATAGCAGACAAAATACAACCATTGGCGATGGCATCGGCCTCGGACTATTGACTGTTTCAAAAACTCTGTATAACGAAGCAGAACCCCGTACAAGCACCATTCAGATTATGGAAGGTGATATTTTGTCGGACTTGGCACACTACATGGCCCAATCGGAACAAGTGTTATCTGCATTTCTGATGGATGTGAGTATTAGAGACAACGGAGATGTAGAACAAGCAGGTGGAATTCTAATTCAGCGTTTGCCCGATGCCGAAGAATTCGTAATGGAAACTCTTCAGTCCAGGCTTCCCGAATTGCCGGATGTGCCTGAATTACTGGCAAACGGCGATTATATTGATGTAATCATGGAGAAAGCCTCTGCACCTTACAACATCAGAGAGCTGGATCGGCAGCCGGTACACTTTTTTTGCCGGTGCAATCCCGACAGGTTCAAAAATGCGCTCTCTTTGCTCTCCTATGATGATCTGAAAGAGCTCAGGGGTAAAGACCAGGAGATGGTATGTCATTATTGCGGAAAACGACATACGGTTTCCAAAAAAGAGATCGGGTCAATCGTCGAGTCTGCTCAGGCAAAATTAAATTGATTGATAATCTTTTCATTAAATGTACCTGCCGCTTTCCAATTCAAAACAATCATGTAGGGAGTTTTAAATGAAATCATACAAAGAGATCATCATTATCGGGGGTGGATTTGGAGGTATTGCTGTTGCAAAAGCTCTTCGGAACACAGATTGTTCGGTTACAATCATCGATAAAAAGAATCACCACCTTTTTCAGCCTTTGTTGTACCAGGTGGCAACAGCAGCTCTTTCCCCCGGCGATATTGCCATGCCGATCCGTGCCATTTTCACAAGGCAGAAAAATGTACGAACCATTCTTGGTGAGGTGGTTGATATCGACAAAAAGAATAATCGAGTAAAACTTAATAGTGGTAAGCTCCTTTCTTTTGATATGCTTGTTGCAGCACCAGGCGCACTATACAATTATTTCGGAAACAATGAGTGGAAAAAACATGCCCCCGGGCTGAAGACAATCGATAACGCGCTTGATATTCGTGAACGGATTCTGGTCTCACTTGAAAAAGCAGATCAGATGGATGACAATGAGTCACGCAAACCATATCTGCGTTATATAATTATAGGGGCAGGTCCAACTGGAGTCGAAACCGCAGGTGCCATATCCGAGATTGCCAAAAGAAATATGATGCGCGATTTCAGAAATATTTCACCGTCTGAGACTGAAATATTCCTTGTTGAAGCCGGGCCAAAAGTGCTGAATGGGTATCCCGATCAGTTATCGGAACGAGCCAAAGAAGACCTTAAAAAGATGGGTGTTACTGTACTTCTGGATCATCCTGTTACCGACATCCTTAAAAATGGTGTTCAGACAGAGAGTAGATTTATCGAAACACCCAACATCATTTGGGCAGCCGGGGTTACAGCTTCGCCCCTGTTGAAAACACTGAACTGTGAAACCGATAAGATGGGACGAGTAAAAGTTAATCAGAATCTTACCATTCCCGGTTCAGAAAACATTTTTGTGATTGGGGACGCCGCTTACCTGGAAGATGAAAATGGAAAGGCTCTGCCCGGCCTGGCTCCTGTTGCACTTCAAATGGGTAAATATGTGGGAAAAATAATAAAAAAAGGTGATGACATATCTTCTGTCATGCCTTTTCGTTATGTGGACAAGGGAACAATGGCAACCATCGGACGGGCCAAGGCAGTAGCTGATATACGCGGCTTCAAATTCAAAGGAGTGATTGCGTGGATACTTTGGTCGTTCATCCACATCTTTTTTCTGATCGGTTTTCGAAATCGGTTTCGTGTATTTGCAGAGTGGGTATGGCACTACATCACCTTCAAGCGAGGTGTACGGCTGATAACAGACCGCTTAAAAAATGGGAAGCTTTAAGAATATTTCTGAGCCGTTATCAGATCTGTGTTATGGAAACAACTGCCGGGGAAATCCCTACTGGCACCCTTAATGGTGCAGATTATTTTCTGTCATTCTGATGCTCTGTTAAACCGCAAAAGATGAACCGCATCCGCAAGATTCACTTGCGTTTGGATTATCAAATGTAAAACCGCGTGCATCCAGGCCGTCCGGGTAATCAATTACGATACCTCCGAGGTACATCAGGTGTTTTGGGTTGATGATGATTTCAAGTCCCTGGCTTTGTACAAGTCTGTCTTCATCGGTACGGATATCGAAACCCAGTTTATAGCTCAGGCCGGAGCAGCCACCGCCTTCGACAGCTACTCTCAGATAGAGGTCTGCGTTGAGATCTTCGTTGTCTCTGATTTTTTTAATCTGCCGGGCAGCGCGAGTGGTAAGTAAAACCGGATCGGCATCAGATTTCATTTCCGGGGTAGGAGCAGAAGATGTTTCTTCCTCTTCTTCAACATCAATAAGTGATGCGATAACATCATTCAAATTTTCATCCTGAACTGCCATGGTCAATCGGGTTTATTTCGTTGAATTCGAAAATGTGTAATAATCCGTCTCAGAACGGCGAAAAAGTTTCAGCACTCCGGCACTCACCAAGTTAATCAGAATTTTGGAAGCGCGGTAGCTGTTTATACTCACCAGTTGTGAGAATTTCATAACGGTAATTTCACCATATTCATTCAAATACCGAAACAGCATCTGCTCTTTCTCACCATATTCAAAGGTAACACCTTCATCAGAGTGTTTTTGTTTCAGAATCTCTGCCATCTCATCGCTGGCCAGCACACTTTCATCCTTTTCACGTACAAAAACCAGTCGTTTTTTCTTGCTTTTATTGTAAACCGGTTTTTCGGACATTTCCGGAACCTTCACTACTATCACATCGATCTGTCCGCTATGAACCAGTTCAATTCGGATGGGTACGGGTGGAACACAACACTCATGAGCCGCTTTCTGAAGAAGATATTCCTCTTCGTAGTAAGCCCTTATGCCAGTTATGTTTTTATAATCATCCACACCGACAAGAATAGTACCGCCCTTTGTGTTTGCAAATGCTGCAATTTCACGGGCTATTTTTTCGGGAGACGGAGTGGTTTTTTTGAATTCGAGATACGTGCCTTCGCCGGTTTGAATCAGATTTCTCAGATCCGCCGGACTCATATCGGAGATGACGATTTCGCCGTTTGGGAGTAACATAATGTCAAATAAATTTGATGATGGAAGGTCTTAAATCAATTTGAATCTTTCATGAAGACGGGGCCGTCTGCCGATCCATGAATATGATAAGCTTGGGTTGTTTGCGTCATTCCGGCCGGGAACAGGGTGTTATTTCATATCATGATTTCGTTCTTTGCGTTTCGGGTCATTAGTTCATGAACGGCGTCACCGGGGTTAATATTTTCAAAAAGAACTTTATACACGGCTTCGGTGATTGGCATTTCCACATTGTTTTTCCTGGACCACTGTGAAACAGAACGGGCGGTTTTTACACCTTCGGCTACCATATTCATCCCTGAAGTGACTTCCTGAAGTGATTTTCCCTTCCCGATATTGTAACCCACATACCGGTTTCTGCTGTGGCGGCTGGTGCATGTTACAATCAGATCACCCATGCCCGTAAGCCCCGAAAAGGTGTCTTGCGAAGCTCCGAGTGCACTGCCCATCCGCTTCATTTCGTGAAGCCCTCTGGTAATGAGTGCCGCTTTTGCATTGTCACCCAGATCAGCTCCGTCCACAATTCCGGCAGCTATTGCCATAATATTTTTAAGAGCTCCTCCAATCTCTGCTCCGAGAATGTCGTAATTCAGATATACCCGGAATTTAGGTGTCATAAATGTTTCCTGGATAATCCTCGCTGCCCGCTTCGAATAGGCCGATGCCACCACGGTGGTTGGCTTAAAAGTTCCTACTTCTTCGGCGTGGCTGGGGCCTGTCAACACACCAATTTGGTCTTCCAAAACCACCCCGTCCAGAACTTCTGTAAGAATCTGGGATGGGGTCATCAGTGTATCTTGTTCAATGCCTTTAGCGACGGAAACAATAATTTCTTTTCCTGAAAGGTATGCCCTTGTTTTTTCAGCCACTTCTCTCATAGCGTGAGATGGAGTGGCAAATATAATCATACCAGAACCCTGGATGGTTTCTTCAAGTGAACTTCTTGCTTTTACGGTTTCAGGGAGCGAAACATTGGTAAGATAAGCCGGGTTCTTTTTATTTCGGTTAATCCCTTCCACAACCTCGGATTCTCTGGCCCAGATGGTGATGTCGTACTTGCTGTTACCAAGCACAACAGCGATGGCTGTACCAAAACTTCCTGCTCCTATAATGCTTATTTTCTTCACGCTGTAGAATGTTCTTCATTGATTCTGCCTTTGGATGGCTTGAACGATTGAATTCGGTTTTCGGTACCCTCCAATAGGCGTTTAATATTTCCTTTATGTTTAAAAACGATCGCTGCAGCGATGATACTGGTAAACAGAATGATACTTCCATCAATGTCCCAATCCAGACCATAACGAAGGGTAAGCTGTGAAAAAGGATAAATCAAGGCTCCGGTTATAGAACCGAGGGAAACGTATCTGGTTGTGAACATTACTATCAAAAAAAGCGCAAGTGAAATACTGATTGAAACCGGCTCAATACCGTAAAGCATGCCACATGCTGTAGCCGCTCCTTTTCCGCCACTGAAGTTCGCATATACCGGAAACATGTGCCCGATTACAGCAGCAATACCTGAAAAAATCAACAACATCGATTCTACTTCCCAATTGGCATAGAATGAAACAGGTCCGTCACCTATGTACCACGCCAGTCCGCTTATGACAGTAGTACAGAAAAGGCCTTTTCCAAAATCAAAAAGAAGTACAATAGTGCCTGCTTTCCAGCCAAGAATTCTGAAAGTATTGGTTGCTCCCGCATTACCACTTCCATGTTCACGGATGTCAACCTTGTAGAAAATCTTTCCCATCCACAGTGAGCTTGGAATGGCACCGATTAAATAACAAAGCAAAACAACAACTAAAAGTGATAACATTGGAAGCGTTTCCGTTCAGGGTTTAATCACCGTCAAAATTAGATATACTATACTGATCAGAAGAACTAAACAGGCATAGTGTTAAAAAAATCAAACGTGACGCTCGGCATGATACGAAGACCGAACAAGTGGTCCGCTTTCCACATGCTCAAGCCCAAGAGTTTCACCGATCTCTTTATATTCGTTAAATTGGTCGGGATGAATCCACTCCACTACCGGGTGGTGCATTTTCGTGGGCTGCATGTATTGACCTATGGTCAGAACATCGACTTTATGATCTACGCAATCCTGCATAAGCTGAATAACTTCTTCCCGCGTTTCCCCAAGCCCAACCATAATACCGGTTTTGGTCCGCAGCCCTTTATTTTTGCAGCGGAGCAAAAGTTCCAGAGAGCGTTTATATTTAGCTTGCGGGCGCACCGTTCTGTAAAGTCTCGGCACTGTTTCAAGATTATGGCTCAGTACATCGGGGGGAGTATCAATCACAATCTGCAAAGCTTCCCAAACACCGCGAAAATCAGGTATAAGCGACTCAATGGTAACGCCATTAATGGTTTCTCTAAGTACCTTGTGGCATTCGGCAAAAATGGGTGCGCCTCCGTCTTTTCGTTCATCACGATTGACTGAGGTCAGTACCACATGCTTCAGTTTCATTTTTGATGCAGCATCGGCAACACGGCGGGGTTCATCCCAGTCCAGTCCCTGAACAGGCCGCCCGGTTTTTACTGCACAAAATGAACAGGAACGGGTGCATACATCACCCAAAATCATAAAGGTAGCCGTTCCGGCCCCCCAGCACTCGCCCATATTGGGGCAGCGTGCTTCTGAGCAGACCGTGTTCAGATTATTCTTTCGGATGGTTTCGGAAACTTCTTTGAACTTTTGGCCAGATGGAAGTTTTACACGAAGCCAGTCCGGGCGTCTCTGAGCCGGACCGCTTTTGTCAATTACATCAAGTTCTTTAATCATAAATAAAATCGCTATGCCCGTGAATGGCTTTTATTCTTCTGTTCCTAAAGGTACGAAATTTGAAACTTGGGTTCAGTAAGTGAATCTTTTTGATTTATTTCAACATCAAAAACATCTGCAAAATGCTTTAATATTCTCTTTTTAACCTCTTCTATATTCATTTTACGGCCTGTAAGAGCGCCCAGGCTCGTTACATGTCTGTTACTGATTCCACAAGGTACAATGTGGCTGAAATAGGAGAGATCGGTATTTACGTTTAGTGCAAATCCGTGCATGGTAACCCACCTTGAACAGCGAATGCCCATCGCGCATACTTTTTCTCCGTTTGACCAGACGCCGGTCAACCCTTCGATTCGGCTCGCTTCGATTCCGTAATCCAAACATGTTCTTATCACAACCTCTTCCAAATAACGCAGGTATTTGTGGATGTCTGTAAAATGCCGGTCGAGGTCGAGGATGGGATACCCCACAATCTGACCGGGGCCGTGGTAAGTAATATCTCCGCCGCGGTCTATTTCGATAAATTCAGCATCAATTTCGGCAAGTTCTGATGAAGTTTTAAGCAGATGAGCCTGATCGCCGCTTTTCCCAAGAGTATATACGTGGGGATGTTCAACAAAAAAAAGCATATCGTTAACCGGCCGTTCATTGATTATGCCATCGCGATAATGTTTTTTTTGGTCAATAAGCCGCTGCTGGGCTTTTTTCTGCAGGTCCCACATCTTGCGGTAGGGAACACTTCCGAAATCATATACATTGATACGGTTTTTCATGAAGACAAGATAAGAAAAAGAAGGGAAAGTGGGTCCGTTCCCGGACCCACTTTACATTGTCCTGTCTCCTTCAACTACTAAAGGCTCTGAATTTATTTCAATTGGGAGGTCAGGTTCTGATCATGAATATAACAGGCAGATTGTATTGTACCCTGACCGGACGCCCTCTTTGCATGCCGGGAGTGAATTTTGCCAATTTTACGACGCGAATGGCTTCTTCATCACACCCTCCTCCAATTCCACGAATGACTCTTGGGTTTTCCACTTCTCCTTTTTCGTTTACAATAAACTGCACATAAACTCTTCCCTGAATGTTTGCACGTATGGCGCGTTCGGGATATACAACTTCTTTTTGAAGAGCTGCCATACCACCAATCAGTTCGGGCATTTGCTCAACAAGAATAAAGAAATCCTCTTCCTCTTCTGCTGCTTCTTCAGGCTGCGCCGGAGGCGAGGGAGGCAGTGCAAGCTGAGCACTAAAGTCAAGCTCTGCATCAATCATAATATCGATATCTTCAATAATTTCGGTATTGGGTACCGGAACGGGAACCGGAGGCCTGGGAGGAGGCGGTACAGTTTCACGCTGTTGAGTCTGTACAATCTCTTCCATCTCAATCGCTTCCTGCTCAGCAACAAAAATCAAATCGGTATCTGCCGAAACAAACTCAATCCGAACCATTACAATGGCTATGATTAATGTCAGGATAAGGCCTGTTTCGAGCAAAATGGTGTAGTAGTTGCGAAGGTTTGCTTCGGGCTTTTTACGTTGGATGTCGTAATTGGGTTTGAGTCTTTTGTCTTTCATGATCTCTCACCTCTCTGTTCATTTTAGTAGTTATTATGTAGTTATTCAGACAATTAATGATAGAATTAGTGCTTGGGAGACGTTCTATCTACTTATAAGATATCCACAGATTATTAAGGATATATGTACTTTTAAGATTTATTTCTCTTTTGTCTTTATATAGTTTAAGGTTTTTCTGATGAAGTAGCCGAAATATTGTATTCAGCATCCAAAACCAAAATGCTGTAAATGGGTCGGGCATGCCACAATAAACAGTGTTGTGAACCTGCAAAAGACTTTGCTCATAGTTTATGCTCTTGGATCTCTTTCTTAACCAGCTATTGTTTAAAGTCGGTATATATCTGGATTGCAGTTTTATTGATATGAAACAAGGCTGATTTTTTTGTAAGTTTGCATGCTTAAGTAAGAACCTGACTATCTTAGCTAAAAATCTGTTATGAAAAATTTATTTACCTCCGAATCTGTATCAGAGGGACACCCGGATAAAGTTGCCGATCAAATTTCGGATGCTATTCTTGATGCTATGCTGAAGGATGATCCTGATTCTCGTGTAGCGGTTGAAACTCTTGTGACTACAGGTCTGACCGTGCTTTCCGGAGAAGTAAGAACCGAGGCTTATGTTGATGTTCAGGAGACTGTACGTCAGGTAATCCGCGATATTGGATATACAAAAGCAAGTTACCGTTTTGATGCGGATTCCTGCGGAGTGATTTCTGCCATTCACCAGCAAAGCGAAGACATTGCGCAGGGTGTTGATGAAGGAGAAGACAAAAAACAGGGTGCCGGTGACCAGGGGATGATGTTTGGCTATGCTACCACTGAAACAGATACATATATGCCAATGACACTCCAATTTTCACACGATCTTCTGAGAAAACTTGCTCAAATCCGAAAAGAAACGAACCTGATGTCATACCTTGGCCCAGACAGCAAAAGCCAGGTTACGGTTGAATATGATGAGAAAAAGAGGCCAAAACGAGTTGATACAATTGTAATATCTACTCAGCATGATGAAGGTATTGATCAGGCTCAGATTAAAGAAGACATCAAAAATCATCTTATCTCTTCTGTAATTCCTCCTGAATTGGTGGACACTGATACCATTTTTCATGTGAATCCGACTGGTAAATTTGTAATTGGAGGCCCACATGGAGATACAGGACTGACAGGCAGAAAAATTATAGTGGATACATACGGCGGACGCGGAGCACATGGCGGTGGGGCCTTCTCTGGAAAAGATGCTTCAAAAGTGGATCGCAGTGCAGCTTATGCAACCCGCCATATTGCCAAAAATATCGTTGCAGCCGAGTTGGCTGATGAATGCCTGGTTCAGGTGGCCTATGCTATTGGTGTAACCGATCCCGTTTCGATTAATGTGAGCACTTATGGAACTGGAAAAGTCAGTGATGTGGCTCTATCCAAAGCAATCTCAAAAGTATTTGACCTTACTCCCGCTGGAATCATCAATCGCCTAAAGCTTAAAGATCCACGGTTTAGAAAAACAGCTACTTACGGTCATTTCGGACGGAATGAGTTTACCTGGGAACAGCTCGATTTTGTTGATGCAATTGCGAATGCTGTTAAATAGCTGGCTATTTATAATTTAAACGTGCTTTTGGAAGAGAGAATTACCCACTTATTAATTTCGCACATTCCCACTTATTAATTTCGCACATTTCAAAAATTAGTGACTGAAAATTAATAATTCTCTCATGCGATTGCAAAAATGCCAACTGCGATCAGCAGAATTACAACCAGAACAATAACTGTTCGCCGGATATATAGGTGTAGCATCTCTATTATTTATACAATGTTAAAGCGTTCGGAATGAACTTTGTGGACAGGCACTCCCCAGCCTGTAATAGTGGGTTCTACCACATCCATCATAGGAGGAGGACCACAGATAAAATATTCACATATTTCAAAATCTTCTGGTGTGTACTTTTTGAGAATTTCTTCGGTTATAAATCCGGTTTCTCCATCCCAATCATCATCTGCTTCTTCAAAAACGAAAATCACATCAAGGTTTAGTTCAGATGAGAGCACTTTCAGATCTTCATAAAATGGAGTGAGTTCTTTAGAGGGAGTTCCATAAATAACCGTAATTTTTCTGCGGTCGCCCCTGTCCCTCAGCGTTTGCAGCACACTCATCAGCGGGGTAATACCGATTCCGCCTACAATAAAAATGTTATGAGTTGCAGTACTTTCACTCAGTGTAAAGCTTCCATACGGCCCCTCTATAAAAGCGGTTGAGCCTTCTTCGATCTGGCCAATTTCCGAAGTAAAATCTCCAAGTTCTTTAATCGTAAAACGCAGAGTACTTATTCTTTCAGCACTTGAAGAGACCGTGAATGGATGCTGCTGAAGTTTAAATGGAGAATCACCAACTGTTATCCATGCAAATTGCCCTGCCTTAAATTCAAAGCCCCAATGACCTTGTGGTTCCAGTTCGATACTCCAGATGGAATCGACCTCCTTCTTTATATTGGTGATTTTATAAGGCTTTTTTTTCATTTGATAGGGACGCCAAAGCCTGTTGTGTAGTAAAAGTCCGATTGTAATCCCAGATAAGCTCACCCAAATTGCCTGCTGCCACAGCTCCGAAATATAGAAACCCACCTGCAGAATGTGCACCGTACCTACAAAAACGATAAATAACGCAAGAAGACCGTGTGATGCACGCCACCATTCATAAACCAGCCCGATTTTCTCTCTCCAGTGAGTGAATGCAATAAGGGCTGTTATAGCGATTATAACTGATGAAAGTGCCAGTGCCCTTGGAAAATTTACTCTTGGATCTAAAAATTCATGAAACTCCGAATCAGCAAAAAAAAGAATAACAAAATGAGCAATGATAAAACCCCAGGCGAAGTATCCGGCTTTTCCGTGAAACTGAAGAAGCTCATCAAGGCCGAAGGGCGCTCCGATTTTACTATATCGGGCGGTGAGAAGAAACTGAAGGCCCATCATGGCAAGACCAACAAAGCCAAGACCCACACCAAACTCAACCCAAAATCCACGACTCTCCTCCTCATGGCCAATCAAAGCGAGTACCAGTGGAGCCGCTACAAGTACAAAAAAAAGTGTCAGCCATAAAAAGGCATTTTTTAGAAAAATTGCTTTCGTTCTCATCCGGTGTCAGTGCAAATAATTTTGAACAGTATTATTCTCTACAAGGTAACGCAGGTTTTTCTTTCTTGGAAATGGAAAAATGCTGTTGCCTGCAGAGATCTGATAATTGGAAATGCGATTAAATAGTTAGCTATGGCATGCGGATTCCTGTAATTCTATGTTCGGGGATCTGAACATTAAAGTGCGGGACTTCCTCGGAGTGATGACATGCATTACAGCTTTGTGTAAAAATTTCAAACTGACGATTAAATACTTCAAGATCTCTTTCTTCTACAGCTTCTTCCATAGCTGGAAGTGCCTGATTTAGGTACTGCTGGGCCGACTCTGACCTTGCAGGTCTTCGTTCCAGGCCCCGCTCAATGGCCAGTTGAAGTTTTTCGACCTGATAACGAGCATATCCCCAGTTCTCATCCTGGCCGGCCCAGTAGAGTTCAACATGCCGGTAACCAGTTTCAGCCATCGCCATATCGAATCCGCGAAGGTGATCAGTAATGGTTTCGAGTTTTTCTTTGAGGTCTCCGGTCAGCCAGTCCTGAGAACCAATTGGTTCTGTTAATATTTCATAATCTCCTTTTGCAGTTTCAGTTTCGGAACTTTGACATGAAATAAAGGCGAGCATAAATATCAAAAATGAAAAGAAAATTGCAGTGAAGATGTATTTAATTTTCATCATAAAAAGTTCAATAATTATTTTGACACTTATATCTTTTTTTGTTTAAACCTCATTGCACTGCATTCCTTTACAGATTCTACACAAAAAAAATTCCAATATTTTGATATTACGATGTTCAGATCTGTCAAAATTCAAAATAGTTTATTCTTCTCGTTGGCTTGAAGCTGATGAATAAGTCGCTTAAATTCATTTAAAATGGAAGTAAAGGAACATCTGCGTGGTATAGGTTGTAATATAGCCGGGTAAATTATGTTGATAACATTGAAACTAATTTCATCAATAAAATAAATGGCAGAAAAGGAACGCCCTACCTTTGAAGAAGCTTTAGACAAGTTAGAAGGAATTGTCGAAAAACTCAGTAACCAGGATATAACCCTTGAACGATCGGTTGAATTATACGAGGAAGGACTTCGTTTATCAAAAATCTGCACGGAAACCCTGGAACAGGCTACCCTGAAAATTGAACAAATTGATAAAACAACCAACAGCGATTCGGAAGGCGCTTGAAACGAATTATGGAATTAAAAAAACCCGAAGCGGGGCCGCTGCTCAGGAACATTCACTCACCTGCTGACCTAAAAAAACTTAAACCTGAACAACTCCAGGAAGTCTGTGACGAACTTCGTGAATATATTATAGATATCGTCTCAGTATATGGCGGGCATTTTGGAGCCAGCCTTGGAGTGGTGGAATTAACTGTAGCTCTTCATTATACCTATTACACACCCGATGATTTGGTTGTTTGGGATGTGGGTCACCAGGCTTATGGGCACAAAATTCTAACCGGGCGGCGCGAAAGCTTCCATACAAATCGTAAATATAAAGGCCTTTCAGGATTTCCAAAGCGAAGTGAAAGCGTATACGATACATTTGGCGTAGGCCACTCCAGCACCTCTATCTCGGCCGGACTTGGGATGGCAATTGCACGTGACCTTGATCTTTCCAACAAAAAAGTGGTCTCAGTGATTGGTGACGGTGCGATGACCGGCGGCATGGCATTTGAAGCGATGAACAACGCCGGTGCACTCAATAGTGATATGCTTGTGGTGCTGAACGACAATAATATGTCCATCGATCCAAACGTGGGCGCCCTCAAGGAATACCTGGCAGAGATCACTACAAGCAAAACGTTCAACAAAATGCGTGATGAGATTTACGATCTGCTCGGGCATTTTAAGGCGGCCGGAGACAAAATGCGGAAAGCGGCTTCCAAACTGGAGCGAGCCGTGACCGCGGCTATTACACCAGGTGCACTTTTCCAGGCACTCGGGTTTAAATATTACGGTCCGGTGGATGGCCATAACGTGGACGCCCTGCGCCGCCATTTGGAAGATTTGAGAACCGTTTCAGGACCGAAACTTCTTCATATTGTAACTATAAAAGGAAAAGGTTTCGTCCCTGCCGAACGCGAACAGACCAAATGGCACGCTCAAAGCAGCCCGTTCGATAAAATTACCGGCAAGTCGCTCGCCCAGCCCACCAGCGAGAAAAAGCAACCTTCAAAATACCAGGACGTGTTTGGTGAAGCACTGGTTGAACTGGCCGCCAAAAACGAAGATATTGTGGCAATAACACCTGCCATGCCGAGCGGTTCCAGCCTATGGCCGATGATGAAAACTTTCCCCGACCGCGCTTTCGATGTTGGTATTGCAGAACAACACGCTGTTACTTTTGCCGCCGGACTTGCCACACAGGGCAAAAAAGTATTCGCTGCGCTCTATTCCACATTTTTACAGCGGGCATACGACCAGGTTA
>SL_3KL_010_SEDDRAFT_10002689_pt1 | contig 16211 bp, 10 predicted proteins | sample SodLakKL_010_SED_2_FD_10381 | JGI IMG/M metagenome (IMG submission 10381) | reverse complement strand
TCTGCTATTCCGTATTCATCGGCCCATTTTAAAAGTCCTTTGGGGTAGTTGACGCCGTACCTCATCGCTTTATCAATATCATCCCGGGTCGCCACACTGTAATGGAGTGCATCGGCCGCTTCGTTAATGAGCATCACCAGTATTCTTTCAAAAATGTAATTCGTCAATTCCACATCATCACTGGGTTTGGGTTTTTCTACACCCTCTGTGTAATCGTAATAGCCCCTGCCCGATTTTCTCCCGAGGTAACCCGCCATAGCCATTCTCTGCTGAGTAAAGGACGGCCGATATCGGGGGTCGTAAAAGAAGGCCTTGTATACGGTTTCTGTTACGGTGTAATTGACATCGTTTCCGATAAAGTCCATCAAGGTAAAGGGGCCCATTCGGAATCCACCTATATCGGTCATGGACCAGTCGATGGTCGCTGCATCGGCGATTCCCTCATCCAAAATTCTCAGGGCCTCTCCGTAAAAGGGTCTGGCTATCCGGTTGACGATAAATCCCGGTGTGTCCTTGGCTTTTACCGGGAAGTGCCCCATGCTTGAAATCCATTTAAAGACGCGTTTGCTCACCTGTTCATCCGTTTGCAGAGCCGGTACGATTTCTACAAGTTTCATCAAAAACGGAGGATTGAAAAAATGTACGCCCAGAACCCGCTCCGGTTTTTTGCAGGCAGAGGCTATGGCACTGACTGAAAGAGAGGAGGTATTGGTGCCGAGGATACAGTCTTCTCTGACAATCCCCTCTATTTCCTTGAATACCGACTTTTTAATCCCGAGGTTTTCAACAATGGCCTCAATGACAATATCGGCGTCCTTGAGACTTGTCTTACTTTCAATGAACTTAATTCTCCCGAATATGGCCTGGTGTTCTTCATCGGTGATTTTGCCCTTTTCGGCCATGCGAGAGAGTATTTTTTGAAGACTGTCTCTGGATTTGACCAGGGCATCACTGCTGGTGTCAAAAAGCAATACCTCGTGCCCGTGAAAGGCAGCCAATTGCGCAATTCCGGTTCCCATTGCTCCGGCTCCTATAATTCCTGTTTTCATTTTGTGTTTTTTTCTTTTTGAAAATCAATTCTTTAAAGGGGTACTGATAATCTCACTTCCCCTTAAATTCGGGTTTTCTCTTTTCTAAAAAGGCGGAAACCCCTTCGCGAAAATCATCGGTACTGCCGGCTTCTGCCTGTAACCTCCACTCATGTATCAACTGGTCATTCAGTGAATTGTTCAGACTGAGATTTAAAGCCCTTTTGGTGAGACCCAAACCCCGTGTTGGCATTTTGGCCAGTTTGGTCGTCATGTTTTTTGCCTCTTCTTCCAGACGATCGTCCGGATACGTTTTGTATATCATACCCATTTGTGCCGCTTCTGTGGCACTGATTTTTTCACCCAACATGATGAGAGCTTTGGCGCGTTGTAAGCCAATTAAACGAGGTAGCATCCAGGTGCCTCCGGAATCCGGAATCAGGCCTATTTTACTGAATGCCTGGATAAAAGACGCCGATTCAGAAGCAATGACAATGTCGCATGCCAGGGCGATATTGGCTCCCGCACCGGCCGCCACACCTTTTACAGCGCATACAATGGGCTTTTCCATGGTTGTGAGTCTCCGAATAATGGGGTTGTAGTGCTCTGAAAGAATGGTTTCAAGTTCTTTTGTGCTGCTCCAGTCAGTAATTTCCTTGAGATCTTGTCCCGCTGAAAAAGCCTTTCCGTTAGCGGAGATCAATACAGCTCTTATGTTTTCGTCTTTTTCGCAAATATCGAGAGCTTCCTGCATTTCAAGTGCCATCTCCCGGATGAAACTGTTGTACTTGTCCGGTCTGTTGAGGGATATCAGAGCATAGGACCCCGTGGACTTAAATTCTATATATTTCATTGTTTAGATTTTTACTTTAGATATAGCTGTAGACAAAAAAATGAAGTATATCTTTTTGCCTCTCGTTTTATATCGCAGTTTTAGGCCGCTTTGGTAAATTTATTTTAAATTGTAAAATTATAAACAAGGGAGTACGTATCCTAATTTTAGGATGCTGGAATAATTATAATTGCAGAAACCTAACTTGACCCTTTATTCAAATAGACCCGCTGCGTATTTATTTTTAATCCTTTAAAAAGACCAAATAATACACACATTTAATGTACACAATAATTGATCACCTTTATTTGTAGATCAAAAGCGAGGGTTTGTCTAATTATAATTTGAGGGAATGAAAAAATTTATTTACTTTGCGGTGTTAAAAAATACACTGACCTAAATCCATAATACCAATAAAAACTGAAATATGAAAAAAAGTCTTTTAATTATTACCACTATGATTTTGTGGGTGTTTTCAGCTGTCGCACAGCAACCCCAAATCGATTTTATTGAGTACGAGCTGGACAATGGCTTGCACGTAATTCTTCACCAGGACAATACTACACCGATTGTTACGGTGAATATAATGTACCATGTGGGATCGAAAAACGACCGGCCGGATCGCACGGGTTTTGCCCACTTTTTCGAGCACCTTATGTTTGAGGGATCCGAGCACATTGGCCGTGGTGAGTTTTCAGAAATAGTAGAAAAGGCTGGGGGGTCACTCAACGCCTGGACGAGTTTTGATATCACCAATTATTTTGTTTTGCTGCCATCCAATCAGTTGGAGCTAGGACTTTGGCTGGAATCGGAAAGGCTCTTACATCCCACCGTGGATTCTATAGGTATCGCTACGCAAAAAAACGTTGTGACCGAGGAAATGAAGCAGACCCGGGACAATCGTCCGTACGGAAGAATTTTAACCGAAACAATAAAAAGAGCTTATTCTCAACACCCCTACAGATGGGATGTGTTGGGTAAGGACGAACACATTCGCAATGCGGAAGATCACGAATTTGCCGACTATCACAGTATGTATTACGTACCCAACAATGCGGTTCTGGTTGTTGCCGGAGATATCGATATTGATGAGACCAAAAAAATGGTTGAGTTGTACTTTGGAGACATTCCGCGAGGCGATCACGAGATCTATCGCCCCGACATAAAGGAACCGAAGCTGACTTCTGCAGTCAGGGATACTTTTTTCGACAACATACAACTGCCGGCCATCATTCACGCCTACCACATGCCTGCGCGCGGTGACGATGATTACTACGCTGTCGATATGCTGGGCACTGCATTGTCGGGTGGACAGAGTAGTCGACTGTACAGAAAACTCGTCATCGAAGAAGAAATGGCACTTCAGATTCAGGCCATACCCCTCGGTCTAGAAGATCCGGGCTTGTTTATCATTTTTGCATTGCCCAATATGGGAGTTGATATTCTGGAGTTGGAACAGGCCATTGATGCGGAAATTGAAAAAATCGCCAATGAGTTGATTACGGAAAAAGAGATGCAAAAACTCTACAATCAGTACGAAAGCCGACTGGTTGGAGGAAACACAACGATGTCGAGTATAGCTTCTACCCTGGCCGATTATCACCTGGTCTTCGGTGATGCCAGTCGCATCAATACGGAAATTGACAGGTACTTTGAGGTAGACAGAGAGCAGATCAAAGAGGCTGCGCAAAGGTATTTTGATCTCGACAGAAGAATAATACTTCACTACCTTCCCAAACCCTAAGAACGGGGTTAGGACTTTTTAAATAAAAATCATTTGCTTGTTTTAAAAAAAATATTTCAATATGAAAAATATATTATTCTTTTTAGTTTTTGCCATGGTATTCATGGGCTGCTCAACAGCGGTAAAACAAACAGAGACCCAAGACAGGACTGCGACTTTTGACAGGTCGGTACAGCCAGCTCCGGGTCCTGCACCCACTATTCAAATAGGTGATTCTGAAACCTTTACTCTCGATAATGGATTGCGGGTAATTGTTGTGGAAAACGATAAGCGACCTACGATTTCCTGGCAATTGACAGTCGACCGAGACCCGGTACTTGAAGGCGATGCAGTGGGGTATGTGAGTATGGCCGGTTCCGAGCTGAGGTCGGGAACAACCAACAGGGACAGAGAGACCCTGGACGAAGAGTTGGACTTTGTGGGAGCTTCCCTCTCAACATTTTCTACCGGAATTTTTGGTTCCAGTCTGACCCGGCATACCGAAACACTGCTTGAAATTATGTCCGATGTACTGCTCAATCCCACCTTCCCTCAGGAAGAACTTGACAGGACGATCACTCAGACACTATCCGGCCTGTCGACGGTGAGTACGGACGCCAATGCCATTGTTTCAAACCTGAGATCCAGGGTGTTGTTTGGAGAAAATCACCCCTATGGTGAAGTAACCACCGAAGAAACGGTAAACAATATCACGCGCGATCATTTGGTAAATTACTACGAAACCTACTTTAAGCCCAATGTATCTTATCTGGTTGTAGTTGGAGACATCAAAGCCGATGAGGTTAAGGAGATGGCAGAGCAATATTTCGGAGAGTGGGAAGCTGGAGATGTTCCAAAAAAGGAATACGAAACGCCTCAACCCCCAGAGGGTAATACAGTTGCCTTTGCCAACCGACCCGGTGCCGTTCAATCTGTTTTCAGAGTTGCGTACCCTGTGGAGTTGACTCCCGGACACCCGGATTTGGTAAAAGTCAATGTCATGAACAGCATCCTGGGTGGTGGTGTGTTTTCCGGCCGATTGATGCAGAACCTGCGAGAAGATAAGGGGTATACCTATGGCGCTAGATCGAGTATTGGAACAGATCGCCTGATTGCCAGTTTCTCAGCGGGTGCAGAAGTGGGTAACAATGTGACCGACAGTGCCATTTACGAAGTGTTGTACGAGATGGACCGCCTGGTGAATGAACCCGTCGATCAGGAATCGCTGGATTTGGTCAAGAGTTTTATGAATGGCAGCTTTGCCCGATCGCTGGAGAGTCCCCGTACCATTGCTAGCTTCGCTTTGAATATAGAGAGATACGATTTACCGGAGGACTATTACTCCACCTATCTCGAGAGACTGGAAGCAGTGACAGTGGAAGACGTGAAGGATATGGCTGAGCAGTACATTAAACCCAATAACGCTTACATCCTTGTTGCCGGAAATGAAGACGAAGTGGCCGGTAGGTTGGCGCGCTTTTCGCACGACGGCAGAGTGCAGTTATACGATCACTTTGCCAGACCGATAGAAAGAGTGGAAATCGACATTAGCGATGAAATAACGCCTGAATGGGTCATTGAGCAATACATTGAAGCCATCGGCGGCCGCGAGAATATTGAGGCGATTGAGGACATGAAGATGGTTGCAGAAGCCAATATTCAAGGGCAGATCATGCATCAGACCGTTAAAAAGAAGGCGCCTCATAAAATGGTGATGGAGATCGCAGTTGCCGGCTCGGTTATGCAAAGAGAGGTGTTCGATGGCGAAAAAGGATACACCCAAGCCATGGGGCAGCGAATTCAAACCGAAGAGGAGGAGGTTTCTTCCAAGAGAATTCAGGCGATGATCGTGCCGGAACTTGCCTACCTGGATGAAGGTGGTGAAGCTGAACTCGAACTCAGAGGTATTGAACAAGTAGATGGCAACAATGCATACAGATTGAGGATTACTACTGCAGATGGAACCCAAATCAACGAGTTTTACGATGTGAATACGCACCTGAAGGTTAGAGAGGTGGTCACTTATGAAGATGGAATGGGTGGATCAACGACTATTACCACAGACTTTGCCGACTACACGGAAGTTGAGGGCGTTAAATTTGCCTTCTTATCCAAAGTTTCCGGCGTAATGCCTATGTTGCTCGAAATGAGAGTTCAGTCACTGGAAGTAAATCCGGGTCTGGATGATGCTATTTTTGATGCAAATTAAATGAATTCGTTGGTTCTGTTTTTTATTCTTTCGACATAAAGTTAAAAAGTGGGAGTATAAAATTAAACCAAAGGAAGGGATAGGTATATTTATAGGATTGAGAACTAAAAATCTGTGGATGTACCTGTCCCTTTTTATAAAATTTTTACCATGGTTACATTATTGATAATTGGTGGAATTGCTGTGTTGATTGTATTTATGGGAATCTCATACTACAATCGTTTTATAAAAAAGAAGAACAAGGTCGAAGATGGATGGAGCGGAATCGATGTACAATTAAAGAGGAGGTACGACCTGATTCCCAACCTACTTGAAACAGTGAAGGGCTATGCCACTCACGAAAAAGAAATTTTTGACAATGTTGCAGATGCCCGCGCCAGAGCACTTGGAGCCGGTGGAAGAGGGGAACAAATCGCCGCGGAAAATCAACTGACAGGAGCGTTGAGGTCGCTGTTTGCCATAGTGGAAAACTACCCGGATCTCAAAGCCAATTCCAATTTTCAACAATTTCAGAGTCAGTTGACCAAGATTGAAGATGAGATTCAAATGTCCAGAAGATACTACAATGCCACGGTTCGGGAGTTCAATACTTCTATTGCCGTTTTTCCGGCAAACATCATCGCCGGAGCCTTTAATTTTGAACCGTACCAATTTTTCGAACTGGAAGATCACAGTCAAAGAGAAGCTCCAAAGGTAAAATTCTAATGTCCGACGTAAAAGCATTCAGGTGGCTACTCATTGGTTTTGCGACCCTTTTTCTGGGGCCGCAAATCAGCTTTGCGGAAGCTTTTACCATACAGCACTACGATGTAAAAATTCACTTGAATAGTGACGGATCCTTTGATGTGGTGGAAACCATTGATCTGTATTTTCACGAAGCCCGACGGGGAATTTTGCGCCCCATTCCCGTAAATTACCGACAGGATCAGGCGACTGGTGAACCCAGGGCCTTGCGACCGATTGGGCCCGAGTTGTATAGCATCATCATTGAAGATGTGGGGGTGAAAGACCACAATTTTACTCATTATCACGAAGGAGACCATCTCGTCATTCGAATAGGTGATGCCAACAAAACGCTAAGTGGTAGTCAGCGCTACGTAATATCATACACCGTATGGGGGGCCTTGAACGAATTTGAAGATAGGGTAGAATTCACCTGGAATGTGATTGGGATGGATTGGAATACCACCATTGACAAAGCGACATTCAGAATCAGTGCTGATGCGCCTCTGAACTTCAGTAGTGAAAATACCATTTATCACACCGGCCGCATGGGTTCCAGAGCTCAAGATGCCCAGGTTGATTTCGACAACAGAAGTATTTCAGGTCAATCGACGCGTGGATTGAGGCCCAGAGAGGGCATTTCTCTTGCTACACGTCATCCCCGGGGGCACTTTTCCAATGTCCAGATTCCCATTGAAAAACTGGCAGATCGTTTTTTTGTAAAGAATCAGCGCTACGATTTTCAACTGACCGCCCCGGGGAAGGTGGAAATTCAAGAAAACTTCAAGTTGCAGTTTAAGAGGGAAAGCCAGGTCTTCAGACGTACGATAGGCACAGCTTTGCAGTTAGCTGATAATGGTTCGCAATCCTTTCCCTACCCGTTGGATATCCAGGTTCATTCCGGCGAAGAAAAAATCGATTATCGTATAGAGCGGAATGGAAATTACACGGATGTCGTTTTTCATAAAAGCGATGGAAGTCCTTTTACCGGAGCGTATGAAGTTGAATTGAATTATCTGCTTTGGGGAGCTGTGGTCAATCATCGGGGAAATCCCGAATACCTTTTAATGCCCTCTTCTTTTACCTCTTCTGAACCGGTTGAGGACCTTGTGATAACAGGTACAGGAGACGCTTTATCCGGAGCTCCGGTATTCTTTGCAGGAAATAACGACTTTTCACTTTTTTGGTCCGAATCGGGGCAGCAATGGGAAAGACACCTTTCTTATCCCGAAATCCGATCTGAATACGGACTGTTGGGGGGCAGGGTAGTGAGTCGTCATTTCTCTGAGGAAGATTTACCCCCGGAGGTGTACGGAAATCACTATCTGGTTGACGGGATGAATTTGGAAGTCCGGCTCGAATACGATCAAACGATCAACATTGCCTCGGAATACAGAGTTTTGCATCCCCTCAGTACTCCATATAAAACTTACCGATCCGTATATCCATGGAGGATTACGAAATCTTCTGATTACTTTGATACGGACTTCGCGCCATCTGCCTGGAATTTACTCGACCGAAAGGTGGTACCCGTAAGCAATTATGATTCAGAAAAGGGAACTTTTGGTTCTTTTCGAAGTGGCCATGTTCGCCGGGGGGGTGGAAGCGATGTGGTTGGCAGCAGTTCCTGGGAAAACAGAGAGACCATTTCTTATAAAGGGATATACTCGACCTCGGGCGATGATCAACTGGCGACCATTCCACTTTTGCACAAATCCAATGAATTTAGAAGGGGAGTGGAGCTTGGTGTCTCCCTTGCAGAGGAGATAGATCCCGCTTTTTTACAAGTAAATTTGAGGGTCGGTACGGATCGCTCTTATCCATTGGTTTTTGAAGGCGGTTCATTTGGGTTGAATGTTTCAGAAATCGATTTGCGTCCCGGAGAGTCTGCGGTGCTTGTCGTTTCCGGCCCCCGGGGGTTTGCTGGATCCCTATCACTGGGAAATCAACTGTATCTTTTAATCAGGAACAATATTCCGTTGTGGATCATTTTGTTGTCCTTGGTGGCATTGTACTTAATCTGGAACAAGATAGGGCGGAACAGGAGCGAAGCAGTGGTGGTTCAGTACTACCCACCGAAAACCATTACTTCGGCCGAGGCGGGATTGTTGTGGGACGACCGACTTCACCGCAAAGACTTAATATCCCTGATTTATTACTGGGCCGGCAGAGGATACCTGGAGGTGGAAGAGATTCAAACCGGGAAAAAGAAAGATTATATTCTCAGGAAATTGAAAGACCTTTCAAAAGATGCCAAACTCTTTGAGAAGACTTTTTTCAAAGGACTGTTTATAAAAGACGAAATTAAAATCAGCGAATTGCGATCCAATTTTGCATCCACCATGAGATTGGCACATAAAGACTTAATGCAGTACAGCAAAACCAATGACTTTTACGTACCCGGATCCAGGGGATTTGGTTGTGGGATGACGGTATTTGGGGTTCTCCTTCTCCTGTTGGGGGTTTTTGGCATTGGTGTGGCCTTTTTTACGGGATATTGGTCTTATGCAGTTGCTCCGTTGACCATTGGAATGGCCATGCTTTTTTTCGGGCGAATTATGCCCAAAAAAGGACCCTTTGGTTTTAAAAAACACCAGAAACTCAAGGGCTTTCAGGAGTTTGTTCGCTCGGCGGAAATCGATCGCATTAAGGTACTCTACAAAGAAAATCCGGGTTATTTCGATGCGACCATCGCTTATGCCATCGTTTTTGGATTGGGGAAAAAATGGGCCGAAAAATTTGATGGTTTTATGACCGAGCCTCCTTCCTGGTACAAAGGGTACAACCGAAGCAGACCTTTTACTACGGTGTATTTTACTGAATCGCTTATCCATAGTATGCATCGCATGAATTACGATCTGAGCCTTCCATCATCTTCAACGGGTGGAAGTGGTGCATCGAGCTGGGGTGGAAGTGGGGGAGGAAGTTTCGGAGGAGGCTTTAGTTCAGGAGGTGGATTTGGCGGCGGCGGCGGCTCTAGTTGGTGAAAAACCACCGTTTATTTGTCGTGGCAATTTTTACAATGGCCGTACAGATTGAGCGAATGATGAGTTACACTAAAGTCGAAAACTTCGCTGACAATGTCTTTGATCTGTTGTATTCTCGGATCGCAAAATTCGATAACCGTACCGCAGTTTTGACAAACGAGATGGTCGTGTTGCTTGAAGCCATAGGATTTTTCGTACTGAGTCAGATTCTTGCCAAAATTGAGCTTTTTCACGAGGTCACAGTCAACCAGTATCTCCAGAGTATTATAAACAGTAGCGCGACTCACCCTGTAATTTTGATTTTTCATGTGCACGTAAAGTGCTTCAGCATCAAAGTGATCGTTGCGGCTGTAAATTTCTTCCAAAATAGCAAACCGCTCAGGAGTTTTACGGTAGTTGTTCTCCTCCAGAAAATCGGTGAATTTTGACTTTACGGTATTCAAAACCGATTGCTCATGCTGATAATCCTTTACTGAATTCATAGGTGATTTTTTCAAAAGTGTCCCTAAACTTAACCAATCGATATTCGGAAATCCATACACCGCGTCTGCGATCTTGCACCGAATGCTTTAGCTCCAAAGCGAATATACGAAATTGTGGGGAAATAATGCTCAACCGATCATTATTTCACTCTGATAACGTTGGAAATGCCCTTTAAGTTTTTGAGGGTTATAATTGCCGAATTTACCTGGTTTTTATTGAGTACGAGGATATTCATCCGCCCTTCAAAATACCCGCCTTGTCCTTCGATATTGAATGACCTGATATTCAAACCCAATTTATTGGATACCGTATCCGTCAATCGCTGTATAACCCCGGGTCCGTCGTCAACACCTGTAATCAGTAGGTTAACTACAAAAGAGGAACTGTCCTGTCCGACCCATTCGGCTTTCATTACCCGATACCCGTAATTCGCCATGAGGTGGGTGCCGTTGGGGCAATTGGTGCGGTGAATTTTCAATCCGGATCCCGCGGTAAAAAAGGCAAAAATAGGATCGCCCTGGACCGGATTGCAACAACTGGCGAGTGAAAATTCGTATTGGTCAGCCGGTTCACCATTGACCAGAATTTTACTTTTGCCGGACATCATATCTTCCCGGACTGTATCTGTAGGTGCTTGTTCTCCGGAAGGGTCTTTTTGAATCTTTGGTGTTTTCTTTTTTCGGGGAACCAATTCGTGGTTTTGAACAACGTAATTTTTGAGCTCTGATAGATCAAATTTTTCGACAGAAACGTCGTAATATAGGTCTTGTTGACTCTGGTAGTTGTAGTCTTTTACCAATTGCTCAACGGCCCGTTCAAAATCGACCTTGAGGTGTTTGAATTTTCTCTCGAGGGTTTCCTTACCGAACTCTCCCTGCTTTCTTTTCTCTTCCTTAAGGGATGATCTGATTTTTGATTTCGCCTTACCGGTGATGGCCATTTTCAACCAATCTTCACTGGGCTTTTGATTTTTTGTAGTGGTGACGTGAATCTGGTCGCCGTTTTGGAGTTCGTACCCCATGGGAACCAGTTTGTTGTTTACTTTAATGGCCGTTGCGTGATAACCGATGTCCGAGTGGATACTGAAAGCAAAATCCAGGGCAGTAGATCCTTTGGGCAGAATTTTCATCTCCCCTTTGGGTGTGTAGACATACACTTCTTCTTTAAAAAGATTGGTTTTAAAATCACTTAGAAACTCCACGGGGTCGCCGTGCTCATCGTCTTCTAGAATGTCGCGCACACTGTCGAGCCACATCTCATAGACATCCCTTTGATCTTTTACGCCCTTGTACTTCCAGTGGGCCGCAAAACCGCGCTCTGCGATTTCGTCCATTCTCTCACTTCGGATCTGGATTTCCACGTACCTTCCCTTGGGGCCTACTACGGTTGTATGCAGGGATTCATATCCGTTGGATTTGGGTGTGGTGATCCAGTCTTTGAGTCTTTCGGGTATGGGGGAGTGGACATCTGTTACCAGAGAATAAATCTGCCAGCATATGTTTTTTTCTATAGTTGGCGGCACATCTACGATGATTCGAATGGCGAAAAGGTCATAAATTTCTTCAAAGGTTACATTCTTTGACTGAATTTTATTCCAGATCGATGAGATGGATTTGGGCCTGCCGGTAATTCGGTATTTTACATTGAGATCGTCCAGTTTTGCCTTAATTGGCCTGATGAACTCCTGAATATATCGCTGGCGCTCTCTTTTAGAATCTTTGAGTTTTGCGGATATGTCATCGTAGACTTCTTTATTGGTGATTTCAAAACACCGATCATTGAACTCTATGCGTATATTGTATAATCCGAGTCTGTGAGCGAGTGGGGAGTATATGTAATTGGTCTCAGCGGCAATTTTTAATTGCTTTTGATGTGGCATGGAGTGTATGGTCCTCAGATTGTGCAGGCGATCTGCCATTTTTATCAGAACCACTCTTACGTCTTCAATGAGTGTGGAAACTACTTTCTTAAAGTTCTCCGCCTGTGGACTGTTATAACTATACGTGCCATCCAGCTTGGTCAACCCGTCGACAATATTGCCGATTTTATCGCCAAACATCTCCTTAATTTCCTCCAGAGTGACCGGAGTATCTTCGACTACATCGTGCAAAAGGGCAGCGACTATAGCCGTGGGGCCCAGACCAATTTCTCTCGCGCAGATTCGGGCAACCTCAATGGGGTGGAGCACATAGGGCTCACCCGATTTTCTCCTTTGAGAGGAGTGGGCTTTTGCGGCCAACTGAAATGCGTTTCGGATATTCACTTTATCCTCCGGCGTAATTTCTGTTTTGATGGCTCTGAGCATCCTCCGGTACGCCTTCTTGATCTCATCGACCTCTTCTTTCACTATGGGCTTAACTTGTGACATTTTACTCTTTGTTGAATACTCTTAACACAGATGTAACAAAAATAAGTCCAAATTTTTCAAATCCGACAATTATTTTTTTTAATTAAATTAAGTTTGCAATTCAAATGGAGAAGGTTATCTTTGCGTTTCTTTTAAAGAAAGACGCCTTTTTCAGATAAAGAGAAGAAACAAGTTGCGGGTGTGGCGGAATTGGTAGACGCGCTAGACTTAGGATCTAGTGCCGCGAGGCGTGGGGGTTCGAGTCCCTCCACCCGCACTTTTTTGAAACGACAAGTTCTTGTCGCCTTCTCATTAAAATTCACCTTCATTTATGCAAATCACGACCGAGAGAATTGAACCCAATGTAGAGAGAATAACGGTTCAAATCGAAAATCCCGATTACCAGCAGGAGTATAAACGAGAACTTCGCAAAGCGGCTTCTCAATCCAATGTCAAAGGATTTAGAAAAGGAAAAGTTCCTCTGGGATTTGTTGAAAAAACCCAGGGGCAATCCGTGCTCTATCAACTTATTTACAACAAGTTGAATGAGGCCGTTAAGGATCATCTCGAAAAGTCCGACAACAATTACCTCTTTGATCCTCTTCCGGCTGGAGAACAAAAGACCTATACCTTTGAGCCCCGGGATAAAGAGGATTACAATTTTCACTTCGATGTATTTATCGGTCCGGAACTCAACTCTTTTATAGGTTGGGACACAGACAATGAATACGAGGATTATAAATTAGAAGTGAGTGATGAAGAGGTGGACAATAAGTTGATGGAGTTCAGACGCGCTTACAGCGAAGTAATTGAACTGGAAAAACTCGAGGACAATGAAGATAAGATAGGCGTTAAATTTGAAATTGAGGTTCCGGAATCCGAGGGAGCTCCAGCTGCAGAAGTGCAGATCAAATTTTTATTGGAAGAACTTCAGGATGATTTTAGAGAAAAATTGGTTGGGGCTGAGCCCGGAGATGAATTTGAGGGGTCGGTGGAAGGTTTTGTATTGGAAAAATTCAGAAATGCTTTTGACCAGTCCTATTCCAGTGCAATTGAACAAGGGGATGAGGAGTCGGAGACCGAAGAACCGATTGAGCCCAAAACGGAACTGCACAGTCAACTGATGAAGTGGTCCGTAGAAGAGATAACCGGAGTAAAACTGCCGGAAGTGGATGAGCAGTTCCTGAAAAAAGTCAGCGGGAGCGGCGATCCTATCGGGGACGAGGATGAATTGAGGGAGAAGATAAAGGAAATGATTCAGTCGGAGTACGCAGGTGTTGCGCGTTCTCTTATTTTTAAGAGATTGCGCGACCGCTTGATTGAAAAAAATGAACTGGATATGCCCGATAAATTTCTCAAGGAATTTATTCAGAAAGACAAAGAGAAGCCACTGGATGAAAAAGCCAGAAAAAATACCATTTGGATTGTTTTTACTTCTGCCCTCGCAAGAGAGAAGGGAATTGAAATTACCGAAGAAGAAATTCGCTCATTCCTGGCCAATCAGGTGTTCAATTGGATGGGAGGACAGGGCGATCAAAATCTCATCATGGGCATGGTAGACCGACTTCTTCAGGATGAATCTGCGAAAAGCAATGCCGTTGAGAATATTTTTACCGGAAAAATGACCGAGGAAGTTTACAAATTTGTGGAAAAGAAGGAAATCTTCCTGGATAAAGAAGCATTTGATGAATTGATAGAGAAAGAATTCCCGAGGCCACAGGAAGAGGAGGAGTAAATTATTTTTTGAGAGAATTGCTGCATCTTTTTACAGCCGAATCCGTTATTTAAAAGAAAAACTGTTGAATTATGTTTGATAAAGAAGAATTTAGAAAATACGCTGTTTCTCACCTCGGAATGAGTGGAAACTCCCTGGATCAATACATGGCGCATGCCGGAGCCAATATCAGCAATTTCACCCCTCACGTTATTGAAGAGCGAAGGATGAATGTGGTTGGAATGGATGTGTTTTCCAGATTGATGATGGACAGAATTATTTTCCTCGGTGTGCCGATCAACGACTATGTGGCCAATGTGGTCCAGGCACAGTTGTTGTTCCTCGAATCCACAGATGCAAAAAGAGATATTCAAGTATTTATCAACAGTCCCGGTGGATCGGTGATTGCCGGGCTGGGAATTTACGATACCATGCAGTACGTAGCACCCGATATAGGTACCATTTGTACCGGACTGGCCGCATCAATGGGTGCCGTTTTACTTGCTGCAGGTGCAGAAAGTAAGCGGACTTGTCTGCCGCACAGTCGAGTGATGATACACCAACCGCTCGGAGGGATGCAGGGGCAGGTAAGCGATATGGAAATTTATTACAAGTTGGTCAAAGAGCAACAAAAAGCCCTGTACGATATTCTGGTTAAACACACCGGTCAGGAATACGACAAAATTGTTGTCGATTGCGACAGAGACAATTGGATGACGGCGGCAGAGGCCAAAGATTACGGTTTGGTTGATGAAGTGTTGACCAGGCCGGGTCTTGCAAAAAAAGTGGATACTGAGAAGAAATAATTCTTTTTAAGAATTCAGAGATTTAAAAACGAAGAGATTGGGAGAATTATGGTTAAATGTTCATTTTGCGGAAGAAAGAAGTCGGAGACACTGATGTTGGTCGCCGGTATTGATGGTCATATCTGTGAGTTGTGTACAGAGCAGGCTTACGAAATCGTACAGCAGGAAGTACACCAGCATATCAGTGATAAGGATAGCGAAGAAATCGATTTCACCAGATTTACTCCCCAGAAACTTAAAAATCATCTGGACCAGTTTGTAATAGGTCAAAACGATGCAAAAAGGTTTATTTCGGTGGCGGTATACAACCATTTCAAAAGGTTGGCAGCAGACTACGATGACGATACCATCATTGAAAAGTCCAATATTGTCCTGGTGGGTAAAACCGGTACCGGAAAAACCCTGCTCGCTAAGACCATTGCCAGGTTTTTGGACGTTCCTTTTGCTATTGTTGATGCGACGGTTTTTACCGAAGCGGGTTACGTAGGAGAAGATGTGGAGAGTATGTTGAGCCGATTGCTGCAGGCTGCTGATTACAATGTTGAGGCTGCAGAGCGGGGCATTGTCTATATCGACGAGATTGATAAAATTGCAAGAAAAAGCGACAATCCCTCTATAACCCGGGATGTATCCGGTGAAGGTGTACAGCAGGGTTTGTTAAAAATGCTGGAAGGCACCGATGTCAATGTTCCCCCGGAGGGAGGAAGAAAACATCCCGAACAAAAAATGATCAAGGTCAATACCAACGATATTCTCTTTATTTGCGGAGGGGCTTTTGACGGAATTGAAAACCACATCGCCAAGCGATTGAATACTCAAGTCATTGGTTTTGCAAATAAAGACGAGCAACAAATTGACAGGGACAATCTATTGAAGTACATTATTCATCAGGACCTTAAGTCTTTCGGACTTATTCCCGAATTGTTGGGCCGACTTCCGGTGCTTACTCACCTCCAGGAGCTGGATGCTGAAACATTAAAGCGCATCCTTACAGAGCCCAAAAATGCACTGATCAAGCAATACTCCAAATTGTTTGAAATGGAAGGGATCAAGCTTCACTTTACCGATGGAGCCCTTGAATTTATTGCAAAAACGGCCATTGATTATCAACTGGGCGCCCGTGGATTGAGATCTATTTGCGAAGTTTTGTTGACGGATGTTATGTTCGATCTCCCGGATAACAAAAATTTGAAAGAATTTAGGGTGGATAAAAGATTCGTAGAAGAGACACTGAGGAAGTCCAGCCTCATCCATTCGGCCGCCTAATTTCAACCAACTACAGGGCTATACGTGGCAGTTCAAGTAATCCACAAATGTTTTGTGAACCACCAAAACACTCCTTAATGAAATCGGGCTTAA
>SL_3KL_010_SEDDRAFT_10002687_pt1 | contig 16214 bp, 13 predicted proteins | sample SodLakKL_010_SED_2_FD_10381 | JGI IMG/M metagenome (IMG submission 10381) | reverse complement strand
TCTGTTTTTCTGTCGGCCGCGGCGGTTCTGTTCTCTTCATAATCCTGTTCCGGTAAAGGATCATCTTCCGGTGGTTGATCTTTGTCAGCCAGCTCCGAAAAACTTTGCAAAATCAGATGATTGTAATTTCCGGTTTCCTGCTGATCAAGTGCTTTAATCATCAGATCATCACTGATTTTCAAAGCTTTACCATAACTTCTTGTAAAACTTCGGATGTAGGTTTTACTCTCACCGGAATCGGCGAAAATGGAATTGTTTTCAATACTTTGTATGGTAGAAACAGGAATTTTTGTAGCCTGCTGGATATCACTTAGGGTATAGCCCTGGTGAGATCGAATTTTCGCTAAATCTTTACCAATGGAAGGCATAAACGTCTTTCGGGTTTAATGGATTATTAATTCGTCTTCATCTGTCCAGTTCCAATAATCAATTCAAAGATGGATCTCAGATCAGTTTTTGAGCAAATTTTTTAAGCAACTTAGAGTAATACTATCAATTGATTGCTATAATGTTTCCAATACTCTGATAACAGTTTAAAATAAGACAAAATATTGCAAGATTTCATGCTAAAAAATTCATGAAAATTTTGTTAAAAATGTAAGGCATTTGAAAATTTCGGTTCATACAGATATGAGAATGATTAAAAAAATTGGCGAAACGTTCGGTGAAATTGCATTCCCGGTAACCTGTGCGTGTTGTGGTTCGTCCACATCAGGAAATAATCGATATATCTGCCATTGGTGTACCTACAAACGATTTGAACGGGCGGAAATTGATTTGGGAGAAATTAAACCTGAAAATGTGAGTTTTGTGTATGCGATGTGGCATTTTGATAAAGGCGGTTATCTTCAGGATCTGCTTCATAATCTCAAATATAATTTTCTGCGGGGTGTGGGAGAGGAGCTGGGCAAAATCCTGGCACAACGTTTTCTTGAAAGTGCAAATCAGGAATTGAAGGAACTGATTGAATTGAATAATCCAATTATTATTCCGGTGCCGCTTCACAAATCAAAAAAAAGACAACGGGGCTATAATCAGGCAAGAGCAGTGTCACTTGGCATCAGCATGATTACAAATTGGGAAGTGATTGGTGAAGATCAGGTTATCCGCCGAAAGAAAACACAGACACAGACCGGCCTGAACACATCGCAACGAAATAAAAATCTGAAAGATGCATTTTTAGTTAAAGATCAAAATGTATTAGCCGGACGGTTTTCTGTAATAGTGGATGATGTTTTTACCACAGGCGCCACAACATTTGAGCTGGCAAATACCATTGATTCAGGCAGTGAAGCCAAAACCGGAATTTTAACCGTGGCGAAAGCTTAAATAACGTTAGTTCGATAAAAAAAATCGTTGTATTTAATAACCAATAAGTGAGGCTGACCACAAAAGGGTGCTCAATACGACAATTCATCATCGATATCGTCATGCCGGACCCCGATCCGGCATCTCCTGCTTTTATCAAAGAGAGGAGATATCGCTTCGTGTGCAAAAAATGAGCATTACATGGGTTCGGAGCGCTTCGCGTTCAAAAAATGAGCGTATCAAGCCTGCCTGGGCTAAAGTTTACTCAACGAAGCGTTTTGCGTAGTTGAGCTTCGGCAGGCAGGTACAGGATGACGCCTTTTTTGGACAGCATCATACTCATTTTCTAAATTCTTATGTCGAACTCACGTAAAATAATGCACAAATCAAAAATGAAAACAAAAAGACCAAGGCAAAACTTTTGTTCATATTCTGCCGGGTATTTCGGGTTATCGATTTTACTTTTTATGGTATCAAGAATCCATTCTACACCCATCCGTGCACATCAATCCTTCACAAATTTATACAAAAAAGGTGCCCGGTGTGCCTTGCCGGTTTTCTTTTTTCCGAGGCGTTTTAACTGGCCTGAAAGCATCATTTTTCTGTGAAATCCTGTTCGGTGAAGTTTTTCACCCAAAATTGTTTCATGCAGTTTTTGGAGTTCGCCCATTGTGAAAGTATCGTCAAGTAAATTCTGCCCAACCACATGGCTGTTAATATTTTCTCTCAGATGATAAAGGGCTGTTTTGAAGATATGCTCATGATCCAGCATAAGGGGTGGTAAATCATTAATGTCGTACCAAAGGCAGCTGTCTGATAATAAATCCGGGACGGGCTCAACCTGCTTGAAATCAACAAGTGCAAAATAACTGACCGAAATAAAACGCTGCAGCAGAAAGTGCCCTTGCTTAGCCACTCCCTGATTTTTTTCAAGAATCTTTCTCATTGGCTTAGGGTCAGCCCGCTCAAGGCTGCCGAAGGTGTGAAATTGATTTAAATAGATATCGGTCAAACCCGTTCGTTCTTTCAATACTCTTTTTGCTGCAGCATTCAGTTCTTCATCTTTTTTTACAAAACCACCCGGCAAAGCAAAAAGGCCGGTTTTTTTATACTCAAGAATTAAGATTTTCAGTTCTTTGTCGTGGTAACCAAAAATCACACAGTCGATGGCTATGCCGGGCATAAATTCATGCCAGTTGACTTGGGCGGTTTGGGCTTCACTTTCCTTGTAATTCATAAATGTTTGTGATGCGTTGAATTTTGTTAAAAATAATCAAAATAGGCCGAAAAGTTGCCCGTCAAAATATAATCAGTTATTATTGTTNCATATTGTAACAATAATGCTTTGTGCAACAAAATGTAAAAGAGATCTGACTAAATTAAGCTGAAATTAAAATGATGAAAAATACAAAGTTTACCTTTCTGCTGACTGTTTTTTTGTTGCTTTCAGCGCGTGTTAATTCTCAAAACGGAACAGTTGATGTTACAAACTCGGTAGAAAGTGAAATTTTAGAAAGGGAAATGCCGTATTCGGTTTATTTGCCTGAGAGCTATCACACATCAAACCGAAACTACCCGGTGTTATATCTGCTTCACGGCATGACTGATGATTATCAGGGCTGGGTGAATCGGGGAGAGGTACATAAAATTGCCGGTGAGGCAATGGCAAATAACAAAGTTCCCGAGATGATCATTGTTATGCCGGACGGCTTGTACGATGCATTTTACATTAATAATTACGACGGTTCCATACGCTGGGAAGATTTTTTCCACGAGGAATTTATTCCGGAAATTGAAAAACGTTACAGAATTATCGGAAGCAGAAATACCCGTGTCATCGCTGGTCTGTCGATGGGCGGGTACGGTGCCATGTATCACGGAGTTAAGTACAAAGAAAAGTTTAGTGCAATTTACGCGATGAGCGGAGCCTTTCTCGAAGTAGAACCCCAGCCTGAAGAGGAGAGAAGTGATTGGGAACGCGAGTTTCATCTGAACACTTGGGGCCCATACAACGATGATGGTTTGCCTGAAAAATTTGAAGAGCACTCGATCCAGGAGATGTTTAAGGCGATGGAGCCGATTGAGCCAACTACAGGCCAATGGCAGCCGTTCGGTAATGATGATGTTCCGCTTCCGCGAATTTTCATCGATTGCGGGGATGATGATTTTTTGCTCGAAGAAAATATGAATCTCGTAAATATTATGAATAGTAGAAACATACTATTTGAATTCAGAGTGCGGGATGGAGGCCATACCTGGGATTACTGGCGCACATCTCTTGAAAAAACTTTGATTTTTATGGGTGATGTGTTCCTGAATTGATATTCCATTTCGTTGAACATATTCGACGATAGATGCAGGCCAATTCCGGGATTACGGAACGAAACAGGAATAATTGAGTAATACAAGGCATAGAGTGTACCGTAGCTGCCATACCATTCATAGAAAACAGGCAGTGTAAAAAACCCCGGTTGAGAGCATCAGCCGGGGTTTCTTTTTGGACAGCTTCAGACTCATTTTCTAAATTCTTATTGCCGAATTCACGTCAAAATAAATTGCTTCGTTTCTGACTGGACAGGTATTTATGCAATATATTTCGGTTGCAGATGATAAAAAAGGTTGGGAAACAGTGCAGATCATCATATTTTTACTGAACTGAAAATTATTTAAAACCAAGGCACGAGATAGCAGTAATTTTTTACTGCTTTTTCTTTTTAAAAAAGCTGAATGAACATAAATCATGAAGAAAAACTATCTTTCTAAAGAAGGCTACGAGAAACTTGAAAAAGAACTAAAAGATTTGAAAATCCGAGGGCGCAAAGAAATTGCCGATGAAATTTCTGAAGCAAGGTCAAAAGGAGATTTGAGCGAAAATGCAGAATATGACGCTGCAAAAGAAGCCCAGGGACATTTGGAGAAACGAATTGCCGAACTTGAAAATACACTTGCAACAGCATCTATCATTGATGAAAAAAATATCGATTCCTCTAAGGCTTATGTATTATCTACAGTAACCATACATAACAAAAAAGTTGATAAAGAGATGAAATACACACTGGTTTCGAAAGATGAAGCTGATTTTAAGAAAGGAAAAATTTCAGTCGATTCACCCATTGGAAAGGCTATATTGGGCAGGGAAGTTGGTGATAAATTTACAGTGAAAGTTCCAGCCGGAAAATTAGAACTTGAAATTTTAAACATCGAGCGATAAAAATGAAGATTGGAGTTATTGGAACAGGATACGTAGGACTGGTAACGGGCACCTGTTTTGCCGACAGCGGCAATGACGTTATTTGTCTGGACATTGATGAAAAGAAAGTTGAACGAATGAGAAACGGTGAAGTGCCGATTTATGAGCCGGGCCTGAACCGTGTTTTTGACCGTGCCATACGGGAAAAAAGGTTGATCTTCACCACCGATTTGGATAAAACATTTAAAGAATCCGATATTTTATTTCTGTGCCTGCCAACCCCCCCCGGAGCCAACGGCCAGGCAGATTTGAGCTTTGTTCTAAATGTTGCCGAAAAACTTGGAGATTTGTTCAATAAATATCCCGGGTATAGAATTGTTGTAAATAAAAGTACAGTTCCTGTTGGAACGGCTGATAAGGTTCACAAAAAAATTGCTTCAAAAACCAATCAGGAATTTGATGTGGTTTCGAACCCGGAATTTTTACGTGAAGGTGCTGCCGTTGAAGACTTTATGTATCCGGAAAGAGTAGTGATTGGAACCCGAAGTAAAAAAGCAGCCGAAGCCATGACTGCACTTTACGAACCTTTTGTGCGCAGTGGAAATCCGATAATAATTATGGATGAAAGAAGTTCGGAACTGACTAAGTATGCTGCAAATGCGATGTTAGCCACAAAAATCACATTCATGAACGAGATTGCCAATGTCTGTGAAAAAGTTGGGGCTGATGTGGATAATGTCCGCCGTGGTATTGGTACAGACAGCCGGATTGGCAAGCGGTTTCTTTTTGCCGGAATCGGGTATGGCGGCAGCTGTTTCCCGAAAGATGTACAGGCAATTCACCACACGGCCGGCGAGCATGGGTACGATTTCAGAATCCTCGATTCTGTAATGAAAGTAAACGAATCGCAAAAACTCTCCATTGTTGAGAAAATGAAAAAATTCTACAATGGAAATCTTGAAGGAAAAACCGTCGGGGTTTGGGGGCTTTCTTTTAAACCTGAAACCGATGATATTCGTGAAGCACCATCACTCTACATTACAGAGCAGCTTGCAAAATTGGGCGTGAAGATGAAGGCCTACGATCCTGAAGCAATCGAAACATTTAAAGATGCCGCATCAAACACTACATTAGCCAACATTGAATTTATGAACGATCGTGATTCGGTAATTAATGATGTGGATGCACTTGTGATTTGTACCGAATGGAATGAATTCAGACGGCCAGATATGGATCGTTTTGCGAAAGTAATGAAAAGTCCGGTTATTTTTGACGGACGCAACCTGTACGACCTCAAACGCGCAGAAGAAGCCGGTTTAACATACATTAGTGTAGGCCGGCCGAGCATAAACCTTTAATTCTTCGATTTTCGGTCTCTCAAAAGGCTGTTGCCAGAATCGCTACAAAAAAAGTTAAAATTGGAAAAACGAGTACTTATTACCGGAGGCGCCGGCTTTTTGGGCTCTCATCTTTGCGATCGATTTCACACAGGGGGCTGGAATGTTATCTGCATGGATAATCTGATTACCGGTGCAATCAGTAATATCAGCCATTTAATGGGTCGGGATCGATTTTCGTTTATTGAATATGATGTAACAAAGTATTTGGATGTAGAAGGCCCGCTTGAACTGATTTTACACTTTGCATCGCCGGCATCCCCGATCGATTATCTCGAAATGCCGATACAAACCCTGAAAGTGGGTTCACTCGGCACCCATAAAACTCTGGGGCTGGCACGCGCTAAAAAAGCAAAATTTTTGCTGGCATCAACCAGCGAAGTGTACGGTGATCCTCAAGAACACCCTCAAAAAGAAACCTACTGGGGGAATGTAAATCCTACCGGCTATCGGGGAGTATATGATGAGGCCAAACGATTTGCCGAAGCCATGACGATGGCTTACCACCGCTACCACGGCATTGATACACGCATTGTCCGGATTTTCAATACATACGGTTCCAGGATGCGGTTGAAAGATGGAAGGGCGCTGCCCACATTTTTTCGCCAGGCGCTGAAGAACGAACCAATCACGGTTTTTGGAGACGGATCTCAAACACGATCATTTACCTATGTGGATGATTTGGTTGAGGGTATCTACCGTCTCGTACACACCGATTATGTAGATCCGGTGAACATCGGTAACCCGGAAGAGATCTCCATTCTCGATTTTGCCAAAGAGATCATCGAAATTACCCAAAGTAAAAGTCACATTGTTTTTGAAAAACTGCCGGCCGACGACCCCCAGGTTCGCCAGCCCGACATCACCCGGGCGAAAGAAGTTCTGAATTGGCAACCTCAAACCGACAGAAAAGAGGGCTTGCTCAAAACCATGGAATATTTTAAGGATCAGGTTTTTAATAATGGCTGAAAAAAAGCTGATTGACCTATATCCCTACAAAATCTCAGATCATGAACCCCGGTTTCTCTTATTCAAAAGAGCACAAGGCCACATTTATCAGGGGCAATGGAGAATGATCGGCGGAAAAGTGGAAACCGGTGAAACCTATTGGCAGGCAGCATTAAGAGAACTTAAAGAAGAAACGGGGCTCACTTCGTCAATGTTATGGACAGTGCCGAGTGTCAATCAATTTTATGAACACAAAACTGATAAAATATTTACGATACCCGCATTTGCCGCAGAAATCCATGAAGACGAAGAAATTGTTCTCGATTCTGAACACAGCAAATTCAACTGGTTTTCTGTTCAAAAAGCAGTTGAAGTTATAATTTGGCCCGAACAGCGGCGTTTATTAAAGCTTGTATATCAAATTGTTACTTCCAATCAAATACTGGACGATTGGCTCATTTCAAATATCTGATTTTACCGTTTTTATTAGTTACACTTTTCTTCGCGAAAGAGGCGGATGCCCAAACTTCGGGATACGAACTTTTACCGGCTCCTGATGTTTGGTACAACGATGTGGACGGAATTCGTATCGGAATACTGTTAAAAGGCCAGGTTCCCGGAACATTCGAAGACGGCCCGCATCGTCTGGATGCCGGTATCTGGCTGGGCACCTGGCTGCCAAAAACACCTGTATCGTACTATATTTCTTTTACGGAACCCATCAGTGCATGGTCCGATTTTGGCAGTGAAGCAAGTGTTGAATTTATCAGTTCTATTCGTACCGGTTATCATAACCACGGCATTGGTTTCAACAAACGCTGGCAGCAGGGTTTTGATGAGCGCCGATACCGCGAGTTTGGAATCTACAACTCTTTTGAAAAACGGTTTGATAAAGAATATACTCCGTTTGAGCTGCTCTGGTCAGATCAGAGTAAACTGTTAACATCCATGATGTTTGAGGTGCAGGATGACAATTCGCTTGGATGGTACAACCTCACACTTGGAACAAATTTCCAGTATCTCGATGATTTTTTTACGGTTGCAACTCTAACAGCAACACAGCGAATTGAATTGAATGATTACTGGGGTTTTCGGTTCCGGATTTTTTCGGGCATAGCATCCGATCACACCTCTCCGGAATATCTGTTCTCGAGGAGTATGCGTCCTGCCATTCACTGGATGAGAAACGGCTTTACAAGGGCCAAAGGCACCATTCCCCAGCCGTGGATGCAGAGCGGAAAATTTCAGGTTGCGGGAGGTGCCAACCTTCGCGGCTATATCTCCGATGATATTGAATCTTTCAAACCCTGTGATGCCGATGCAAATGAGAACTGCCTGAATAACCCCAATCTTTTTAACAGTATTGCCGCGTTAAATGCAGAGTTCGATTTTTGGAATCCGGTAGCCGTCCTATTGAATGATGTGCCTTATGCTTCCGATTTTCTACGTTTCCGGTCTTATCTCTTTTTTGATTCGGGAAAATCTCTCGGCATTGGTGGCGATGATCCCAATACGCTTTATTCTAATGCCGGTACTGGAATTTCACTATCTTTAAACATTCCTGACTATCGCGGCAAACCAAGAGGGTTTGTACTGCGTTATGAAATTCCGTTTTGGCTGTCCGAACCCGGTGATGAAAAAGCCTTCAAATTTCGACATGTTTTTGGGTTTGGCGCAGTAATATCATTTTAAAACTTGTTATGAGTCGATGCCTGCTGATCATATTGTTTCCAGCCATCTTTCTCCTTTCCTGTACATCAAGCAGGTGGGTGGTTACAGACCAGCAAGTTACAGATACCGATATCGAGCCCGAGCTTATCAACGAAGAAAGTGTTCTTCTGCTTGAGCATGAACCGGATCATAACAATCCGGTTATCAGTTTTTCAGCATATCAGGTACTGGAAAAAGAGTATCAGCAACGTGTAAAAGTTGAAAGAACCGTGCAGCGGTACCGCCCTCGATGGCTATTTCTTGCACTCGGGCTTGGTGGAGCGGCTTTTTCATCGTTAGCGGCAAATACCAATTTGATTACTCCGGGAATTTCAACCGAACAACAACTTGCGTTAAACCTGACATCGGTCGTATTGGCCGGGCTCGCATTCAGCAATATGAAACCGGTCGGAGATCCGATTTTTACCGGAGAAAGTGAGTTAATGCGGCGCAGTGGCTACGAAATTATTAATGATACCCTGCGAAGTGAAGATGCCGGGTTTGATCTGAGCGTAGATCTTGAGGTGAGATTCGAAAATGATGTAATCCTGACTGAATCGGATCTTGCACTAAATAACGGACAAATTGACATCAACCTTGTAACTATTACGGATGTTTTGGGCAGAAGGATCAACCGGGAATCCGTTCTTGAACTGATTTTGAGTTATAACGGAACATCATCCACTTACGAAGTGCCGATTCCTTCATTTATGTCTCCGTTCATAACGGTAACCGATCCGGTGGCACTTCTTCGCAATGCTCCTGTAGCAAATGATACAAATGTAATTACCGAAGTGGGTACAGGCAGTTCACTCGAGTTGATTGGTGAGGAGAACGAAGATTGGTACCGCGTTCAGTTTGGCGGCTCGGAAGTTTTTCTGTCGAGAAGTGCCGGAGAGATCGAATGGATGTCGGAAGCAGTAACCGGAAGCCCCGATATTTTTGAGTACGCTGATGTGCCATTCGGAGAAATTGATGTGGAAAACTCGGTTCCCATATTAAAAAGCAACAACCCGGCAGATCGTGCAATTATTCTTACTAACGGATTTATTGATGAAGCTGAACCCAGGCAGTATCTCGAAAGGGATCACCGCCTGTTCAGGTTTTACATGAGGCATGCCCTGCAGATCCGGGAAGATCAGATTTTTGAAATTGAAATGGATTCTACGGATGCATGGGTAGCAGAACTGCAAAATATACCCGGCATGGATGAAACGGGCTCTTTACATGTGTATCTCTCCGGTTTTGCAGCCATTGAAGACCAGATGTCCGTTTACCTGACCGGAGTTGATCACAGGCAAAATGATGAACCTCCGGTTCTAACATCCGTAATTTTCGATGAATTTGAACGTATCAATCCCGGTTCACTTTTTCTGCTGGCTGACTTTGAATTTACGCCTGTTTTCGACCCGGAAGGTCAGGCGGTTTCGAGAAGTGTTCAGGCACAGGCACTACAGTTTTTGGCAAATGGCCTGTTAAGAAGAATTCCAAATTCCGTTATCCTTTTCAGCAACAGGCCTGGGCAGCGTTCATCGCTTTATACAGGAGCCGGAATGGTAAACATGCGCCACCACATTTTTAATTATTATTGGGCGGATGCGATCAAAAGAAGAAATACAAGAATGTCTGATATTATCCGCCACCTTGAAAATAATGTGGATTATACATCACGCAGACTCCACGACCGTTCGCAGGAAATTCAGGCTTTCGGCAACTTTACCCTGGATATTACAGAATGATGACCGGCTGGACTTTCATCATACTCTGCGCAGTATCTTCCGTTCTGATTGCACATTTTTTTAAAATTACAGAAAGCAGAAATCTAAGCACTGTTAATGTGCTGACGGTCAATTATCTGATAGCAACAGTCGCTGCATTTGTTATGGCGTTTCGCCACGGTTCACCTGATGTAAACTTCGGCGAACTTGGCCCTTCGGTAATTCTGGCAATTTTTGTTGGAGTTGTCTTTATCGCAAACTTTTTTATTTACAGCAAATCAGTTTTTCACAATGGAGTGGGCATCAGCGTGGCGGCTATGCGGATATCTCTGCTTATTCCCGTGTTACTGTCTACATTGTGGTACCTCGAACTACTTACATTTGGCCAGTGGATTGGTGTTGCTCTTGTTTTTGTTACTCTGTTTTTATTACTGCCCAACAAACGAAAAATGTTGAGAGAGCCGTTTAGTGCTGCGTGGCTTCTTCCGTTATTATTTATTGGAACAGGGATTGGAGATGCATCACTGAAAGTGTACGAAGTGGAATTTTCAGCAACACTTTCGAAAGAACTATTTATGGGCTTTGTATTTTTGACGGCTTTTATCGTTGGTTTGACTGTTATTTTGACCAGAAAACGCCGAAAAATAATCAAAGCTGAGTGGCTGCTTGGAATGGCAATCGGAATACCGAATTTACTGACGGCTATTTTTCTGATTGCTGCCCTTGAACGGATGAACGGTGCCGTAGTTTACAGTGCAGTAAATGTGCTAACGGTTTTAGGCGCTACGCTGCTTGGCGTAATCCGCTGGAAAGACCGGTTCACAAAAATCCAATGGATTGGAATTTTTTTAACCCTTATTTCAATACTGCTACTAATATAAATTTTGGTGTTTGCTGAATGGTTTAATACCATACTGATGTTTTGAAAACAGAGAATTGGAAAAAAATTTAAATAAAACACAAAAGGTAGATTTGGTGACAGTTTCAGGGGAATCTGTCTATCAAAACACTTGATAAATCAAAAAAAATAGTTATGAGTCAATTAAAAAAAATCAGAGAAAAAGCCAGAGAACTGAAAAAACGTGTATTGTTTCCTGAAGCTGAATCCGACATCCGCGTGATACGAGCGGCAATTCGCCTGCACACCGAAAATATTGCGACACCCATTTTACTTGGGGATCGGGGAAAAATCACCGAATTGGCCAAAAATCACGATACAAATTTACCTGAAAGTATTGATGTTTTAACTGTCATAAACCCGAAAACAGAGGATGAAAAATTTGAATTTTTTCAGGAGAAATTGGCACACAAAAATCCAACGGATAAACAGATCAGGCAGCTATGTGAAAGTCCTCTGTTTACTGGTGGCTGGATGGTACAGAAAGGATTGGCAGATGCGGCAGTAGCCGGATCGGTTGCATCCACATCAGATGTGATTCGTGCAGCCCTCAGGACTGTAGGTGTTGCTGAAGGTTCGTCGATTGTATCCAGTTCATTCTTGATGGAGATGCCCGATGGTAACGTTTTTACCTATGCCGATTGTGCAGTCGTACCCTATCCGGATTCCGAACAGCTTGCCTCCATCGCACTGGATTCCGGGAAAACGCACCTTCTTTTAACTGGCAAAGAACCGAATATCGCATTTCTCTCATTTTCAACAAAAGGCAGTGCTGTTCATGATCATGTTACTTTGGTTCAGGAGGCCTTTTCAATCGCAAGAGAAAAAAATAAATTATGGAATATGGATGGCGAGCTGCAATTCGACACTGCATTTGTTCCTGAAATTGCCGCAAGAAAAGCGCCGGATTCTACAATAAAAGGCAAGGCTGATGTTTTTATTTTCCCAAATCTTGACGCCGGCAATATTTCATACAAAATCACCGAAAGGCTGGCAGGTGCTTGGCCACTGGCCCGATTTTACAAGGCCTGGGCAAACCGTACATGGATCTTTCACGTGGCTGCTCGGTTGATGATATTGTAAATACTGCATGTGTGGGAATTGTATTGAGCTGATACTGCTATTTCGATCTTGAACAATTTAGAGATTATTGATTGCGATAGAAATTCGTCTATCGCTTCAATAGCATCAATCAATTGGTAATTTGTACGGCAATATCATTTCTTTGGTAATGAAATGAGTTCGCTTTGGCGGCCGTGTATATTTGCTTATATTTATTCATTCCAAATAAGAATAATAGACGACTGGTTCCAAAACCACGAACTCAGAAACATTTTCTGATGTTCTCTTGATCGTAACAAAAGCAATAATTTATAAAAGATATTTTATATGAGTGAGACAAAAGCTCTCGAAACGATGATTGGTGAAGAGTACAAATACGGTTTCACCACCGATGTTGAGTACGAAGATTTTCCAAAAGGTATAAACGAAGATGTTGTTCGTTTGATTTCGGAAAAGAAAAATGAACCGGAATGGATGACCGAGTTTCGCCTGAAGGCCTATCGCAGATGGATTGAGATGGAAGAGCCAACCTGGTTTAATGCAACGTACGAAAAACCAAAATTTGATACTCTTCAGTATTACTCTGCTCCAAAAAATAAGCCTAAACTGAACAGCCTCGATGAAGTGGATCCGAATATCCGGGAAACATACGAGAAGCTGGGCATCCCCCTGGAAGAGCAAAAAATGCTTGCCGGTGTGGCTGTCGATGCCGTTTTTGACAGTGTCTCAATATTTACCACATTCAAGGAAAAACTGGCTGAAGCCGGTGTAATTTTCTGTTCTATTTCGGAAGCCATTCAGGATCATCCCGAGCTGGTTAAAAAATATATGGGTTCGGTAGTGCCGGCCAACGACAATTTTTATGCCGCGTTGAACTCGGCTGTATTTTCCGACGGCTCTTTTTGTTATGTGCCAAAAGATACCATCTGCCCGATGGAGCTTTCCACTTACTTCCGGATCAATAATATGAATTCTGGTCAGTTTGAGAGAACGCTCATCATTGCCGAGGAGAACAGCCATGTGAGCTATCTTGAAGGATGTACAGCGCCGATGTATGATGAGCATCAGCTACATGCCGCTGTTGTAGAACTGGTTGCCATGGACAATGCCGAGATTAAATATTCTACCATTCAAAACTGGTATTCTGGTGATGAAGACGGCAAAGGCGGTATTTATAATTTTGTTACGAAGCGTGGAGCCTGCCGCGGAAAAAATTCAAAAATTTCCTGGACACAGCTTGAAACCGGGTCTGCTGTTACGCTGAAGTATCCGAGTGTGATTTTGCAGGGCGATAATTCTGTAGGCGAGTTTTTCTCTGTAGCTGTAACCAACAAACGCCAGCAGGCCGATACCGGAACCAAAATGATTCATCTCGGGAAAAACACAAAAAGTACTATTATCTCGAAGGGAATTTCTGCCGGAAAATCGGACAACAGTTACCGTGGCGAGGTGAAAATCAGCAAAAAAGCTGATAATGCCAGAAATTATTCACAGTGCGATTCCATGCTGATCGGGCAGACGTGCGGGGCTCACACATTCCCCTATATCGAATCGGCCAACCCAACCGGAAAAATTGAGCATGAGGCCACCACATCGCGGGTTGGCGAAGACCAGATTTTTTATCTGCAGCAGCGGGGCATCAGTGAAGATGATGCCATATCACTCATTGTAAACGGGTTTTGCAAGGAAGTTCTGAAAGAGCTGCCTATGGAATTTGCTGTTGAAGCTAACAAGCTTCTCGGAATCAAGCTTGAAGGAAGTGTTGGGTAATACTTTAAGCCATCTCTCATGAGATGCCGGGAGGCGTTCCTGTTTTTGAAAAATCATTTCAAACCAGGCCATCCCAAATAAATCATTTTAGAAAAACAAAAAACAAACCAAAAAAAAGACAACCGTGTTAGAAATTAATAATTTACATGTTGAAGTTGAGGGTGAAGGAACTGAAATCCTGAAAGGTGTAAACCTCACCATAAATAAAGGTGAAATTCATGCCATTATGGGTCCAAACGGAAGCGGCAAAAGCACACTCGCCAAAGTTGTAGCCGGCCATCCCGAATATGAAGTTACAAAAGGGGATATTCTCTACAATGGAGAAAGTATCCTGGAATTGGATCCAGACGAAAGAGCACATGCAGGTTTATTTCTCGCATTTCAATATCCGGTGGAAGTTCCGGGCGTTACCAACAATACACTGTTGCGGGAATCTTACAATACTATCGCCGCATCGCGTGGCCGCGAAGAACTGGACCCGCTGGAGTTTGATGATTACATCCGCGAAAAGCTTGACCTGGTTGACATGAACCCGGATTTTCTTGAAAGAAGTGTTAATACCGGTTTTTCGGGCGGTGAGAAGAAGAGAAATGAAATTTTCCAAATGGCGGTTCTTGAACCAGCCCTGGCACTTCTTGATGAGACTGACTCCGGCCTCGATATCGATGCGCTGAAAATTGTTGCTGAAGGAATAAATAAACTTCATAATGAAGAAAATTCTGTAGTTTTAATTACACACTATCAGCGACTTCTGAATTACATTGTACCCGATTTTGTACATGTAATGATTGGTGGAAAAGTAGTGAAATCAGGTGGAAAAGAATTGGCTTTCGAACTCGAAGAGCAAGGCTACGAATGGCTTGAGTCACTTGCAACTGTAAACGGAGAGGCAAAATAATGGCACATCCAACAAGGATAGAACCATCTATATTGCACGATTTGGCAAAGCATGTAGCGGAAAACGGAAGTCCGATGTGGAGCAGCATCCGTAAAAAAAGTATGCAGCAGTTGAACTCAGCCCCTTTCCCTCACAAAAAAATTGAGGAGTGGAGGTTTACGGATTTACGGCCGGTTAAGCGTACTGATTTTGTTCATCAGAACGAAGCCGGGGTTCAAAAAGCTGCCGACATCGAAAAATACTTTATTCCTGAATCCGACAGGAGCAGGCTGGTATTTATTAATGGCCGGTTTCATGAGAAATACTCCTCAATCGGTGGCCTTGGAAAAGGCGTAACGGTTGGAAACCTTGCTGATCACAGCGATGATGCAAATGTTGAAAAGTATCTGAACAATCTTGTGAACTACGAAGATGATGTTTTTACCGCTTTTAACGGACTGATGTTCGTGGACGGGGCATTCATTCACCTGGAAAAAGGAGCCAAAGCAGAAGCGCCCATCCAGGTTTTGAATTTGTATACCGATGCTGCAAAACCATTCGTAACAAACCCTCGAATGCTCGTAGTTGCTGAAGAAGATTCTGATGTTACGATCATTGAAGATCACATCGGCCTTGCCGAGAATACTTACATGACCATTCCGGTTTGCGAGGTAAAAGTAAAAAAGCGTGCTCATATTCACCATTTACGGATCCAAAGGGATAATATAAATTCATTCCACATTTCCCGGCCGATAGCCTATGTTGAGAAAAATTCGGAATATCACTCTTACACAATCACACTCGGTGCCAAACTTTCGAGAAATGAGCCGAGAGTGGTTCAGGAAGATGAAGAGGTAGATTTTACACTCGACGGCCTTGTACTGATTGACGGAGATCAGGTAGCCGACACACACTCGGTGATGGATCACAGGTTTTCTCATGCCAACAGCCATCAGCTTCACAAAGTTGTGGTAAATGGTAAGGCACACAGCATTTTTAACGGCAAAATTTTTGTTCAAAGAGATGCACAGAAAATCGATTCATTTCAGGAAAACAGAAATCTTCTGCTCTCTTTCGATGGGCTGGTAAATACCAAGCCTCAGCTCGAAATTTTTGCCGATGATGTGCTCTGTTCACACGGTGCAACTGTTGGACAGCTTGACCCCGAAGAGGTGTTTTATCTGCAGAGCCGCGGCATGACCGAAGAGAAAGCTAAAGAGGTTCTTACTTATGCATTCGCCCTCGAAACCATTGAAAATGTTAAAGTTGATTCTGTGCATAAACTACTGATTGATGAAGTGTACCGATACACAAAAGCGAACAGCAGGCCAAAAGT
>SL_3KL_010_SEDDRAFT_10002686_pt1 | contig 16220 bp, 13 predicted proteins | sample SodLakKL_010_SED_2_FD_10381 | JGI IMG/M metagenome (IMG submission 10381) | reverse complement strand
CTTTATCATTTTCACCCCGGCAGGCCCATCTTATCCCTGGGGACGTTTGGTTGTAATTTTCTCTGTTCCTTTTGCCAGAATTGGTCACTCGCCCGTGGTAATCCTTCCCAGGCGGCTGATACAGTTGAGCCGGAAGATGTTTTGGCCATGCTGGACAAAGCCGGAGGCCCTGAAAAAGTGCTTGGTGTTGCCTATACTTATAATGAACCGGTAATCTGGTATGAATTTGTTTTTGAAACAGCCCGTCTTTTAAACGAAAGAGGATACAGTAATGTTTTGATTACCAATGGTTATATACAAAAGGAGCCGCTGCAGGATTTACTTCCCTATATCGATGCCATGAATATTGATGTCAAAGCTTTCAGCGATCATTTCTACAGGGAGTACTGCCGGGGTAAGAAAGAACCTGTTATGGAAACAGTGGAAGCTGCAGTTAAAAGCTGCCATGTTGAAATTACCTGTCTTCTCATTNCCACCTTAAATGATGGAGAGGAAGAACAGGAAGCCCTGGTATCCTGGCTTGGAAGTCTTAGCCCGGACATTGTTCTGCATTATTCCCGCTATTTCCCGCAGTACAAAATGGATTTACCGGCTACTCCGGCAAAAGTAATGGAAGAAGCCAAAAAGAGAGCGGAAAAGCATTTGAATTATGTTTATCTCGGTAATATCAACCTGGCCGGTTCAGCTGACACTAGCTGTCCGCACTGCGGTAATGTCCTGGTAAAACGCAGTGGTTACCAGACTGAGCAAATCGGTCTGACCGGTGAAGGCAAATGTGATAACTGCGGCAGTGTTATTAGTATTATATTACCTTAACCTTTATGCTAACTTTGTAGAAGGTTTGCAGGTATTTGCTTCATAAAGATAGAATAATATTTAAAGGCTCTTAAGTTCGAATTATTAGAAGCCGCAAACTTTAAAAAGAGGGTTAAGTAGAAAGTGGCAATATGGGAAAGAATCATTGCAGCAATNCTTCAGGTTGATATCGAATGGCTTGATATCGTCGATATAGTTATTATAGCCTACGTTTTTTACCGTTTGATACTGCTTATCCGCGGAACNCGNGCCGAGCAGCTTGTTAAAGGGCTAATTGTGCTGCTGTTGGCCACTATAATAAGTGATCAAGTTGGGCTTGATACTCTCCATTGGACTCTTCGCCAGACAATGACCGTTGGTTTAATTGCTATCCCCATTGTCCTCCAGCCCGAACTGCGCAGGGCCCTGGAACATCTAGGCCGTGGGAAAATTTTTCAGTCTGCATATTTCAACTGGAGCAGCCAGGATTTTGATAATATGCTTGACGAGCTGACCAAGGCCGTTTCCGTTTTGGTTAAAAAGCGGATCGGGGCCCTGATTGTCATGGAGCGCAGTACTGGCTTAAAAGAATTTGCCGATACAGGTATTGCGGTAAATGGTCAAGTAACTGCTGAGCTGCTGGTAAATATTTTCTTCCCCCGCAGTCCCCTGCATGATGGTGCGGTGATTATCCAGGGCAATCAGATTACTGCGGCTGGCTGTTATCTGCCTATGACTGAAGACCCAAACCTGAGTAAGGAGCTTGGCACCAGGCATCGTGCCGGAATTGGCATTACAGAGCACTCTGATGCCCTGGCTATAATTGTTTCTGAAGAAACAGGCATTATTTCAGTTGCCGATGACGGTGTTCTCTCTCGCTATCTTGATGAGAAAAAATTGCGCAACCTGCTTGTAGAAGAATGTTCTCCTGAACGCAGCGACGGATTTAGCCTGTGGTCCTGGAGGGATAATAAGTAACTATGGAAAAGTTTTTCCGCAGCAACAAATTTGTCATGGCCGTAGCCATATTTATGGCAGTTATATTGTGGCTTTTTGTCACCGGTGATAAAATTGCCCGGACCACACCACAACGTGAAATCTGGCGGGATGTTCCCCTGCAGGTACAAAACCTCAGCCAGGACTACGTGATCATGGATATTGTCGAGACAGTAGATGTTACCCTTGAAGGGCTCTCCGATGATTTTGAAGGCCTAACCATGCAGGAAATTGAAGTTTATGTTGATCTTGCCGATAAAGGTTCCGGGAATCACCTGGTCAGGGTCCAGGGTAATGTGCCCAGCGGCTTAAGCATTGTTTTGATCGAGCCCGAACAGGTCCGGGTAGGCCTGGAAGCCTATTATTCAGAGGATTTTGAAGTAGAAGTAAGCATGATTGGTGAACCTGCTGAAGGGTGGGAAATTGATGAGTATGAAGTCATTCCGGAAAGCGTTTTAATTGGTGCCCCGGAAAGCATTTTTGAACAGGTTGACCGGGTTGTTGCTCTAGTTGATGTAACCGGAATGAGATTAATAGAAAGTGTGGAGCTATCGCCGGTGGTTTACGATATCGACGGTAACCGGGTCAATGAACTGTTGATGGATCCGTCACTGGTGACTGTAAGGCTGGAGTTTTCAAGAATTCCAGAGCCTGAACCTGAACCGGAAGATAATGATGAAATGACAGATGATAATAATGCAGAGGAATCTAACTAACTATAGCCAGTGAAACAGGAGGTCTGTCTTTGGGAAAATTATTTGGAACTGACGGAATAAGAGGGGTGGCAAACCGTGATTTAACCCCTGAACTATTTTTTAGGATTGGCAGAATTACAGCCTGGATGCTGGGCCGGGATCATAAAAAACCAGTGTTTGTTATCGGGCGTGATACCCGCCTTTCCGGCCCCATGCTGGAAGGGTCTCTTACAGCGGGAATAACCTCTGCAGGTGGGGAGGTAAAGCTGCTTGGAATAGCTTCAACTCCTGCCATAGCTTACCTGACTTCTAACCTTAACATCGCTGCAGGCATGGTAATATCAGCCTCCCATAACCCCATTGAAGATAACGGCTTGAAAATATTTGACAGCAGGGGTTTTAAACTGCCTGATCAGATGGAAGCTAAAATAGAGAATTATTACTTCCAGGGTCTTGACGAACTGCCGCGGCCTGAAGGACAGAAGGTCGGCCAGGCTTACCCGGACGATGCAGCGTTGGAGCAGTACTTAAATCATCTAAGGGAAACCTCTGCCAAACTTGATGGAATGAAACTGGTGATAGACTGCGCCCACGGTGCAGTGTGCAGGGTGGCCGGGCGGCTTTTAAATGAGCTGGGCGCAGAAGTTAAAATGCTTCACGATGAACCGGATGGCACTTTAATTAATGTCAACTGTGGGGCTACCGATACTGCCGACTTGCAGAGCGAAGTTATTAAGCAGGGAGCGATGGTAGGACTTGCCTTTGATGGTGATGCCGATCGCCTGATTGCCGTGGATGAAAAAGGCAGCGAAGTTGACGGAGACGCCATTATGTCTATCTGCGCGGTTGATATGGCTCAAAAAGGGCAGCTGAAAAAAGATACCTTAGTTGCCACTGTTATGAGTAACGGAGGGCTTGATATTCTTGCTGAAGAACACGGCCTGAAAGTAGAACGAACAGCGGTAGGCGACCGTTATGTTTTGGAAAAGATCGTCTCAGGTGGTTATAACCTGGGTGGCGAACAATCTGGACACATTATATTTTCCGATCATGCCACCACCGGTGATGGGTTATTGACGGCCCTGCAGCTTTTGAAAATAATGCAGGAAAGTGAAAAACCCTTATCAGAGCTGGCAGCCCGCCTGGAACGTCTACCGCAGGTCCTGGTTAATCAAAAAGTTGAAACCAGGGAAGGATGGGCTGAAAAGCCGCGCATAACAGGGGCAATCAAGAAAATAGAAGACGAGCTGGGCAAACATGGCCGGATTTTAGTGCGGCCTTCCGGAACTGAAGCTAAAATAAGGGTAATGATTGAAGCTCCTCTCGATAAAGAGACCCTGCTCGAGCATGCCGAATCCCTGGCAGAAATCATCAGGGAAGAACAGAGCTAATTATTAAAATAACAAAAGCGCAATCTATGTTGATATGATATTCTTGAACCTGCTTAAGAAGGCTGCGCAGTTACAATATGTAGCAATGAACATTAGGCGATGTTATAATACTTGAGGTTATAATTATTATTTCAGTAACTTTATTCGGGGGTCTAAATATGTGCGGCATTGTTGGCTATACAGGCTTCAAAGAAGCAAATACAATTCTAATAGATGGCTTAAAAAAGCTCGAATACCGCGGTTATGATTCTGCCGGCCTGGCCCTGCAGCTTGAGGGTAAATTAAAGATCACTAAAGCGGCAGGATCTGTTGCCGATCTTGAAAGTAAAATGGATGGAGCAGACAGCGAGGTTAAAGTCGGGATAGGTCATACCCGCTGGGCAACCCACGGCCGTCCGACAGATGAAAATGCTCACCCCCATTACAGCTGCTGTGAAAAATTTGCCGTTATTCACAACGGTATTATAGAAAATCATCAAGCCCTGCGCCAGTGGTTGAAAGACGAAGCAGGCCATGAATTCCGTTCTGAAACCGATACCGAAGTCCTTGCTCACCTGGTGGAAGAATACTATGAAAAGGACCTGCTTGAAGCGGTGCGTAAAGCGGTTGCCAGAGTGGAAGGTTCTTATGCCATGGTGGTTATATCTTCCCATGAGCCTGAACGCCTGGTCTGTGCCCGTCAGGATAGCCCCCTGATTGTTGGATTGGGTGAAGGTGAAAACTTTGTTGCCTCAGACATTCCGGCTCTTTTAGCCCATACAAGGAAAACTAAAATCTTGGAGGATGGTGAGTTTGCATCAATAACCCCGGAACAGGCTGAGATTTTTGATGGGGAAGGTAAGAGCCTTGATAAGGAAGTATTCGAGATTAACTGGGATATAGAATCCGCCGAAAAGGGCGGTTACGACCATTTTATGCTCAAGGAAATTATGGAGCAGCCAGCAGCAGTAAAAGAGACTATGCGACAGCGCATAGACACTGCGAGTGGTAAAATTAAGCTTGATGAAATCAACCTGACAGAAAAAGAAATACAGGACCTTGACAGTATCTATATTGTAGCCTGCGGCACTGCTTACCATGCAGGCCTTCTCGGAAAAACCTTGCTGGAAGACCTTGCTGCTATACCGGTTGAGGTTGATGTCGCCTCGGAATTTCGCTATCGCAAACCGATTTTTAAAGAGAACCAGCTGGTTATAGTTATCAGCCAGTCCGGTGAAACTGCCGATACCCTGGCTGCCCTGCGTATGGCCCGGCAAAAAGGGGTAAAGGTTCTGGCCATTACCAACGTAGTAGGCAGCACAGTTTCTCGTGAAGCGGATGAAGTTCTTTATACCTGGGCCGGTCCGGAAATCGCCGTTGCCTCTACCAAGGCTTACCTGACCCAGCTTGTTGCCCTGTACCTGGTAGCTATTTATTTCGGGGAACTGCGGGGCTGTCTGGCTTCCCAAAAAGCTGACATACTGGTTAAAGGCTTAAAAGAGCTGCCCGGGCAGCTGGAGCAGGTTCTTTCTGAAGAAAGCCTGGCTAAACTGTACAAATACTGCGAGCACCTATCAAAGTGGGACAATGCTTTCTTTGTCGGACGTAACCTGGATTACCCCGTAGCCAGGGAAGGAGCACTTAAACTAAAAGAAATATCCTATATCCATGCCGAGGCTTATGCTGCAGGGGAGCTTAAACACGGCCCGCTGGCCCTGATCGTTGATGGTGTGCCGGTGGTGGCCTTGATTACACAGAAAGCAGTATACGATAAAACCCTGAGCAATATCCAGGAAGTCAATGCCCGTGGTGGCGCGGTATTTGCAATAACCATGGAAGGTAATGATGATGTTGCCGAGCAGGTAGAGTCGGTTTTTTATCTGCCCCCGGTTAACGATGCCCTGGCCCCGGTCCTGGCAGCAGTACCGACCCAGCTGATCGCTTACTATGCCGCCCTGGCTCGCGGCAGCTCAGTTGATAAACCCCGTAACCTGGCTAAGAGTGTAACAGTGGAATAATGATATCTGCATAGATTTGCGTTATGGCCAAAGGAGATCAATATGACTGATAAGAATGGAACTGAAGGTAAATCAAATTTTATTTACACTATAATCAGGGAAGATCTTGCCAAAGGTACTTTGAGAGACAATCCGGTTCATACCCGTTTTCCACCCGAACCTAACGGCTACCTGCATATTGGCCATGCCAAGGCTATCCTGCTTAATTATTTTATTGCCAGGGATTTTCAGGGCAAATTTAACCTGCGTTTTGATGATACCAACCCGATCAAAGAAGAGCAGGAGTTTGTTGACTCAATAATCGAAGACATTCGCTGGTTGGGAGCGGATTGGGAAGATCGCCTTTTTTTTAGTTCCGACTACTTTGAAGTAAAGTATCAGTTTGCCTGCCGCCTGATAGAGGCCGGCAGAGCCTATGTTTGTGATTTAAACCAGGACGAGATCAGGGAGTATCGAGGAACCCTGACCGAACCGGGAACTGAAAGCCCTTATCGTAATCGTTCCGTCGAAGAAAACCTTGAGTTATTTGAGCGAATGCGTAAGGGAGAATTCCCAACGGGGAGCAGGGTTCTCAGGGCTAAAATAGATATGGCTTCCGGTAACCTTAACATGCGAGATCCCGTTATCTACCGCATTTTACATGCCGACCACCACCGCACCGGTGACAAATGGTGCATTTACCCGATGTACGATTTTGATCATCCCTTCTCAGACTGCCTGGAAGGGATCACTCATTCTCTTTGTTCGATCGAATATACTGACCACCGGCCCCTTTATGATTGGATCGTTGATCGTGCCGTGGAGCTCGTGCCGGAAGTGGTAAAGTATCGTTCCCGCCAGACGGAATTTGCCCGCCTTAACATGACACATACAGTCATGAGCAAGCGCAAGCTGCGCCGCCTGGTCGAAGAAAACACGTAGCAGGGTGGGATGACCCCCGTATGCCGACCATTGCCGGTTTGCGTAGAAGAGGGATAACCCCGCAGGCGATTGCTGATTTCCAGGAAAGAGTTGGGGTGTCGCGGGCAGAAAGTACCGTAGACCTGGCCATGTTGGAGCACTGCATCCGCCAGGAACTTGAAACTACAGCTCCACGCCTAATGGCTGTTCTTGATCCTGTCAGGGTAGTGATAACCAACTGGCAGGAAGGTAAGACCGAAATGTGTGAGATGGAAAATCTGCCTGGCAATGATAGTGCAGGCAAGCGTGAGGTGCCCTTCAGCAGGGAGATATATATTGAACGTGATGATTTTATGGAAGACCCACCGAAAAAATTTCACCGTCTCAGCCCCGGTAAAGAAGTCCGTCTTAAAGGCGCTTATGTGATTTGCTGTGAAGAAGTGATCAAGGATAATGAGGGCAATATATTGAGCTGCGCTGCACTTATGATCCTCAGACCAGGAGTGGTTCCGATACCAGCGGCAAAAAAATTAAAGGTGTAATCCACTGGGTGTCGGTACAGCACGCAGCGACCATTAAAGTGAATTTGTATGACACACTGTTTACCGTGGAAAACCCCGAGGAAGACAGTGAACAGGATTTTACCAGCCATATCAATCCGCAATCGCTTATAGTCTGTGAAAACGTGCCAGCTGAACCGGCAGTAGCCGAGGCTAAGCCGGGAAGCCGCTTCCAGTTTCTACGCAAAGCTTACTTTTACTATGACCCAAAAGCATCGAAAGACGGACAGCCAATCTTTAACCGAATCGTCCAGCTAAAAGACAGCTGGGCCAAAATGAAAAGATAAGTTAGATTTTAAACTCCCCGTTTTCCTGGACCAGTTTGCCGTCCAGGTATATCTTCCCGTTGCTGCGCAGGTCTTTTACCATGTCCCAGTGGACTGCGGACTGATTAATCCCGCCACCTTCGGGATAAGCTCGCCCTAAAGCCAGGTGGATGGTGCCCCCAATTTTTTCATCGAAGAGAATATCCTTGGTGAATTTGGTAATGCCGTAGTTGGTGCCTATCCCAAATTCGCCAATTCGTTTTGCCCCTTCATCAGTCTCGGTCACTTTTTGCAGCAGCGCTTCATTTTTATCGGCACTTGCTTTTACAACCTGTCCATTCTTAAACTCCAGGCGAACATTGTTGACTTCCCGGCCCTGGTAAATGGCGGGAAAATCATAGTTGATATAACCTTCTGCCGAATCATCTACGGGAGCATAAAAAACCTCGCCGTCAGGCATGTTATGGCTGCCGTCGCAGACAATGCCGGATCTGCCAGCCAGGTTGAACTTCAGGTCAGTGTTTTCACCTACCAGGTGTACTTCTTCACCCTGATCGAAGACTTCCTTAATCTTTTGCAAAAATTCAGCCTGGGCAGACCAGTCTATATTTGTTGCCCCGAAAACAAATTCTTCATACTCATCCAGCGACATTTCGGCCTCCTGGGCCAGGGCCTGGGTGGGGAAGTTGCAAAGGGTCCAGCGGAGGTTGCCTGCTATAACCCATTCCTGGATTGGCTGCATAGTTTTCATCCGCCTGGTCATGCGGTCAGGCTCTACACTGCTTAACTCTTTCATATTCCCCGGAGCCCTGATATTGATTAAAACATCCGCTTTTTTATAAATCAGCTCTTCTATTTCAAGCAGGGTATCGAGCTGTTCAATGTCAGCGTTTTTAAAATAAAGTGGCTGCAGGGTTGAAAAAGTCAGCTTGAGCAAGGGGAAAGCGCCCAGGGCTAAAACCTTTTGGTAGAGAGCTTCTACCAGCGGCTTGCCCAGTTCTGTTGAGGCAATTAAGACAGTCTCCTTTGGTTTAATCATGGTGGAGTGGTTAATTAGCACATCTGCCAGTTGTTCTATTCGGGGGTCACGCATATAATCATCCTTTCTCTAATATTTTCTACAAAACAATTGGTATGCTACTTAAAATTCGCTCTTTTGCTAATAGATCCTTTTATGGGTAACTAAATTGTTTTAACTGTCAAGCTATTTTTTGTTGTTGCTGCCTTTTTAAGAAAACTTCACTCAACTNTCTTTTATGCAGGAGATTTAGTCACATCATGTCTTTATTAATATACTAATTCAGGCAGCCTGAATTCTTTTCAGAANAGGTTCTTTCCGATATACTAAGGTTATAGATTTATCAAAGGGGGATGAAAATGGAAAGAGTAACAGTCAGACAGCTATTTAATGATACAGAAAAGTTTGCCGATCAAGAGGTGACCGTTAATGGCTGGATCAGGAATAACCGTGATCAGAAAGCTTTTGGCTTTATTGCCCTAAATGACGGAACTCACTTTAATACCCTGCAGGTTGTTTATGAAAAAGATAAAATATCCAATTTTGACCAGGCAGCCAGGATGGGTGTCGGCTCAGCTATAACTGCCAGCGGCATTCTGGTTCTCACCCCAGAAGCCAGACAGCCCTTTGAATTAAAAGCGAGCCGGGTTGAGCTTGAAGGAGCCTCGCCGGAGGATTACCCGATTCAGCCCAAAAGGCACAGCCGGGAATTTTTAAGGGAAGTTGCTCACCTGCGCCCGAGGACTAATCTTTTTAATGCTGTTTTCAGGGTTCGTTCAATGTTGGCTTTTGCCATTCATCAGTTTTTCCAGGAAAAAGGGTTTATATATCTTCATTCCCCGATCATTACTGCCAATGATGCCGAAGGGGCCGGTGAACTGTTTAGGGTTACAACCCTTGATCCTAAAGATCCACCTCTGACAGGTGAGGGCCTGGTTGACTATAGTCAGGACTTTTTCGGGAAAAGGGCGAACCTGACTGTCAGCGGTCAGCTTGAAGCAGAAGCTTATGCCCTTGCTTTTAAAGAAGTATATACATTCGGGCCGACTTTCAGGGCGGAAAATTCTAATACTCCCCGTCACGCAGCTGAATTCTGGATGATTGAACCGGAAATTGCCTTTGCCGATCTTAATGACAACATGGACCTGGCGGAAGAAATGATTAAATACCTGATCAACTATCTCCTTGATAAAGCTGAAACAGAGATGTCTTTCTTTAATCAGTTTGTCGATAAGGGTTTACAGGAACGCCTTCAAAAAATTGCCAGTGCAGAATTTGCCCGCATCAGCTATACAGAAGCAATAGAAGCCCTAAAGAAGGCGAAAGAAAAATTTGAATACCCCGTTGAATGGGGTAAAGACCTGCAAACCGAGCATGAGCGCTACCTGACTGAAAAAGTTTATCATAAACCGGTATTTGTTAAAGATTATCCCAAAGAAATCAAGGCTTTTTACATGCGCGTAAACGATGATCAAAAGACAGTAGCGGCAATGGATCTTTTAGTGCCGGGAGTGGGAGAAATTATTGGCGGCAGCCAGCGTGAGGAAAGAGAAGAAGTGCTGCTGACCAGGATGGCTGATTTCAATATTAAGCCTGGGGAATTGGAGTGGTATCTTGACCTTCGCAAATATGGCGGAGTCAGGCATGCCGGCTTTGGGCTGGGCTTTGAAAGGGCAATCATGTACTTTACCGGTGTCAGCAATATCAGGGATGTTATCCCCTTCCCCCGCACGGTTAATTACTGCGAATTCTAAAGAGCAGGTAAATGCGCAATAACGCTTTAATTAGCAATAAGGCAGCCAGTAATAAAAGCATGTAAACCAGGTCCGGGTGAAAAAGGGCAAATAAATTCCAGACAGGGAATCCTGCTCCTGATGGAATCATAATAAAAACCAGGTATGGGAAGATCAACTCAAGTCCGACCGGCAAGACCAGGCGCCCAAGGATCGGGATAAAGCCACGGGGGTAGTTATCTTTAATTCTAATAAGCCATCTTGATGGTAAAAGGATCAATGAACGCAAATTCATAATTATTAAGATAAGAAATAAAAATAATCCACCGAGGTAGACCATGCTCCAGGTTCGTGCATTCGAGCCTGGAGTTTTATCCTGCAGGATATCTGCAACCCCCAGGGCAATATTCATAGCCGGCATCTCAAGCTGACTTGACATGTTAGTTAAAACAATTACACCCCACTGTTTCTCAGGGCTAAAAACCATGCCGCTATTAAAACCCTGGATCATGCCGTCATGCATGATCAGGGTCTGATCATCTTGCTCTCGCGCGACCAGTCCCATAGCATACTCGGTAGTGCCCTGCCTTACCTGACCAGGCCGGTGCAGTTCGGCAACTCCATCCTGGCTTAGCAGAGTGGCTCCTTGATAGCTTCCTTCGCCCAAGTGCATTAAGATATAGCGGCTCATATCTTCAGCGCTGGCAATTATAAATCCTGCGGCCAGTGAATTTTCCAGGTACTGAACATCGGTGGCCCTGGGAATGCCAAACCATTTAATATGTCCGTCGGACAGACCGTTTTCTTCACCGTCTTCCCGGTTAAGAAAACTGTTATCCATTCCCAGGGGATTAAAAATTTCATCTTGAACATGTCCTGTATAACCTGTCTCTGTAACTTCTTCAATAATCAAGCTTAAAATAATAAAATTCGCATTTGAATAGATATAAGCATCACCAGGTGAATGAACCAGTGCCACTTCTTTTAGGGCTCTCACTTCTTCTCCCAGGGCTAGTGTGCTGCTTTCGGCTATTTGGGTATACCCTGCAGTCATAGGTATGCCACTGGTTTGAACCAGCAGGTGGTGAACAGTCATCTCTGATACATCAAAGTTTCCGTCCATCTCGAACCAGGGTAGGTACTCTTTAACGGGCGCATCAAGATTAAGCTTGCCCTCTTCATGTAATTGCATGGCAGCAACAGCAGTAAAGGACTTGCTGACAGATCCGATCATAAAAGGAGTCTGGGGGGTTGTCTCCCTGTCGCGACCGACATAACCATATCCCTGCAGGTAAACAATTTCACCGTTTTCGACGATTCCCAGGGCCAGGCCGGGAACGCGGGAGGTGCTCATTTCCTCACTGATAAAAGTGTCAATTTTTTCAGCATCTATTTCAAGACTAGCTTCAACTGTGGAATACGCTATCATCAAAAGAGAACCCAGGATAATTGCAATCAATGCCATTATGAGATGTTTTTGCAATGTAATCTACCACCTTAAGAAGATTAATTCTCAATAAGTATATAAGATAGGTTAATGCTTCGCAAGCAGCGGTCACTGAGAATATTTGCAGGAATCTTTGATCGTCAATTGAATTAATAAAAAAGCAAAACAAGAAATTTTATATACAAGAGGGCCAGTAATGATTACAGTTCTATTTAAAAGTGTCCTAAAAGAATATGTGCCCGGTGAGCTCGATCGGGTTGAGCTGGCCTACGATTCTCAACTTACGATCAGGGCTGTTGTTGAGCATTACAGCCTGCAGCCGGGACATATTGGTCTGGTCCTGGTTGATGGACAGGTAAGCGGTTTGGATAGCCCTTTACATGATGGAGCTACCGTAGAACTTTATCCCATATTTGGAGGAGGCTGAAAATGAGCTTTACCGGAAAGATTTTAAAAGTTAACTTAACGAAAAAGGAAATTAAAATCGAAGAAAAGCCGGAAAGTTTTTACCGTGATTACCAGGGCGGACATGGAATCGGCTTATATTTCCTCTTAAAAGAATCGAAGCAGGGTTTTGATGCACTGGAGCCGCATAATCCTCTCATCTTTGCCCCAGGCTTACTGACAGGTTTAAGAGCTGCGGCAGTACCACGTTATGTCGTTATTAGCAAATCACCTCTAACCGGGGCGCTGGGCAAGTCAGAAGCAGGTGGATACTGGGGTCCTGAACTGAAGAAATCCGGCTTTGATGCACTAGTAATTACCGGTGCTTCTGAAACACCGGTCTATCTTTCAATCCGTGATGAGAAGGTGGAAATTAAGGGTGCCAAACACCTCTGGGGGTTGGAAACCGGCCTTGTCCAGGAAAAGCTCAGGGAAGAGCTGGGGGATAAAGGAACTCAGGTGGCGCAGATCGGTCCGGCCGGTGAAAATGGGGTGCTGTATGCCAACGTTGTAAATAACCTTTCTCACTTCAACGGTAGAAATGGACTTGGTGCGGTAATGGGCGCCAAAAACCTTAAGGCAATTGCAGTGCGGGGCAGCGGTAAGCTGAAAGCCAAAAATGAAGATCGGTTAAAAGAAATATTCCGCTGGACTGCAGCCCAGGTTAAGGAGCATCCCCTAAGCTCAATGCTTCATAAGCACGGTACTCCAGCCGGCATAAAAACGGTAAATGCACAGGGTGGGCTGCCGACAAACAACTTCGAACTTGGTGTATTTGAAGGGGCAGAAGAGCTGGCATCGGAAGAGCACAGTTTGAAACCGAAAGGTTGCTATGCCTGTCCTGTTGTCTGTAAACGTGTGGTGGCAATAAACGACGGTGATATTATTGTAGATAAAAAATACGGCGGTCCGGAATATGAAACCCTCGCCGCTCTGGGATCTAACTGTGGTATAAGTGACCTCAAAACTGTGATCAAGGTGAATGAAATATGCAACCGTAATACTTTAGATACCATAACGCTGGGTATGACCATATCTTTCGCCATGAAGTGTTTTGAAGAAGGGATTATCGGACCGGAAGACACTGATGGAATGGAACTCAGGTTCGGGAATAAAGATGTTCTAATTCCCCTGGTGGAAAAAATAGTTAAACGGGAAGGGATCGGTGAACTGCTGGCCCTGGGCAGCAAAAAGGCAGCTGAGAAATTTGGCCCCGAAAGCAAGAAATATCTTGTTGAATCAAAGGGACAGGAAGCTCCGATGCATGACCCGCGTGTAAAAACCGGTCTGGGCCTGCAGTACGCACTTTCGGTTAATGGTGCCGATCACTGGTTTGCCCAGCATGATCCTTTCTTTGCAGCAGAAGATGGGTTCGGTGTTATAGAAATGGCAGGCCTTGGCTTAACTGAAGCAGTTGACCCATTGGATATGGGAATGGCCAAAGTGAGGTTAATCTACTATACCAGCGTTTTAAACAGTGTTTATGATTTACTCGGAGTTTGCATTTTTGGCTATGTTGCCCGCAGCCTGATCCCATTAAATCTCTTGCTGGATCAGGTCGTCGCGGCAACCGGCTGGAAAACAAGCTGGTTTGAGCTGATGAAAGCCGGGGAGCGGGCGATAGCCATGGGCCGGGAATTTAACCGCAGGCAGGGTTTTGAACGGGAAGCGGACAAGCTATCAGAAAGCTTTTACCGGCCCCTGGCCAAAGGGCCATTTGCGGGCAAGATCACTTTTGAAGAAGAAGATCTTTATGATGCAATAGAAAAGTATTATGCTTTGGCTGGTTGGAATAACAGCGGAGGAGTTAGCCGGAACAAGCTGGAAGAGCTTAACCTAGACTGGTTAATACAGTAAATCCAGATTGGTCATATGCAAATTATTAAAGGACTTTACTAATGGTGCTAGAGAAAATAAAATTATGTGGTAGCACTAACAAGGCAGGAGGGTAAGATTATGCTTACTGCGGAACAGTACCTGGAATCTTTACGCCGTATTAACTACAAAGTTTATATGTTTGGTGAAGAAGTGAATAACGTGGTCGATCACCCGATTATCCGGCCATCCATCAATGCTGTGGCTAAAAGTTATGAGCTGGCGGCAGATCCTGTTTATGAAGATTTAATGACGGCAGAATCAAGTCTGACCGGCCGGAAGATTAACCGCTTTACCCACCTGCATCAAAGCAGCGATGATTTGATAAAAAAAGTGAAAATGCAGCGCCTGCTTGGTCAGAAAACAGCTGCCTGTTACCAGCGCTGTGTAGGGTTTGATGCGTTTAATGCTGTGGACAGTGTAACATGTGATATGGACAGTGAACTCGGCACTGATTATCACCAGAAGTTCAGGAGATACTTAAAGAATATCCAGGAAGAGGACCTGGTGGTGGATGGGGCAATGACCGATCCGAAGGGGGATCGATCCCGGCGGCCACACCAACAGGATGATCCAGATCTATTTATGCGGGTTAGTGAAACAAGAAAAGATGGCATTATTGTCCGTGGCGCCAAGGCCCATCAGACCGGGGCACTTTCTTCCCACGAAATCCTGGTTATGCCGACAACAGCCATGGGCGAAGAAGATTCTGCTTATGCAGTCTCTTTTGCCGTGCCCAGCGATACTGCCGGGGTAATTTATGTTTACGGTCGGCAGTCCTGTGATACCCGCAAGCTGGAAGAAGGGACCATGGATGTAGGCAACTGCCGTTATGGGGGGCATGAATGCCTGGTTATTTTTGAGGATGTTTTTGTACCCTGGGAACGGGTTTTTATGTGCGGGGAATACAATTACACTGCTGCCCTGGTGGAGCGGTTTGCCGGGTATCATCGTCAGAGCTACGGCGGTTGCAAGGTTGGCGTGGGAGATGTTTTGATCGGCGCGGCAGCCCTGGCAGCAGATTACAATGGAGCCGCAAAAGCATCACACATTAAAGACAAGTTAATTGAGATGATTCACTTAAATGAAACCCTCTATGCCTGCGGTATAGCCTGTTCCAGCCAGGGAAGCGCTACCGCTTCAGGAACTCATTTAATTGATTTACTGCTGGCTAACGTGTGCAAGCAAAATGTAACCCGTTTTCCATATGAGATAGCCCGCCTGGCTGAAGATATTGCCGGGGGGTTAATGGTGACCATGCCATCGGAGCAGGATTATCGTCACCCGGTTATCGGTCCGTACCTGGAGAAATACCTTCAGGGAACAGCCGATGTGCCGACCGAACATCGTTTGAGAGTATTGCGCCTGATTGAAAACCTGACCCTCGGTGCCGCTGCTGTTGGATACCGGACAGAATCTATGCACGGGGCCGGTTCTCCCCAGGCCCAGAGAGTTATGATTCAACGTCAGGGCGGTCTTGAAGAAAAAAAGAAATTAGCCAGAATAATCGCCGGAATAGACAATGAAGTATAGAAGGATAAAAGGAGGCAGGTTTAATTGAAAGCAGCAGAAGGAAAAGTGGGTCGGGTTTTTGTGATTCGCCTGGAGGATGAAGATATTATTCCAGACTGCCTGGAAGAATTTGCTGAAGAAAAAGATGTTAAAACAGGCCTGGTTACCTTAATTGGTGGTGTGACTGAAGGCAATATTGTTACCGGTCCCCGGCAAACTACAGAAATGCCACCTGACCCGATGATTACCCCCGTAGATGAAGCCCATGAAACAATGGGGCTGGGGGTGTTGGCCTTAGATGAAAATGGGCGTTCCAAGCTTCATCTGCATGGAGCCCTGGGTAGAACCGGTAGTTTTAAAGCCGGCTGCTTCCGTCCGGGTTTGAAGACCTGGCTCGTTGGAGAAGTCATAATTACAGAAATAACCGGGGTGGATAGCAGGCGTGTCCTTGATGAAAAAAGTGGTTTTACCCTGCTTCAGCCAGGTATCTAATAAGCAAACAGCAGGGAGGCTTTAATGGAAAAAAGCAATCATTCCATAGAACATGACGGGAAAACTATACCTTTTACCGTGATTAGAAAAAAAATTAAA
>SL_3KL_010_SEDDRAFT_10002685_pt1 | contig 16221 bp, 18 predicted proteins | sample SodLakKL_010_SED_2_FD_10381 | JGI IMG/M metagenome (IMG submission 10381) | reverse complement strand
ATCAGTCGGGAACGTAGTTCCTCCTATCGTATTCATTTTCTGCATTTCTCAGGGTTGTAATTTCAAAGAACTATGCAAATATACACAAATTTTTTGAATTACCAAAAAAAAAGATAATTTTTTTTAAAAAAAGATGAGTTAAAATATTTCCTTAAACCATTTTCTCATACGAGACGTGAAGTTTTCAACTTCTTCGTCACTCATTTTCTTTGTTTCTGCTTTTATTATATCAACGATTTTGTCAAACAAAATATTGCTTGGCTTTGAGGGATCCAAATCAATTTCTTCGTTGATAATTTTTTTATTATATCGACCATGGATTTCATCAATCCTTTTCATTATGGTTCTCATTCTTGCTGCATTATCTATATTTTTTTCCATATCACTAACTATTTTAACTATATCCTAAATCACGTAATGCTTGCTCAATATCGTTTCTGACTTGAGCAATGCTAATCGGGTTTTCTTGTGGGTCAAACCCTAACATTTCAAACCAAACCTTGAATGCCGGTCCAAATTCTTGTGGTGAATCAATTCTTTCTTTAGCTCCTTGAACATTAGGAGAACCCTGCATAACATTTTTCATCGAACTCACATCAACGGGTTTGGTGTTTTCGTTGATATTAAAATCGGGTTCGATTTTCTTTATCATTTCAAGAATTTTATTATGTTCTCTACTTTTTTTCATAAAACATATTTTATATAAATACTATTTGTGTCGTAAAATTACGGATGCCAACCAAATCCTTTATTTTGATAAACAAACATTGTTAATTTTTCATTTGATATCTCCTTAAATAATTACGATAAGTAAATATTCTATTTACCCATTTAACATTTTCTTCACCCGCTTCTTTAATTAAATCAATCAAATAATCGTGTTCTTCTACACATCCTTTTCTATCTTGCCATTTAACATATTTATACTTTTTAGGAACAATAATTTGTGCAGTATCAATATAACCCCGTTTTAAGTCTTTTAAATTAAAACCCTCAATTCTTCTTTCTAATCTGGTTGAAAATTGATTAAACAAAAGAATTTTATCTTTTTCACCATAACTACGTATTTTATTATGTAATTTGGGATGTACTAAATTATCATCATCTAAATAATAAATCCAATCACCAGAAACATAATCTAATGCATAGTTTCTTTGTTTTGCACCCAAACCCAAGCCACGTTTACAATTAAATAATCTTATTTGTATATTTTCTTCGTATTGTTTAATTCTATAGTCAATAACATCAGAATCAAAAACAATAAGCCATTCTATATCAACACTACCCATTTGTAATATACTTGCATATATTGCAGGTAAATTTAATGGACGAGAACATGGTGTTATTATTGATAGTTTCATTATGCAGATGTATTGTCTGTGATTAATCCTAAATTAGATAATGCCGTTAATAGTGATTCTAATGCTGCATTACCATCTCTACTACCAGAAACTGTTGGTTTTTCTACTGCGATACCACCGTAAAACCCTAAGAAAGTCGAATCAATACACAAACTAAAAGAATTCAAATCAATATTCCCGTTAATTGAAATTCCAGCATCAAATGAACATAAAGTAATTTGCCTATCACACACAGATAGTTCACCAATACTATTTCTACTTTCTAATACCTCATCATAAAACCCAAAATCCATTACTTTATAGTTGTCTTCGGTGTAACAACCCTCATAATTAATTTTAAAAAATGTATTGGCATCAGCACCACCCCCGACAGTATCACATCCACCACCAACAGTAAATGTTTCTGTTGAATCATCATAATTTAATGAAGTTCCTGAAAAAGCACCATTGGCATTATACTGAACACTACCGTCAATACCACCGGGCGAACCCTCACCACCATTACCACTGGCACCTGAAATAGTTATTTCATCATTATCTTGAGTAATCTTTATATTTGCCCCTTCTTTTAGTGTTCGAAACTGCAACGTATTTCCGAATACTTTTTGTTTAAATAATCCAAGACCTTCACCAACATTTTGGCCTTGTGTGGTGTTACCAACTAATTGTATATTTGATCTGCTATTTCCCATTTTAGTTACTTTTTTATAAATACTGTTTTTTAAAGTTACTACGTATTTATATAAAAAAATTGTTATGGATAAAAAACATCTTAATCATATAATCAAAGAAGAAATCTACAATAAATTTGATTTCTTAAACACGAAAACAATTTTAAAAGAACGTGAAATCGATGATTTATTAACCAATATTGAATTTCAAAAACAATTTGTTATTGACGTAATAAAAAGAAACCCAAACGTGAAGTATGAGGTGGTTGAGTCTCGTCTTACCGGTGATTGGGATGGTACTGAATACGGTAAATTAACTGCCGAATTTAGTTTTGAAGTTAAATATGATTCACCACTGGCCGATGACGAAATTAAATTTGAGATATATATTGAAGGTAGGGACGTGGGTTATAGTATGGTTAATGTGCCCGGCACTAAAGGTGGGTGGGATGACCAACCCGAACCATCATATAATTATGTGAGGTCTGTTAATTGGCACGAATTTGATGTAGAATTTTCTACTGTTGATGGTGTTGTATTCAATATAGATTTTTTGAAAAAATCAAAAAACTGGCAAATAAAATCTGCGTTTGTTAAAGAAATGATTAAAGACATTATGGAACATGACCTTGAAATTGAAATGAGTCCTCGTCATTAGCAAGGCCACTCATTTAAAGGACATTTTGACCTCGGACTTCTGACTTTGGCAAAAACATAACAACCACATTTAGAACAAATATTATTTATCCTTAAATGATTGCAATCAAGACAAATCATCAATCTTTTTTTTGCCACTCTTTCTATTTTTGGATTTTTGAACGCAAGGTTTTTCCAACCATGATATATTTCGCCAACAATTTTTGACATTACCTATGAATAATTCTACCGCCTTTAGTTATTCTATGTTCTAGATTATCAACTGATGCGTTTCTTAACACTTCCTGGGGATTTAGTGCTCTATCATATATTCTGAGCTTTTGTATTCCACCGTCAAAACTACTATCAAAATTACTTTGAATTTTTAAGTCCTGCTTTCTTTTATCTTGTACTAAAATATCTGCACCATTATATTTAAAATCATTAATAAATAATGGAGTATTTAATCTAAATTCAGAATCGGTTTCAACATAAATTGCAAATTTTACGAATTTTTTACCAGTGTTGTCTTCTGTTTTAAATCTTGTTCTTATTGTATGCCACTTATTTCTACCCGAAACAAATCTACCACCATTTTCCACATCTCTTCTAAACCATTCATATATACCATAATGATATGAATCCATATCGGTGATTGGTACACCTGTTGATCCATAATAAATCAAACCATCTCTGCTATATTGATATTCTTGTCCATCAATAAATTTGTTTTGGTCACGTAAATCACTTAATAAAATACTCCCCCTCATTGGGAAAACGTATGATACGTCAGAAATGATGTCAATTTCAACATCATCTGTAATCGGAATAATTGATGTTTTATTTTTTGCAAATTGACCCTTATCGTTTAATTCATTAAAAAATCCGGCATCAAAAATATCTGCTTCAATAACATATTCTCTGTTAGAAATTATTGGAATTGGGTTTTTAAATTGTAATTCAAATGCGTTTCCATTTTCATCTGGACTCACATCACACATTTCCAAACGCATTACAGGTTTTGGAATGTATGTGTCATTATCCACCAACACAAATGTTGTGCTGTCACCGGTTAAATTAAAGTTTCCAAAATTACCACAAGCCATATTTATTTTAATTTTTTACTTTACCTTTATTTGGAATGATTTTAGGTCTTGAATCAATATCTAACTCAAAATCAAACATTTCATTCATTGAAAAATAATAACCATCACCACCTGATTTTACATACACAGTATTTAAAATGGGTTGAAAATTAATATCATCAATTGTCTTTAATTCGTTTTTATAATAAAATTGTTTACCGATTAAATGTTCTCTTAAAACAATTTCCATAATATTTGTATTAATTCTTGTCATAATTAATAACCATTATTTATTTTTATATAAATACCGTGAAGTAAAACTTTTACCATATTATCGATTAATTCGTCATAATCACCAAAATTCAATTCATAATTTTGTTCCCTTAATCCCTGACCATCAAAATCATGTTTCGATATTATAAAATCCAATAGTCCCGACCTTTGGTCACCATACTCCTTACCGAATCTACCACATTCAATAAAATTAAAAATTAATGGGTTTGTTAAATCCATTAATTCTTCTGCATCATAAAAATTAAGATATGATGCCACAACTAATTTAACATAAAACCACCTTTCCCTACATACTTCAAGTAATTTTCTATGATGAACGTGCCAATTTATAATAATGGTTTGTTGTGCTTGTGCTTGACTCATACCTTGTTCCATCATCAAATAAATTGCGGGTTGTTCAAAATCAGGCAACGCATAATATTTAATACATAAATCTTTTTCTTGTGATGTTAAACCCGTCCAGTTTTTCTCTAACATAATTTTTTTTATTTGGTCTTTTGTTACCAAATAATCATTACCTGTTGTTATACCAAACCTATCCCAATTTTCTATTGTTGAAATATCAACATATCCTTCAGAGATTGGGTCTTCATCAAAAATGATAATAAATGGTTCATTTCCATTTAATTCGTGTTCCGACCAACCCGTTAATTCAGTGCCTATTGTCTGACCATTTATTTGATATGCTAATAACTTTTTTTTCATATTATGTGATTGAACTAACTTTTAATAATGTAAGATATCTGTTTGTTGATGTTGCTGTACCCCCATTTGTTCTCCATCTAATTTCAACATTCGTTGTATCATTTAATGTAATTATAAATCCGGCATAATTGTGTGTTGCAGTTGTTGACCGATTGCCTCTTTGCCACTCCATTTCACTACCTGTTTGCGCTGTTCCACCAACATAAATTTGTGTAAAGATTTGTCCGTTGTTAGTGTTGTGATTAACATAACTACCATAATTAAATAAATACGTGCCTGCTGGAACATCATTTAATATCATACCTGTTTGCAGTACATATGCTGTTGATGTTGTTGTTACAGTACCAGCAGATGTTGTATTATAATATGTTAATGGTAACGTATCAACATATTCTTTATCAACTAATGTTCTGTCATCAAAATCTCCACTATAATCATCCTCATATTTAACCAATCCATCACCAATAACTGCAGCATTAACAGTCAATGTATTTAATGTGGTTTGACCAGTAACCTCTAAAATATTTAATAAAGAACTACCCGTCACAACCAAATCATTTATCAATGCATTGTCTGTAACAACAACGTCATTACCAACTAAAACGTTTGTGGTTGTAACACCATCAATATTGAGGTCATTATTGACTTTAACATCATTAACATCTAACGAATTCAATATTGTTGAACCCGATACATTAAGGGTGTTTAAATAAGTGTCACCACACACATTTAGCTGGTAATTATTTTGTATGTCAACATCAGTAAAATACTTCACCTTTTTTATTTTTTAACTATCACTTTAAATTGATTTGTGTCTGGTGCATCATTAAACGATACCGAAATTTGGTCTTCATTAAGAATTGTTGTTAATACATTAATTAATCCACCAGTATCTTCAAGCCTAACTTGTACCAAAACATCTTCAGAATCCAAATTATGTGTAATGGTAAATATGGTGGTACTGTCATCTCCAATAACTTCACTATATGAACCAAAACCATCTTCAATTTCATCTGTAACTGCTTTAAGTGTTTCTGGGGTAACGGCTTTTTCATCATCAACCCCATCAAACACCTCTTGTTGTGTTGCAATTTGAATCAAACCAGTACTTCCGGTTGTAGCAACTCTTGTCGATAAACCACTTGGTGTAATAAATTTATTTGTTATGGTATCACCAGTTTGAACTTCACTATCTGTTGCTCTAATAGCAGCCAAATTAGATGGTGTTAACGCTCTTTGTGTTTCAGTAAAACCAAGTGCTTCAGCGTTTGTGGCAAATCTAACAACACCCAAAACTTCTGTTGTTGCTTGTTCTTTTTTTGTTACTAAAATCACCCATTCATCTGAATCGGTGGTAGACGCATTTTCTTGTTTAGCAATAATCACATCACCAACATTAAGTGCGTGTCCATCAATAGTACCAGCAACAGTAATATACCAATAATCACCGGGCATTGTCGAACCAGAAGGAAATAATTCTGTCGATGCATCGTGTCCACCTTGAAATTGTCCAATATCACCAACAACTTCATTAATATATTCCTTAACCGACCTTGCAGTTGCTAAACTATCGTGTTCTGCTATTGTTGTGTCTAAATTAGTTAAAATTGTTACCACACTTGGTATGTCTTCTTCACCCGAAACATTACCAATTACTGTTAAGTTTGGTATTTCCTGAATTTTTGAGAAAACCACACTTTCATCGGCAAGGTGTATTGTAGTAACACCTTCTTCTTTAATTCTGGCAACTGCAGTATTACCAGTTCCAGATAATTCTAAAGTATTGTCATCCGGGTCAAATGTTACCGTAACATCATCACCGTTAACGTCAACTATGATACCACCACCACCAATAACATTAGTTATTGTACCAGTACCACCAGTTATAGGATACCAATCAACACCATCTGACCAATAAGGTAAATCGTCTGTTGTGTTATATACCAAACCACCTTCCCACGCAGTTGGATTTGTTGTTACTTTTTGTAAAACAACATTAATTAATTGTGCTGATTGTCTAAAATCTAAATTACTCCATTGTTGTATTGTGCTCATTTTTTTTGTTTTTTAATTTTAATTTATTTTTATGTAAATATCACTGTTCCAGTGAATGTCCCTAAAAAGGTTATTTTTGTCGAATTATCGTCAATATGTTCGATTCTCGCATTAACAACGGCTTTATCGCTGTCAATTATTTGTACAATCGGCCTTCTGTTTAATGTGTGACCAATTGTTACTTCAGTTACGTTTGATATTGAATATACTAAATAATAATTTTTTAACGATTTATTTGCATCAATTTTTTTTCCAAATCTTGGTTGAATCACTTCTGGGTCTTGTTCGTCTTCTTCAAATTCAATCGCATTGTTTATTGCTTCATATAACACCCCACCTTGAACAGGATTAGTACCGCCAATAACTAATTCATCATCAACATCATCAATACCTAATTTATTTGTTTCAAGGTCTTCAATTCTTTCGTCATCACTAATATTTCTTTCAATATAAAGTAAACCGTCTTCACCAACAATATTTATAATATCTATATCTGTAAAATTTTCTGGTATTATTCTAAGCAACAACAACTCCTTTTTCTCATTGAACGTTAAAGACATAAAATCCGGCAATATATTGTTTTTTAAACTCAGTCTATAACGTCTCAAATCCATACGACCAACACCATAAAATGCTCGTAAAGTAGTAACAGATGTAACGTCAACCCTATTGTTGTCAACAAAATCATAATCATCATCAACCAAAAAATAATTGGCAACGATTTGAATTCTATTCGTATAGATTGGGTCTCCTATGTTTTTTGCTACTTTCATTATTATATTGCGTATTATGCAAAACCGATTATTTTAAATTGCATATATTCAATGGTTATATTATTTATTGACGTTAAATTACGAACAAAAATTTCATAATAATCATCAACACTAACTTCATCAATTGTGATTATTGAAAAAATATCAGGTTCACCACTTCTAGGCAAAAAAAATGACCCAATAGCAATGAGTTCAGCACCATTTTTAAATAAACCAACCAATACCGATTGGTTATTTCCTTCTACTCTAACACTACCAGTTACGTTAATATCACCACTAAATATTGGCCTACATGGACAAACATATAAAATTCTATTATTTACCGAAACATCCATTCTTTCTCCCTGCGTGTTTCCAGTATTCTGACCCTGCGCTTTATAATATTCATTGGTTGAATTGATTTGTGTTGTTTCATCATTATCAATAAATTCAATAAAACCTTGTATAACCGAATTTTCAATACCTCTGTTACCAAAAACAAACCAACCACTAGTTCTTTTCGTTATTCCCGATAACACTTCAGCACCATCACTAAGAACAAATTCATTGTCTATTACAATACCATCTTTTAATGTATTATCTAAAACATTAACCTTATCGTGGTCAACACCCAAAAAATAATTTCCCGAACCAATTCTAACGTTATTATCCCAAAATTTAATTGTTGAAAAATAACCATCAACTACATTAAACATTGTTTGACCAGAAGCACTTTGCTCTAGAATATATATTGTATCAACAAATACACTTGCTCTTGAAAATTCATCGTCTCCACCATAAAAATATATTCCGTCCAACATATCATCAAAAATCACATTTTTTAGATAAACAAAATTATATTTATGGAATTCACCAATATTTGTGTTTTCAAGAATAGTGGAATTCTGCATTATAAAATACGTATTTGGATTACCACTTAAACTAAATAAATTGCCATCTGGATTTGTATTTATTAATCCAACATAATCAAATAAAACAGTATTGTCTTCACCAATAAAAATGGATTCTGATGTATTTCCTGAAATTATATCAATGGCAGGGTTTCTACCTCTAAAAATAACACTGCCATTAATGTCAAATTTATTATCGCCAATATCAACTGAACCATTAATTACATAAGTAAAATTACCGTTTAAAGTAATTACACCGTTTTCATCGGGGTCAGGAAAATCTGTTATATTACGAACATTTACGGTATTAAATAAATCAAAACATCCGGTATTACCACCACCAAGTAAACTACCATATGGGTCGGTGGGTACGAATGCCGCTCTGCTTGGATTGTCTAAATTTTTACAATTTACAGTTATAGCAATTGCACCTATTTGTAATGCATCGACTAAAACATTTTTTTCGTATTTAAAATCTTCTAATAAAAACGTATTAACTGCTTGTTGTAGTGTATTATAAACTGCTTGTCCTCTTTGAATTACAACCTTTCCACTTTGAAACAGCAGCACCCTTTGAACGGTTGCTTGTAATTCACTACCCGTTATTTGATGAATAGTGCTGTTTCCAAACTCATCCACTTCTTCCCATTCATCTGTAATTAATTCAGTCAACAATCCCGAACTCACTCCTTCAAATGTTCTGTAATAAAATTCTGTTGGTGCGGTTTCAGGAACATCTATAAAATTTGGGTCTTTTTTATTTGCCCCATATCCACCTGAAAATTTGAAAAGTCGTCCCTGTGTTTTACAAAACTCTAAATCATTAACACATGGTTGTAGTGTGTTGCCTTCATCCGCTCTAATCAATCCAATTGTACGAAAACCATCACGTGTTAATTCACCAATGTTGGTAGTTGTTGTAGGAGAAATGTTAACATCATTTATTATTGATAAATCATTGTGTATAACACTTCCAAGCACAATATAATCCCTTTTTTCTTCGGTTGTTATTGGATTATCGCTTTGAATTATATTGTTATTTATATCGATTGCGATATATGTTGCTTGTCTTGTTGTTAGAAAATCTGGGGTTATTCCAGTAACTCCATCAAAATAGTGTTCTATAACAACAGGATTTTTAGGGTCGGTGTGTTTGTCAACAAACAACCCATAAAATGGTATGATATCAAATTTTGTGTTGTCGCCATCCGTAATAGTTAAAGTACCACCTGAAATCAAACCAGTGGTAACTGCATATGTTCCATAGGTTCCAATAAAATCAACATCATCAAGAATATCACTTATTGTTTGTAGTGTATTTCCAGAAAAAGTGTTTAAATCGTCTTCAAGTTCCTCAATTACTTCTTCTGTTTCGTTTTGAAATTGAGTAAAAAGTGTTATGGGAGTATAACCATCTAGTTCTGACAATACAAACCCTTTGTCAACCAAACTTCTGTCAACAAAATCTTCAGAATAATCGCTATCATAAACAATACCTACTTTATTTGATCTGGTATCAGTAATAATGGTATCTTGATCCAACAACCCACCCAACCTAACATTATTATTGGATTTAGTTAAACCATTGCTAAATATAAGATTTGTGTCACCAGTAACTCCACCGAATTCACCAATGAATAAATGTTCTCGTCCCGTTAACGCATCTATTGTGAATTTTGACATTTAATCAATCCATTTTTACATATAATCATATGAGTATCTGTCATTCCAAACAAATTTAAACTCTTGTCTACCATTTGGAAAACCGATATTCCATACACTACCCACTTTCCAAATTCTTTTTATAAGCCATATTGGTCTTGAAGTATTATTCCCATTATTTGAAACACCTAGATAAAAGTTTTCTTGGGTTACTTCATCAATTAACTTACGAGGTTCAATATTATGACGTAATGTTTCCATTCAAGTATCTTTATAATAAATACTCGTTAGTAGAAATAAATAAAAATGATTTCGATTAATTTTGTATTGCTTAAGATATGACCTCAAAATTATCTAATATATATTCATTGGTGTCATTAATAAACAAAAATCTTTCTATTTTGTCGTAGTGATACGAATGTTTCAAACCAAAACTACCGCCGCCCCAACTAATTGAATAAGGCACACCGATTTGTTTTGTTTTATTGTTTTTAAATGCTTTGAAATAAAATTCAGGAAAATTATTTACAACCCACCTTTTACGTCCATTCACATAAAAAGCCAATTCTCCAACCCTTCTTTTATAACACTCATATAAATCTGAATCGTGTATTTCTATTTCACTTTTATATGTGATTGAAATTGACGTCAAACCAGTTTCACTTACGATGTTTGTATAAAGAGATTCACCATACATTATTTGACCGTAATCATTAATGTATTTGTAAAACAATCTTTTTTCTTCTGTAATGCCAAAAGCAATGACATTGCCGTTAATATTTTCAGAGTTATCAACAACCCTCCATTCTGTTGTCTTTAAATCTTGATAATCCTTGAATGCGGGTCGGTTTACTTCATCCAATATAAGACTATGTAAATATTCACCATTGCTGGTATAAACACCTTCGGGGTCGTTGTTTTTTATTGTGGTTTCACCTGAAAAATGTGGTATGTATTTATCTTCTGCACGAGCACCCATCATATAAAAAATGCCGTGCGAATTTTCATTTAAATGTAATACGGTTTCAATTGTAATTCCTTGATTGTATCTGAAAGGTAGGATGTTGTAGTCAAAATCTTTTAACTTAAAAAATCCAACCAAATAACCACCATTTAATTGTAAATAACGCACACCACCACCATTTGTTGTGCCTGTGTTGGTTGTTGCTGCGGTAATACCAAACCCATCATAACTAATTGTCGATGTATAGCCGCTTGTTTCACCTGATGTTGGATTTATAACTTCGTTAAAACCAACTCTGGATAATTTTAATCTGTTGTCTTGTGATTCTAATTCAAGATTACCGTACATTTCATTGGTTTGTCCAATATCAAACGCCGTCAAACCATAATCATATATCGTTTTTTCATCAGAAAAACCATCAACCCACTTTACCAAACTATTTACAGTATATCCCGTGTTTAAATCCCAAGACATTTCGTTGTTAACATCAATATTAACAATAAGGTTTTTCTTTATTAGTGTATCGCCGTTACAGTTTATGTTCATCGTTTTTTAATGTTTTATATAAATACTTATTTTTAATAATAATTTTAACGTATTTATATTTATATAACTGTTTTTTGTTTGTAAAAAAGACTATTTTTTGTTTATGGAAAAAACTAAATTAAATATTTCCGAAGGGTTGGTTAAGGAAACTGAAAATGTGTTTTCAGATGAAAACATTACCAACATACTCAAAGAAATCATCGAACCCAAAGATGTTGATACAGATTCAATAAAACTACATGACGAACTCAATCCTGATTTATGGGAAGATGAAATGTTAAAGCCGGACATTAGAAAAATGTTATTGAAAAATGTATTAAGTTTTATTCAATTTTCTGAATTAGACGAATACAAATTTGATGATGTTATTTTAACTGGTAGTTTGGCGAATTATAATTATTCCGATTATTCAGATGTTGATTTACACATTGTAATGGATTTAAAACAAATTCCTGCAGATATTGAATTTACTGAAAAATATGTGAAACTACGAAAAACGATTTGGGAAAAGTCAATGCCCATTAAAATAAAGGGGTATGATTTAGAAATGTATTTTCAACACACAGAAGAACCACATCACGCAACAGGAATGTATTCTGTATATCAAGATAAATGGATTAGAAAACCCATAAGAAAAATTGTAGATATAAACAGACCCGCAATAAAAAGTAAAGCAGAAGCATTTGCTATTTTAATTGAGGAAGTGATGAATCTTGATGACACCGAATTTTTCAATGAATATGAAAAAATGAAAGAAAAAATAAAAAAATATAGGCGTTGTGGGTTGGAAAGAGAAGGTGAATATTCTGTTGAAAATTTGGTGTTTAAAGTATTAAGAAATACGGGTTATATTGGAAAATTATTTGACGAAAAAAGGGGGAGATTAACAGACAAATTGAGTTTGGATGAATTAGTCACTTCTTAAATACACCATTCTACATATAAAATGTGTGTGTTTTAGTAAAATATATCATTTTTTTATAATTATTATAGTATTTATAGAAAATTGAATGAAAATAACGAAAAAAAAATATTAATTATTATGGCAAAAAAATATGCATCAAGAGAAGCGTTTGTTGATAGACTTCAGGAATTAGCCGAAGTAAAATCACAAAAAAAAGTTAATGAAAACAATGGTGTGTTGGGTACACTTATTGACTATAAAAAGGATGTCAACGGAATTCCTTATGGTATTGTAAAAGAAAATAAAAAATACTACATTAAGAAAGGCAATACACTTAATGAATCTCCAACCATCGCTGATTTTAGTTATATCGGTGGTTTGGCAAATAAAACATTATATCAATATCCTAGTTTATCGGATGCCGATAAAAACAGGAATATGATGTTGCAAACAATTTCAGAATCTGCATCACAAAAATTTGATAAAACAGGAAAAAGGGGTGTTTTATTAAATGAAAATGTGAATGAGGAAGATGAAGGTGAAGAAAATGCTGAAAAAAAAATTGAAAAAGCAGAAGATGCTTTAGATGATCTTGAAGTAGCAACAGAAAGGGAGGTGGAAGAACCTACTCCCGAACCAGAAGACGCTCCTGCACCTGAAGAAACACCTCCACCTACTCCCGAACCAGAAGATGCTGCCGCACCTGAAGAAACACCAGATGCCGAACCAGAGATTGATGATGACGATTTAGCTGACCTTGACGTTGAAGACGAAAAGGAAGTAGACAAAGAAGCTGATGTTGATGTTGAAGACTTAACCGACCCTTCATCTGAAATCGAATCTAAATTGGGTAAATTGACCAATATGATTAGGAAAGAAGAATTAACTACATCACAGGTTAAATCATACATTAATTCATTTATCGCAGCATTCAAAGACGAATTGCCAGAAGTTGAAATTGAAGACAGAAAAGAAATGGCAAACAAACTTTTAAAGGTTGTTGACCCCGATACCGAAGACATCGAAGCATCAATTCCTGATGAGTTGGATGAAAGAAAGGATGAGGAAGAATTGTGCAATGAATGTGGTGAGTTTGTTAGATACGCCGAAGCAATGGGTTATGATAAAGACACCATTAAAGAAGCAGACAAAGATGAAATGTCAAATCTTATTAGTGGATATGCTAACGCACACCATGATGGTTTAAATGAAGGTGATTTTGAAAATGTTGCTAATTTTGCCACACCAAATGTTGTTGAAACATTGAAAGAAGAATATGGTCACGAAGAATATGTTGAAAAACTTTCAGAATATGCAAATAAGTTAAACGAATGCACTGACGAAGAAAGATTGCAAAAAATTGACGAGCTTAATTGGGCGGGTCTTAAACGTGCCGGTAGGTTTATGAAAGACAAAGCTGGTCAAGCAATCAAAGGTACTGCCGATAAAATTTCAAGTAAATTTGAAGAATTCACGTCATCACTTTCAAGTTTTACTGATGATTTAATGCAAGAATACAATAAAGAAGTGAAGAACAAGGTAATCGATAAACTTGAAAAAATGTCTAAAGAAATTGGCGAAACCGTTAATAAACTAAACCAAGCATCATTAAATGCTGGTGAAGGCGATATTAATCCGCAAAGTATTTTAATAACTTTAGCGAATAATGTTGTTAGACATGGAAAAGCGGATTTGAGTAGATTTAAAAGTGAAAGCGAAAACAAAGGGGTTGTTGATCCCGCATATATGGAAACACACCCAAATATGAATGAAATCGAAGATAAAATCGAAGATATGGAAAGCGATGTTGATGATGCACCAATCTTTGATTTGGATGCCGAAGAAACTCCTGGTGTTGTAGCACCTGAAGTTACTGATGAGAAAAAAGAAGGTCTTGAAGTAAATATTAATAACGAAACACAAAAAATCGATATTAAAATGAATGAGGAAAAGATAAAAAAATACGTGAAATACAGAATACAAGAAAAAATGGGCAAGAAAAAAGTGTCGATTAACGAATCTAAAAAATCTTCTACTTTGAAAAAATTGGATGAAGAAATCGACAAAATGTTGGAAGAACACATTAACGAACAAAAAGTGAGAAAATATGTGAGAAACAGGTTGGAAGAAAAAATGGGCAAGAAAAAAGTGTCGATTAACGAATCTAAAAAAACACCTCAAATGAAAAAGTTGGACAAAATGATTGACGAACAACTTAAAATAATGAAAGAAGGTGTAAAAAAAAGGGTCGATTGGAACGAAAAAATTCGTAATGCTGGTCTTTCTGAAAACACAAACCTTGATTCGTTAATAAATGATGACCCAACCAAAGAAGAAATGGTTGATAGGTTGGCATATGAACATCTAAATGTGGCATCGATTGATGAAGTTTCACTTGATGATATGTTTGATATTGAAGCAGCAATTTATTGGTTTTCAAATGATTATTATGGTGGACAAGGAAGTAATCTTTATTCAGTATTAAGTACTTCTGAATACAAACCAAGTCCAATGGAAAGTAGTATTGAAGATACTGAAAGTGAACAAGCAATTCAAATGTATAATGATTTAGAAGCTGTATTTGGTACGACACCCGGATTTAAAAAAAATTATCCAGATAAATGGTAAAAATTAATTTTTTTCAAAAAAGTTTGTATTTATAAAAAAATTTTAATATGAAAAAAGACGGTAAACAAAGACTATTCGAAATGATGGGCAAAGTAGATAAATCATTTAAAAAGAAATTAAATGAGAATTTTGGTGATGAAGAATTTGATGCCAACCAAGAACCAAGTTATGGTTTTAATCCAGAAGAACATCCACCTATTTCAGATGAGCCAGAAACAGACCAGAATAATATTGTTGATACTGTTAAAAATGGTGATTTTATGATTAGAGTAATTGAACATGAAGGTATGTATGGTGGTGAGGTGTATTGGAAAAATAAATTTGTAAAATATTTACCACATTTACCTAACAATACAAGAGAGAGTATTATTAAGAGGTTTAAAAAATATAGTGATAATGTAAGAATAACAAATCATCCTCGTTACGATAATAAAGTTTTTTATAATGATGACCAAAGTGAAAGAATAATTGATATTGATAAAAACACATTAAGTGAAGACAGTCCATTTCCGGTTCAAGGAAATAATAAATATATTGATAATCATGAAAGATATGGTGGTAGATTGGCAGCAACAGAAATTGATTTAATAATTGATTATTTAGAGTTTCGTATTCAAAGTGGTGGATATGAGGAAGGGGATTATGAATTGAAAAAATATAGTGAATTGATTAATCAATTAGAGATGGTAAGTAACGAATTAATATAAAAATTTAATTTTTTTTCAAAAAAGTTTGTATTTATGAAAAAAAGTATTACTTTTGTATCGAATTAGAAATATAACACAATAACAAAATGAAAAATTTAGTGAACATACAACCCCAACCACAACATCAACCACATTATGTGGAGTGGGGCTACTATGTCAACTAAACTCGTGTCATAGGTTTAAGTTTTTAAGTTAAAAGCCCCACTCAAAAGGTGGGGTTTTTTTGTGAAACAAAATTTAAAATAATACGTAAAAGAGTTCATTGACATAAAATAGAGTAGTATATCAGTTGGAAGATTACTTCATTTGGGATGAAGAGGCCGCAGGTTCGAGTCCTGTG
>SL_3KL_010_SEDDRAFT_10002684_pt1 | contig 16225 bp, 18 predicted proteins | sample SodLakKL_010_SED_2_FD_10381 | JGI IMG/M metagenome (IMG submission 10381) | reverse complement strand
AAATGATTAAGGGCAAAACAATTAGATCTTATTCCTTCCTTCATAAAACATAATTATTTTGGTTTGAAATTTGTTTTTCTTAAACAATTCCCGTGTCTCACTTTGATTTTCCCCACTTTCGCTGTATTTTATACACATGGAAACATCACTCGCAAACGTATCTATGCCGTTACCGTTTGACCGGCTTTTCACCTACAGTATTCCTGAGGAGCTCGCCGACACAGCCGTTCCCGGCGCCCGGGTGATGGTTCCGTTCGGTAAAAAATATAAGATCGGCTACATTGTCGAATGTCCCGAGTCCACAACACTGACCGCATTGAAACCGATTAAAGATGTACTCGACCCGAAGCCGGTCCTCACCGAAGATATGCTCAAGCTCTGCCGGTGGATCGCCGAGTATTATATGGCACCGCTCGGTGAAGTACTCCGCAGCGCAACTCCGGCAGGATTAATAGGAGAAAGTAAACGAACAGTTCGCCTGGAAAAAGAACCTCCGAGGAATCTAGTTGAAGAATGGCAGAAAAAAGCACCCCGCAAGGCAGCAATAATCCATAATCTGCAGGAACGAAAAGTATTATCGATAGCACAGCTGCAAAAGCTTTCCCGGTTCGAAAATATCTACTCCACGATTAACGAACTTGTGAAAGATAAATATGTTTCTATCTTCGATACACTACCGCGCACACAGATCAAACCAAAAACTGAAACATATATCAGTTTAAACACACGCGATCAAAGTATCGATGATATACGCTCATATCTCGATAATCTCGACGGTCGTGCCAAAAAGCAATCAGCCGTTATGGAGATTCTGTTACATAAGTATAAAGACACCTCGATAACTGAGAAAGAATTATTACAAAAAGCCTCCGCTTCAAAAAGTGTCGTACAAACTCTTGCAGAGCGCGGACTGATCATTCTTGAAAAACGAACCGTGTCACGGGAGGAGTTCGAGACCGGCGAACCACCAGACGAACTCGAGCTTACTTTCCATCAGCGGGCAGCCTTAAATATGATATATAATGCACTCGATGCCGGGAAACATCAGACATTATTGTTGCACGGAATTACCGGCAGCGGGAAAACGCAGGTTTACATCGAAGCGATCCATCATGCACGCAAAGCCGGGAAGCGGGCGATAGTGCTCGTTCCCGAAATATCGTTAACGCCGCAGATCGTCAGCCGATTTCGCGGACATTTCAAAGATGATGTGGTAGTTTTTCACAGCCGGCTTTCCGAAGGAGAGCGATATGATGGCTGGAAACGTGCACGCGACGGCAAAGCATCCATCGCGATCGGACCACGCTCGGCAATATTCGCACCACTTGAAGATCTCGGCCTTGTCATCGTCGATGAAGAGCATGAAGCATCATACAAACAATTCGACAGCACACCGAGATATAATGCACGCGACGTAGCAATAATGCGGGCACATTTTACCAATGCTGTTGTGTTATTGGGTTCGGCAACCCCATCGCTTGAATCGTACAACAATGCACTGGCAAACAAATACCGTTTGATCGAACTTCCCGAGCGAATCAACACGTTTCCGCTTCCGAAAGTTGACATTGTAAATATGCGCGAGGAGCGAAAGGAGATACGAGAGGAAAACCCCGGCACATCGACATCAGTCTCCCGGCTATTGCGCGATCACATTCGTCAGCGCCTTAACAAAAATGAAGGCGTAATCTTATTACAGAACCGACGGGGTTTTTCTCCATATTTAGAATGTCTGGACTGTGCACACATTGAGGAGTGTTCGGATTGCAGTGTAACGATGACCTATCACAAATATAAAAAACATCTCCGGTGCCACTATTGCGGCAAAATCCGCAGATCGCCGGATATGTGTCCGAAATGCAGAGGTATCCGCCTTGTCTATCAGGGTTTCGGGACGCAGCGCGTTGAGGAAGAATTGCGAGCATTGTTCCCGGAAGGACGGATAGCACGAATGGATCTCGACTCGACGACCCGCAAAGGGGCACACAATAAAATACTCACAAAGTTTGGAAGAGGCAGTTATGATATTTTGCTCGGCACACAGATGGTAGGTAAGGGGCTGGATTTCGACCGTGTTACACTTGTCGGGGTGATCTCGGCGGATACACAATTGTTACTGCCGGATTTCAGGTCCTCCGAACGGACATTTCAAATGCTCACACAGGTAGCTGGAAGAGCGGGAAGAAGTGCTGTCGAAGGTGAAGTAATTATTCAAACCAACTATCCGGATCATTACAGCATAAAACATGCTACCACACACGACTTTAAATCATTTTTTGAAGAGGAGATGTCGAAACGGACTGAGACACAATGGCCGCCGGTAACACGTCTGGCTTTGATCGAGGCACGTTCGGAAAATGAAATTGCCGCTTCGACAGCACTCGAAACAATACACACGAAATTAGCCAAATCGGTTCCCGAAAACTTTATAGTGCTCGGGCCCTCACCCGCCGCTCTTGCCCGCGTAAAGAATTTTTTCCGTTATCATATTATCATTAAAGCTTCCAGGCAAACCGATCCGGCAGGGAAGTTACTACGGGAATCTATACGAAAGTCAATTCCCCAAAAAATCCCCGCCGACACAAAATTGATTATCGATATCGACCCGTATGGTGTATTGTAACTGATTGGTGAGGTGTGAAATGAGAAAAAGATTCCACAGGGCATACTCCCCTTGTATGCCCTGGAAATCAGAAAATATGCAGCGCTACACGTTATAAATCAAACAAAATATCGTCTGTGCTGTATCTGCGGTTGATGATATTCTGTTTACGTTTAGTATTCAGTTTACAAAATAGTAATGTTACCGGTACAGCCAGTGTAATCGCCGTTGCTATCCACGTTGCTGTTTTCGTCATAGTAATTCCTGATTCTGATGTTGTTGCTTTAACAAAAATATACTATAAATCTACTTAATACTGCTGTGTCAAGCATCACAATGACAAACGTATATATATAAGGATACCTTGAAAGACAAAAAATCCCTATATCGATTAAATGTATTGTTCAAAATTCGGCACGGGAGATGGCGCTCTCAGTATCACGCAATGCAAAGTCGCCTTTTTGATCATAGCGTTTGTAATAGAAGGGTTCTTCCTGATGCTTCGCGAGGGAAACCCGAAGCACATATCCTATCCCAAGTCCGATAACTACGCCGACTCCTACCCACAATGTATTTTTCATTGTTTCTACTTGGATGAAATGTAACGATTATTGCTTAAAAAGTAATATAAGAAGTTTTTAGTAGAATAGCTAATCTTGTTATTTTCGTTGTCCGGAATCTTTATATTTCGGTGAGTCTACCGCATGCTCAACCGTCCACGGCGTCCACCCTTTGAACCTCTCCTTGCGTACATGACAATCACTCATTTGACAAAATTTACAGCACGCCGGTTCACATGGGTCGACGTGAATCATTACCTCCGCCTTACCGGCCATCAGGTCTTTGAGTAATTCGACCACCTTCAGCTGTTCGTCGTGCGAGGTCCGGACATCCCAGTAATACGGCATCGTGAGGTGAAAATCGATATAATGCTTATCACCTGATCGCCATGAGCGGAGCTGGTGAATATCGATCCAGGATTCGTGTTTGTTCTCATTCAAGCGTTTCACCATATCTGCTAAAAGCTGCGTGTCGGATTCGTTCATCAATCCACCAACGCTCTGGCGAATGAGCTTCCCCCCTGAGTACAGGATATTCAATGCCACCGCAATCGCAACCATCGGATCAAGCAGTTCCCAGCCGGTGAAGTAGACTATCAGCAATCCCAGGATGACACCTCCGCTTGTATAAAAATCGGTGAGCACATGTTTCCCGTCGGCAACCAGTGTAAGCGAATCGGTCTTCTTTCCCATCCGCACGAGGTATAACCCCAGGACAAGATTTACCACGCTTGCTCCGGCAATGATGTACATTCCCCAGTCGAGATTCTGCAGCTCGCGGCCGACGATCATCCCCCGAACCGCTTCGAACATAATAACAATCGCAGCTATGATAATGAGCATTCCTTCGAGTCCGGCGGAGAAAAATTCCACTTTACCGTGCCCGTACGGGTGATCCCGGTCGGGTGGACGTGAGCTTACAATTATACTATAAAACGCTATTGACGTGGCGAAGATATGCACAACCGATTCAAGCGCGTCGGAGAGAATAGCAGCAGACGAGGTCAGGAAGTATGCTCCAATTTTTGCTATCAGCATCAATGTACCTACAAAGAGGGCGATGCTTATGGCTTTCTTTCGCTGGCGGATTTGGTAAGACTGTGACATAACGAGATGAAAATCATTACAAGGTTTTAATCTTTTCCAATATAATAAATTGCGTTACGATTTGCGAATCGGAGCGGTAATAGGTAGCACGAGACGTTGGGCTGGAACCGTGCGACGGCTGTCTCGCGCACCTGAAATATTCTGACGCAGTCCAAGAGAGCGCGACTCCGGAGAGTCGCGTTACATGGTTCACTCTACAACCATAAATGAATGTAAACGCCAAATCATTTTGGCGCGGTCCAGTGCACAGTTTTTTCAATCCTTGGCAAGCCAAACGGCGAAAAGGATTTCGTCCATTACATAAATAATCATTCCACAACTACCGCCGTTCCATACGCAAGGATCTCCGCTGCACTGCTCATGAGGTAGCTTGTGGAGAAGCGAACATCGATGACAGCGTTCGCGCCTTGTTGCTGTGCTTCTTCGACCATACGGTCTATCGCCTGTTCCCGGGATTCGGCCATCATTTTCGTATAATCTTCGATCTCTCCGCCGACGAGAAGTTTGAGCAGAGCAAGAATATCACGTCCGAGATGTCGGGCCCGAATAGTGTTGCCTTTTACCAACCCGATCGTTTTTACTACTTTTTTCGCTGCGATACTACCCGATGTCGTGACGATCATCTTTTTATTTCCTTATACCGTTCCGATTTGTGAAGAAAAATTTTTTCCCGTACTACCGATACCAGTAAAATGATGGCACCGGCAATAGTTGAAAATATTGCGATCTTTAACCACCATGGTATTTCAACATCGACGAATATAGATTCGATCACCGAATACAATCCATATAATAAAAGCACAACGGCACCGATAGATAAGAGTATCCACCCGATGCCCCGCTCCATCTTGTTATAGACACCGAGCCAGTATTTATCCCATACCGAATCGGGCGGAGGCGTATAGTTCGCGTTCATGGCTATCTCCTTTATATTCTTAAATACGTTAAATTCCTCCTCCAGCTCCGGATATTTCCTAACATAGTTGGCGAGCTCGCTCCGTTCATCCTCACGTAATTCGCCGTCGATAGCTGCCATCATCAATTGACGTGCATGTTCTTTTTCATTCGGAGTGCTCATATCCCATCTCTTTCATACTTTTCCTGAAACGATTCCGGGCAATATATAATCTTGACATTACAGTTCCCACCGGTATTGCTAATAATGCGGCAATTTCTTTATAAGAATAGCCGTGGACATCTTTTAACAAAATTATTTCCCTGTCTGCCGTCGGTATATTTCCCAGTGCTGTCTCGACCATACCGCGTAACTCCGACTGCATCATAATTGAATCGGGCAGTATAGTTGCCGCACCAGGTACTTCACCATCATTGATTGTAAAAGAAAACGGCATTGCACGCTTTTTAGCATCACGGACAGAGTTAAAACAAAGATTTCTTAATATTGTGTAAAAATACGGAAAGAAATCCTTCCCGGGATCAAGCTTCTTAATGGAACGCCATAACCTGACGAATGCCTCCTGTGACAGGTCAAGTGCATCCTCATGCGACCCCGTAAAAGTTCGCGCTAGATAATACGCACGTTGCATATAGCACGTCACCAGCATTCCGAAGGCATTTTTATCACCATCAACACTACGCCGGATTAATTCTTTATCGTCAGGTATGTCTGCTTCAGGCATTTTTTTGTTTTTTAGTTACTCTATTGTATGTACACATAAAGATACAAAATATTCTATAATTCAGAAGAAGAAATATACTCCTATAGTCAGTGACGATTGGTGAAGTTTCGCGGTTTAACTTATTATTGTTCCACTTGATAGACTCGATAAATAACCGTATTTTTGTACTACTTTTTGAATTAATTCAGGAGCATAGTTATTATGAGATTAGGAGTAAATATCGACCATGTAGCAACTATCCGCGAAGCCCGCGGAGGCCTTGAACCCGATCCGGTGACCGCCGCTCACATTGCAGAGCTTGCCGGTGCAGAGACCATCGTATGTCATCTACGGGAAGACCGTCGGCATATTAATGACCGCGACGTTCGCCTGCTCCGCGAAACGATAAAAACCCGGCTTGATCTTGAAATGGCCGCTACCGAGGAGATCATCTCTATAGCACTCGATATCATTCCCGATTTTGTAACACTGGTACCCGAACGGCGTAAAGAACTAACAACCGAATCGGGACTTGATATCATCGGAAACAGAAAGACATTGCAGACAACTATCAATCGCTTCCATAAAAAGGAAATTGCAGTAAGTCTATTCCTTGATCCGGTTGAAGAATATATACGATTAGCACACGAAATTGGCGCAGATTATATTGAAATACATACCGGGGAATATGCAAACGCGCGAACATTTGATGAGGCAGATGAACATCTCGAAAAGATACGTAATGCAGCGGAACTTGCCGGCTCACTGGGTCTCGGTGTTAATGCAGGACATGGTTTAAATTATAACAACATTAAACCCATTATTGAAATACCTGAAATAGAAGAAGCAAGCATCGGGCACGCGATTGTAAGCCGGGCGGTATTTACCGGTTTTGAACGAGCCGTCCGGGATATGGTGGACCTTTTACAACGGTATACCGTTCGAAATGAAAATGTCGTACCGGAAGATTGATCTTACAGTATTTCCAGCACTTGTTTCAATTGTTCGGCATTCTTGAACTGTACAGCGTTCAGTCCTACCTGCAGTGCCGAGGCAATATTATCCTCGCGGTCATCGATAAAGAAAAGATTTTCAGCGGGAAAACCGATTCGCTCAACGGTTTCGGTGTAGATGCGGGGGTCAGGCTTGAGCAGATTTAGCTCATACGAAAGAAAATGCTCTTCCATTTTGTGTAATGCAGGTGCCTGGTTCAGCGACCAGCGGTAATGCGGTTCGTTGGTATTGCTTAAAAGATAAACCGGGGCTTTTTCTGCACAACTTTCTACAAGCCCGCTGATCCCCTCCTTTTCATTCCCGATAATGGAATTCCACGCTTTTAGGAATTTCCCCCGTTCGACAGAAATTTTAAATACTTCACACGATTTCTGATAAAACTCATCAAACGAAATATTGCCAAGCTCAAAATCGCGGCTCAATCCGGATTGTTCATATATTTTAAGTGCTTCTTCGGTACTCCATTGGTGATCCAGCCCTAGTGTAGGTAGAAACCGGTCGAGATGTAAATCTACAATGACATTGCCTAGATCGAATACAAACGCTTTTACACCAGACGACATATTATTTATTCGTTCTCTATCTCTGCAAGAAGCTGCTGTGCTTCTTCACGGTAGGTATCATCAAAACGTGTTTGGTTTTCTAAATCAGGAATTTTTGCAAGCAATTCATATGCGCGTTCATACTCATCTTCTTCGATAAATGCCCGGGCTGCATCAAGTCGATACATAATAAAATCGGGGCGCAGCTCGATTGCTTTATCGAAGTGTTTGAGAGCCGTATCCATATTCGCCCAACCGAGTCCGAGAGGTCTTCTTACCAACCGTGGACGCTGGCTCACCGCGTGGTGTGATCGTGCATATACAAAATGTGCGATATTGTTTGATTCATCCAGCTCAAGCGCCTTCTCAACTGCGTCACGAGTATCTTTCACGAGACTGATCGCACTCCAGATGCCTTTATATAATGCAATTTGGCCGGTTGCAACCGCAAGCCGGGTATATGCCATTGAGTTTTCGGGATTTGCTTCTATAGCTCGTTCGGCGTATTCCCTTGCAGTCTGATAATAGCTCTCGATCGTATCCTCCTCTGCATTTTCAATTTTTTGTAAGATCTCTGCACTATCAGCATACGCACGGCTTATACGCCAGAGAATATCATCATTATCGGGATGTTGTTCAAGGGCTTCATATAGTAATTCGAGGGCTTTTCCGTGTTCCCACGTTTCCTGCGAATAGTAATCGGCGTGTTCCAGTATTGACTCCACCGTCTGCTCTTCGTCGCCGTATGATACTTGTATAAGGAAAAGCGGGATGACACACAATAATAGTGTGCGGATACATATCGTCGCACTGCCGGGTTTAGAGAGGTTGCGCATAGGTATTCCTTTTAGAAGTGAGTATATTAGTCACCCTGACTCAGAGACCGGATCTCGTCACGAATTTTAGCTGCGGATTCATAATCTTCGCGGTCGATTGCTTCTTTAAGCTGCTTCTGCAGCATCTCAAGCCGGGTCATTTTTTGCGGGGGTTTCTTCTCCCCACCCTTTGATGAGCCACCGAGCATTTGATCGATATCGCTTTTCTCTTCTCCTTCTTCCTCAGGAATAAAGCCCGCTTCTCCCATCACCATCTCCGATACAAAGATCGGGACACCATACCGCACTGCAAGTGCAATGGCATCGCTTGGCCGCGAATCGATTTCGGTGGATAGTGAGTTTAATGTGAGTCGTGCAAAGAATGTACCGTCGCGTAACTCACTGATCAAAACATCATGCAGCGATACACCGAGTGTATCGATTATATTTTTAATGAGGTCGTGGGTTAACGGACGAGGAGGTTTTATCCCTTCCATCTCAAGAGCAATCGCTTGAGCTTCAAACGCACCGATGATGATCGGCAAACGTCTGTCGCCCGATACTTCCTTCAGGATCAATGCATATGCTCCGCCGCTTGCGGGGCTTGCGGCCAATCCCATAATTTCTACCTGAACTTTATTGTTATCGGTCACGCCTACCTCCTCGGTTAATTAAAAAACTGCAAACAAATAATTCAGTTCTAGTACTTAATAATCTATAAAGATGTGGCATAAAATTCAAATTTATTTTCCGAGAACTTTCTTGAATTCTTCCTTTAAAACAGGTGCGATTTCAAGAGCATCACCTACAATTCCATAATCTGCCACCTGGAAAATCGGTGCATCTTTATCTTTGTTAATTGCTACAATATACTTCGAAGAAGACATTCCCGCAAGATGCTGTACTGCACCGGATATTCCCATAGCAATGTATAATGCCGGGCTAACCGTTTTACCCGTTTGCCCGACCTGTTCGTCGTGCGGTCGCCATCCGGCATCGACAACGGCACGCGATGCACCGACGGCAGCTCCGAGGATATCTGCAAGTTCCTCGACAAGATAAAAATTATCCGGACTCTTTAATCCGCGTCCGCCGGAGACAATAATATCAGCTTCGGTAACGTCAAGCTTCCCTTTCGACGTTTCAGTCATTTCAGTCACTTTAGCTTTTAGATCGTCATCGGAAATATCTACCGATGCTTCCTCGACATTCGCTTCATCTCCCGATGGCTCACCGGCCGGGAAAACATTCGGGCGCAAGGTAAATATTTTGACCGGTGCTTCGACCTTCACATCGACAAGCGCTTTACCGGCATAGACGGGTCTCGTTGCAATAATATCATCGTTTTCAACTTTTAACTCGGTGCAATCGGCAGCAACTGCACCATCAACCCGCGCAGCGACACACGGTGCAAGGTCCTTACCTAATGCCGTTGCGGAAAGAAAAACAAATCCGGCATTTTCTTTTTGTACGATCTCGCTTACTACTTTGGTGTAACCGGTCGTTGAATAGTGAGCCAATTTATCGCTATTGACAGTAATTACCTGTTCTGCACCATATTTACCGAGCGCTTTCGCAGCGTCGTTAATTGCATTCCCGATAACAAGTGCCTTCAAAGTTCCGCCGAGCTCATCGGCGATTTCCCGTGATTTTCTTATAGTCTCAAACGAGGTTTTTTTGATCTCACCGTTTCGTTGTTCTGCTATAGCAAGAATTATGATACTCATAAATTATTTAGCTCCTACATTAAATTTTCTAACACGCATTTTAAATGACTTTTGCTTCCTCACGCAATAAGCGGACAAGTTCGGGAACCGCATCCACACCTTCACCGACTATCTTACCGGGCTGTTTTTCGGGCGGTTTTTTCATGCCAAGAACTTTTACGCGAGATTCTGCCTGCGCCGCCTCTATCTCTTCAATCGGTTTCTTTTTCGCCTGCATTATTCCTTTTAAAGAAGGATACCGTGGCTCGTTTAAACCACGCTGTGCGGCAACCACACACGGAAGCGTAACTTCTACGTGTTCGTGAGCACCCTCTATTTCGCGTTCGGCTTTAAGTTTACCATCGGCATACTCAAGCTTCACTGCAACACTCACTGATGGAAGTCCGAGAAACTCCGCTATCAGTCCCCCGACCTGCAAGTTATCGTAATCAATCGATTGTTTACCGACAAAGATCAAATCGGGTTCGTAGGATTTGAGATATTCCGCTATACCTTTTGCAACCGCATACGAATCACGCTCATGTTCATCTTTTAAAAGCACCGCCTTGTCAATCCCCATTGCAAGCGCTTTACGCAATGTCTCTTTATTCGCATCTTCGCCGAGCGAAACGGCAACAACCTCACCACCATCTTTCTCACGGATTTTGAGCGCTTCTTCAACGGCAAATTCATCGTATGGGTTCAGAATATAATTTACTCCGGAAGTATCTATCGTTTTACCGTCAGATCCTATTTTTACTTTTGTTTCAGTATCGGGAACATGGCTTACACATACAGCGATTTTCATTAAACCTCCAATTTCTATTGTTGATATATCGGCAGGAAAGAATACGTATTATAGCGATGTACAATAAATAATAATATAGAGATGATATGGTTGAAATGCAAATTAAAGTGTATACAACAAAATTTCTCCTATTTTTTATTACTTTTTTTGAATATTATCACGTGCCAGAGAAAAGTACAATCCTCAAATATTTTTGTATAACCGTTCATCCTGAGTGTAGTATGAATTGAACCCCAATTATGCCATACCGGCTGAAACGTAAAGCGGAGTATGTTTGTAAAAATCTTCTGGATGATGAATCCCCATCTGACATAGAACACATTTCTCGGATGGCTTATAACGATAACCGAAGAAGTCTTTTCCATTGCTTTGGAAAGCAATAAGTCAAGATCATCATAACAACACACTACTTTGTCAAGAACTGTAATATCAGCGTTTTGTATTTCACCATTGCATTTCACGAAATCTCCGTGTACATAGCTGGTCTTATCCCCGAATCCGGCGCGTTCTGCTAATATACGCGCTTGATCTATCATTCCCTGTGCTATATCAACTCCCGTTGCACGACCAGCTCCCCGGTTCAGTAATTCCAGATGAATGGTACCGCTCCCGCAGCCAACGTCAAGTATGTGGCTATCCGTGTAATGTACGGTATCCAGGCCGCCGAGGATAATGCGCTGTACACGGTCGGGACCTCTTCTCCGGTAGCGCCGGGCATATCGTTGTGCATGCCGTGAGAAAAATGAATCGGTCGCTTTTTCCCTTGTAATATGTGGAGAACAACAGTTCATTTGGATTCTTCTTCGATCTCAATTGTTTCTTCCATTACCTTTTCACTCCGTCCTTGCCGGTCTTTTCTGAATGCAGATAAACTTTGCGCTGCCTGCGCAGCAAGTGTAATTGCAAGGATGAATAATATTCCAGCAATACCGGTCAGTATATAATTACCAACAATATAATTATTATATCCAAGATTGACTAAAGCCGATAAAGTAACTGCAAACATAAAAATCATCGGGTATCGGACAAACCAGTTATCGGTGCCGCGTTTCGCAAGCCAAACCGAGGTTGCAAGCAATGCAAGAGCGGCTAAAAGCTGATTGGCAGAACCAAACATCGGCCACAGTGCACCGGCGCTTCCGCTAAAGACAAGCGCGGCACCACATACCACGGCAAACGCCGTACCGATATACCGGTTGGATGATAATACTCTCATTGCAGGTTGTTCACTGCCTTCAAAGAATTCCTGAAAAAGATACCGTGCTAAACGGCAGCATGTATCGAGAGAGGTTAACGCAAACGCCGATACCGCAAGAGCTGCAAAGGTGGTCCCGGCCTCTGCCGGTATGTTGAGCAGCGGTATGGCTGCAATAAATGCACCGACACCGGTTGCAAATGCCGTAACATACTGACCGGCTGAATAAAACTCGGTGAATTGTGTCGCCGCAAGGGTGGCTACCGCAATGATTGCCACGCCCGCAAGCACAACTTCCACAAGCATACCACCATATGCAATGAACTTTACGTCCTTTTCATTATCAATTTGTTTTGCCGTTGTTCCTGATGCAACAAGCGAATGAAAACCTGATATAGCCCCACATGCAACTGTCACAAAGAGAATCGGAAATAACCACACCAGGGCACCTTCTGCTCCCATCTCCACCCGAAAACCGCGGAATGCCTCAAGGTTAACCGTCGGGTTTAACATAAGAATTCCAATGAGTCCGCCAAGCATGACTGCATATAACATAAACGAATTGAGATAATCGCGCGGTTGTAATAACAACCAAACGGGCGCTACCGCCGAGAAGAAAATATACACAAGCAGTATCACCCGCCAGAGGTTGACGGCAGTATTGGTATCGGAGGAAAGTATAAGCGGATTATTCTCACCGAACCATATACCGAGGAATAAAAGAATAACACCAACTACCGTTAACGACATCAGAGACATGCCTGACCGCCGGATAGCGACGCCGAACACTATTGCTAAACCTATAAAGAAGACCGAAGCGGTAGCGGCGCTCGGCACTTCGACAAATGTTGTGGCAACGATGTTGGTAAAGACCGCCACCACAAGCAGCATTGTTGCAAAACTGAAAACCAGAAAATACTTCTTCCCCCGCTCGCCAATATACATTCGAATAATTTCACCGATGGATTTTCCTTCGTGCCGCAAAGATGCTATTGTCGAAGCAAAGTCATGAACGGCCCCCATAAAGATGCCTCCCACGAGTATCCACAGATATACCGGCAGCCAACCGAATGCAGCGGCAAGTATCGGACCGACAATTGGCCCGGCACCGGCAATCGATGCAAAGTGATGACCGAGCACGATATACCTGTTGGTGGGAACATAGTCTATGTTATCGGATTTCGTGTGGGCAGGTGTTTTCCTTGAAGGATCTATACCGAGTTTTCTGGATATAAACGCCCCATATGTTGTATAGGCGATGAGTACGAATACTATTATTGACGCAATGAGAAGTAAGCCGCTCATAGTATACCTGTCTATTTAAATGGTAAATAAACTCTTGATTCCAATTTCAAAACAATTGAATGTCAATAAAATGCATTCGGAATATACTTAATCTGTACTGCACTGCCATCGTAATACAATGCAATTACGTCAAACCTGCAATCACGGTCGAATAATTGATAATGTGAGATAAACTTGTCTGCGATTTTTTTCAATTGTTTCTGCTTAAAAGTATCGACTGCTTCCTCCGGGCTACCATGCGACAACGAGCGGCGTGTTTTTACCTCAACAAATACTAGTATATCGCCGTCTAACGCTATTATATCTATCTCACCCTCAGGTGTACGATAGTTAGTTCTGATAATAGAAAAACCTTTTTGCTCTAAAAAGTTCACGGCCCGGTTCTCACCGGATTTCCCTAACTCTTTGGTATTCATTATGTTATACGCACGATTAACTGATACTGTATTCCCTCTTGTTCTCAATGAAGAAGCCATGCTTTATCGATTTGTCGAGTCTCAGCCTGACCCCGAGCCTCGACATGTCGGTACGGGGTGAATATAAGTTTTTCAGTATTACCTACGCAGATCAAGTACGAAATGATCGTCTGTGTACCGGTGTCAGTCCGTATTTCCTGATCGCTGCCTTATGTTCTTTTGTGGGATATCCTTTGTGTTTGTCGAACCCATATAACGGATATATATGATGAATCTGTTCCATTATTGAATCCCGTGTCACCTTTGCCAGTATCGATGCTGCGGCTATGGTTCGACAATGCACATCACCTTTGATAATTGAAACGACACGTTTATCCGGACAATCAAGATATTTACCATCGATAAGTATTAACTCCGGATCAATCGAGAGCGCCCCGACTGCAATTCTCACGGCTTTATTAGTTGCCTGCAGTATATTGATTCGGTCAATCTCTGCCGGTTCAACGATACCTATACCAATATCTGTTGCATTTTCTTTAATTTCAATAGCAAGATGGGATCGTTTTATAGGTGGGATAGATTTTGAATCTGTAATTCCGGGGATGGAACAATCATATGGCAGCACAACAGCAGCAGCGACAACGGGGCCGGCCAGCGGGCCACGACCTGCTTCATCGATACCGGCCACCCGGGTAATACCCTCGGCAAAGAGTGTATGCTCAATGCGTGTGGTATCACCGTTGCTCTTCGGTATCCATGCAATGATCTTTTCCTGGAGATCCCAGTCTATCAAAACTCGTTTATTACTCCGACGTGAATTTTTCCGGTGCTGAAAGTATCTCCTCTGCCAAATCCGAATCCTATTGAAATGAGACCGATGCCGGTTTCAACCTGCAACCCGACTCCGTATCCATATTCAAATGATTCCCGCTCCGCCTGCTGTTCAGCGAGTGATGGTACATAATAATAACCAGCATCGAAAAATCCAAACAGGTATGAACGGGTTGCAGTCATAAAACGATATTCAAAGTTGCTCCATGCAAGACGTGAACCAATAAACTGGCCCTCAGCATAACCACGCAGTGTTCTTGTTCCTCCGAATCGAAACAAATCACTCTCCTGGAAATCATCCAATTGTACTTCACGTCCGTGCATTCCAATCTTTACAACCTGTTGACGAGCCAGCGACAGATACAATTCCGCATCGATGGTGAACCGGCGTAAGGCTTCGGTGATATCGCCGTTACCGGTTGCTCTTCGAATTGATCCTGTTTGATATTCTGTCATATACATCATACCGCTTCTCGGAACGTACAGATCATCGCGGGTATCATATGTCAAATCGATACCGAAGACATTTGACGAAGATTCACGGATACGTTGAACAGGAGCATCTGCCGATGGAATGACAGTTTCATATTCATATGAAACACCGACGGTAAACTGCCTGAAAATATCCGTATCGGCAAACAATCGGGTACGCGTCTGCACATACGCGGTATCCTGCTGGCGCTGTTTAAATGAACCTGCAACACTCGCCGGTAGACCGGCTACATACGGTTCTCGATAACTAAAGTATAATTCCTGCGTTAACTCGGTCTCGCGTTGCCAGCGGAATTCAACCCGCCGCATTGTGCCGAACAAATTCCCCATAGTTATATGTGCCAGTCCGGTAAAAAATCCATCGCCGCCATCGGTCGGCACATATCCCAGAATACCATCGAATGAATTGAAACGGGATTCTTCAACTTGAAGAACAAGTGTGCCGCCCTGACGGTCTATTCGTAATTCGGGGTCAGCTACTGAGCGGAACAAACCTGTCCTGAGTAAACGCGGACGAATGTTGTCGATTCGTTCACGCGAAAAACGGTCACCAGGAAAAACTCCCGCCTGTCGGTAAATAATGCGGTCGCGGGTTTCATTATTTCCCTCGATTTGTATCGAATGCAGCGTTATCTCGTCGGTATCACTAAACGAAAAAAATAAATCGACAACCGGCAAGGCATTTGCAGAGTCAATCTGAATCGAATCGAGTTGAATTTCGGCAAACGGCCGGCCATCCCGCTCAAATGCAATCAGCATATCAGAAATCCAGAGTTCTATTTCCGGTTGTGAGAATGGTTCCCCTACAAAATTGTTCGCTTCGTTTTGTACCATTGAACGCTGCGGAAAACGGTCGGGTGCAAGCTCAATGCTGCGTACAACACCCCTAGCACCCGGTGACACAAATAATGTATCATTATCACGTTCTCTTTCAAATGAGGGTGTAAAATAGCCAAATTGGTAGAGGTATGTTTTAGTGAGTTGCCGGATATCTGCTTCATCCGAAAATAAGACTGCTTCTTCTATAACCGATTTAATATCAGAGGGTATATCTTCAATGAAGTGTAATGTTGTTGCTTCGGTAGCTGTTGTATCGGATGCGAGGATGGGAAATGCACCGATCAACATAATGATAGCCAGATGTAATAGTAATTGTAAAAGATTTCGAGTATTCATCGTCGTCCAACCGCACAAATTTATTAACCGACTACAT
>SL_3KL_010_SEDDRAFT_10002683_pt1 | contig 16230 bp, 10 predicted proteins | sample SodLakKL_010_SED_2_FD_10381 | JGI IMG/M metagenome (IMG submission 10381) | reverse complement strand
CGGGAATTCAGCGGCGGGGCGCAGCGCCTGGGCGCGCTCGCCCTGGTGGCCGGCCTGGCCGCCGCCGACGCGGTGGCCCGCCACTCGAAGATCCCGGTCGGGGTGAAATGGCCCAACGACCTGCAGGCCAGGGGCAGCAAGCTCGGCGGCTGCCTGATCGATCTGCGGCAAACCGCCGGCAAGCCCTGCCTTGCCATCATCGGGATCGGCATCAATGTCGATCTGGGCAGCGGCGGCGAGCCGGACCAGCCGTGGACCGACCTGGTCCGTGAAGGCGGCTCAAGCGACCGCAACCGGCTGGCCGCCATCCTGATCGACACCCTGGAAACTGACCTCGCGCTGTTTGACCGCGCAGGTTTCGAGGCTTTCCGGTCGCGCTGGGACGCGCACGACGTGCTGCGCGGACAGCGCCTGCGGCTGAGCGGCAGTGGTGCAGACCTTGACGGTCTGGGACTCGGGGTCGACGCCTCCGGCGCCCTGTTGCTGCAGACGGCCGACGGGATTCGGGCGATTCACGCCGGGGAGGTCAGCGTGCGCCGTCTGGACCCGCGCTGATGCGGCGCGGGTTATCCTCTGCAGCGATGACCAACCAGCCCCGTTTTGCCGCCTTGCAAGTGACCCGAATCGTCCTGCGCCGGGCAAGGATCGATCGCGCATGAGTTCATCGCTGGTACGCTGGCTGGTGGCCTTGCTGCTGATGATCAACATGGTGCTGCTGGTGCTGCAACTTCGCGGCACCACCAGCCCGGAGCCTGAGGCCGAGATTCCGCCGCTGGATCCGCGCCTGCCGCAGCTGGTCCTGCTGCATGAGCGGCCGCTGCCGGCCCGGGTCGAGTCCGCCGACTGCTTCACGATCGGCCCGCTGAACTCGCTGCTGGCCCAGCAACGGGCCGAGGACCGGTTGCGCGCCAGCGCCTCCCAGATCCGCAGCCGCCAGACCAGCTCCGACCGCGATCGCGGCTGGTGGGTGTTCCTGGCCGCGGGCACGCGGTCCGAAGCGATGGCCCTGACCCGCGAGCTGGCCGAGGCCGGGCTGGAAGATTTCTTCGTGGTTACCCGGGGCGACATGGAAAACGTGGTGTCGGTCGGCCTGTATGAAAACCTCGACAACGCCCGCGCGCGCCAGCGCCAGATGCAGGCGCGCGGATTCAATGCGGAACTGGAGGTCCGGCGCGAGTCGGTGCCGCAGTTCTGGGTCGACTACCAGCCCGATACCGGCAGCGAGTCGGCCTGGCGGTTCATTCTGGAGGCCTCGCCGGGGGCGCAGCATCGATCGATTCCGTGTTGGGATGATTGAAAGGCCAGGGTTCAGGGTTCAGGGTTCGGGGTTCAGGGTGGGCCCTGTCGGGGCGCTGTGGCCCGGGGAGGCCTTCGGTGGAGTTTAGGTCGCAGGCTTCGGTTTTTACCGGACCGCTGGGGCCGTGGCTGCGGTTGATGCGCTTCGACCGGCCGATCGGCCTGGCCCTGCTGCTGTGGCCGACCTGGTGGGGCTTGTGGATGGCCGCCGGCGGCGTGCCGCAGATCAGGAACCTGGTCATCTTCACGCTGGGCGTGGTGGTCATGCGCGCGGCCGGCTGCGTGATCAACGACTACGCCGACCGTCGTCTCGATCCGCGCGTCAGTCGCACGCGCAGCCGCCCCATCGCCAGCGGCGAGATCAGCCCGCGCCAGGCCCTGATCCTGTTCGCCGTGCTGATGCTGATCGCGCTGGGCCTGGTGCTGATGACCAACCGCCTGACCGTTCTGCTGGCCATCGGCGGCGCCATGCTGGCCGGCACCTATCCCTTCCTCAAGCGCTTCACGCATTTCCCGCAGATCGGCCTGGGCACGGCCTTCAGCTGGGCCATCCTGATGGCCTTTGCCGCCGAGACCAGCAACATTCCCAGCCTGGCCTGGTGGCTGTTCGCGGTCAACCTGGTCTGGACCGTGATCTACGATACCCAGTACGCCATGGCCGACCGCGAAGACGACCTGAAGGTGGGCGTCAAGTCCACCGCCATCGCCTTCGGCCGCTTCGATGTGCCCGTCATCGGCGCGCTGATGGGGCTGATGGTCGCCCTGCTGGTGCTGATCGGGCTGATCTACCTGCCCACGCCGGCCTGGTTCACCGCCGTGGTGCTGGTGTTCCTGCTGTTCCAGGTCCAGCTGTGGCGGATCAGGGAGCGCCGCCCCGAGGCCTGCTTCCAGTCCTTCCTCAGCAACCACTGGATCGGCCTGGTGATCTTTCTCGGCATCGCCGGGTCGTTCGCGCTGCGCTGAGGCTCACCGACAGGGCGCGGACTCTCAGGCGCGCGCCACGACCCACACCTCGACCCGCTTCACCCCGGCCTGCAGAAGCACCCGGGCGCATTCATTCAGGGTCGAACCGGTGGTCATGACGTCATCGACCAGCGCCACGTGGGTGGTGGCCGGCGGCAGGCGTTTGAGTTCGAAGGCACCGCGCACGTTGCCGCTGCGTTGATCGGCGGGCAGCTCGGACTGGGTGGCGGTCGGTCGCGTACGGCGCAGCGCTTCCAGCCACGGCAGGCCGCCGAACCAGCGCGACAGGTCGCGGCTGATCAGGGCCGACTGGTTGAAACCGCGCCGCAGCCCGCGCCGGACGTGCAGGGGCACCGGCACGATCAGCTGCGGACGGGGCGCCTCGAGCTCGACCAGGCGGCGCGCCAGCAGATCGGCCAGCAGGCGTCCGGCGGCGAGATCACCGTGAAACTTGAACCGCCGCACCAGGCGCTCGACGACCCCGGTGTAGGCAAATCCAGGCCAGGTGGCGTGGAACGCCGGCAAGGCCATGGCGCAGCGCCCGCACAGGTCGACCCGGGTCTCCAGCTCGATCCCGCAGCGCGCGCATTGCGCCGCCAGGACCGGCAACTCCGGCTCGCAGCCGGCACAGCAATCGATCTCGGCGCGCCCGTCCTGCCCGCACACCAGGCAGACCGGGGGGAACAGACCGCGCCGCAGCCGGTCGGCCCAAAACATCGAACGCCAGTCAGCCCACATTCCTGCCAGAACCCAACGCCACCTGCCTGCCCGGCATCAGCATAGCGCAGGCCGGCAGGCCGCCGTGCCGCGCTTGACCTGATCGTTGATCCGCGGCGCTATGATGCACTCGCGCCCGATTTCTTGAACGACCCGGACCCGAATGACCAGCCCGCCCCTGCCGCCCAGCCGCCTGTTCGACCGCCGCGCGAAGGCCTACGAGCGCCATGCCGCGGTGCAGACGGAAGTGGCCGAGCGGCTGCTGGGCCGTCTGGACGGGCTGAAGTTCGAACCGGCCCGCATCCTCGAGGTCGGCTGCGCGGACGGTCGCCAGTGCCAGGCCCTGCACCGGCGTTTTCCCAAGGCGCGCGTGATCGGCATCGACCTGAGCCCCGGCATGCTGGCCCGGGCCAGGTCGCGACGCCGCTGGTGGCGCAGGGACTTCGAGCTGCTGCGTGCCGATGGCGGCCGCCTGCCCCTGGCCGAGGACAGCATCGACCTGGTCTATGCCAACCTGAGCCTGGGCTGGCTGGGCGATGCGGAGGCGGCCCTGCGCAGCTGGCGGCGCGTTCTGCGCCCCGGCGGGCTGGCGCTGGTCTCGGTGTTCGGGCCGGATACCCTGCGCGAACAGCGCGCGCGGCTGGCGCCGCAGGCCTCGTTCTCCGCCCTGGCCGACGTCCAGCGCTTCGGCAGCATGCTGGTTCGGGCCGGGTTCGCCGAGCCGGTGCTGGACACCGACTGGATCACCACGGTTTTTCCCGACCCGGCCGCGCTGCTGGTCGAACTGCGCGGCTGCGGCCTGCTGCCGGCAGCCTCGCACGGCCTCGGCAAGCGCGCGCAAGCCCTCCGGTCACTGGGCCTGAAGTCGGGACTGGAGTCGGGTCAGGAAATGTCCGGCGAGAGTTGCCGTGCGACCTGGGAGATCGTGTCCGCCTCGGCCTGGGCGCCGGAAGCCGGTCAGCCGATTCGCGGTGCGGCCGGTGAGGAAGTCAGCGTGCCGGTGTCAACAATCGGCATTCGCCGCCGCGACTGAGCAGCAATCCAGAAACTCAAGCGGCGCGCGAGCGCACGCTGTTGCGCCCGCCGGTCTTGGCGTCGTACAGGTGCCGGTCGGCCTCGCCGAGCAGCTTCCGGTAGTCGTCCATCTCGCCGGCGGCCTCGGCCAGGCCGATNCTGANGGTNACGTCGATGCGCTCACCGCTTTCGATCCGGAATTCGTGCCCGGCGACCATCTGGCGCAGGCGGTCGCAGGCCTGGTGCGCCTCGATCAACGAGGTATCCGGCATGATCAGGGCGAACTCCTCGCCGCCGATGCGCGCCAGGGTATCGCCGGAGCGCAGGGCATCGCTCAGGACCTGCGCGAGCTGACTCAACACCGCATCGCCGGCCAGGTGCCCGATCCGGTCGTTGATCTGCTTGAACCAGTCGATATCGATGATGGCCAGGACCAGGTTGGCGCCGGCCACGCGCTGACTGCGGCCGAACTCTTCGGCCAGCACGGCGGTGGCATGGCGCCGGTTGTACAAGCCGGTCAGTCCGTCCCGCACGGCGTGATCGTGCAACTCCGCCAGGTAACCCGCCTCCGGGTTGCCCGCATCGAGAAACTTCAGCACGGTCTTGCCCACGCGCAGCTGGTCGCCGTCAATCAGGCGCTGCAGCCGGACCTCCTCGTCGTTGACAAAGCTGCGGTTGGTCGACCCGAGGTCTTCGATCCAGTAGCCGTCTTCGCGCTTGAACACCCTGCAATGCGCGCGAGACACGCTGCGCTCGCCGATGCGGAAATCACAGTCGTTGCCGCGGCCGATCACCACGGCCCCGGCACTCAGGTCAATGCGATTGCCCAGCCGCTCGCCGCGGATCACCACCAGGCTGGGGACATTGGCCGGACGGCTTTCGCTGGTCGCGCTGAGCAGCACGGTGTGCGGGTCGGTCTGGTTGTCCGGCGTTCGGGTGCTCATGACGGCTCGATTATAGACGGGCCATGCATTTCCATGAGCGGGTGCCAACGGGCCGCGCCCGCCAAATAAAACGGGCCGGCTCCTTTTTGAGGAAACCGGCCCGCGCCCCACTTTTGGTGTCCTGCGCAGTCCGCGCGGCGCAATCGCCAAGCCCCCTTGGACGACCCACCCGCGCGCAGCGGCAAGGACGATGAAAGTTTAACGACTGGCACGATTCGCTGTTATTCCTGCGCGACAAGCGCTTGTCGAATTGCGACAAATACGACAATCGGGCGGATCGCGGCCTTCAGTGATGCCGGGTTCGCGACTGGGCCCGGCGCCGCCACTGGCTGGGCGGCAAGCCTTCGGCCTGGCTGAAGACCTTGCTGAAGGACTGCGGGCTGGAGAAGCCGCAGCTGGCGGCGATGTCCTTGATCGAGCGCTCGTTGCCGACCAGCAGCTCGCGCGCCTTTTCCAGGCGGACTTCCTGCAGCAGGCTGGCCGGGGCGCAATCGAGCAGGGCCTTGAGCTTGCGCTGCAGGGTGCGCACGTCGACCAGGGCGGCCCGAGCCATGTCGGTCACCTTGATGTCAGGATCGGCGTGGTGGATCTCGATCCAGGCCTGCAGCCGCTCCAGCAGCGCGGCGTCGCGCTCGCTGACTTCGGGCTCGACGGTCTTGCGCTCGATCACCGGGCCACCGGCCAGCTCCCGCCGCAGGCGCTCGTGCAGTCGCCGGCGGGTCTCCAGCATGGCGCTCAAGCGGACCAGGAACTCGTTGTCGTCGAAGGGCTTGGCCAGGAAATCGTCGGTCTGCAGGGAGAAGGCGCGCACGCGGGTGTCGTGATCCTGGCGGGCGGTCAGCAGCATGATCGGAACATGGCTGGTGCGAATGTCCGATCGCAGCGCCTCGAGCAGTTCCAGCCCGTCCAGGCCCGGCATCATGATGTCGCTCACGATCAGCTCCGGCGCTTCGGACTGGGCCAGGGCCAGGCCGGTGTTGCCGTCACCGGCCTCGATCACGCGCCACTGCGGGCGCAGCAATCCGCTCAGGTGGGCGCGCATGTCCGGATTGTCTTCGATCACGAGTATGGCCGGCTGCGCGGCATCGGCGGGCGCCTCGGTAGACGGCTCGCCCGGCTCGAGGGGTTTCAGCGCCTCGATGTCGCGGGCGTGTTCGCGCTCGGTCAGCAGGGTCACCGGTCCGGCCGCATTCGGCTCGCGCCACGCCGGCAGCCAGACCGAAAAGCGGCTGCCGTGGCCCGGCCGGCTGCTGACGCTGACCCATCCGCCGTTGGCGCGCACGGCCTCGCGGACCAGGGCCAGGCCGATGCCGGCACCTGCAATCTCGCTGTTTTCGGCCGCCTGCACCCGGTAGAAGCGCTCGAAGATGGTCGCCTGCTCGGACTCCGGGATGCCGGGACCGGAATCGGCCACGCTCAGGCACACGCCGCCGGTTTGCGCACCCAGAGCGACCCGCACCTGGCCACCGGGCGGCGTGAACTTCAAGGCATTGGTCAGAAGATTCAGCAGGATTTTCTCCACCTGCTCCTGCAGGCACTGGGTGCGCCAGCCGTACTCGATGTCGGCGACCAGCTCGATGCCGCGCTCCTGGGCCACGCCGCTGAAGGCGTCGACGGTCATGCGCACCATGCGCCCCAGGGGCCAGGGATTGAACTCCAGGCGACGCTGTTCATGGCTGAGCCGGGAGAAATCCATCAGCTGGTCGACCAGTTTCAGCAGCCGCCGCAGGTAGCGTCGGCCCAGCGCGATGGCATCGGCGTCCGCACCCTGGCGCTCGAGCCGGTCGAGGCTGGTCTTGATCAGCGTCAGCGGGGTGCGGAACTCGTGCGAGACATTGGCGAACAGCACGGTTCGCGCCTCCAGCGACTGCTCGAGTTCGCGCGCCTGGCGCTCGATCAGCCCGCGCTGCTCGCTCAGGGTGGCGGTGCGCACCGCCACCTCTGCCTCGAGCGCGCGCCTGCGGCGGTGGTGCTCACCAAAGGCCAGGCCGGCCAGGCCGATCAGCATCAGGCCGTAAGCGGCCAGGGCCCACGGTGTGGCCCAGGGCGGCGATGCGACCACGGCCGTCAGCAGCACCTCGGGGTCCGACCAGACATCGTCGCTGTTCGCGGCACGCAGGTGGAACCGGTAGGTGCCGGGCTGCAGGCTGGCGTATCGCACCTGGCGCCTGGAACCGCCATCAACCCAGTCGGGATCGACGCCCTCGAGCCTGAAGGCGTGGCGGACGCGCGCCGGGTCGGCGAAGTTCAGCCCGGCAAAGCGGATTTCCAGATCATTCTGATCATGACGCAAGCGCAGCGGAGCGTGTTCATCCAGCGCAGGCTCGACCAGCTGTCCGTTGACGCGGACCTCCAGCAAGCGCAGGCGCGGCGGGCTCAAGACCGCATCGAAATGCTCCGGGCGAAACTGGTTGACCCCGTTGATCCCGCCGAAATACAGGTCTCCATCCTCACCGCGGTGAGCGACGCCGGTGTTGAATTCGTAGGACTGCAGCCCATCGGCGGGCGTGAACTGGCGTACCTCGCCGAGCGCCGGGTCCCAGCGCATCAGGCCGCGGTTGCTGCTCAGCCAGAGTCGCCCGTTTCCTTCAGGCAGCATGGCGTAGACGGTGTCGTCGACCAGGCCGTCGGCCTTGCCGAACCATTCCACGCTGGCCTCGGCCTTGCCATCGGCTCCCGCCTCGACCCGCAGGTGGCCGAGACCGGTTTCCCGGCCGGCGATCCACCAGCCCTCCTCGGGATGGGGAACCAGGGCGTTCAGAGGAACGAGCGGGTTTTTCCCCAACCGCCGGCTGTCGAAAAACCAGTCCGTGCCGGCCGCGCCGGGACGGAAGCGCCCGATACCTCCCTCACCGAAGACCAGCACGCCGCCATCGTCGTCTTCCACCAGGCCGAACACACCCAGTTCAGGGAGGATGACCTGCGGGTCAGCCAATACCGGCCGCGTCCGATCCCCGGCCAGCGTCAGCTCGCGCACCCCGGACCAGGAGCCGACCCAGAGCCGACCGCCATCGCGGCTGATCAACAGGCGCCGTCCGGCCTGGGCCGGGAAGCCGAACTCGCTCAGCGGGACCGACCGGACGACTCGGTCAGCGGCCGGGTCGATCAGGGTCAGATAGTTCGAGCCCAGGGCCCAGACCAGGCCGCTCAAGGGGTCAACCGCCAGCGACCAGACGGCGTCCTCGGGCAAACGCTCGCCGTCCTCACCGCTGCCATGAAAACTCTGGTACCACTGAAACTCACCGTCCTCCCCGGCGCGCAGGCGTCGAATGCCGGCATGGTGCAGGGCCAGCCACAACTCGAGCTGTTCGCCCTGGCGCAGTTCGACAATGCTGCGGATGACGTTCTGGCTGGGAAACGGAATGCCGCCGTACAGGACCGAGGACTGGTCGCGAATATGCCGGAACACCGAACGCGCCGGGGCGTGCCAGGCCGCCCCGCCCAGGTGGGTGCCGACCCAGAGGTTGCCCTCGTCGTCGATCTCGATGGCGATGCCGATCTGCGGCAGCGACTGCGGGATGCTGTACGGATCGGCCGGGTCGTGGCTGAGCAGACGCACCTGCCCGCTGGCGGCGTCGACATGACCCAGCCCGTACTGGCTGGCAAACCACAGATCCCAGTTGGGATGCTCGACCATCTTCAACTGCTGGCGCGCATTCTCGGTCGGCGACAAGCGCACGCCTTCGACAATGACGTCCAGCGACCGATCGGCGGGCGTATAGCGCAGCAGGCGGCTGGGCGTGGGCAGCCAGACCGCGCCGTCCGATGAACTCATCACCGCGTTCAGGCGTGCATCGACCCCGCCCAGATCCTCCAGCGTCAGGCGCTCCAGCACCTCCAGCGTATCGGCGTCGACCAGCAGGAACTCATCGTCGGCCGCCAGCGCCAGCCGCCCGTCCGGCGTCAGCGCCAGCGCCGAGTACTGAATGAACCGGGGCGTCTGCGGCATGGGCAGCACCAGGCGCATGCGCTGGGTCGCCTCATCAAGCTGCCACAGGCCGGCGGCGTTGAAGGACCAGAAACGTCCCTTCCGGTCCAGCAGTTCCGAGCGCAGCGCCAACTGCGTGTGCTCGATGGGCGGGTCGAACGGAATGGCATGCACCTGGCCATCATCCGGGTGCCAGACCGCCGGAAGACCCGACAGCGACACAAAAATGCGGCCATCGGGGTGTTCGGCGACGATGTGCGAGATGTTTCGCGGTCCCCCGGGAGCGGGCACGAACGCGAACTCGAAGCGCTCGGCGCGGCCCGTGCGCGGATCGAAACGGTCCAGGCCGGCGACATTGCCAACCCAGATGGCGCCGTCCGCGCCGGTCATCAGGGCCGTGATGCGGCTGTGGCCCAGGGTTTCCGGGTCGGAGGCCTGGTGCCGGAACGAGCGCACCTCGCGGCCATCGAAGCGGTCCAGACCGTACTGGGTGCCGAACCACATGAACCCGTCGTGACACTGGGTGATGGCCATGACCGAGGACTGCGACAGGCCTTCGGCCATGCCCAGCCGCGAGAACCGAATCTCCGGTTCCGCGCCGACAGCGCCCGTGGCCACGGCCAGCAAGGCCACGACGGCGCGTAAACAGGCATCGAGTCTGGAACAGCCGGATTTCACCCTGGAATCATCGCTGGTTGCAACGGCAGCGCCTAAACTGCCCCGTGGCGGAAACGATGTCAACTGCGGCGCGGACAAGCGCTGGATCCCGGCGGTCCGTGCTACGCTAACGGGCTTGATTGAACAGGCGTCCGGTGATCCGGATCAGCGCCTTTTTCCCAAGGAATTTCGAATGACAGACCGACAGCAGCAGATCGACGCCCACAACCAGGCCATGAGCGAGTTCATCCAGCTGGCCAACACCATGGTCAACGAGAAAGGCTTCGACATGAAACTCATCTCGGCGGCGCTGATGGGCGCTTCCGGCGTCTATGCCACCTTCACCGCCGCCGGCAACCAGGGCTTCCTGGCCCCGGGCGGCGTCGATCGCGTGGCCGAGATGTACAAGAGAAACCTCGCCTACATCCAGCAGCGCAAGAAAGAAGAGCTGGAGTCGCAGGGACTGACCCCGCGGCCGATCGCCGAGGTCGAGGACGACGCTTCGGCCGACTCCAGCAAGCAGTAAGACAAACGGGCCCTTAGCTCAGTTGGTTAGAGCAGCCGACTCATAATCGGTAGGTCGCAGGTTCAAGTCCTGCAGGGCCCACCATATCTTGATGATTTTCTTGGGTTTGCCGTCAGGTTGGCCCATAGACGGGCAGTCGGGTGGTCGCATTGGAGGACCATGGACGCGCTCCAGCGTGGGATCTGCTGGGCGGGGCTACTGCCGAAATTCCAGTTACGCATGGTTCCAATTTAAGGGAAATGGACACATGCACTCGCAGGCCAGCCGGATGCTGATCCCGTGCTTCAAAACCGCTTCCTTGGCCATCTCGCGGCGGCGAGATGGCTTTACAACTTTCCCTCAAGGGCTTCCTTGCGGATCTCGGCCTTGATGCGCTCCTCGGCGTACATCTTCTTCAGCCGGCGGTTCTCATCCTCGAGTTCCCTGGGCCGGGCCATCAGCGAGGCGTCCATACCACCAAACTTCGAGCGCCACTTGTAGAACGTCGCGCTGCTGATGCCGTGCTCGCGGCACAGCTCGGGGACCGGAACGCCGGATTCGGCTTGCTTGAGGACCGCCAGGATCTGGCTGTCCGAAAATCGTGACTTCTTCATGCAGAATCTCCTTCGTGCAAGATTACGAGAAAATTCTACTTTTGTGCCCGGTTAGTTTTCGGGGGGATTACCCTTCTCGCCCTTTTGATCCAAGCTTGCCGCGGTACGTCCGAATCACAGACGTAGACGAGTACGGGAACCTTTCTGAAGAGTCACGCTCTGCCGAGTTAAGCAATAGCGACGTGGAAAAGTATCGACTTCGCGAGGGCGACGTGCTTCTAGCCAGGTCCGGCGCGACCGTCGGCAAGTCCTACATGTACCGTCCTTCAGACGGATTTTGCATATACGCTGGCTATATGATTCGATTCAGGCCTGATCCAAAAAGACTGTTGCCAGAAGTTCTCTTCAGATATACCCATACACACGCCTATTGGCGTTGGATTGAGTCACAAGCCAGAGCTGTGGCTCAGCCCAACATCAACGCCAAGATGTACTCCGAACTCCCTGTGCCTCTTCCCGATTTGGCCCTACAACAGAAGTTTGTCCAGGCGGTACAGGCGTGTCTGCAGCACCGAGAAATTGTGGCGCGGCAACTGGAGCAACTTGGAACTCTTTTTGGGTCACTCCAGCATCGCGCCTTCACCGGCCAGCTATAGCGTGTCATGACCAACTTCACCTTCCTCCCCAACCGTTTCAGCGACATCGCCGCTGCTGCGACCCGGGCGGAGGGCCATATCCACGGCGACCCACGCGCCGCCTGCTTCCACGCTCGCTTCGCCCTGGAAGCCGCCCTGCACTGGCTGTACCGCTTCGAGGGCCGGCTGAACCAGCCCTACGACCGCAACCTAGCCGCGCTGCTGTATGAGAACAGCCTGCGCCGGGTGATGGACGAGCGGGTGTTTCAGAAAGCCCAGCTGATTCACAAGATCGGCAACAAGGCGGTCCACGACCGGGCCGCTGTCTCGGTCGAAGAAGCGATGCAGGCCGTTCGGGACCTGCACCATTTCTGCTACTGGCTGACCCGTACCTACGCCCCCAACCATCCCCGCGACGGCGCGGCCTGGCGGGATGAGCGCGTACCGGCGCCCGTTGCCGAGGATGTCGTGCCGCGCGAGCAACTGGTCGAGCTGGAGCGAGAACTGGAGAAGCGCTCCGAGGCCGAACTCAAGCGCCAGCAGGAGGCCGACGCCCAGAACGCCGAGATCAAGGCGCTGCGCGAGGAGATCGCCCGTCTGCGCGAGCAGGCCGAGGCCATACCGGACACCCACGACTATTCCGAGGCCGACACCCGCCGCTACCTGATCGACCTCGACCTGAACCGCGCCGGCTGGAAGCTGGACAGCCCCCGCGACCGCGAGTACGAGGTTCAGGGCATGCCCAACGCCAAGGGCGTCGGCAAGGCCGATTACGTCCTCTGGGGCGATGACGGCAAGCCGCTGGGCGTGGTCGAGGCCAAGAAGACCACGGTCGACCCCACCGCCGGGCGCCAGCAGGCCAAGCTCTACGCCGACTGCCTGGAGCAGATGCACGGCCAGCGCCCGCTGATCTTCTACACCAACGGCTACGAGACCTGGCTTTGGGACGATGCGCTGTACCCACCGCGCCGGGTGGCCGGGTTCTACCGCAAGGACGAGCTGGAGCGCCTGATCCGGCGCCGGGACAGCCGCCATGCGCTGGACGTCGGCAACATCCGCGACGCCATTGCCGGTCGCTACTACCAGAAGCGCGCCATCGGCAGCATCTGCGAGGCCCTGAGCAAGGGCCAGCGCAAGTCCCTGCTGGTCATGGCCACCGGCACCGGCAAAACCCGCACCGCGATCGCCCTGGTCGATGTGCTGCAGCGGGCCAACTGGGTCAAGCGCGTGCTGTTCCTGGCTGACCGGGTTTCCCTGGTCAATCAAGCCTGCAGCGCCTTCAAGGCGCATCTGCCGGAGTCCAGCCCGGTCAATCTGGTCACCGAGAAGAACACCGACGGGCGGGTGTATGTGTGCACCTACCCGACCATGATGGGGCTGATCGAGAAGACCACCGAGGGCCGAGGGGAGTCGCGCTTCGGCGTGGGCTACTTCGATCTGATCATCATCGACGAGGCCCACCGTTCGGTTTACCAGAAGTACCGGGCGATTTTCGACTACTTCGACTCGCTGCTGGTCGGACTCACCGCCACGCCCCGCGAGCAGGTCGATCGCAACACCTACGAGCTGTTCGACCTGGAGCCGGGCGTGCCGACGGATGCCTACGAGCTGGGCAAGGCGGTCAGCGACGGTTATCTGGTGCCGCCCCGGGTGCAGCAGGTGGATTTGCGGTTCCCGCGGGAGGGCATCGACTACGACTCCCTGAGCGAAGAAGAAAAAGCTCACTGGGAGAGCCTGGACTGGGGTGACGATGTCGACGAGGAGGCGCTGCCGAGCAAGGTCAGCGCGGCGGCGATCAACAGCTGGCTGTTCAACCAGGACACGGTCGACAAGACCCTGCAGCACCTGATGGAGCAAGGCTACCGGGTCGCCGGCGGGGACCGGCTGGGCAAGACCATCATCTTCGCCCGCAACCACCAACATGCCGCCTACATCGAAGAGCGCTTCAATCACCACTACCCGGAATACAAGGGCCAGTTCGCCCGGGTGATCGACAACTACGCGACCTACGCCCAGAGCCTGATCGACGACTTCTCGCAGGCCGACAAGGCGCCGCACATCGCCATCTCGGTCGACATGCTGGATACCGGCATCGACATCCCCGAGGTGGTCAACCTCGTGTTCTTCAAGCCGGTGTATTCCAAGATCAAGTTCTGGCAGATGATCGGGCGCGGCACCCGGCTGTGCCCGGATCTGTTCGGGCCCGGCATGGACAAGGAGGATTTCCGGGTCTTCGACTTCTGCTACAACTTCGATTTCTTCAAGGAGAACCCGGACGGCATCGAAGGCAGCGGCGGCGTGCCGCTGGCCACACGCCTGTTCCGCGCCCGCGTTGATCTGCTCAGCCAGCTTCAGAACGACCAGGACCGCGATGACGGGCTGGAGCTGGAAATCGGCCTCGCCGACCAGCTCCACGCCGAGGTCGCGGCCATGAACCGGGACAACTTCATCGTGCGCATGCACCTGGAATCAGTTGAGCGATTCCAGAAGCGCGAGGCGTGGGAAGCCCTTGGTGACCAAGACCGGCAGGAACTCAGCCAGCACCTGGCTGCCCTGCCCAGCCAGTTGGAGACCGACGACGTCGAGTCCCGCCTGTTTGATCTGACTGCGCTGAAGATGCAGCTGGCGCTGCTGGAGGGCAACCAGAACCTGTACGAGAAGCAGCGGCAGCGGGTGGTGCAGGTGGCCGAGTTGCTGGAGGACAAGACCGCGATTCCGGCGGTAGCCAGCCAAGCGGACTACCTCCAGGGTATCCAGAACCCGGAATTCTGGGAAGGCATGACTCTGGACCTGCTGGAGGAGATGCGCCGGCGGGTGCGGGGGCTGGTCCCGTTCATCGACCGCAAAGAGCGCACGGTGGTCTACTCCAACCTGAAAGACGACATCCTGGGCATTCGCGACGGCGAAGTGATCCCGATGCCGCGCATGACCGGCGCCCAGTACGAGAAGAAGGTCCGCGAATACCTCAGATCCCACCTGGACAACATCGTCATCCAGCGCCTGCGCACCAATCAGCCGCTGACAGAGAAAAATCTGGAGGAGTTGCAGGCGATGCTGGTCCAGATCGCCGAGGAGGAGGGGGAAACGCTGCTGACCGACCTGCTGGCCCGCAGCCAGGCACCGTCGCTGGTCCATTTTGTCCGATCGCTCGTGGGCATGGACCGCGCCGCAGTGCAGGCCGCCTTCTCGCAGTTCCTGAGCGACGAAAGCCTGTCCGCTCGTCAGATCAGGTTCGTTGAATTGATCATCGACCAGCTGAGCCAGAACGGTGTCATCGAGCCCAAGGCGCTATATGAGGCACCGTTCAGTGCGCTGCATAGTGAGGGGCCGGAGGCATTGTTTGCCGGCAGAGAAAACGTGGTGGATGGACTCTTCGGGACATTGAAGCAATTTCAGCCACGGGTGCCCGAGCTGGCAGTCAGCCAGGCGGATGGCTGAACTCACAAAAGCAGCAAGATTCTACTGTGGACGCTGTTAACAGAATACACCATAATTGTTAATAGCGGACGTTACTATTTACGCGGCCGAAAGCAGCGGGTTGAGCCATGCAGCGCGGACTGACGGGAATCTACAGCGAGAGCAGCAGCGCCGGCGAGACGGTGCGCGCCTTTGTGCCCCATCCGCTACCGCCAGAGCCTCCGCTGGACATCGGCCCGGAACGGCAGCAGCGGTTGGAACGCGCTCTTCTGGCCTGCGGCCGGCTGGACGCCATTACCGCTTTATTGCCGGATCCGGACTTGTTCCTTTATTCCTACGTCAGGCGCGAGGCCGTCTTATCGAGTCAAATTGAAGGCACCCAGTCATCGCTGTCCGACCTGCTCCTTTTCGAGCTCGACGAGCAGCCCGGGGTGCCCTTCGACGACGTGGTGGAGGTTTCCAACTATATCGCCGCACTGGAACATGGACTGAAGCGCCTGCGCGAGGGCTTTCCCCTGAGCAACCGACTGCTGCGCGAGATTCACGCACGGTTGCTGGCACGCGGGCGGGGCGCTGACAAGCTGCCCGGTGAGTTTCGCCGCTCGCAAAACTGGATCGGCGGCACCCGACCCGGCAACGCTCAATACGTGCCGCCGCCGGCAAACCAGGTTGAGGACTGCATGGCCGCGCTGGAGCGCTTCCTGCACGCCCCCGACGCGCCTGGCGCATTGCTGAAGGCCGCGCTGGCCCACGTGCAATTCGAAACCATACACCCGTTTCTGGACGGTAACGGCCGCGTTGGCCGGCTTCTGATCACGCTGATCCTGCATCACGACGGGGTATTGCGCGAGCCCCTGCTGTACCTGTCGCTATATTTCAAGCAGCATCGCGCGGAGTACTACCGCCTGCTGGACAGCGTCCGCCAAACCGGCGACTGGGAGCGCTGGCTGGACTTCGTACTCGAGGGCATTGAGCAAACCGCCACCGGGGCTGTCGATACTGCCCACCGCCTGCTGGCGCTGTTCAAGGCTGATGCCGAGCAAATCGAAACCCTGGGCCGTGCCGCGCCGAACGCGTTGCGCGTCTTCGACGCCCTGCGCCGCCGCCCGCTGACCCGCATCGACGACCTGGCCGACCAACTAGGCATCGCCTTCCCCACCGCCGCGCGCGCCATCGAAGCCCTGCGACGCTTGGGCATCGTTACCGAAATCACCGGCCGCAAGCGCGAGCGCGTGTTCGCCTACCGCGCCTACCTGCAGATTCTCAATGAAGGTGCGCAGCCGTTATGAGGGTCAGAGGCATCGAACTTGAGGAGACCATGATTGGGCGCGGTTCTGAATGACCCGAAACGGAGAACTCGATCATGAACAGAATCACCTACCCTCCAAAACGCGGATGCGCATGAAAACGAAGGGGACGCTTGCCGCCGTCACGCCGGCAACAGCAATGCTCGGATATGCTCCGCAAATTGACACCCGAATCAGACACTGCTAATTTTCCGCGCATGACGGAACGGTCCCCGACACTGAGCATCTTGCTGGCCTGCTGCCTGGCGCTGCAGGGGGCCTTGTCGCTGGTGCTGCCGTTTCAGTCCGGGATG
>SL_3KL_010_SEDDRAFT_10002682_pt1 | contig 16231 bp, 17 predicted proteins | sample SodLakKL_010_SED_2_FD_10381 | JGI IMG/M metagenome (IMG submission 10381) | reverse complement strand
CGCCCTGCTCCATCGACACCAACGACCCGTGGACCCGGTTCCGCAGCGGCCCGACGTACGGCTCGTAGCCGTCGAAGACGTGGCTGAGCAGCCCCTCACCCTGCGTGAGCGAGAGGAACTGCGTCCGGAAGCCGAACAGGCCACGGCTGGGCAGCGAGAAGGTGAGACGCGCGCGCGCCTCGCCCTGGCGCAGGTCGAGCAGCTGGCCACGGCGTCCAGCCAGCGCCTCCATCACGCTGCCCATCACCGCCGCCGGCACGTCCGCGACCACCCGCTCGAAGGGTTCGCAGCGCACGCCGTCGATGGTCTTCATGATCACTTGGGGCCGGGACACCGCGAACTCGTAGCCCTCGCGCCGCATCTGCTCCATGAGGATCGCCAGGTGCATCTCGCCGCGGCCCGACACCCGGTACGACTCGCCGCCCAGGGGCTCCACCCGCAAGGCCACGTTGGTGAGGAGCTCCCGTTCCAGGCGCTCGGCGATGTGGCGACTGGTGACGTAGCGGCCGTCGCGGCCGGCGAAGGGGCTGGTGTTGGGGGAGAAGGTGACGCTCACGGTCGGCTCGTCGACGGTGCGGAGCGGGAGCGCCTCGGGCAGCTCCGGATCGGTGATGGTCTCACCGATCTGGACGCCCTCGATGCCCGCCAGCGCCACGATGTCACCGGCCTCGACCCGCTCGACCTCGAGCCGCTGCAGGCCCAGGTGGGTGTAGACCTTGGTGAGGCGCGCTCGCTCGCTGCTGCCGTCGGCGCACAGGCGCAGCATCGTGTCGCCTGGCGCGGCCGAGCCGCGCGTCACGCGGCCGATCGCGATGCGACCGAGGAAGTCGGAGTAGTCCAGGTTGGCGACCTGAAGCTGGAACGGCGCGTCGGCGTCGCCATTGGCGACCGGTACGTGGGCGTGGATCGTCTCGAACAGGGCGGCGAGGTCGGCCGCCGGCGCGTCGTCTTCGCGCCAGGCGCGCCCTTCGCGGGCCACGGCGTACAGGATCGGGAAGTCGAGCTGCTCGTCGTCGGCACCCAGCTCGACCATCAGGTCGAAGGTGAGGCTCACCACCTCGTCGGGGCGGGCGTCCTTGCGGTCGACCTTGTTCACGACCACGATGGGCCGCAGGCCCAGTGCCAAGGCCTTGCGCAGCACGAAGCGGGTCTGCGGCATCGGCCCCTCGGCCGCGTCCACCAATAGCAGGCAGGAGTCGACCATGCCCAGCGCGCGCTCCACCTCGCCGCCGAAGTCGGCGTGGCCGGGCGTGTCGACGATGTTGAAGCGCTCGCCGCGCCACTCCACGGCGGTGTTCTTGGCCAGGATCGTGATGCCGCGCTCGCGCTCCAACGCGTTGCTGTCCAGCACCCGCTCCACCACCTCCTGGTTGGCGCGGAAGACGTTCGACTGGCGCAGCATGCCGTCGACCAAGGTGGTCTTGCCGTGGTCGACGTGGGCGATGATGGCGAGGTTGCGGTAGCGCATGCGAGCTCCTGGGGGCGCCTCCCGGTGGTCGGCGCCAAGGCGGCATGGTAGCAGACCGACCGTGCCCGCTTACGCCCTCGTGCGACGCGCCCGGGCGAGCTGGCGGCCGCCACTGCGTAAGCATGCTGACAGCGCCGTAGGCTGGACGCCTGGTAGCGTCGTCCTCAAGGTCGCTGCCGTCGGCGGCGGCCCGGAGGAACCATGCGACAGTACGTCAGCAGCCTTCGCGGCGTCGGTCGACGCTGGACCGGCGCGGCGCCCCCGCGCGCGCGCGGCGCAGCGGACCTCGGCCCGGTAGCGCCATGACGCTGCCGCCAGCCGGCCAGGCGCCCGACAAGGGCCCCGTGGTCGCGGCGATGTTCGATCGCATCGCGCCACGCTACGACCGGCTCAACCGCCTGCTCAGCCTGGGCGTGGACGTCGACTGGCGCCGGCAGGCGGTGCGCGCGGCGCTGGCCGACGCGCCGGCGCGCGTGCTCGACGTGGCGACCGGCACCGCCGATCTGGCGCTCATGCTCAAGCGTGCGCGGCCGCAGGCGGAGGTGATCGGGGTCGATTTCGCCGAGGCGATGCTCGCGGTGGGTCGGGAGAAGGCCGTCCGGCGAGGGCTGGGCGTCGAGTTGCGCCGTGCCGACGCGCTGGCGCTTCCCTTCGATGATGCCAGCTTCGACGCCCTCACCGTGGCCTACGGCCTGCGGAACTTCGCCGACGTCGCGCTCGGGCTGGCGGAGATGCGGCGGGTGATGCGGCGTGGTGGCCGCGTGGTGGTGTTGGAGTTCCCGCCGCCGCCAGCGAACCTCGCGGGCCGGGCGCTGCGCTGGTATGGTCGCATCGTGATGCCGACCATCGGCGGTCTCGTCTCCGGCGACCGCAGCGCCTACGCCTACCTGCCCGCTTCCACCGAGGCCTTCCTAACGCCTGCCGAACTGACGGCCGCGCTCCAGGCCGCCGGCTTCGACCAGGTGCAGCACCGCCTGCAGAGCTTCGGGGTATCGGCCTTGCACGTGGGGGTGGCGGCGTGAACGAGCTGCGCAGCGCGAACACCCTCACGGGTCTCAGCGTCAGCACCGACGCGACGCTGGTCGATCCGGACTGGGAGGTCTTCGCCGCCGACCACGACCGCCGCTTCGGCCTGGCGATCTCGCTCCTGAAGAGCCAGGTGCGGGGACGGAGATACGACAACGAGGTGATGAAGCTGCGCGTCGGGACCGCTGGCTTCTACGTCCAGTCGCGGCGCTTCCCGGCGGCCTTCTATGGCGACACCGTCAAGCCCGAGGTGCACCGCGTGTCGCCGGAGGAGGTCGATCTGCTGGTGTGGGAGGCGGTCGCCACGTACCGCGCCGGCGACGCCCGCTCGCTCACCTGCGTCTACGCCGACGACGACCCGCCAGACGTCTTCTTCGGCTATCGCACCGGGCCGCGGCGGCGCTACGAGCTGGGCCTGCTGCGCTCGCTGCGCCCCTTGCACCTGCGCGTCGTGGTGGAGGCGGAGAGCGCCATGGAATCGCTCGGCGCCGACAACGGCGTGTTGATCGTGCAGCGGCTCACGGACGAGTCGCACGTGGTGGTGCGGGCGACCGGCCGGCGCCAGCCCTACCTGGCGTTCCCTGACCCGTCGGGGTGAACCCGGCCGAGTCTCCGGACGTGATCGTGGTCGGCGCTGGCCTGACCGGCAGCGAGGCCGCGTGGGGTCTGGCGCGCGCTGGCGTGCCGACCCTGCTCGTCACCACCAGCCTCGACACGATCGCCACGCTCCCGGGCGACGGCTGGGGCTTCGCGCCGCCGCCCCAGGGCCTGCTGGCGACCGTCGCGCACGAGGCGGGCGGTCCCGACGCCTGGTCGGCGCGGGGTCTGCATCGCGCGGTCAAGCGCGAACTGGAACGCGAACCTGCCCTTCACGTGCTGCAATCGACCGTCACCGGCCTGCACTGCGACGGGGCTGGCCGCGTCGTCGGGGTGGCAACCTGGGAGGGGGTGGCGCGGTCGGCGCCGCTGGTGGCCCTGTGCGTGGGCTCGTTCCTGCGGGCCCGCCTGCGCATGGGCCGCAGCGTGGAGGTGGCGGGGCGCCTCTCGGAGTTCGCTGACGACGACCTGTACGAGGACCTCGTGGCACGCGGGCGACGCTTCCAGACGCGCCGCCTGGCGTTGCCCGGCGACGCGCTCCAGCCCGGGTACGAGGTCGAGCATCAGGTCCTGGCCGCCGGTGAGGTGGCCTCGGACGGCGCCGTTCGGGATCTGCCCGGCTTGTTCGCCTACGGCGTGTGCGCCGGGGCGGCAGCCGACCTGGCGAGCTCGGCGCGGCTCGGCGTCGAGGCGGCCAGGTGGCTGGCGAGCCTCGTTGGAGGTCCCTCCGCGAGCGCCGCGAAGCGGCCCGCGCCGGCGTCTTCAGGGCCGCCGCGTGACGCGTAGCGTGTCGTCACTGGCGGTGGTGTAGCGCGCCATCTTGGTGAGCTCGTCAGGCGTTGCCCACACGATGCGGGCCCCTGCCGGCGTCGTGGCCAGCAAACGGTAGCGGGAGCGGCCGTGCTCGATCGCCGAGATCACGTAGCGCTCCTCCTCGTAGAGGACCTCCTCACCGACGTTGAAGCTGGGCATGCCCTAAGTGTACGTCCTGCGACCCGTGTGGCGTCGCCTCAGCGCATCGCGCTCATCACGGCGTACGACACCGCCAGCAACAGCGCCGGCACGACGAAGACGGCCACCAGGTACAGCACCAAGGCCGTAAGAGCGCGCCTTCGGGCGAACACGCGCACGCCCGTGGCCACCAGCACCACGTGCCAGAACGGGAACGCCAGCAGGCCGACGAGCGCCGTGGGGAGCGGTACCACGATGGCCGCCGGCACCAGCGACAGGGCCAGGGTACCGGCCGGCACCCAGGACCAGGCCACGATCTCCCACGCTCGCACGTCGAGCTCGGCCGGGCGCACCATCACCAGGCCGCCCAACAGGATCACCATGGCCAGGTAGGGGAGGCCGATGGCGCTCGCGAACGCCCACACCAGCAGGAAACCGTCCGAGGCGGTGGCCCGCACGAAGGCCAGACTGAGGACCGCGAGCGCCAGCAGCGTCGCCACCAGCGCCGCGCCGAGCGCGCGCGGCAGCTGCGGGGCCGGTGTCTCGTGCAGCGCCCGGAAGAAGCTCATCGGTGCGGACGCCGCCCACCAGGCGTCCCGAACCAGACCGACGGCGCCAGCGCGGGTCATGCCGGCTGCGGCCGCCAGGGCACGAACGGTTCCAGGCCGGGATCGTCGAGGCCGTGGACCCGACGGGCGGCGGCGAACAGGGTCAACGCCGCGCGCCTACCAGCGGCACCGACGTCGAGGGTGTGTTCGTTGACGTAGAGGGCGACGTGCTGCGCCCGCACCTCGGGGTCCATCTCGTGCGCGTGCTCGGCGACGTACGCGGCGCTCGCCTCGGGATCGGCCAGGCCCGCTGCCACCGAGGCGTGCACCGCGCGCGCCACCTCGGCCTGGACGTTCGCGGGAAGGTCGCGCCGGACCGCGATCGCGCCCAACGGGATGAGCTCGCCCGTGGTGGCCTCCCACCACGCGCCCAGGTCGGCGTGGCAGTGCAGGCCGTGGCGCCGGTAGGTGAAGCGGCTTTCGTGGATGATCAGCCCGGCTTCCACCTCGCCCGCCGCCACCGACGGCATGATGCGGTCGTAGCGCATCTCGGTGGTGGTCGCTTCGGGTTCGGCCAGCGCCAGGAGCAGCATCGCGGTGGTGCGCCCGCCAGGCACCGCGACGCGCGCGCCGGCCAGGCTCACGCGCGGCTCCCGCGTCACCAGCAGTGGCCCCACGCCACGGCCCAGGGCGCCGCCCGAAGGCAGCAGCGCCCAGCGGCGCTGCACGTGCGCCGCGGCATGGTACGAGACCTTGGCCACGTCGAGCCGTTCCTGGGCGGCCAGCTGGTTCAGCGCCTCGACATCGTCGAGTACGACCTCGAAACGCAGCGGCGTCAGGTTTGGATCGTGCACCAGCGCGTGGAATACCACGCAGTCGTTCGGGCAGGGCGAGAAGCCCAGGCGCAGCGGACGCTCTGGTGATCCGAGGCGTGATGGTGTCGGGGCGTTGGTCGGCACGCCCTAGGCTACCGCCGCGTTGCCCTGGACGTGCCCGGTCTGCTACACTCTGACGCCGTGCGCCGGAAGGCGTCGTCGCCCTGTGACCCGGTCCGACCGCGTCACGCAGGGTGGCAAGGGCCTTCCCGCACGAGCCTAGGAGGTGAAGGTTCCATCGCGAGAGAGCTGAAGGTGAACGAGCAGATCCGCGTGCGTCATGTGCGCCTCATCGACGCCGAGGGCGAGCAGCGGGGAATCCTGGAGACGCGCGACGCCATGCGGCTGGCGCGTGAGCAGGACCTCGACCTCGTCCTGGTCGGCGAGCAGGCGCAGCCGCCGGTCGCCAAGCTGCTGGACTACGGCAAGTACCGCTACGAGCTGCAGCAGCAGACGAAGGAAGCGCGCAAGCGTTCGCGTGCCCAGGAGATGAAGGCGATCAAGTTCCGGATCAAGATCGACCGGCACGATTACGAGACCAAGGTGAACCACATCCGTCGGTTCCTCAAGCAAGGTCACAAGGTCAAGGTCACGATCATGTTCCGGGGACGCGAGCGCACGCACCCCGAGCTCGGCCAGGAGATCCTCAACCGGGTCGCTGCCGACGTCACCGAAATCGCCGTCGTGGACTCTTCACCCGTGATCGCGGGGATGGACATGAACATGGTGCTGCGCCCCATCGCCGCGCCAACACCCGCGCCGACTGCCGGCTGAGTCCGGTACCACCACCAAAGGGGCCACGGCCCCGCCGCAGGGGCCACCCGGCCCCGCCGTAGGGGCCACGGCCCCGCCGAACAGGAGCACCAAGACGCATGCCGAAGTTGAAGACCCATAAGGGCACCAAAGCCCGTGTCAAGATCACAGGGCGAGGTAAGATCACGGCCATGCGATCCGGGAAGCGCCACCTGAACTACAAGAAGTCAGGCAAGCGCATCCGCCAGGGTCGGACCGATCTCCTCGTCGCCAAGACCGAGGCCGAGCGCATCAAGCGCTTGCTGCCGTACGACTGAGGGAGCCGACCCATGCCGAGAGCCAAGACCGGGACGGTCCGCCGCGCCCGCCACAAGAAGGTCCTCAAGCGCGCCAAGGGGTTCTGGGGGTTGCGCAGCAAGAGCGTGCGGATCGCCACCCAGACGCTGCTCAACGCTTCCGATTACGAGTATCGGGACCGCCGCGACAAGAAGAACGACTTCCGGCGTCTGTGGATCAGCCGCATCAACGCCGCGAGCCGTCAACAAGGCCTGTCCTACTCGCGCTTCATCAACGGCCTGCGAGAGGCTGGCGTCGAGGTCGATCGCAAGATGCTGGCCGACCTGGCGGTGCGCGAGCCCGAGGCGTTCAAGCAGCTGGTCGAGGTGGCCAAGGGCGCCAGCGCCTGAGGGCTGCCCCGAGAGCGCGTTCGGGGGCACACCCACGATGATGCCCAGCGCCCCACCGGTACGCCGGTGGGGCGCTACACTAGGCGGTCATGCGATGCGTGCGAGGAACCGACGCGGCCTTGGCCGCGCTCCGTGATCGTCAGCCCGATGCCGCCCAGCCAGGGCAGCGCGCCGAGGTCGAGGCCGTGATCCAGGCGGTGCGCGCCGGCGGTGATGCCGCACTGCGCGAGTTCGCCGAGCGCTTCGACGGCGTGCGCGTGGAGCGTTTCGCGGTCGCGCCCGAAACGCGCGCCGCGGCTGCCGCGACGCTGCCGGCCGACCTGCGCGCGGCCATCGACCTGTCCATCGAACGGGTTCGGGTCTTCCACGAGCGGCAGCCGCGCGAGGCGGCGCTGGTGCCATCGCCCGAGGGGTGGCTGGGCCAGGTGATCCGGCCGCTGGAACGGGTCGGCTGCTACGTGCCCGCCGGGCAGGCGCCGCTGTTCAGCTCGTTGGTGATGAGCGCGGTGCCGGCCCAGGTGGCGGGCGTGCCAGAGATCGTGGTGTGCGCGCCGCCGCGACGCGACGGGAGCGTGGCGCCCGAGATCCTGTACGTGGCCGAGGCGCTCGGCCTCGGGCCGGTCTTTTGTCTAGGTGGCGCCCAGGCCATCGCGGCGATGGCCTACGGGACCGCGCAGGTGCCGCGGGTGGATACGATCGTCGGCCCCGGCAGCCCGTGGGTCGTGATCGCCAAGCAGCTGGTGTTCGGCCAGGTCGGGATCGAGTCGTTGCCGGGCCCGACCGAGACGCTGGTCGTGGCCGACGCCAGCGCCGATCCCCGGCACGTCGCGGCCGACCTGCTGGCGCAAGCCGAGCACGAGGGTGCCCAGCCGGTGCTGGTGAGCACCAGCGATGCCTTGTGGCAGGCGGTCGAGCGCGAGCTCGAGAGCCAGCTTCGGGATCTCTCGACGGCCGCCACCGCCCGTGCCAGCCTCGATCAGCGCGGGGTGGTGGCGATCGTCGACGGCCTCGAGGTGGCGCTGGAGGTCGCCAACGCGTACGCGCCCGAGCACCTGTGCCTGCTGGTGGAGGACCCCTGGAGCTGGGTGCCGGCGGTGCGGCACGCCGGTGGCGTGTTCGTCGGCGCGCACTCGATGGAGGCCCTGGGCGACTACGTAGCCGGTCCCAGCCACGTGATGCCGACCGGCGGGACGGCTCGCTACGCCAGTGCCCTCAACGTTCGCCACTTCCAGCGGGTGATGCCGGTGGTGGCGCTGGCGGCGCCCACCGTCGCTGCGATCGGCCCAGCCGGGGCCCGCATGGCCCGGGCCGAGGGCCTCGAAGCGCACGCCCGCGCCATCGAAGCGCGACTCGAGCCCGGCACCGAGGGGTGAGGCCGAGGCGTCCCTGCTGGCGCAGGCGTCGGCCCGCAGCAGCCTCGAGAGCCTCGACGCCGCGCGGCTGGCGAGCGGCCGCTTGGCCTACGCCTGGCGCGAGACGATGTAGCAGGCGGCCTACCGCTTGGGTGTGTTTCGCTGAGGGAGCAGTATCTGGCGCACGATCTGGCCGTACATGCCGAGCCGCACGAGGAGCCCGCGCAGCATGCCGCGCTTCTCCTCCTTCATGACCTGCGAGACGCCGGCAAGCGGCACGTCGACGGTGCTCCAACCGGCCTCCGCGGCGTGCTCCGTGATCGCCACCTCGACCCCGTAGCGCGACTCGGCCAGCCCAGGCACGTCCAGCAGGTGCTCGCGCAACAGCGCGCGTTGCCCGTTCAGCTGCGGGATCAGGCGCTGGGCGGCGGTCGTCGACCAACGGCCGCCGGCGAACACGCCGCGGCTCATCACGGCCTCGCCGGCGACGACCGGGCGCGCCAGCGCCCGCACGTGCGCCGGGCGCAGGCCGGTGAGGTCGGCGTCGAGCAGGACCAGCACGTCTTCGTCGCGGGCGCTCGCGCCCGCCGCCAAGGCGCCGCCCTTGCCACGGTTCTGCTCCAGGCGCAGTACCTCCGCGCCTGCGCGGCGCGCCACCGCCGCCGTGCTGTCACTGGAGCCGTCGTCCACGACGACGACCGGGCCGATACCGGCCCGGCGGGCGATCCGGACCACGCTCGCGACCGTACGCACCTCGTCGTACGCGGGAATCAGCACGGCGGCCCGTAACGGACCGTCGCTGTGATGCCGCCCGTCGCCGTCATCGCGGCGCGACGCGTCGGCCTCAACCGCCAAGGATGCCCCCAAGCTCCTGCACCGTGATCAGGAGGATCAGCACCAGCACCGCCATGATGCCGGCGAAGTGGATGGCCTCCTCCTGGCCGGGACGGAAGGGCCGACCGCGGGCCGACACGACCGATGCCAACAGCAGTCGGCCGCCGTCGAGGCCGGGGATGGGGAGGAGGTTGAACACGGCGAGCGAGAAGTTGATCAGGGCGGCGAGCAGCAGCACCGGCGCAAGCCCGACCTGCGCCGCCTGACCGACCATCGACACCATGCCGACGGGGCCCGCCACGTCCTCGTTAGGACGGCCGGCGACCGCCGAGGCGAAGCCGCGCACGAACGCGACCACCATCTCCGGGAACATACGCACGCCGAAGTCGACGCTCTCGAGGAGCGCCGTGCCGAAGCCGACCCCGGGCACGTGCAGCGGCGCGAGTTGCACGCCCAGCAGCGGGCGTTCGCCAGCCGGCACGTCCGGCGGCGGCCAGGACGAGCGCACCACGCGGGTGCTGCCGTCCTCGCCTCGCAGTTCGAGCTCCAGCGAGCGGGCCTGGCCGAGCTCCGCCACCATCTGCTGGGGATTGGGGTCGGCGATGGCGTTGAGGCGCACCACCTCGTCTCCGGGACGCACCCCCAGCGCGGCCGCCTGCGAGCCCTCGGCGACGGCGACGACCTGCGCGCCGTCCACCTCGACGGGCGTGCCCGAGAGCAGTTCCCGGTAGCCCGGCGCCAGCACAACTGCGCTCGCCAGCAGCAGCGTGCCGAGGAGGTAGTTGGCGAGCACGCCGGCCGAGAGCACCCAGGCCTTCGGCCCCAGCCGCAGCCGTGCCATGCCGTCGGTGGGTGCCCGCCAGCTACCGTCATCGTCGACGCTGGCCGACATGCCGGGCAGGTCGACGTACCCGCCCAGCGGCAGCAGCGAGATGCGCCACTCCGTGCCGCGCCAGGTGCGGCGCAGCAGGACCGGGCCCATGCCGACGCTGAAGGCTCGCACCGGGACACCGACCGAGCGGGCGGCCAGGTAATGCGCCAACTCGTGCACCAAGACGGCGGTCATCAAGATCGCCAGGAAGACCACCGCTGTCAGCATGCCCTCACCCTTCCGTACCTCCCGCCCTCAGTATGCACGGCTGGCGCAGCGCGCACGGCCGTCCAGCCCACGCTGCCCGCGCTCACATCCGTGCCTGGACCGCCTCGAGCGCGCGCACCACGTCGGTCTTGGAGAGGATGCCGACCACGCGCTCGCGCTCGTCGACGACCACGAACCGCCCCAGCTCGCTGGAGGCCAGGCGCCGCACCGCCGCCTCCATGTCGTCGTCGGCACGCACTTTCTCGGCCTCGCGCACGACCGAGCGCAGCGCCGTGTCCTCGCCGGCGTCCTCGGCTTCGCTCATGCGCGCCACACCCAGAAGGCGCTCCTGCTCGTCGACCACGGGGTAGCAGGGATGCGCCTTCCAGGCCTTGAGCGCGCGGAAGCGGTCGATGGGCATGCCGACGTCGACGACGATGGGGTCGGCGCTCATGAAGTCGCGCACCCTGCGGCCCTCGAACGCCCGCCGCACGGTCTCCATCTGGACCTCGGCGCGGCCGGCGTTGTAGACGAAGAAGGCCACCGCCATGAGCAGCAGGTTCAGCGACAGGAAGCCGAACACGCCCAGGCCGATCGCCAGCACCTGCGACACGGCGCCGGCGATGGCGGTGGCGCGCTCCCGTGGCAACGCCAGCGCCAGCAGTGAGCGCAGCACGCGGCCTCCGTCGAGGGGGAGCGCCGGCAGCAGGTTGAAGACCGCCAGCGCCACGTTGGTGATGGCCAGGTAGGCCACCACGAAGCTGGCGCCGTCGCCCATCGGTACGTTGCCCAGGATCGTGCCGAAGAGCGCTCCGAGCGCACCCGAGGTGATCGGCCCGACGATGGCCACGATCGCCTCGGCACCAGGCTGGCGCGGCATGTCCTCGAGCTGCGCCACGCCACCCAGGAACCACAGCGTGATGCCCTTGGTCGGCACGCCGTAGAGCCGCGCGGTGATGGCGTGACCCAGCTCGTGCACCACCACGCTGGCGAAGAGGCCGAGCGCCGCGGTCAGGCCCAGCAGGTACGGGGTGATGCCGCGAGCGAGCGCGTCGCCGTCGACCTCGAGCCCAACCGCGGTCAGGAGCTCGGCGTAGGCTGGCACCTGGCTGCCGATCAGCCAGGCGAACAGCGGCAGCACCAGCGCGAACGACGGATCGAGCGACAGGGGGATGCCCAGCAGCTTGAACGGGAGCTTCCAACCGCGTCCGGTCATGCTCGCACCCCCAGGTGCTCGCGTGCGGCGTGCGCCAAGGCGCGGGCCTCGGCGTCGGCCTCGGGCAGTGCCGCCCAGTCGTCGAGCTCGGGCCAGGGCGCTTCGAGCACGCGTTCGATCACGTCCGCGATGCGATCGAAGCGCAGCTCGCCGGCCAGGAAGGCCGCCACCGCCACCTCGTCGGCGGCGTTCAGCGCCAGCGGCGCGCTGCCGCCGCGGCGTCCGGCTTCGTAAGCCAGGGCCAGGCAGCGGAAGCGTTGCGTATCGGGCGGCTCGAAGTCCCAGCGCCCGCTGAGTGGGAGCGGATCCAGCGGCAGCGGCGGGCGCTCGGGCGCCTCGAGCGCGTAGAGGATGGGCAGGCGCATGTCGTGCGGGCCGACCTGGGCCTTGATCGAGCCGTCACGGAAACGCACCAGCGCGTGCACCAGTGACTGCGGGTGCACCACCACCTCGATCCGCTCCAGCGGCAGGTCGAACAGCGCCGCCGCTTCGAGCACTTCCAAGCCCTTGTTGAAGAGCGTGGCCGAGTCGATCGTCACCTTCGGGCCCATGCGCCAGGTCGGATGCGCCAGCGCCTGCGCGGGCGTCACCGCGGCCAGGTCTGCCGGACCCTCGCGGAAGGGGCCGCCCGAGGCCGTCAGCACCACGCGCTCGAGCCCCTCGCGCGGCTCGCCCACCAGCACCTGGTAGAGCCCGGCGTGCTCGGAGTCGACGGGGGTCAAACGCCCGCCGGCGGCGCGGGCGGCGCGCCACACCAGCGCGCCGGCGCACACCATCGCCTCCTTGGTGGCGAGCGCGACGTGGCGTCCCGCTTCGAGTGCCGCTCGAACCGGCGCCAGCCCGCGGAACCCCGGTACGGCGGCCACCACGCTGTCGGCGTCGGCCTGCGCGACCTGGGCGAGACCCTCGCTGCCCGTCACGAGGCGCGTGCCGGTGGGCAGGTGCGGCGCCACGCGGTCGGCCAGGTCCTCGTCGCAGGCGACCAGCGCGGGGCGCCAGCGGTGCGCCTGCTCGAGCAGGCGATCGACGCGCCGGCCCGCCGCTAGGCCGACCACGTCGTGGCCGGCCCACGCCGCCACCTCCAGGGTCTGCGTGCCGATGGATCCGGTCGAGCCGAGCACCGTGATGCGCCTTCCAGGAACGGGCGCGGCCCAGGGTTGCCCTAGCGGGTCCAGGTCGTGGCGTGTCATTGCCGCATTGTGCCACGCGATGCCCCTCCAGGCCGACGTCGGGGCGCGCCGGCCCTCTGGTAGCATGGGGCGATTCACGTCGATCAGGCTCGAAGGAGGCCCCGCATGTTGGTGCGAGAGTGGATGACCGTCGATCCTCAGACCGTGTCGGCGACGACGCCGGTGATGGAGGCGATGCAGCGCCTGCGCGACGGTGGTTTCCGGCGCCTGCCGGTGGTGCGCGACGAGCGCCTGGTCGGCATCGTGACCGACCGCGACCTCAAGGAGGCGACGCCGTCGAAGGCCACCACGCTCTCGATCTACGAGCTCAACTACCTGCTCAGCAAGCTGCTGGTGAAGGACGTGATGGTGGCCGCGGTCATCACCGTGAAGCCGGAGGACCCGATCGAGCGGGCCGCGTTGCTGATGGAGGAGCACCGCGTGTCCGGCCTGCCGGTGATCGAGAACGAGAAGATCGTCGGCATCCTGACCATCACCGACCTGCTCGAGGCCTTCGTGTCGGTCCTAGGCTTGCGTGAGGGCGGGGTGCGCGTGACCGTCGACCTGCCCGACGAGCCCGGCGCCCTCGTCCAGGTGGCCGAGGCGGGTCCGCCCTCGAACATCATCACCGCCGTCACCGCCGGCGTGGTCGAGGGCGAGCGCCGGCGGATGGTGCTGCGGGTCGTGGGCGAGGCCGCGGCGGCCTTCCCGCAGCGCCTGCGTGAACGCGGCATCGACGTGCGCGACGTGCGCTGAGCGTGCGCGAGCAGGGGCTGCCGCGAGGCGCGTCCTTGGCTGCCGCGCTCCGGGCCGATGCGCTCGGCGGGCGCGTCGTGCACGCGCCGTTCCTGGAACCTTCAGAGGCCGACGCGCTACTGCGGGCCGCGCGGGTGCCGGGCGTCGAGGCCGAGGCCTGGGGTGGGTACGCCGGCGCCCGCCGCCGGGTGGTGACGGTGCGGCCGGAACACGTCCCGCGGGCCAGCGTCGCCTTGGTGGCCTGGTACGTGCCCGGCGACGGGGACGCTGAGTCGTTGCGGGCGGCGCTGCTCCGCGCCGGCGTGCCCGCCGGATCCTTGGGTGACGCCGTGCGGCACACCGACGGCTGCTCGTTGGTGGCGCTGGCCGGCGTCGATCCGCCCACCAGGCTGCACCTCGAGGGGAGGTCCGTGGCGTTGGAGGTCGTGCCGGTGGAGCGGGTTGCGGCCGGCTCGAGCAAGCGCCTGAAGGTGGTGGTGCCGGCGCTGCGCGTGGACGTGCTCGGGGCGCGTGCCTTCGGCGTCTCGCGCAGCTGGTTCGCCAAGGGCGTGGCCGCGGGCCACGTGCGGGTGAACGGCGCGCCGGCCGACAAGCGCAGCGAAGCCGGTCCCGGCGACGAGGTCTGGGCCGAGGGCCTGGGTCGCTTTCGCGTGTGCGCGCTCGAAGGCGCCACGCGCAAGGGCAACCAGAAGGTGGAGCTCGAGGTCGAACGCGCCTGAGGCGGTCGCCGTCGAGTGCGGGTGCGCAGGTCGGGGTGCGTGGGCTGCAGGTCGAGGTGGGTTGGTGTGCGTGGCGTTCAGGTGCGCACGCGCTTGCCTTGGCGGCGTCCGCGGGCCTTGAACACGGTCCGGACGGGCACCTCGTCGAAGCCGAGGTCGCCGCGCAGCCGGTTGCGCAGGTACTGCTCGTACGAGCGGGTGACGTAGCCTTCGTGGTTGACCGAGAACACGAAGGTGGGGGGCGCGACGTCGACCTGGCTGACGTAGTACAGCCGCAGCGGCGTGCCGCGGAAGTTCGGCGGCGCCTGCCGCTGGGTCCAGACGTCGAGCCAACGGTTGAGCACCCCGGTCGAGACGCGCTGGCGGGCCGCGTCGTAGACCCGCACCACGCTGGCGAGCAGCTCGTGCAGGCCGAAGGCGGTCAGGGCCGACGTCGTCACCTTTGGCACCGCCGCCAGGTGCGAGAGCGCCTGGTCGATGGCCGCTCTCGTCGGTGCGAGCGCCGCGTCCTCCACCAGGTCCCACTTGTTGATCGCCATCACGACCGGGACGCCATACTCGAGCGCCAGGTTGCCCAAGCGCATCTCGTGGTCGCCGTAGTCGGCTGGGTCCACCACCAGCACCGCGACGTCGGAGCGTCGGGCGGCCACTTCGCTGCGCAGCGAGGCGTAGTACTCGACATCGCCGCCGGCCTTGCGGCGTAGCCCGGCGGTGTCGATCAGCACGAAGGAGCGACCGCCGTACTCGAAACGCACGTCGATCGCGTCTCGGGTGGTGCCGGGCAGGTCCGACACGATCACGCGCTCCTCACCCAGGAGCGCGTTGAGGATGCTCGACTTGCCCACGTTCGGGCGGCCGACGATCGCCACCCGGATGGCGTCGACCTCGGCCTCGTCGTCGTCGTCGGGCAACCGGGTCGCGATCGCCTCCAGCAGCTCGCTGGTCCCGCGAGCGTGCTCGGCCGCGGTGACGAAGGGCTCGCCGTATCCCAGCGCGTGCAACTCGAAGAAAGCCGGGTCCTCCTCGTGGCGCGGATCGTCGAGCTTCGTGGCGACGAGCATGACGGGCACGCCGCGCGAGCGCAGGAACGACGCCACCTCGTGGTCGCCCGCGCTGGGTCCTTCGCGGCCGTCGACGCAGAACAGCACCAGGTCGACGTCGTCCAGCGCCTCGGCGACGCGTCGGGCGATCGCCTGTTCCCAGCGGTCGCCCGACCACAGGCCGCCGGTGTCGAGCAGCGTGAAGCGGCGGCCGTCCTCCGTCTCCAGTTCGGCCGTCTTCACGTCGCGGGTGACGCCGGGGATGTCCGCCACGATCGCCTCGCGGCGCCCCAGCAGGCGGTTGAACAGGCTCGACTTGCCCACGTTGGGGCGACCGACGATCGCGACCCTAGCCACAGCGCTCGCCCACGACCAGGCGCGCCCCGCGCGCCCAAGCGGCCGCGTCGGTGCGTGGCCGGCCGGGCGATTGCAGCACCTCGAGCAGCACCTCGCCGGCGCCGGTGACGACGCGCACGCCCTGCTCGTCGATCGCCGTGACGGTTCCGGGCGCTGCCGACGACGTCGCCGCCGAGCGGCGCGCGGGCCGCAACGCGTGCACCTTCACCGTCTCGCTGGTGGCGCCGCGCTGACGCTCGAACCAGCTGCCGGGCCACGGCGTCACGCCTCGATGACGCGCGTACACCGCCTCGGCGCTGACGTCCCAGCGCACCCGCCCGTCGGCCCGCGTGAGCCTGGGTGCGAGCGTGGCCGCGGCGTCGTCCTGCGGGTAGCTCGGAAGCGCGCCAGCGGCCAAGAGCCGCAGCGCCTGCGAGAGCGCATCGGCGCCGAGCTCGGCCAGCCGGGTCGTGAGCTCGCCGGCGGTCTCGTCGGGCCCGATCGGGGTGCGCAGCACGTGGCGTACCGGCCCGGTGTCGAGCCCGGCCTCGGTCTGCATGATGCTGATGCCGGTCTCGCCCTCGCCCTCGATCAACGCCCGCTGCACCGGCGCCGCGCCGCGGTACTTCGGTAGCAAACTGGCGTGCACGTTCAGCACACCGTGGCGCGGGATCTCGAGCAACCGAGGGGGAAGCAACTTGCCGTACGCGGCGGTGATCGCCACGTCGAGCTCGAGCGCGGCGAGCCGCTCCAGGAAGGCCTCGTCGCGCGCGAGCCGCTCGGGTTGCGCGAGCGGCAGGCCATGGCGCCGGGCCCACGCGGCCGCC
>SL_3KL_010_SEDDRAFT_10002681_pt1 | contig 16235 bp, 26 predicted proteins | sample SodLakKL_010_SED_2_FD_10381 | JGI IMG/M metagenome (IMG submission 10381) | reverse complement strand
TAACAACGAGTGAAAATACTGGAACAATTGTTATTAGAATTGAGGCAAGTAATGATGGCACTAATTGGGCTGATATAACTGGAACAAATACTGCATATACTGAAATGGCAGGAAATAAAACCAATATTATATCTATGGAGAGTCGAGCAAAATATATCAGAGGCGTTTTTGTTTCTGGAACGGGCAAAATAAAGTTTGTCTATGTAGGAGGTAATTAATTATGAGTTTTAATTTAAATAGGCGCATGAATAGGATGCGCATTAATGAGGCGGTATTTATTAAAGATGCCACGTTTGAAGCGGATGTTGATATTGATGGTGATTTAACTGTCACTGGTAGTCTGATTGTTGAGGGCGATCAGACATTACCGGGGGATACTGCGATTGACGGTTCACTTTCAGTATTAGGTGATTTTAGCGTTATTAATGCTGATCCAGATGCGACAATTACCGTTGATGAAAATGGCGTTGTAATTGTTGGTGATATTACATTAAAAGATTTAGATGACACTGAAAATGGTTCTATTGTAATTGATGAGAATGGCGTTGTTATTGACGGTGAAACAGTTATTAATAGTGTAGTTGCGGTTGAAGATGCAGGCGTTATAGTTACTGGTTATTTAAATGTTGATGGTACATTTACTGCACCAGATGATTCAAGTATCGGGGATGTAGAATTTAAGACATTTACTGAAGTTTTAACATTTGATAATGATGCAGATTTAACAACTAATGGTGATATTCCGGCAGGCTCAATGATTATTGCGGCTAAATTTACACCTAATGGATTTCTTACAGGAACGTCAAGTGAATTTAAAGTTGAACTTGTAAATTCTGAAGGTGTTGATGATTCATTTAATGATGGGGCAAATTATGATGATACTGAAAATCCATCAATTGAAGTAAAATCTTATGCTGTCAATAAAACAACTTCAATCAAGATTACACCTGATAATGCGACAAATGAGGGCGCAATTACTGTTAAAATTGTTTATTTAGAATTTTTTGGGAGTTGATAATCCATGATATTTGGAGCGGGTGATAAAGTTCAGCATGTATTGAATAAGGAATTTTTAATGGTATTGGAGCATGATCAAGAGCGTAATAGATATATATGCAGGCGCAAGAGTAATCTTGATGCCTTATTTTTTTATGCGTTTGAGATTGAGCGTGTTCCTGATGTTGGGGCTTAAAAATGGAAGATATGTATAAGTCGATTGCAAATTCACCGGAAACAAAACTTAATGGTGATATTACAATTAGTGCAACTTCTATAACTGTTGTTACAGCGTCTTTGCTCCCGGACGCACCAAATATTTGCACAATTGGTGCAGGTATTCTTGCTGAAACAATTAAATATACTGGAAAAAGCGGCAATACTTTAACTGGTTGTGTTCGGGGATATGATGGAACTGCTAAAGCATGGGATAATCAAACTCCTGTTTATCGAAGTTATACGAGTATAGAACATAACAATACAATTGATAATATTGTTGAATTGAACGATGTTAAAGCACCAAAAGAGAATCCTGAATTTACGGGAACTGTTGATATTAACGGGGTTCTTGATTTAAGTGATGGTGAATTTATTATTGAAACGCGCGCTGATGATCCAGTATCTCCATCCGTTGGTAGAATGTGGGTAATAATTGAGTAGGAGTATATAATGACGTTTAATGTTCCGGGTGCAAAATTTAACTTAATGGCATTTAACAGACTTACATTTATTGAGGAAGAAGAAGAGCCATTGCCATTTTCAACTACAATCCCATTTTATTTAGTTTCAAGAACAACTGAGTTAGATTCTCCAACTTGGAAATTACAGAAAAAGATACATGATGGATTAGTATGGAGCGATGCGATTGCAATTTCATATGAACAAAATTTATATTTTATTTTAAAGTATCCGGGGCATTATCGTTTAATATTAAATAATCAACCACTCGAAGAATTTTTTGTCTATGAATTTTTTGTCGATTTTGACGCAAATGTTATTAGTGGTGTTGCACCGTTAGAAGTTCAATTTAATAATTTATCTAATGCTTTAGAATTTATTTTTAATGAATATACGTGGTATTATTCACACGAAGATGATCTTGAACAATGGATAGAATTCAGTAAAGATGTTGCGCCCGAACATACATTTACGTTGCCGGGGAAATATAATATAAAGCTTGTTGGAAATTCACCATATGAGATGAATCAGCAATCTATTACTAAAAATAATTATATTGATGTTGGATTTAATTATTCGCTTGAATTTGATGTTTTTAATATATGGGATGAGGATTTTGAGAATTATAGAATAGTTATTATAAATTCACCAAAAAATGAAATATATGCAATTCTTGAAAATGAAAATACAATTACAATTGATGAGGAGGGGCTATATCATGCATTTGCAGTTCCTCAAGGTGAATATAGTGCATATACATATCCGGCGTTGCATTTATATGATTCGCGGCGAAATTTGCAATTTACTCAAGAAGAATTTATAAGGACTGTTAAATATAAATTTAAAATAATGGATCAACTTAGATCATATTCTTCGTCTACTGAAAAGGTAAACTTAAATGTGACCACCGATCTACCAACAGTTACTAATTTTGCAACTGATTCGCTTGTATTATCAATAAGAAGCAATAACATATATAATGTAAATTATGCAACATCATTAATTCGTACTGGAAGTGGCACTACGCCATTTAGAGGAATTTATTTCTATGACTTTTATTTTTCGGCGATTGGAAATAATTATATGCTATTAAAAATCCCACTTAATAAATTCCAAAATACAAATAGCACATATATGAATCAATCAATATCAATGGAAATTAATTTAATAAATCCATTAGATACATTTACCCTTGATGTCAATAGTATGTGGATAGAAAGTCCAAATAATTATTCTGGATGGACATTATCAAGTCAATTATATTCGCAAAAAGTAAAATACAATGATGCTCCGGTAGAAAATAGCAAAATTTATTGTATATCCCCGGTAGGAAATAAAATTAAAGATGTTGCATTTACAGATAGTGATGGTAATTATCAAATATATGTTGAATTTAATGACATATTATTAGTAGAGCCGAGAGAACAATTACGAGAAAGACCAAAGGTTGTGAAATAATGCATTGTAAAATTAATGATTTGCCAATCTTTAAAGAGTTGCTACTTGATGAGTTTAATGAACCGATTGAACTTTCATCAACCATCTCATTTTTTATGGTAAATGATCTAAACACAGATGATACCCACAATATTCAATGTGATAGTGAAAACGGATATATTGTAGTCCAATTGACTCAGGAGGCTACCGCAAATGCAGGAATGTTCAGATGTGGGTTTATTATCGAATATGATGATGGGAGTATCATCACTGTGCCGAAAAGAGGAAATAAATGGCTACATATAGGAGGTAAGTAATTGGACGAAGTTATATCCGATAATCCCATGCATGAAGATTATCATGAGTGGGATACTGAAAAAGTCTGTAAATTACATGTTAATATTGAGAATCGTCTGGTGTACTCTGAGATGCGACAGGATAAATTAGCGGAGGCACAGGCTAAAATGAGTGTTGATTTGCTCGAATTAAAACGGGAAACTGATAATAAATTTACAAAAATAAATAATGAATTGGTAAGCATTAACGCAAAAGTTGATTCTTACCAATTCATTTTAAATGAAAATACAAAAACAATAAATCAGATTCAGGAATACGTATCTAATATGTTAAGTGATGCGAATCGAAATAGAATAATATTATATGCTATGTTAATTGGTATAGCATTAGGAAGAGGATCTGATATTATTCAGCTATTGCAAATCTTTTAATAACTTAATATGAAATGTAATATCAAATGTATTGTCTAATTCCATAATTTGATTAATAAGATCGTGTTCAGTTTGAATTACGCGCGATTCGTCAAATTCTACTTTTAAAATTTTATCATTTAATAATTCTATCAAATTACATAGGCGGGTAGACCTTCTATCACGCTTAAAATTTTCTTCTAATATTTCAATCTGTTGTTCATAATTCAATAATTCTATTCGAGTGTCTTTTAAATCACGCTCCATGCGAATTATATCTTTTTTTAGGATAGAAATTTTATCCTTTAAAATTGGCATACGAGTCGCGTAATACCAATTTGTTCCTTTTTTGTTACTTAACATATATGATGCGGCATAATGAAATAATTCATGCGGGTTAATTCCCGCCTTCATCATCTCAGCATATATATCATCCTCAATATTTACTCGTATATATTTCATACTATCTCTAAATAACTACCGCGTTTTCTGAGTAAATTTAACTCAACCATACCCTTAACAAGTTGTCCTACCTGTTGAGAGTTCCACGAATATAATAGACAATCAGAAACCAAATCATCAATATGAACACTATTGCCGCGATTGCTAATTAGGTCTTTAATCATATCTACATCAATACCACTCTGAATACTATCACGCCACATTTTTTCACGCCGCACAATTTGTTCAATTTCGCGGTCAAATATTCCAACGGTTGTATGCGGCTTTGCTCCATATTTTGCCACGCAATATCCCATAATTAAACGGTCAAATATGCCAGTTTCAAAGTTAAATAAATTGCACTCTTTATATATCTTATTAACACTCTCATCAAATTCAATGTGTTTAATTTCATAAATNTCATTCTTNAATTTGACAAGTTGTTCATGCATCATATCAAGTTCGGCAATGTCCGGTTTCATATTTCGCGTCTTTTCTTTAATATCGAGCAAATTTAAATTATCTTCATGGGTTGGTACATACATTAAATAGCAGAACCGCCGACCAAGACCAGATGAAATATCTATTTTTGTTGGCTGAACACCAGTCCAGAATGTAAATGATGTCTTATAATCAAAATGTGTGCTTGCCATATCTTTATAAATACGTCCATGATCAAGAGCGGCAAGGAGTGCGCTTTCAAGCTGATTATTAAATGTGCTTTTCATCGCCTGAGTAATGCCGGAAAATTCATCAACCATTAAAATTGATCGTTTATGCTCTTCGGCAATACCAATTCGCGCTGTCCTGCTTGTGGCTGTGTTCCAATAAACGATGCCTCATTTAATTGCTGTCGATGCACAATTTCAGTTCCGGTATCAGTTAAAATTGATGTATCTGCGCCGCCAAATGTATTTAAATAATATGTTTTCATTCCTCCGGGCGGGGCTACAAACATTAAGTGCAGGCGAAGGTTCGGAATTGATTTTGCCTCGTAATATACGCGCAAATCCTGATTCATTAAATTTAAGTGATGCGCCGTAAATGAATTAATAAAAAATGGCGCATACTCTTTATATAAATATACTTCTCTATCTCGTAACTCGTCCATAATCAAATCATATATACATATCGGCATTTAATTCGCCCCTAAGAATATTTTTAATTTGTTTTGATTTAACATCGCCAATTCCCTTAATCTTTTTAAATTCAGATTCGGGCGCATTAACCATATTTTCTAATGAAATAAATTTTTTTATTAGGTCAATTGAAATTGCTTTACTTACGCCGAACAGTTTTGCGACCAATACGACATGATTAAGTTTTGTCGGTGTAATTGCTTGCCCCTTATCAATCTTCTCCATCATTGGAATTAAAATTTTAAATCCATCCATTTCATTTGCTGTCCAGATAACGGTTACATTATACTTAACCATTGCAGATGCGATTGAAGTATATATGACTTTCTCCGAAAAATCAATTTTTAATCCTCTCATTTTTGCGGCATATTTATTAATGTCACCCGTAACAAATAATATATATTTTTTGTTATGAGTTAGCCCACGACTCAATTGATTACGTAGCCGCCCATTTTTTATACAACTATACAAATCCCCTATTGTTTTGCGTTCAACCATGCATTTTTCCGATACATAGTCGCCTTCTTCAATTTTTTTATACTCAAATATATGTTGGGGAAACAGTTGTTTAAGTAACATCAGATATTTTTTATCCTCCCTATTATCTACTATTATATTCAATTGATGCCATCTCCATATCGATTAAGCTAAATTCATATATTTCATCAGCTGTAAATTCGCCTGCAAATTTAACATGAACTAAATTAATATTTGCATTGACTATCATGCGACTACACATTATACATGGAAATGTTACTGCAGGTTTCCATTCGCCATCACGCATAGATTTACTATAAATATACATATCACAATCACGCGCTAATTTTCCCGCCTGTAAAAGCGCATTTGCCTCTGCGTGGACTGATATACATAATTCATAGTTACTGCCGGGAGCTATATTATGTATATTACGATAACAGTTATTTAGCTCCAAACAATCGGGTTTGCCGGAAGGTGCGCCATTATATCCTGTTGCAACAATTGTATTATATTTATCAACAATTACTGCGCCAACATGCCGCCTTAAACAAGTGCTTCTACTTGCGACCTCGCGTGCAATATTATAAAAATAATCTTTTTTATTTACTCGATCAGCCATAAACCGTCCTCTTCGCCCGCTCATTCTTTTTATTTTTAGTTTTGATGCGTTTCACATCACCAGATTTAGAGTAGGGATTTTTAGTTCCCCACTTTCTATCACCATTCTTTCTCATCATTTTCATCATCAAGATAATAATTAAACTGCTCGTCAATTACTGGCTCAATTTCATCTTCAAATTCATTTAAATTGTATTCGACTTCCGGTTCAACAATGACTGGCTCTTTTTCAGCCGATGCTAAAATAAAGCATTTTCGACAGAATAGTTTACCATCAATTCTCTTAATACCGCCTGCTCCGGCAATATCCTTTTCACATCTAAAGCATTTCATTTATAATTTCCTCCAATTCGCACATGCCGCAATATCCCCATTTAAACTCATTACAGTCCATCTTAAATTCGCCACTTTCAATAGCCGCCTTAACCTTATCAATACGCTTCATTAAATATGTTCTTGCGCGGGAAGTGATGGGTAGATCATAGACCTCTCCAAGTCGCGGAAAATAGGCTCTAAATTCGGTCACTTCATATTCTGGATAGACGTTTTCAAAAAGCATTTTATAGAACCATAATTCTTGTGACATCTTAGCACTATCAAACTTTTTTCCGGTCTTATACTCCACGATACGCACCTTGTTATCAGCGATTAAATCGATCCTATCAACGAAACCGATATAGTCATCGTTCTCGATCCGAAGTTCCCTAAAAAGTGGCAAGAAATGGCTCTCAGCATCATTGTATCGATCAACCTCATAGTTAAGAAACTCCACAATCATTGCCTGTTCTTCGGTGCTATAATCATCGGTAATATAATCTTCCCAATTTTCTACTTGCTCGCACGTATCAAAAAAATCATTAAAAAATTCATGGAGGCGATTACCAACCGCCATCTCATGAGTTTCTTCCTGTTTGCGACCATCAATATAAATTAGTTTAAATTGACGGGGACACCATGCATATGTAAATATTTTCGACTTCGATAACTTCATGATTATAGTTTGACTTTGTTGTATTTAAAGTTATCGCGTATAAAGCCAATCTCACACATATTAATATGTGCCGATGCTGAAATAGTAGTTAATGTACCAATTTTACATTTTAATTCAAATGCCACAAGTTGCATGAGGGCAACAATACCATTTACATTACTTACCCATGCAAGCCCCATATCGTTTGATCTAATATACGCTGTTGTATGAAGTGCGCCATTACGGATAAAAAATTGAATGGTTTGCATACATGGTACATTTGGTGCTTCCATATCTTGCTCCACGCGCCACATATGAATTATTGCTTGTCTTGTATTTTTATCATGCCTCAATTTATTAATTACATTTTCTACCTGATTCGGCTCAAAGATGCGATTCCCATATGTATATTCAAATCCAGATAAATTGTCCTTATTCAGAAATTGTTTAACATACTCATCCATCATCTTTTCCCTAAAATGATATGTGATTGGAACTTCCCGTTTCGGATATTTAATTACCACCGCCAAATTAAGAATCTCTTTTGTTTCATTTACATCTTCCCCGCTTTTTAAAATCTCACTTACTATTGCGGTAAAGGCATCAGTAATATTATTTCTTTCAATTAACTTCACGTTTTTGCCCTCCATATAATACTTCTACCGCTGTATCAAGAAGTAAATCATTTAATTCATTGCCCGAAAATACATAAATATATGAGCGGGCAAAATCTTTATCATATACGATTTCAAAATCCTTCGTATTAAATAATCTATAAATTATTCTATTTAATCTATTCATATTTAAATCATCTGTATTATTAGTTTTATAGCAATAACGATACATAATAAAACACTAAATCCTACGACTATATGAATTGCCATACCAATATAGCGATTCAATATCTTGTCTATTTTCTCCTTCTCGCTCCAACAAATATTCACAAATTATCGCCTCTTGCAACTCTTTTATATTTCGTTTTTCTCGCTGTAATTCCACGCCTTTTCTCCCATAAATAGCGTTTACCGTAAAACCGCTTTAGAAATTGTCGCGCTTTACGAATTCCACCCTCTGTTCCGTTAATATACATCTTTGTTAATTCCGGGCGCAACCATAAATAATCTGTTACCTCGCCAACGGACGGATTAATAAAATCATATTTTAGTGTTCCGGTTTTATCACCATCTCTCAACTTAAAATAAATTGATACATCGGCAATCTCTATATTTTTGCGGCGAATGGCGAGTGGGCGATCATCAAGGGAAAATTTAAAATCCCCAATTAAATCAGTATCATTTAAAGACACAATGCCGCCAACTTTACATCCTAATTTTTGCGCATAATTTAGTAGTCGCCGCTCAAATCCGGGCAAATTGCCAGAAATTAACATAATGTATGAATGTCGCTGAATCATATAATGGTATTGACGGTAAGTTTAAGTAGCTGTATGCACAATTCATCAAGATTAGTATTATGAATGATATAGTTATAATTAATATCACCCGCGCCAAACATTCGATTACTTCTTTCCACACTAACTTCATTATTGCCCTCAATCCATACGGTAATTATTTTATATTTATTTCCATGCTTTTTAAGTAAATATTCCGCTCCTGCCGGATCAATAACATATGATTGAACGGGCTTTACATCTTCAACAAGTCCAAAGTATATATTGCCGCCATAAACGGTTCGCGCTAAAATTTCCTCCGTATCAAGAATCTTTTTTGCTTCATCCTCGGTTAAAAAATGATATTCCGATTCAAATCTTAGACGTTTAGGTCGTGTCGTATAAGATTTAAATTGGGGAATTCCACACATTTCCGCTAAATATATTGCGGCAGTCGATTTACCCGCACCCGGATTGCCAAGTAAACAAAAGATTACTGGTCTATCATATGATGCGGCAATTGCCCTATTAATTACTGTCCTATAATTCTTCATATTACCACGTTCAATTTAGCAAACTCACCAAAGCGGCGAATTGCCATCTTATTATATTCAATTGCGGCTTTCTTCTCATCGGCATAATATCCAATATGAATACATTTACCATTTAATTGAAGCTTTGCGCGCCACTTACGTTTTTCTTTATCCCAAGATACGCCTTTATATTTTGATGTGGCATTTTTATTTCCGCTCCGATTATAGCGATTTTCGGCATCAGTTGCGTAGCGTAAATTAGAGCGGCGATTATCAAGACCGTTACCATTAATATGATCTATTTTTATTGCTGAATTATTTAGCACATTTAATATTTCCCGATGCATCCTAATTCGATGAAGGTTTCCGTTTTCATCTGTATAGGCGCGGCGAGCATAAAATGTATTACCGTCACGATCAGCATACCACTTATATTTATTTAATTCCTCAAATACATCAGCGTCCACAATAGCAATCTGATTCTGCGTCAATTCAATATACTTTATTATAATTCCTCCTTTACCCATATTATACCAATTTTACTAAAAACCTTTGAGAATTTTTTTGGTTGCCACCCAAGATAAAATATTGCNCTTGGAAATGTGGCACTGTTTGAGCCATCTTTACCNCCAAATTTAATTCGCTTATTTACAGCGCACCATTTAAAGTCCGTTAATCGCCTAAACCATCTTGTTTCAGTTCGCGCCGGAAGGAGAAGAATTGCCTCCTTAACATTTCCCGCCTCATATTCATCCATCACCTTATCAACCCACTTATCAATTCCGCGTCCATATGGAGGATTCATAAATATGCGTCCATGCCATTCATGAAGTAATCCATTCTCGCGCATTGTATAATATTTTTTTGCCGGAATTGATGGTGTTGGCGGTGAACATGGGTCAAGATCAATGTCGCCAAATACCTCATTAACTAATTTTATAATGTCCGGCGGTGTAAACCACTCGACAGATTCAGATGACATTAATTGTTTATTCTTCATTGTAGCCCCGCATAAACTCAAATTGTGACATTGTTACAGTATCAGTTATTTTATGTTTATTCGCAAAATTATAATGTCGTAATACCATAGTAAGTTTACATTTATTTTTGTGTATAAATCTCTGAACTTCATATTTAACTGTCGATACTAATATTGTGTGTCCGGTTACTGCGAGCAACTCATAAATATAATCTGGTCTTGACATTATTCATCATCCCTTAACTTTCTTATATTTGTTGAATTTATTGGGCATAATACTGATACGGCATCCTCTAATTTAAATATAATATAAGTTGAACATGAACATGTATGTGTAATAATGCCCTTATATCGGTCAAAATATATTATCTTATCTCCAACTTTATATTTTGCTTCATTTATCTTAATCTCACATTTTAATGTCAATGTAACTTCATCCGTACATTTAATTGATTCTTCCCTATATCTCTCATTATTACAAATAGGAACAGAACATTCAATAATTTTAAAATCCATTATTTAGTCACCAATCCACACCCTAACATTTACTCCATCCGCAATTCATACATTTTCTGCATCCTTCGACAAATTGTAAATCTGATTGGCAATTTGGACATTTATCCATAGTAATTTTCTGTTCAATAATTTCAACTTTATTTTCAGTTATTGTTTTTAGAACATCCTCAATACAATCACCAATGATCCATGAGCAAGATTTACCCTCACACATATTTGCCTTATATTTCTCCATTGCTAATTTACAAACAACTTTTTTTGCCTGAGAGATTACATGGTATGGGTCAACATTGCATCGTAACTCGCAGGATATATGACGCGCAATTGCATTAATATTTGCATCACAGCCGCCACCACTTGTATTAACAAATACATCTGTTACCCGATTATCATCATTAAATGTTACGGTAATTTCAAGCTCACCACAACCAGAGTCTTTAAGATAATGATATGCGCGGATTTTACGGATTCGCGGCTCAGGCAAAATAAATTCATTGGATTTTTTCTCTATTTTTGCTGATGATAAAACCTCAATCTCACGACTTCCATCACGATAAATTGTAACGCCTTTGATGCCACTATCATAACATTTATTATAAATCTTAGATATAATATCAACAGTTGCGGAATTTGGTAAATTAATAGTTTTAGATACACTCATGTCAGTATATTGTTGTGCCGACTCTAATGCGTTAATATGTTCAGTATAGGTTAAATCTTTTGCGGTAATAAATAAGTGTTTAGTTTCATCTGTCGCCAAATCACAGTCTTGAATTGTTCCATTATATAACATATGATTAATAATTTTATCCTTCATGAGCGCATTATAATTGTTATCTAAATGCTCTTCAAATAATGGATTGATAACCCTGTATTTTCTCGGCACATTATTTTCCCAAATGTTGCGGTCATATACATAAGAATAATTCGGTTCAATTCCAGATGAACATCCGGCAATCATAGAGATTGTTCCTGTCGGCGCAATTGCAGTAACCGATAAATTATCATACTGCAATTCTTTACTTCTATATCTTGCGGCATCAGTAATAAATTTGCATAAATCTGTAATTAATTGATTACCATACCACGTTCCATATTTTACCTCTTTTTTAATTAGCCAATCATGAACACCCATTACTCCAAGCCCAATGCGTCTGAATTTTTTCGTCATAAATTCAATCTCTGGATTCGGATACATATTTTTATCAATGACTCGATTTAACGCATCTACTATTAAATGAATATCCTTTTCTAATTCTATGTCTGATTCATATTTAAAAATATTAATTGAACCTAAATTACAAGATTCGCCGCCACCGGGACAAGTTAATAAAATTGCTTCCGAGCAATTATGTGTCTGACAATGAGATAAAGTAAATTCATGATCACCATCATAAACTTGAAGATCATATACATCACTAACAATATCAGTATTTGTAATAGATTCTATTTTAATTTTATCATATACTTTTTTCCTAACCATAGAATTTATAAATTTATCTTTATCAACATGTGTTAATGTAAAAATATTTCTAAATCTATAAATATCTTTAATATTTACTCTATATACGGTATATTCTCGTTCATAATTTTTCTCATTTGGAAATGATACATCAGTTATAACCCCCTTATTTATTGATGTTTGAATACCATAAAACCCAAGAAGTTCATTTACATCATACGCTAACTTCTCTTGTGATGATGCGAATGTAAACTTCTCACCACTTTTATATTTACTTGAATTATGTATGGATGCATCAGCAGAAAATAACCCATCTATAAATCCTCGATTAAATGAATCACTCATATCGGTAAACATTAAATCTGGAAGTCCATGCAGTTTACCAAAAAACCCATATTCTTTAAATAAATTATCAATTTTATGGTTTATAATTGAAATTTCAACCCAATCCTGTTTACCTCTATTTCGCGCAGTTGGATTATATTTTTCACCAGTAATTGATGTTAATATATCTCTTATTTTATCATAAATTCCATTTTTAATATCGGATTCGCCAAATACAAATCCATATTGATGTTTCCCATTATCAGCCCGTTGTGTAATTGAGCCATCTCCATAATTCCACCCAATTAAAAACCCTTCATCATATGTGCCAATATCACCAAATGAATAATTCCATTTTTTTGTTGGTAAACACATTCCAGACTTAAGTTCAGATGTTGTCAATTTACCATGCCCAATTGTAGTCCAATGATGTTCAGGCGTAGCATAATAAGTGATATTACCATCAAGTTTTACTTCCATAACTTGTTTATTTTTCCCTGATAATATACATCTTGCCTTAGAGAATCCTGAATTGGATGGAACATAAAATTCTTTATTACATAAATCTTTAATTTCAAATATTCCATTTTTAGTTAAAACTTTAGTTGTTGGGAGTAATGATGGATTTTGCCCGTATTTATAATTTACCGTTTCTGGATGGAATTTATCAAATTGCTTAATAGTATCAATAAAAATGACTCCCGGCTCACCATATTTCCACGCCGACTCGCAAATTAAATTCCATAGTTCAAGCGCAGGCATAGATTTTTTAATATCGCCAAATTCCATAGTCCATTCTTTAGCGTTTCTAACAGCAAACATAAACTCATCAGTAATACGAACCGAAATATTCATGTTACTCAGATTACCCTCAGTTGTTTTACATTTAATAAAATCAACAATATCAGGATGAGAAACATCTAATGTAGAGATTGCCGCACCACGCCTTTTAGCTCCCTGTTTAACCGTATCTGTATATTGGTTAAACAATTCCATAAACGAGATTACGCCATCTGATACGCCGCCAGTAGTGCCAATTTTTGCACCTTTAGGACGTAAAGAAGAAAAATCAATACCAACGCCACCGCCTAATTTAAAAATCTTTGCGGCGCGTGCCATTGTATCTGTAATTGAATCTAAACTATCTTCCATGCCAAGAGCAAAGCAAGAACTTAACATAGGTGTTTCAGTTCCGGCGTTCATTAATGTTGGGGATGAAAAAATAAATTTCTTTTCTCCCATTAACTGCTCTAATCTATCTGCCTTTATTTCATCATCGGGAAATAAAAATCTACTTACGCGGTAGCAAATATCTCCCCATGATTCTTCTCCCGGCAATAAATATCTATCTTTAAGTAATTGCTCTATCACTTTAATCCTCCGTAAATTTACCAAATAACTGTAACCATTTCTTCATCTTCAACCGGATCAGAAATATATGCCCCATCACAATATACTTGAACATCATTTACATATAACTGCACATTCATGTTTCCATGCGCACAATATATCTTTTTTAGCTCTTTAATCAATTTTTTTGAGTTTCATCTTCACACCACCGATCAATATTATCAAATAACTCACGCTTTTTTATTTTCAAAATTGACGCATGATGTTTAATTTCATCTGCAAGAAAATCAATTTCCATATCATAGTTTGGATTTTCAAGTTTTAGGAAATATAAATGCTCATAAACAAGAGCAATGTCATCAATCGCCTTATCCAAAAATGCCCCACTTAAACGAAGATTAAATTCTAAATTTTTTGCTTTCATATTTCACCTAATCTACTCCACTGCTTTACACTAATACATTCTCCATCCCAAAATTCAGCCATAACTTTTCTGTATTTTGGATTATCTTCAACATAATACTCTGCATTTGCATCGTCCAAATACCGACTTTTAATCTTAGCAATCCATACCTGAGAATAGTCATCTTCGGGATTTAACCATATCCGTTCAAACGGGATATTGAAATGCCGCAAAAGATGTTCGGTTTCGCGGCGATATGCATAAAATCTGCCAGTAATTAAATGGGTAACTTCATGTTCGCGTCCAATAACAAGCGGATTTAAATAGCCAATGTCAATGTCGATTTTTGCGGGCTTCGGACTCGCATTAGTTAAAATTAAAGTATCATCAATATCCCAAACAATCATTGTTTATTTCTCACCCTTTTAAGTTTAATTATTCTTGGCTTCATAGTTATGCCTCATATGGCTGTATATCCGTAATTATTACCCTTGATGAATAATCCCATGAAAATGTAATATATTTCATCTCATAAGAAATAATTACAGGTGTTTGTGTCCTCATATATCCCGTTGCCAATTGCATAAATTCATCATCTCCGGCAAAATAATATACTGTATCTTTTGTTGAAAATGTCGGCATAATTGAAATTAGACGAATCTCTGGTGGCTTCCAAATAATACCACTTGATTCAACCTCAGAAATTATTCCTATCTGTTCGCCGCGTCCTGTATCAAGTCCATAATCAGACACCATTGCTAATCCAGTACCAATAATTCCAATTGCAATTAATACAATTGTAATTGCCCATACCGTATCAAATTTCTTTTGTATTCCATTAATTTTAATTTTTCCACTAATCATTCACATCCACCTTGCTAAACTACTTTGCATTTCAATTTCCATATCCCATGATTTACCTAATGCCGCAAATATTGATTCAAATTTTTTTCTAATTGTCTTTTTCATAATTGTTTCGTAATCAATTGTGACCTTATTATTTAATACAAATTTTGTTATATCTTCATCAATACAAATCTCTTTAACAGGACGCTTACAGTATAACACTTTTGGCTTACGTTCAGCACGCAACTTGTATTTAAGCACATTTTTAGTATTCCGAATCCCGCGCGTATGTGGATTATTTAGTTCCATATTACTGACCCCACGCGGAATTGCTAAATCTATAATATCAATTTTCCCATCAAGAATTTGCTTAACTATTTCTCGAATATATTTAATTGCACCATCTAAATCATCGTGCATTAATACGCGAGTGAAAAATTCCGTCATTGTATTTTTAGTAATCGGCGCAACATCAGAACGCTTTAATTCAATTCCTTTATATCCAAGCTTATTCTCTTCAAATCCATCTTCCCAAATTATATGCCCGATATATCGCTTCTTCGCCGCATCCTCACCATAATTTTTGCCTTTAAAGAAGATTCTCTTATATAAAGTTTCAAATTTTACCTTCGGCGCAACAACAGATTTATCTTCAATTGCCCATGCCGCCAAATAATCATTAATTTTTGCCTCAATTTTTTTACCATCTTCCGGCGTTAAAACTGGCGTAAAATAACTCGAATCCGTATCGGAGTAAATTACCTCATAACCATTTTCATTTAAGTAATTTATAATTAATTTGATAATTTCCTGCCCCTTTGCCGGAATGAATTTAGCACATTCTAAATCGAACAATTTAAATGTAGGGTATGCCATAACTCCATAAACAGAGTTGATTACATATTTTAATGACTGCTCAGTAACTTTTAATGTTTCACCACCCTCACCACGTAAACGCATTGCTCG
>SL_3KL_010_SEDDRAFT_10002679_pt1 | contig 16241 bp, 14 predicted proteins | sample SodLakKL_010_SED_2_FD_10381 | JGI IMG/M metagenome (IMG submission 10381) | reverse complement strand
GAGCAATTATTCTTGCTTCTCCGGGATTTTTTGCTTTTACATTGCCTTTTTCGTCAACAGAGGCGACACCAGGATTGGCCGATTCCCAGATTATACCCTGTTCGGTGGCATCTCGCGGTAAAACCCAGGCCTCGAGTTCAAGAGTTTCACCTGTCGCAAGGGTAATTTCTTCGGGATCCACGCCAATGCTGCGAACCGGCTTGATTATTGTAACCAGGCATTGAGCACTATAGCCTCCATCAACGGTAGTTACTGTTATAGTAGCCTTGCCCTGGGAAAGAGGCAGGAGTCGGACGGTTCTATCCGAAACTGTAATAGCCAAAAGATCAGGATCACTGTTATGCCACTCCACCCTTCTATCAGTAGCATTTAGAGGGTAAACAGTTGCTGTTAGCTCTTCCTCTTGACCTATATTCAAAGTTAGCTCATTTTCGCTTATTCCAACACCGGTTACCCTAATTTCCTCATCAGCAATAGCCTGAGAGGTAAATAACATTAATATTAAGCAAATTAATATTAATTTAACAGTAGCTTTACGGTTAATCATCATTATGGCACCTCTTTCAGTCCCTTCCTGGACCGGTATACCTTCCATTCTGCCAATAGCCTTCCAGAACTGCCCCATCTGGCAAATATAATTTTCCAAAACCGTGTTTTTGGCCGTCTCTCCATTGCCCAACATATCTCTGGGTTCCGCTACGTACAGTTAAATCATGGAATGATGAGGACCTGCTGCCAGTTTCATAAGTAAAAGTTCCCTGGCCATGGGGCAAACCATCTTTAAGCTCTCCAGTATACTCACCGGCATTATCCCCAACCATATAATCAATAGTGCCGTGCCTGAAAACCGGCTCCCGTTGGTGGGTAATAATACCGGAAATAGGGTCATCTGCCGGTTCATCAGCAGCGGATAGAAGTAAAAAGAAAGCGGTGACTACCAGCACAATACTGGCTATACCGATAATAGCAGGCAAACTAGAGCGCTTTTGTGAAGCAGCTTTTGCCCCGACCGGCGATCTCACAGGCGATCCGTGATCAGGATCAGCAGGTTTTGAGAGTGACAATAAAACATTACCTGTATCGGAAAGAATATGACTGCCACTAAAAACAAGCTTGACTTCACTCAGTTTGATTTTATCAGAGGGCTTAATTTTAGCTGAGCCTTCAACCTTTAATCCATTAACAAAAGTACCATGGGTGCTTTGCAGATCGACAATATACCAGTTACCAGTATGATAGCTCAAGCGGGCATGATAACGGGATACCGCTTTATCATTCAGCACAAGATCATTATCATTGGCCCTGCCTATATTAATAGTATCCATGGTTACTAATCCCCTTTTAGATCAAGATAAAGATAATTACCCTTTATCTTTATCTTTTTTAACTTTCTTATCTTTCTTTTCTTTCTTTTCTTTCTCCTTTCCTTTATCTTTCATCTCCTCTTCATCTTCAGATACACCATCATTTTCTTCCCATTGGAACAATTCACCGCACAGCGGAACAAACATGAGCCTGGTCTGCCCCAGTTCAATGATGTCATGACTTTTTAACAATTCAGGAGTGAGGACCTCTTCTTCATTAAGATAAACCAGGCCTTTACTGTCACCTGGGTAAAGCCGAAAATTTTGGGTTTTTGGGCTGTAGCTTACAGCAGCATGATTTTCACGGGAAACGGCCTCATCTCCGGCAATAGTTATATCCATTTCTTCAGACCGGCCGATAAAATTCCTTTCTGATACGATGCGGTAATCCCGTCCTTTTTCCGGACCGCTAATAGCCACCAGCCAACCGGCAACCGGCTCCAAGCCAATTTTTTTCTTATAAACACCCATTGTTTTACCGATCTCGGCTTGTTCGGGACTTCTGTCCAGGGGCCTGGTTACACCAATATCATAGCCTGCTTCACCCGGCCGTTTGGCCATTGTTTTTTGGATATCAATGCCGAGATTTTGCACCCCGCAAAAAGGACATGAAGTATGCTTCTTAGAATCATAATAATGCCCATTTTCACATCTTGTCAGTGGTTCCATTATGACAAATCCCTCCCTCATATTGTACTATCCTGAGCTTAACTTACATCGAGATGCGTCACTACCTGACCAATACTGCCAGAGCAGTATAGTTGTCATATTTACCCGTCGCACGCAGCAACAACTTGACTTCCATTCTGGAAAGCCATAATTCGGGTTTTTTTGTGGTTTTTAAAGCATTTACCATCTCATCTTCGTTAATGTAGTCCCAGAAACCGTCACTGCAGAGCAGGAAGGCATCTCCCCGTTTAATTGAAATTATCTTGTTCAAATAGGTGAAACGGCTTATATCATGATCTGTGAAAACGCTTAACAGACGATTTCGATCTTCGTGGAAGCGGACCTGATCGGGGGATATTTCTCCCACATCAACCAAGCGCTGAGGCAAGCTGTGATCTTTGGTCTGAAAAGCCAAACTGTTTTTACGGAAATAATACAGCCTGGAATCTCCGATATGGGCCCAGGTGACCTTTCCACTTCTGCTGGCAAGTAAAACAACCAGAGTTGTTTTTGCGGCATCAGGAAGACCTAATTCTTTCTGCAAATCATCCATCGCCTTACCGGCATATTCCAGATACCTAACCAGATGGTTGACAGACGCCCCCGGCGAATTGTGAAAAGCTTCGATTATACTTTCACAGGCTCTCTTTGAAGCCAAAGCTCCGCCCCTGTGTCCCCCGAGGCCGTCTGCAACCAGGTAGCAACCGTATCCTTTCTTTTCAGAAAAAGATGCAAAATCTTCGTTTGCCTTACGGCCGCCCGCTTTCGATACCAAAGCCGCTTTGAATCTCATTTTTATGATTCTACTTTAACTTCAAAAACTTCATTGGGTTCAGCTAAATAGAACCTGTCGCCCGAATTAAGATAGTATGCTTCACCCGGTTCAAGCTTCTGGTTCGACGAGAGAAAAGTACCATTTGAAGAAGAGTCAGTCAGGTTAAACTTGTGGGTTTTCTCATCAAATCGAATAGTCACATGTTTACGGCTGATTTCTTCTCTTTGCTGTGGATATACCAGTTGGGCCATCCTGGGATCACGACCGATGATCAACTGGTTTTCAACCAGCTCAAGGGTTTGACTGGCAAAATAGCCGGAAATTCCTTTTATAACCGGCCTGGGCACCTGCCTCCTGGCCTGGGTTACACCGGGAGGAGCACCGGGAAAACCTTCAGGTTTAGTTCTTGTTACCGGCCCGGAAGCTACAGTGGCCTGTTGAGGCGAAGGTGTAGGTGCTGCCGGAGCCGCAGCGGGAGCCGGCTTTCTACTACGCATTACCAGCACTATAGCCAATAAAATAAGGATAAGTGCTGCTGCTCCCAAGCCAATGATTAGGGGATCTATGCCGGCTGGCAACAATCCGGCAGATTCAACAACTAGAGCATGTTCACTGGAGGCATCACCGGAGGTTACTCTAAGCTGGTAATCACCAGCGGCATCAGTACTCCATGGAGTGCTGACAGTCTCATTCTGGCCCGGTTCGACCTGGAAGGCCGTTTCCTGAGCGATCAGGGCATCGTTAACAAAAAAACTGACAATAAGATCCCTTTGCTCGTCTCCGTGATTAGTAACCCTGGCCTGCAAATTTAATTCTTCTCCGGATTCAACTGAAGGTGGCATGGCCATAAAGTTTACTTCATCAATAGCGCGAGGTATTTCTGGATCATCAGCCACATCAAAAGCAGGCTTGAAATCAATTCCCCGGGCAACCAAAACATCGGTTAAATAATCAATCTGGACGGCACCATATATTCCTTCAAGGACTGCTCCACGGGATACAACGCCGATAACCTGTCCATGTTCATTAACCAGTGGCCCACCTGAATTACCCCAGCTTACAGTGGCATCCATTTGGTGAAATGCAGCACCCATAAAAGTTGTAAACTTACCAATTATTCCGCCTGTAACCGTTGCATCTTCCGGATATGCGGCCGGAAAATCGCCCAAAACCCAGTCTGCAGCAGCTGGAAAACCAACCGCATAGACTGGATCACCGATGGAGACCATTTCCCTTCTGGCCAGTTCCAGCGGCTCATAACCATGTAAAAGATGCTGGGGATCAAGTCTTAACAGGGCAATATCAGCATTACCAAGGAAGACATGAATCGTGGCCTCAATAGTATCATCCCGGGATCTCCAGACAAAAATATCAATATCTCCTTGACCCAGACCCATATCACTAAAATCAACGACATGTGCACATGTTGCCACGAATTCAAATGGTTCCTCGTCACCAATGACAAAACCAGATCCGGCACCTAAGTAAGCACCTGTAGCCGATTCGAAAACAATGATACGGATCACACTGTTTCGTGTATCCTCAATAGCAGTTTGCGCTGATGCTGAAAAAGATACCGCCAGTAGCATAACAGCAATTAAAAACAAAACCAGACCCAATCGAGAAATATTATTCTTCATTTTCATCCCCCTTTTTCACAACTATTTGACCTGCTCACATGCAAGAACAAGCACAGTAATATTATCCTGATGACGCTTCTTTTTGTTTAAAGCTTTGTTGACCAGTTCCTCGGCAGCATTCTCGGAGGATTGCTTTAAAACTTTTTTTATCTCTTTACCGGAAAGAGTATTGGTTAAACCATCGCTGCAAAGAAGAATTGCATCGCCTTGTTTCAGGTCTACCGGCTCTGAGTTGCAGTCAATTTCATGTAGTTCCGGCATACCCAGATAACTGGTTAAATAACTGCGTTCAGGATGTGTTTCCGCCTCCTTTCTTGTAATTAGTCCGTTTTCAACATCAGCTTCAAGCTGGTTGGCATAGATATGTTCCTTGTTTAGCTGTTTTAGTTGATCTTCACGATAAAGATAGATCAGGCTGTCACCAATCGATACCCAGTGCATCCTGCCCTCGTGAACAGCGACCGCAACCAGGGTAGTTCCCAGGCCGATTTCCTGTTCATTGTCATCAAGGGCAATATCGAAAACAGCATAATTAGCAATATTTATGGTTCTTCGTAAAAATTTATCAATGGAATCGCTGTTTTCTTTATGACTATACTCCCTTAAAAAAATGCTGACCGCAACCTGGCTGGCCCTGTCTCCTTTAGCCAATCCGCCCATGCCGTCAGCTACAACAGCAAGAACCCCATTATTTTCGACAAAGTCGCTGTCCGATAGATCNGAAAAGGCAAAAGCATCTTCCTGCCTTTCCCGGGCACCAATATGCTGACAATTTAAAGGGACCAACTTGATTGAACTCGTAGTAAAAGCTGCAACTTCCTGCTCGGTGCTCTCTTTTTCCGTATCGGCTTTTGTGGTTTCTTCTTTTGCAAATTCTTTCGTATCTTCTTTTTCTTTAGTAACTTTTTCCCCGGATCCTTGCTTTTTCAGATCAATTTTATTGGTTGCTTCTTCTCCTGGATCTTTTAAGCCAGCGCTAGTTTTTTCCGAATCAACTTTTCCGGTCCCTTTTGCTCCCGAGCTGATTTGATCTACATTTTCTTTTTCCATTTTTGCCCGATCAGTTTTTTTAAAATGCTTTCCTTTGATATTCTTTTTTTTCCAAAACAGTAGACAGATAGCGGCATACCCCTTTACTTGTTTGCAAATTTTTCATGGAGTTAATCATTAATTGGTGCTATTTGCAAGAATAACTCAGGTAAGTTTCAATTACAATTTCTGTTAGTTCTTACTCGTGGTGAGTTTTATACGATATTGTTAATAATGTTAAAAATCTTAATATACCCTATTCTACAAGATGCCGGGTATTCCTTCAATAGTTTTTGAATAAAATTATTATAATTTACTTAACTTTCTTTTTATAACATTTACACGATTATACCTGCCCGGGTAATTTCTGGTATCAAGAAATGCTTACCAGGTTTTTGCAAGAAGCTGCTCTGCTCTGTCAACTATGTTAGCAACATTCATCCCCCGCTTCTCCATAACCACCGGACCCGGTGCCGATGCGCCAAAATCATCGATACCAATAACCGCTCCTTTCATACCGGTAAAGCTCTCCCAGCCCATGGGCAGGGCAGCCTCTACGATCAACCTTTTTTGCACAGCAGGCGGCAGCACTTCTTCCCGGTACTCTTGATCCTGGGCCAGAAACAGTTCCCGGCCGGGCATACTGACCACACGCACAGCATACCCCTTTTCCTCCAGGATTTTCTGAGCATGAAGAATAAGGTGAAGCTCAGACCCGCTTGCAACCAGGATCAAGTCCGGGTTTTTGCCGGTTTCCCGGCTGAGGATGTAGCCGCCCTTCAGCGCCTTTTCCCCTGTACCCGGCAATTGAGGGAGTTTCTGACGGGAGAGGACCAGGGCAGAAGGACCGCAGCGGCGCTGAAGGATATGCAGCCAGGCTGCCGCTGTTTCTGCACCGTCAGCCGGTCTGAGCACATGCATATTAGGGATAGAGCGCAGGTTGGCAAGATGTTCTACCGGTTGATGGGTTGGCCCGTCTTCACCGACAGCAAGACTGTCATGAGAATAAATAAAGATTACCGATAAACCCATCAAAGCCGCCAGCCTTACTGCCGGTTTCATATAATCGAAAAAGACAAGAAAAGTTGAACCATAGGGACGTAAGCCTCCGTGTAGAAAAATACCCGATAGAATTGCAGCCATGGCATGCTCGCGAACACCAAAATATATATTGCTTCCGGAAGGATTATCAGCCTGAAAATCACCCTGCCCGTTTATATATGTATTTACAGAACCGCTCAAATCTGCTGAACCACCGATCATGTTGGGCAGGTACTCAGACAAAACCTGCATTACCTGTCCTGAAGCAGTGCGGGTAGCAATCGGCTGATCATCAAATTTCCACAAACGGGAATCGTCAGCTAATTTTTCCGGCACTGCTCCGGAAAACCAGGCCTGCCACTTCTCAGCCATTTCAGGGTACTCACTGCTGTAATCACTAAAAAGTGCGTCCCACTCTTCTTTTCTTGCATTCAATGATTCTTTGTGCCTGGAAAAATGGGTATATACTTCCGGAGGAACGTGAAACTGCGGTTCCAATGGCCAGTTAAGATTTTTTTTGGTTTGCACAGTTTCTTCCGGACCCAGGGGGGCCCCGTGAACTCCGGCAGTTCCCTGTTTGTTGGGTGATCCGTAGCCAATCTCGGTACGAGCCATGATCAGGCTGGGCCGATCTGTTTCCTGTTTAGCCTCTGAAATTGCTTCTGTAAGAAGTTCAACCCGGTTTCCTTCTTTTACTCTGAGCACCTGCCAACCATAGGCTTCAAACCTGCCCCCAACATCTTCAGTAAATGCAAGGTCAGTACTGCCATCAATGGTGATCTTATTGTCATCATACAGACAGATCAACTTACCCAGCTGCAAGTGTCCGGCCAGTGAAGCAGCCTCTGAAGTAATACCCTCCATCATGCAACCATCACCGGCGTAGATATAGGTACAGTGATCGACAATAGGGTAACCGGGGCGATTAAATTCTGCAGACAGGCGCTTCTCTGCAACAGCCATACCGACAGCATTGGCAAATCCCTGCCCCAGGGGCCCCGTTGTTGTTTCCACCCCGGGAGTATATTTATATTCAGGATGCCCGGGAGTTCTGCTGCCCCACTGGCGAAAATTTTTTAGATCATCCAGGGAAAGATCGTAGCCAAAAAGGTGCAGAAGAGCATATAGCAGCATAGAACCATGTCCTGCTGAAAGAACAAACCGGTCGCGATCAGGCCAGTGGGGATGATCGGGGCTGTGTTTGAGAAACCTGGCCCACAGTGTATAACCTATGGCTGCTCCACCCATAGGCAACCCTGGATGTCCGGAACTGGACTTTTCCACGGCATCAACCGCCAGAAAACGAATTGTATTTACAGCTGTTTCATCAATAGCATGCAACTTGAAACACTCCTTCTTCTTTAAGGTTTATCAACTACTGCCATTTCTATTTCCAGGGCTACATAGTTTATCGGTCCGGCAGTAATGCTTCCTTCCTGTTCTTTACCCAGAATGATCTTGTTTATTTTAACCTCAAAATCCCCCTTTTGCCTGACAAGATCTACTGTAAATTCCTGAACACCTTCAATGCCATCCTCAGGCGCCAGGTCTTCAATCTCAAAAATATAAGTAAAGTTCTGTTCCAGTTCGTGTTGATCATAATAGTTAACATTAAAAGTCAAAGTTGCCCATTCAAGATTAAAGACATCGGTTTTATTAACCAACCAGACAACCTGACCGCTGTAACTGTAATCAGCAGTATATTCAGCAATAAACCCGGCATCAGATTCAATAGGGCTTGGGCCAATAATTATCTCAGTGCTGGAGAGAACAAGCTGTCCGTAGTTAAGCTCGGGCCAGTAATATTTTTCAGGAATAAGGGGCTTTTCCATTTCAGCAACTTGATCATCTATAAGCTCATTTTTGTCAATATCTTTGACTGCAGCCGGCTCATCATTTAGATCTTGCCCTGGAAGGCAGCCTGCTGTGCCATAAAGAACAGCAGCCAGAAGAGAAATAAATAGCAGCATGGTTATTGTTTTTGCTTTCAACTCATTTCATCTCCTTTGCCAAAAATGCCTTATTAATATTGATCAGCAGCAATACATTATTAAAATCTTTTCGCCACAACCCTTGCATAACCTTCACCTGTTTTAAAAATGATCTGGATCTACTTCCATCTGCCAGTTGATTAAGCTTAACAAAACAGGGGCCTACCCTGCATAAAAGGGCCAGATCAGGGGAACAACGATAATAATAATCAGCAGAACCAGCAAGCCCAGGCCGGCACCATATTTAAGGTAATCTTTAAGCTGGTAATTACCCGGTTTTTGAACAAGCAAAGACATTGGATGACCTGTTGGCATCATGAAGGCAGCTGAAGCTCCTATAATTACAGCCATTACAAAGGTTTTTGGGTTCGATCCCAGCACCTGGGCTGCATTTAAGGCTACCGGGGTCATGATTACGGCTGCGGCTACATTATGCAAGGGCTGCGTAAGCAGGATACTTATTAAAGCAATTACAGCCAGAACAACCTGGGGGTTATGGTTACTTATAATTAAAAGGTTTTCAGCCAATAAAGCTGAGGCCCCACTGTTATATAAAGCCAGCCCGAGGGGGTATAGACAGCCAATTAGGATTATCACATTCCATTCTATGCTAGCATATATTTCGCGTGGTTTCAGTATACCAATCATCACCATTGCTGAAGCGCCGGTAACGGCCGCGACAGCTACGGGCAGCCAATTCATAGCGGCACTGAAGATAACTAAAACCAATATTAATACTGCCCAGGGACCAAAAGACCTTAATTCAGGGGGCGATTCTTCTTTGCGAGGGGCATTAAGCCAGCGGAAACTTTTCCCCGGTTTAAAACTTCTTGTTTTGGAACGGTCTCCAAAAAGAAGAAGCCCGTCTCCTTCTTTAAGGGCAACACTGCCCACATCAGTCCGACGAGGCGAACCTTCCCGCCAGAGGGCAATGCCGCTCAAACCTGTTTTTTCACGGAAATTTAATTCAGTGAGAGTTTTACCAATCACAGGCGAGCGTGGTGGAACTACCACTTCAACCAGTTCGGCAGTGCTCAGGGGTAACCGTTTTTGTTCACGTGGGTGTCCTGCCAGGAAAAGACCTTCTTTTTTGACCAGGTCAGAGATCATGTCCTCTCTTCCCAGGACAAGCAGAATATCACCGGACTGTATCCTTAGATCTTTATGTTCTACTGCCAACTGTTTATCCGAACGAACAACGGCTACAACACACAAACCAAAGCGCTCACCAAGACCTATTTCGATTATGCTTTTACCTACAGCCGGTGATTGATCCTGAACCCATATTTCCCACAATCTATCATCCAGGCCGTACGTTTTAACCAGGTTAGTTTTTCCCAGGTCAGGTTTGCTGTTATCCAGTTCTCCTGCCGGTAAAAGCCGCCATCCCAAAAATACATTGTAAATAACACTGACCAGCAGCAAAAGAATACCCAGCGGCATAAATTCAAATAACGAAAACCCATAACCAAGGGAATTTTCAACCAGGCTGTTGGCTACAAGGTTATGTGAAGCCCCGATCAGGGTCAGGTTTGCCCCAAGCAGGCAGGAAGAAACAAGCGGCAGCAGCAGGCGGGATCTTGAAACCCCGGCCTGATAAGCCATCCGTATCAAGGTGGGAATAAAAAACAGCACTGTTGCTGTTACAATTATAAAGCCGGCAACCATTCCGGGCAGCGCTGTGCCGGCCAGCATAAGGCGGAGATTGCTTTTCCCGGTCAGGTGGTTTAGACTGTCGGCTACCCGGTTAACCACCCCGGTTCGCACCAGGCCGGTAGTAATTACAAAAAGGGATGCTACCGTAATTACAGCAGAACTGCTGAAACCTAAGAATACTTCTTCTGCCGCAACCAGGCCGGTTATAACCAGGGCAGCTGGTATTAAGAGCGGTATAATATCCATCCGGGTCCACCCGGTAACAAATAAAACGACAACCGCAGAGAGAATTATTGTGACCTGGATAATGTCTATATTCATTTAAGGCAAAATCCCCTCATATTTCTTCTATTTTACCAAATAAGCCAGTTAAACTAAAAAGATTTATTATACCATCAAATCAAAGCCGGCATTAAAGTCCCAGCGGCCAAACCCGCATGATTAAAGGAATACCGACCAGCACAATGATTATTTCCAGGGGCAAACCCATGCGCCAGTAATCACTGAACCTGTAGCCACCGGGTCCCATAACCAGGGTGTTTGACTGATGACCGATCGGAGTCAAAAATGCGCATGATGCACCGACAGCCACGCTCATTAGAAAAGGGTCGACACTCCCACCCATAGCTCCGGCAATACTGATGGCGATTGGAGCCATGAGGACGGCAGCAGCAGCATTGTTAACCAGGTCTGAAAGGAACATTGTGCCGACCATTACCACTGTCAGGGTTACCCAGGGCGCCGCACTACCTGAAATCTCCAGGATTCTGCCGGCAATCAACTGTGCGCCACCGGTTGTTTCAAAAGCCTGGCTGACCGGGATCATCGCCCCCAGCAAAACAATTACCGGCCAGTCAATACCATCGTATATTTCCCGTAAAGTAAGAAAACCGGCCAGGACCATAATAAGAGCAGCTCCGACAAAGGCAATTTGAATAGGTAATATTCCCAGGGCAGATAGAACCAGGGCAGAGGCAAATATGGCAACACCTAAGAGAACCCGCTGCGGCTGGCCTACTCTCAGGCCTCTCTCAACCAGGGGCAGCAGGCCAAGGGTGGGTAAAACCTCTTCCAGTGTTTCTTCAGGTCCCTGCAGCAGTAACACATCACCAGGTCGAAGCCGGATGCTATCAGGGCTGGTTCTTAAGCGGCCACCCTGCCTGGACAGGCCAAGTAAATTGACTCCATAGCGGGAACGAAGGTTTAATGAGCGGACGGTGCGGCCCTCCATTACAGAGTTCCTGGTAATGGTGGCCTCAATTACCTTGATATCATCGGAACTGAGGGTATCCTCACCGCTTTTTTTTGAACCGGTCAATTCAAGACCGGTGGAATCGAGCAGCCCCTGCAAATCTTCGGCATTGGCCTTGATAATCAGGGTATCATTTTCTTTGAAAGTTCGGTACGGAGAGGGTGCGGCAAATTTTTGTTCATTTCGTTCATGACCGACAACTATTATATCACCGTCAGTAGCATTTTCCAGATCGCGCAATCTTTTACCGGTAAGAGCAGATTTTTTAGGGACATGAACTTCGGTTATGTATTCATCTATTTCAAATAAATCTTCGCGGGAAACCTGACTCTTCCTTTTTGGCAGCAAACGCCATCCGATCAGGATGATAAAAAGCATTCCGGCCAGGGCTATACCGGCACCAACCGGGGTAAAATCAAACATACGGAAAGGTGCGCCCACCGCTGTTTCTTCTCGAAAAATAGAAATAATAATATTGGGGGGGGTGCCCACCTGGGTAACCAGTCCCCCAAGAAGTGAACCAAAAGCAAGGGGCATCAAAAAAAGTGACGGCGAAATTTCATTTTTGCGGGCCATGCGGATAGCCACAGGCATAAAAATAGCCAGGGCACCGATGTTATTCATGAATCCCGAACAGGCTGTAACCGCCACTACAAGAACGGCCAGCTGCACCAGTGGATTATCTCCAATCCCGGACATTAAACGGACAATATAATCAATCATGCCTGAATTTAAAAGGGCCCTGCTGACAACCAGCACCGCAGCGACAGTAATCACTGCCGGATGGCCAAAGCCGGCGAAAGCATCGGCTGCAGGGACTATCCCGGCTATGGAAACAACCAGCAAAGCAAAAAGGGCAACGATATCATAACGCCACCGGCCCCAGATAAATAAAACCAGTACAAGAGCCAGGGTAACAAAAGTAATAGTTTGATCAATAGCCATTTATGCTGCCTCCGTCCAGCCTGTTACCGCAGCTGCGTTAACTCTATTGAACCGTTAGAGGTGGAAATGTTAATATTTTTGCCACCACCGTTCATTTCTCCAATCAGTGTTGTCTGCTCCAAAGAAAGACAATATCAATATCGAGATTACTATACTTTATTTCTCCATTTTGAGTTTTTGCTTTAAGGTCTAATGCCAGGGTTGGATCGATAAACAGGTTGATCGATCCATTGTGGGTTGTAATCTCTAAGTCTTCCTTAAAATCATATAAATAAGCTTTAATGCTACCGTTGAAGGTCCTTAAATAAGCCAAACCGCTGATTTGAGCAAGGTGGAGATCACCATTATTGCTTTGTGCAGAAACCAGGCCTTTAACATTGTTAACAGTTATTGTTCCGTTAGAAGTGGAAAGCACAGGATCTCCCTGTACATCCTGCAAGTTAATATTTCCGTTAAAACTTTCGATAACTCCAATTAGGATATCTTCGGGAACTTTAATATCGTAGCTCACAACTACATTTTTTATGTCAGCAGGTTGTTCTGTCTGAATAACCATTTTTTGGGCAATATCGATAAAAATATCGACTTTGTCAAGGGCTGCCTGGCCGTGATATGTTTCTTTAACTGCTTTTATTTCCATTTCAGTTCCATCCCATCCGCTAACCGTTATTGCTCCATTCGGATTATAAATCTCGAGCACTGTTCCCGGCCTGACCTTATATGTTAAAAGCAATTCTTCAGTAATTAAAGCTCTACTGCATCCGGCAGGAAACAGAAAAAGACCCAACACCATTAATAACCCACAGACCGTCAAAATTTTTTTCACCAGGCCCCACACAAGAAAAACCCCCTTTTTTATAATTTATTTTATGATCCCGGTAATGCTTCACTAAAAGTGCCGGCAAATAACCGCTCTGTAATCATTGCTAAAATGTTTTTTGCCTTTTTTTCTTAATCTTTAGCTTAATAATAGCCTGTTTTACTTGGGTTAGGCAAGATAATTTTAGCTTTCCAATTAAAAAGTATCAATCGAAAGAGGGATTATATTATACCAGCCCTTTTCTGGCAACATTGTTTGTTGTATAGTTAGGCATAGCCCGGAAAGAGAGCTGAGATGCCTTGTCAAAACTAGAACACTACCTGCCCTACCTGGCCGGCATTGGAGTAGCCCTGACCTGGGGATTTTCGTTCATGTTTACCAGGGGCGCACTGGATTACCTGGCCCCTTTTCATCTATTGGGCCTGCGATTCGCCACTGCAGTTTTAGGGATGAGCATATTACGATTCTGTGGAATAATTAAAATAACGGTTGTTCCAGCTGATTATTTAAGTCTTTTACCGCTGGCACTATTTCAGCCAATCCTTTATTTTTCTTCAGAAACCACAGGAATACTGCTTACATCTTCCTCATATGCGGGGATGATGATCGCAGTTATTCCCATTTTTGTAGCCATATTCGCAGCCCTGATTCTGCATGAATATCCTAACCGATTACAGTTACTGTTTATAATCGCTTCAGTCAGCGGGGCTGTTTTTATTATATACATGGATACCCGGTCGATTACCGGTGTTGATTCATTGGGGACTTTCTTATTAATAATTGCTGTGATAGCCGGGGCAAGCTTTAACATTTTCTCCCGCAAAGCAGCGGTGAACCACCCACCCATAAAAACAACCTGGGTAATGATGGTTTTCGGAACGTTCACCTTCAATTTTATCTCCCTGGTTGAACACTCTATTGCCGGTAACTTAGGGGACTACTTCAACCCCCTGGCCGATATGTGGATAGCAATAATTTACCTTGGGTTATTTTCTTCGGTAGCCGCTTTTTTCTTATACAACTATGTTCTCAGTAAAATAACTGCTACCCAGGCTTCCGTATTTGCTAATATGGTTACGGTAGTTGCCATTGCGGCAGGGATAGTTTTCCATGGAGAAACTGTTTCCTGGTATCATCTTGCCGGCACATCTGCCATCATTGCCGGTGTCTGGGGAACCAACCGCTTTGCAGCGGCTGCTGTAAAAAAACGGGGCTCTAAAAACAAGAAGACAACTGGTAAATAAGAATTTTTTAGGAAGTGAAGAACCTGGCAGCTGTTATCATAAATACCCTTCGACTCCTTAATATTTATTCTGAACCCACAAAAAAGGTATTTCAACTTTTTAACCTGTAAAAGTTTCCTGCCTGCCTGTTTGTATTTTCTTTAATTGTTATGAAAACGCCCTTTAACATCAATTTTTGTTTGACAGTTAATCTTCTGCCCGACCGGCTAAAATATAAATGACCGAGCCAAAAAAAACAAAAGCAATGAAAATAATCCAACCCATCTTTGGTAAATATTTTACATTTCTCCGCTGCATAATATCTGTGACAGCCCAGGCAATTAATGCCAGGTTAACTACTACCGCCATTATCAAGACTATCATAAATAATCCGTCCACCTGTTAATCAACCTCCATGGCTCCTATTAAGAGTCATTCACGGGCTTAAGGCCTCCCTGCATTAAATCGGCAGCCGACTGATTGTCTAAGCTGCCAACATGGCCTTATCTCAGTATTTGCCTGTCTAGACACTACACAATCTTTATAAAGGGCAGGATAGACTACCTGCCGCTTAACTTGAATGTCGATAAAAATGTCTTAATTTCACACTCGTTATCTATAACACTCCAAAACTTGCAATCATGACTTTCGCCTTCATCAACGACTTCGCCATTGTTGCAAATCTCCATTGCTATTGGACAGTATAAAATATTTTCTTTATCCGGCATTTTCTTGCCCTCCTGTTTTGTTTTTTAGATTACTCAACTGTTTATTTTGCACATTTTAATAGTACTGTTATGATGCATTATAAAGGGTTTTCAGGGAACAGCTGCATCCTGAAAACCCTTTGCTTCCAGTGGTGGGGACGGAGGGTTTTGAACCCACGGCCTCTTGAATGTGAATCAAGCGCTCTCCCCCTGAGCTACGTCCCCAGAATATTATATTATACTGCTTTATATTAATCTTTTAATACACTTCTAAAAACAAGGTTACTTATAATACCCTGGAAAACTACTGCTTACCTTGTTCGTATCTCCTCATTCTCGTCCTGATAATTGCCAACAGGTAACCTTTATTCGCCTGATATTATATCATACCGATCTGGAAGATGAAAAGCGGGACGGCTAATTGATATTCATGTGCATTACATTCAAAAGGCATCATAAGCGCCTGACCAGCATTCTTCAATCAGATGAGATCATCAATTTCCATCAATAGACAATCTCTTTAATTATATCCTGCCCCTGAGGGGTAAGGCCGTAACTGTCAAGCTCCTGTTCCAGCAGCGAAGCATCTCCGTAACCACCTGCTATACCATTAAGCCTGGCAGCGAGAGTTGAATTGGTTAGGTCACTAATATCGGGGTAATAAGCTTTTATTTCCCGGGCAAGCCTGGGCATATTTTGCAGGTAATACTTTTGATGATAGTCTTCGGCAAGGTAAAAATTGGTATAGGGTTGTATTTCAGTATACACTTGAGTACCTAGTGCTTGTTCGACTATCTTTTTACTATGCTTTGCAGCCTTCTCCTGATCTTCATCATGGAAAAAAACGATAGCCATGTACTGCCTGGACCAGCTTCTTGCAGCCGGATTATGATTGTCCCAAAAAACCTGTAAAATTTCATTATAACTAATAATTGATGGATCATAATCAATCTGCAGGGTCTCGGTGTGATCACCCATCTGACGGTAGGTCGGATTATCGAGGCTGCCTCCGGCGTAACCAACACGGGTTCTGTAAACACCCTTTATTTGCCCGAACCGGGCATCGGGACCCCAGAATCACCCCATGGCCAGGGTGGCTGTTTCCAGGTTCTTGGGAAGATTTTTATCT